>Ga0214917_10004558_pt1 | contig 15334 bp, 16 predicted proteins | sample LL_1208_BB_MetaG_FD_177983 | JGI IMG/M metagenome (GOLD analysis project Ga0214917, IMG submission 177983) | Freshwater microbial communities from Lake Lanier, Atlanta, Georgia, United States - LL_1208_BB | ecosystem: Environmental > Aquatic > Freshwater > Lake | place: USA: Georgia | collected... | reverse complement strand
CTCGCGGACGCGGACGGGGTGGGATTTGGCCCCCGAACTCCCGCCCCTGGCCCAATCATACTTCGCCTCCGGCGAGATGAAGCTTACCCCGACTGCTTTCAGCGGACGGGGTGGGATTTGGCCCCCGAACTCCCGCCCCTGGCCCAATCATACTTCGCCTCCGGCGAGATGAAGCTTACCCCGACTGCTTTCAGCGGACGGGGTGGGATTTGAACCCACGGTAGGGTTGCCCCTACTCCTGATTTCGAGTCAGGTACATTAAACCGCTCTGCCACCCGTCCAGAAAATAGGATAGGGTTCCTGCCGGCCAGCTCAAGCCTCCCTCGGTGGAGCAACGCGAGGGACCGAAACCCCGCTCATTGACCTCTCCCGCCCTAGGGACTTAATATTTCCCCATGCCTGATCCCCTCGCCAATGCCACTCTCCCCGCCTCAGGAATTACCGAACACTTTGGTGACGAAGCCCGGGCGGCCCTGGCCGGCTATGGGGAATTTATCACCGTGGAGCCCCCGGAAAATCTTGTCGATGAGGGCGGGGAATTGAACCGCCTGTATATTCTCGCCTCCGGGGAGCTTTCCGTGCGACGCCAAGGCCAGCATCAGGAAATCGAACTGGCTCGCCTCAGGCCGGGAGACACTTTCGGGGAAATCTCCATATTTGATCCCGGCCCCACTTCCGCGGCCGTGCGTCCGACCCAATCCTCCCTGGTTTGGGCCATCTCCTGGCCCCAGCTGGAATTTCTCATGAACAACAATCACCAGCTGGGAGGGATCTTCCTTGTCGGCCTGGCCACCATTCTCAGCAAAAGAATCCGGGAGATGAACCGCAAATATGTCGACGCTGCCCGGGTTTAACCTTTCCGGCCTGTCCCGGTTTCCAGAAATTCTTTCCCGGGTCACGGGCTCCCAAAGCACCCAGTCCTCGACCTGACCATGGAACAAATTCAAATCCACAGAGACGGACTGGGAACCGTCGTCTCCTTTTCCGGTCGCCTGGATACGGTGGCCGCCCAGGCCCTCCGCGCCCCCCTTCGCAGTGAAGTGGACAGGGCTCCAGCCAGCCTGACGTGCAATTTTCGTGATGTGGATTACATCGGTTCCGCGGTGCTGCGCCTGATATTTGAGGCCGCCCGGGAAATGCAGCGCCATAACGCCCGCTTCCGGGTGGTGGATTGCCCGGCGGAAATCCGCAGGGTTTTTGCTCTCACCGGGATGGACCATCTCGTGGAGAGCGAGCCGGGCTCCCGCTGCGCTCCGGAAGTCAGGGACGGGGTGCTGCGCATTTTCCTGACCGGGCGGATGGATGCCGTGGCGGTAGGAGAGGTCCGGGAGGAGGTTCGTCGTTTGGTGCATAAATACCGAGGCCCGGTGCGCTTTGACGTCTCCGCCGTTCCCTACGCCGCCTCCGCCTTCATCCATCTCTGCATTGACGCCTCGAAGGCCGCCAAGGCCAACGGGGGCGACTTCGGTGTGGAGAAAGTCCGTCCCGAGGTTGCCCAGGTCTTTCGCCTGGCGGGTCTCCCCTCCCTCGTTCTCTCCTCCCAATGAAGGTCAAGGAGGTCCGGATCACCGTAAAAAACCGGATTGAGGATCTCCTCAGGGTAAACAGCGTCTTCGAAAGTTTTGCCACACAGCACGAGATCGGAGGTCGTTTTCGCTACCATCTCCAGGTTTCCATCGAGGAGATCCTCACCAATATCATCAAATACGGCTTTGACGAGGCGGGCATCCACCCCATTCATGTGACTTTCCGCCGCGCGGAGGACCTGATTGAGCTGGAGTTTGAGGATCGCGGCAGGGAATTCAATCCGCTCGAGGTCGAACAACCCGACCTGGAGTCCCCCATCGAAAACCGCCAGTTGGGCGGCCTGGGAATCCACCTCGTGAAACAGATGGTCGACGAGGCAACTTATCGGCGGGAGGGCGACCGCAACATCCTGCTGCTGAAAAAGACCCGCCCGAAGTCTACTTAAGCGCCTCTGCCTTGGATCCGTGGATCAGGAACAGCGCGGAAAAGCCGCTGATATCGAAAACTTCCTTCACGTGCGGCTGAAGGGCCGCCAAGGCGATCACCCCTCCGGCCGCCTTCATTTTTTTTACAGCTAAAAGCAGGGATCGCAGGCCGGCGCTGCTGATGAAATCAAGGTTGGCGCAGTCGATCACCAGTTTTTTCTCCCCCTGATCGATCACCCCGAGAAGAGCCTGCTCCACGGAAGGGGCGCTGGTGGCGTCCACCTTGCCCTGGAGTTGCACAACGGCGCCGCTTCCTTCCTTGGTGGTGTGAATTTGAACGCTCATGGTTTCCAACGATCCCGCAGGTCCACCGCTGTGTCCAGCCATCAATTTTTAAAAGAGGAGGTATCCTTGCCCGCCGTCGACTCTCCCACGATGATTCCCTGCCATGCCTGCCGATCCCTTGCTTGACCATATCCGCAGCGTCCCGGATTACCCCAAAAAAGGGGTCCTTTTCCGGGACATCACCCCCCTCCTGGGGCACTCCCGCGCCCTTAGGGACGCCTGCTGGAGGATGGCCTCCCCTTTTGAACTTAATCCCCCGGAGCTGGTCGCAGGCATCGAGGCCCGGGGATTTATTCTTGGCGGCATCGTTGCTCACCTGCTCGGGGCCGGCTTCATCCCGATCCGCAAGCCGGGAAAACTCCCCTCAAAATCCGTCAGTCGGGAATACGCACTGGAATACGGGTCCGGCACGCTGGAACTCCATCAGGACTGCGTCAAAAAAGGCCAAAGGGTTCTCTTGGTCGACGACCTCGTGGCCACAGGGGGTTCGGCCGAGGCCGCGGTGCTGCTCCTTCGATCCCTTGGCGCGGTGGTTGATGCCGGTTCCTTTCTTATCGACCTGCCCGATCTTGGCGGAAAAAGGAAGTTGGAGAGCCTGGGCCTGGCGTTTCACGCCCTTCTCTCCTTTCCGGGAGCATGATTCCCACACGACGCTTCGGGAGAACCGGATTAGCCATGCCGGTTCTAACCTGCGGCGGCATGCGGTTCCAACACCGGTGGGAGGAAGAGCCAGCCCAGGCGATCCCCCCCGAAAACCAGGCCAATCTGGAAAGAATCATCTCCCGGGCCTTCGAGCTGGGGATCCGTCATGTGGAGACCGCCCGCGGCTACGGCACGTCGGAAGCCCAGCTCGGTCCGGTCCTCCGGAAACTGCCCCGGGAATCCTACATTCTACAAACCAAGGTCGCTCCCATGGCGGAACCGGATGAATTTGAAAAAGTCTTCCGGATCTCCCTCTCCAGGCTGGGAATCCCTTGGGTGGATCTCCTTTCCCTGCACGGGGTGAACGACCGGGAAACTTCGGACTGGGCCCTTCGCGCGGGAGGCTGCCTGGAACGGGCGCGGCAATGGCAAAAACAGGGGCTTTGCCGGCACGTGGGGTTCTCCACCCACGGCCCCCCCGATCTGGTGGAGGAGCTGGTGAGCGGCAACCGCTTCGACTATGTGAATCTCCATTGGTACTACATTTTCCAGGAACACACCGCCTCACTCCGGGCCGCCCAAAAAAACGACATGGGAGTTTTTATCATCAGCCCTAATGACAAGGGCGGCATGCTCTATCAGGCACCTGAGATACTGAAGGATCTCACCCGTCCCCTCTCGCCGATGGCTTTCAATGCGCTTTTTTGCCTGCGCCGCCCCGAGATTCACACCCTTTCGATCGGAGCCGCCCGGCCCGAGGATTTCGACGAGCATGTCCGAACGATTGGAAATATTGCCGAAGCCGGCCGGATTCTCCCGCCTTTGGAGGAAAGACTAAAAACAAGGTGGGAGCAGTCCCTTCCGGAAGATTGGCGTAACAACTGGCAGGAGGGCCTTCCCCATTGGTCCCATGCCCCCGGCCAAGCCAACCTTCGGGAAATTCTCCGGCTGCACAATCTGGCCATGGCCTTCGGTCTGGTGGAGTACGGGAAGATGCGTTACAACCTGCTCGGCCAAGGCGGCCACTGGTTCCCCGGGCAGTCCCTGGGGGCTCTCACCGGTGACGATCTCCTTCCCGTCCTGCAAAAATGCGCCGACCCGAAGGAAAGCCTTCGTCGCCTCCTTGCCGCTCGCGATCTGTTTGCGGGGGAGAAGAAAAAACGAATGTCGTCGGCTTGATTCGCGAAAGCCCGCGCAGCCCTACCTCAGTCCCGCGGGGAGCAGAATCAGGAAGGTCTGCGCGACCAAAAGGCTGGTGATGTAAAAGAACGCGGCCTCCTCCCACGGCATCACGCCGCGAATCTTCCATCCGGTGATCTGCTTCTCGTCAAAAAACCAAATACCCTTGCCGATCGCAATCCAGTCGGCCAGACAGAGATAGGTCCCGATCACCAGAGTCGGGACCAGCACCTGGAGCCAATACGCCGAAAGCAGCGGCCAGCCGACGATCCACTGAATGCCGACCACGGGTAGAAACCAATAAAACAAATGCCAGGCATAATGAATCCGTCGCGCCCGCTTGGGCCACTCCCTCAGGGTGATCCCCAAGGCGCCCCAAAAAACCAGCAGAATGGCGGTGTGGCGAAGCACCGGAGGATCCCCAATCCACCTGGCTGGCGGCACGCCTTCCGGGGGCTCCACCCAGCGCAGGAAAGCCCAGCTCAACCACATCACCTCCAGGCTCTGGATCACAAAGAAGGCGTACTCTTCAACGGGCAGCTTTCCCAACCGAAACCAGACCCGTTCCCTGGGAAAATCCCAAATCCCCTTGGCCACCGCATAATTGTCCCAGGGAGAGGTGAAGGTCATGACGATTCCAAGGATTCCCGCCATCACCAAAACCATTTCCTGCGGCCAAATCCCCCGGCCGGAAAGAAAGAACAGGACCACCAACAGGGGCAGGTTGAACGCGAGATGAAAACCCAGATACGTCATGACCTTCCAAGGGTTTCGGTGTTTCCGGCCCTGTCGGCAAGCCTGATGTTTTCGTGAGACCTCCTTGCGGTTAGCATTCCGCTGACATGGAAACCCTCCTGATTGCCGGCCCGGCCTCGGTGGCCTTGGATCGGGCCCGGATGCTGGCCAACTTTTCCACCGGAAAAACGGGGGTGGTCTTGGCCGAAACCCTCCGCAAGCATCGGCATCACGTCACCCTGTGGTACGGCACCGGGGCCACCTACCCCCTCCCCACCGGACTCCACTCCTCGGAGCGCTTCCAAACCATCCATGATCTGGAAAAACTGCTCCAAAAATCCGATTTGAGAAAATTCGGCGCCATTCTTATCCCGGCAGCCCTTCCCGACTACGACCTCGCCTCTGCCCACGATCTTGCCGGAAATAAACTTTCCCGCGAAAAGTGGCCGGGACATCTGCAGGGCATCCGGCTGGAACTCAAGCCCGCCCCCCGCATCCTCAATAAAATCCGCTCCCTCGCCCCCGAATCCAGGATCGTCGGATGGAAATGGGAGGCGGAGGGCGCCCTGGCCGAATTGCGTCAATCGGCCAGAAAACAAATCGAGGAGTGTCGCTCGGATGCCTGCGTTCTGAATGGCCCAGCCTACGGGGATGGCTACCTCTTCATGCCAAAAATGGGTGAATCCACCCGATGCGCCCACCCTGCGGAACTCGGTACCGTGTTGGCCGCGTTTCTGGGGCCAGCCTGAAAGATGGGAATCAGAGCACGTAGAGAATCGAGTACAGGAAGATCCAGACAACGTCCACGAAGTGCCAGTAATAGCCGGTGAGTTCCTCGCAGGTGTGGGAACCGGTCGGCGCCTGTCCGGAGAACAGCTGCATCTGGCGAAGGATTGCCCGCCACGTCACCAAAAGGATCGCCAGCAACCCGAGAAACACGTGGGCCCCGTGGAAGCCGGTCATCGTGAAAAAGCAGGAACCGTAGGTTCCGTAAGTGTCAAACCACATCCCCTCATGCTTCAGATGCAGCCACTCCCAGGCCTGCACCCCAAGAAAAATGGCGCCAAACAGGGCGGTCAGTCCATATCCAAGAAGGCCGCTCCCGCCCTTTCTCATGCGCGTTTCCCCCCAGTGGTAGGTAAGGCTGCTGGTGAGCAGGATCACGGTGTTGATGATCATGACCCAATTCAGGAACGTGGGCGGGATCTTCACTCCGATCTCGGGGGCCCCCGGCGGCGGCCAGTTACCCGGGCCTTGCGCCAGGCGCAGAACGATATATCCGCCGATCAAGCCGGCAAACAGCATCGCCTCCGAGGCGAGAAAAACGAGCATCCCGAATTTTGGCAGGGTGAATCTTTGTGCACCCGGGGCGCTGGAGTCATGGACGGCGGTGACGGTGGCGGAGCTCACGGAAATTTCGATTTAGGGTTGGATTGGCTCCTTGGCGATGATGAAATAAACCCAGTACGCCGTCATCGCCAGCACGGCCGCAATCATAATCAGAAGAAGGCGAAAATTAGCCCTGCGCACAGCATCGCTTTTCATCGTCGGTCCACCACCAGGAGAATAAGGAGAATCGGGAGATAGGCGATTGAGGCGAGAAACAGGTTGCGGGCCGTATCCCGGGTGGGACGAAGGGCAAAGTGCCCGGCTCCTAGGGTGAAACCCAGGCTGAGTAACACCGAACCGGCGAGATACCAGAAGCCGGCCGCGCCGAGGTAAAAAGGCCACACTGCCGCCACCACCAGGGCCAGGCAGTAGAGGGTGGAGACCAGTCCGGTCACCCTTCCCTTTTCATCGGAACAAGGAAGCATGCGGAATCCGGCCCGGCAGTAATCCTCCCGATGGCGCCATGCGATCGCAAGGAAATGAGGGATCTGCCACAAAAAAAGAATGGCGAAGAGGGCCCAGCCCTCACCACCGATCCTCCCCCTGCCCGCCACAAAACCCAACAAAGGAGGGATCGCACCCGGCACCGCGCCCACCAAGGTGTTGAGTACCGACCACTTTTTCATCGGGGTGTAGACGAACAGGTAAAGGGCCAGCGTGCAGGCCGCCAAAAAGGCCGCCGGGGCATGAACGCCGAAATAAAGAATGCCCAGGCCGAGCGCGGTCATCAGGGCGCCTCCCAGCAACGCCTCGTCGGGACTGACCCGGCCTGTGGGTAAGGGCCTTTGGGCGGTTCTTTCCATCTTCGCATCCAGATCCCGTTCCAACCACTCGTTCAGCACCGCGGCCGCCGCCGCCACCAGCACCGTTCCCACCAGGGTGAAAACCGTTCGCCAGGGATCCAGACGCCCCGCGGATCCACAATAGAGGCCCACCAGGGTGGTAAGCAGCACGAGCGAAGTCAGCCGCAATTTGCACAACTCCGACCAGTCCTGAAGCCACGGCCGCCATTGGAACGTGGACCGGGCGGAGATGGGGAGAGCAGTTTCCATGATCGTCAGGGAACTTTGGCCCGAATCTTGCCAGTGGTCGAATTCCCGGCTCGCACTGCCTGAACCGAGCGCCACGAGGCAAAGCCCAGCATCCATCCGGTGAGGGTTAGTCCGGCGCCGATGAGGACATGGAGTGTGGCAATTTCAGGTCGGCGGCCGCTCCAGATCGTCAGGATCCCCAGGAACACCTGGCTCCCCGCCAGTGCCGCCCAAAGAGTAGCCCCGCGCCGCCACCAGGAAGGTGTCGAGGACGGGGCGACGCTCCATACCGCTCCCGCCAAAATGCCCAAAGCGGCGACAATACCCAGCGTTCGGTGCAGAATCTGCCAGGTCATGAGGGGTGCAGTGGTTTCCGGCCACTGGAGTTCCGCCTTCCGGTAGGCATTAATGCCCTGGAGCACATCGTCCTGCCAAAAGGCCGGCAGCCATTGGCCGTAGATTTTCGGGAAATCAGGGATCGAGAGATACCCCGGACCCTGATGGCGCATCACCGCGCCCAGGATCGTCTGCAGGAACACAAGGGCCGTCAATGCCCATACCATCCTCATCCGCGCCTTGGAGAGATCATCCGAGCGCACGGGGTTGGACCAAAAACGGGAAAGAACCAAGGCAAGGCTTCCGGCCACCACGAGAAAAATTTGAGCCAGGCAGGCATGCATCAGCCCCAGGATCCAGGAGACTTGCAGGACACGCTGTCCCCCCAGGATACCTTGTCCCACCACCAGCAGGAAGGCGGCAAGGGCAAGTCCCCTCGCCCAAAGGTCGCGGCGGGAACCCCAGACCCATGCGGCCACCGCCACCGTGATCAGACCGACTCCGGAGGCCACCAAGCGATGCGAGTGCTCGAGAAAAACCATGGCGCAGGCCGTCATCTTCGACCAGGGGAAGAGAAACATGTTATGCCCGAAAGTGCCGGGCCAGTCGGGCACGGCCATGCCAGCCACCTTGGTGGTTACCTGTCCCCCGATGGTGATCAGGAAAAGAATGGAACCGACCAGGAAACATGCCGCCCGGTAGACGCCGGAAGGCCGTGGAGCGGAACTCATCCAGCCGGAGTCGGGCGCAGGCGGGCCGGGGATCCCGCGGGGTAATCCGGCTCTGGGGGCTCGTTCTGCATGATGTAATCCTTGCCGTGACCGGGAACGCTGAAGTCGTAGGGCCCGCGGTAGACTGTCGGCGTGGTGGCGAAATTGCCATGCCCCGGGGGGGAATCCACAGTCCATTCCAGCGTGGTGGCTTCCCAGGGATTCTTTCCGGCCGGCTCACCGTGGCGGAGGCTCCGGAAAAAATTATACAGGAAGACAAACTGGGAAAAACCCAAGGCGATGGCGGAAAGCGTGATGAATTGGTTGATGGGCTGGAGGGCGCGCAGATGCTCGTACACCGTGGGGTCGGCAATACGCCTCATCATCCCGCCCAGGCCCACGTTGTGCATCGGAAAGAAGCATAGGTTGAAAAAGACGAAGGTGAGCGCGAAGTGGATCTTGCCGAGGGTTTCGTTCAACAGACGGCCGAACATCTTCGGGTACCAGAAGTAGATGGCGGCAAAGACGGCAAAGATGCTTCCCCCGAAGAGCACGTAGTGGAAGTGGGCCACGATGAAGTAAGTGTGGTGGACAAAGATGTTCACCGGGGTGGAGGCCATGAAAATCCCGGAAAATCCGCCGATCACAAACATCGAGACAAAGGCCAGGGCATTAAGCATCGCCGTGTTGAAGCGGATGGAGCCGCCCCAGATCGTGCCGAGCCAGTTGAAGGTTTTAATGGCGGATGGCACGGCGATAACCATCGTGGAGACACCGAAGGCCGCGGAGAGGACAAGGCTCATGCCGGAGACAAACATGTGGTGACCCCACACGATGAAACCAAGGAAACCGATGGCGATCATTGCGTAAACCATCGCACGGTAGCCGAACACCGGCTTGCGGCTGTTGACGCTCAGGATGTCGCTCACCATTCCCATTGCGGGAAGAATCAGGATGTACACCTCCGGGTGACCAAAGAACCAGAAGAGGTGCTGCCAGAGAAGCGGTTGTCCGCCCTTGGCCGGATTAAAGAAGTTCGTGCCATAGTTCAGATCCAGAATCAGCATCGCCCCGGCCGCCGACAGCACCGGGATGGCCAGGAGAAGAAGGAAAGCCGTGATGAAGAGAGCCCAGACCGCCAGGGGCATCCGGAAAAAGCCCATGCCCGGCGCCCGCATGTTCACGATCGTGGTGATGTAGTTGAAAGCCCCCATGATGGAAGCCAACCCATTGATGAAAATGCCCGCCGCCCAGAGGGTCTGCCCGATCTTGGTTCCGTTGTAGGCCGCCACGGAGCTTAGGGGGGCGTAGGAAGTCCACCCGCCGGCCGCCGCCCCCCCTGCCACAAAGAACCCCGCCAACATGATCAGTCCGGAGGCGAGCCAGACCCAAAAGGACAGTTCATTGATCAGGGGAAAGGCCATGTCCCCGCAGCCGATTTTCAAGGGGATCAGATAATTGCCAAATGCACCCACCAGCACGGGCATCACGACCAGAAACACCATGACGGTGGCGTGCATCGTAAATAAGGCATTGTAGAACTGCGGATTGATAAAGGCCAAAGAGAGCGGATTCCCGACATTGCCGTCCGGCATCACCTGGGTGGAGGGAAAGGCAAGTTGCCAGCGAAGAAGCAGGGCCAAACCCCCGCCGACAAAAAGAAATGCCAGGGATCCGAACAAGTACTGCAGGCCGATGATTTTATGATCGAGCGACCAAAGGTATTTCTTCCAACCGCTGGCTTCGTGATGGTCATGGTGACTATGGGCTTCGGCATGCGTGAGGGTGGCGGTACTCATGGTTGAACTCCTTCTATCGGTTGACAGTGGCGACGTTTTCAGCGGAAGAGCCCAACGAAGCAGTGGCGGCGGGAGCCTTCCCCTTCGCCCAAGCCTCGTATTCAGAATCCGACACGACGGCAAGCTTGCCGAACATCTTGTAATGCCCCTGTCCGCACAGCTGATTGCAGGCGAGTTGAAAACTTCCGACAGAATCCGCCTTGAACCAGACAAAATCATACACCCTGCCCGGAACCATATCCTGATAGAGGCGGAATTCCGGAACATAGAAGGCGTGGATCACATCCTTGGAACTGAGATGCAGCTGTACCGGGCGGTTCACGGGGAAGACCAGGTCGTTGTAGGTGGTGAAATCATCCCGGCCGTCAGGATCGTTCGGGTCAATGCCAAACGGGTTGTCCTTGCCGATCTTATGAGAATCCATTTTGCCAAGTTTTCCGTCCGGGCCGGGATAACGGACATTCCAGCCGAATTGCTCGCCGACGACCGCCACCTGCAAGGCGTCCGCCGGCGCCTTCTGCATCCGCATCCGTCCCCACATTTCGTTTCCGTAAATAGCCAACCCCAGGAAGATAAAGACAGGGATCGTTGTCCAGACCACCTCGAGCGTGTTGTTGCCGTGACTGTGTATCGCCCCCACTCCCCCCCGGTGTCGGTACTTCACGATAAAATAAATCATCGTGGAGAACACCAGGATCCCCGTGATTCCGGTGATCCAAAGAATGACATAAATCATGAAATCAATCTCATGACCAAAGTGACTGACGTTTCTTGGGAGCCACCAGACGCCGGTCTCCCTGATTTCCGCCCCGCCCGTGGAGGCCCCGGCAAGAAGCGCCCCCGGGACTCCCACCCGGCAAAACCTCCAGAACTTCGACATGGTCAGAGTCTCCTTCGGTTTCGGAATTTTTCAACTCCGCCGAGGACTTTTCCGGTGTTCCCTGTTGCCACAGCTCCGGACAGCTCCATCTCCGAGGGGAAAAACCATGTTAAAAATTCTAATACACGGGTTGTTGACCTTAATACCTCTAATGGCTTCTTGATGAAAAGGAAGGGAACCTTCAGTTTGTAAGTTTGCAACGCTTGAACACGATCCACCCCAGACCCAGTCGCTGACTTAACTTCCCCATGGCCAACATTTTCCCGCGCTGGACCAACTGGCTACCCATTAAACTTTTGGTCTGTGCCGCCGTGGTCGCCGCCAGCATCGTCTCGGGCATGGCTTATTACTTCACCCCGAAGTACACCCGGGTCGGCTACCAACCCACCCAACCGGTCGAGTTCGACCACTCCCTGCACGTGAACCAGTTGGGCATGGATTGCCGCTACTGCCACTCCCAGGTGGAAAAATCCGCGCATTCGAACATCCCCGCCACGCAGACCTGCATGAACTGCCACACCCAGATCAAAGCCCAAAGCCCGAAGCTGGAACCCGTCCGGCAATCATGGAAAAGCGGGCAACCTGTCCCCTGGGTTCGCATCCACAAGGCCCCCGACTACGTCTATTTCAACCATTCCATCCATGTAAATCGAGGCATCAGTTGCGTGGCCTGCCACGGCCACGTGAATCACATGCAGGTTGTCTGGCACGACAAACCCCACAGCATGGGATGGTGTCTGGAGTGCCATCGCGCACCTGCGAACCACCTGCGTCCGCTCGATCAAATCACCAACCTGGATTGGGAGCCGCCCACCGGCACTTCCCAGCGGGACCTCGGAGAGAAGTTTGTCCGCGAGTGGAACATCAATCCCCCCGTCAGTTGCAGCGGGTGCCACCGATGAAGCGCATCCTTCACCATCCCTCCGGCCCCGCGAATGGCCGCACGTACTGGCGCAGCCTGGGCGAATACGCCAGGACTCCTGATTTTGAGGAATGGCTCCACCGGGAGTTTCCCGCGGGTGCCGCCGAGTGGGAGCAGGATCCTCTTTCCCGCCGGAACTTCCTCCGCCTGATGGGGGCTTCGCTGGCGCTGGCCGGTCTTGGCCTGGGCGGATGCCGCCGCCCCGAGGCGCATCTCGTGCCCTTCACCCAGTCGCCCGAGTGGCTCATCTCCGGAAAAACCATGTCCTTCGCCACCGCCCAACCGCGCCGCCGTGGCGCCGTTCCTCTTCTTGCGACCACGTTCGACGGTCGCCCCATCAAGATGGAGGGAAATCCGCTTCATCCGTTCAGCGCCGGGAAAAGCGACAACCATGCCCAAGCCTCCATCTTGGATCTCTACGATCCTGCCCGTCGGCACCATCTTGCCTTCCAGGGGAAAAGGGCTGAAGCCGCCCAGCTCGACGCGGAAGTCCAGCGTCTCCGCTCGGAGGCCACCGCCTCCGCCGGGGCCACCCTTGCCATTCTTGCCGACGAAACCTGCTCCCCAACGCGGGAGCGCCTGCGGACAGAGCTGCTCCGCCAATTCCCGCAGGCCACCTGGGCGGTTTACGAACCCCTTTCCCCCGGTTACGACACGGAAGCCGCCACCGCGGCGTTCGGCCCGGGCACACAGTTCCGCGCCAACCTCACCAACGCCTCCACCATCCTTGCCGCCGACTGTGATTTCCTGGGCTCGGAGGACGGGGATCTGGCCGATACCCGCAACTTCGCCGCCGCCCGCCGCGTCCGGAAACCGGGGGACAAGATCAGCCGTCTCTATGTGGCGGAACCCCGCTTTAGCATTACCGGCTCCATGGCCGACCACCGCCTCCGCCTCCGCGCGGGCGAAGTCGGCGCCTTCCTGCTCGAGCTCGGTCGACAAATACGCGGCCTGCGCGCCAACGCGGAGTTGAATGCCGCTCTGGCCGCGGCACCCGATCTTCCCCTTCCCCACGGTGTCAATCCTGCCTGGATCCGCGAATGCGCGGCTGACCTCGTCGCCAGCGCCGGACGCTCCGTCGTGCTTGTCGGACGACGTCAGTCCAGCCCGATTCAAGCGCTCTCCCTTGCCATCAACTCGGCCCTGGGCGCCATCGGCAACACCCTTGCGGTACAGCCGGCCATTTCCGCTCGTTCCACCTCCATCGAGGATCTCGCCTCCCGGATGAAAGCCGGAGCCGTCAAATCACTTGTCATTCTCGGAGGGGATCCCGTCTACAACGCCCCTGCCGACCTTTCTTTTGCCAGCCTGCTGAGCACCGTTCCCTCCTCCCTTCATCTGGCCGCCCAGCCCAACGCCACATCCGCCAAGACCTCCTGGTTTGTTCCTGGAACCCATTATCTCGAGTCCTGGGGGGACGCCCTCGCAGCGGATGGAAGTTACCTCTCGATCCAGCCAACCATCCAGCCGCTCTGGGCGGGCGAGAGCCAACTCGAGTTTCTCTGCCGCCTAGCCGGACACGCCAAACCCATCGGCCCGGCCCTCATCAGGGAGACCTTCGCCGCCCGCACCAATCAGATCGGGCCCGCCTTGGAACAGGCTTGGAGCGATTTTGTCCGGGAGGGGTTCCTGCCAAGTCCGCCCCGATCTGCCGCAACATATACCGTCAACGCCGCAGGGGTTGCTGCTTTGACCGCCAAAATCGCCGGATCGTCCGAGACCTCGGCCACTTCCCTGGAAGCCGCCTTCGTCTCCTCGCCCGCGATGGACGACGGCCGCTATCTCAACAATGGCTGGCTTCAGGAGTGGCCCGATCCCATGACCAAGCTCACCTGGGATAACGCCATTCTGCTCTCCCCCGGCACCGCCAAAGCGCTGGGTCTCCGCAATGAAATCATCAAAGGCATCCTCGTCGCCGATGTCGTCCGCGCAACGCTGGCCGGACAAACGGTTGAAGCCCCGATCCTCGTCGCCCCGGGGCATGTCGACTTTGCCGTCAGTCTTCCGCTTGGCTACGGGCAGGATGAACTCGGTCCGGTCGCCAAGGGTTCCGGTTTCAACGCCTACCGGATCCGCCGGACCGATGCGGACTACATCGCCCCGGGCCTGAAACTCGAAAAGACCGGACGCACCCGCCAACTTGCCGTCACCCAGGAGCACCAGGTGATGGAGGGCCGCGACCTCGTCCGGGAAGCCGCGGTTGACGAATTCAACCAGGACCCCGGCTGGGTGAAAAAGGTCGGTATGGATGGTCATATTCCGCCGAACCAGAGCTTTTACAAATCCCCCAAGCTTGACGGCGAATACCAATGGGCGATGGTCGTCGACCTCTCCACCTGCACGGGTTGCAACGCCTGTGTCACCGCATGCACGGCCGAAAATAACATCCCCATCGTCGGCAAGGATCAGGTGATGAAAGGGCGGGAGATGCACTGGATCCGCGTCGACCGCTACTACACCGGCGAGCCGGAGGAGCCCGAAGCCGTTTCCCAGCCGGTCGCCTGCATGCAATGCGAAAACGCCCCCTGCGAAACCGTCTGCCCGGTCAACGCCACCGTCCATAACGAGGAAGGCCTCAATGTCATGGCTTACAACCGGTGCATCGGCACGCGGTATTGCGCCAACAACTGCCCGTACAAGGTCCGTCGCTTCAACTTTTTCGATTACAACCAGCGCGCCCTCGACAAGCTCTACTGGGGCCCCGTCGGTCCGAAGGGCACCGAGGAGACCATCAAGCTCCAGAAAAACCCGAACGTCACCGTCCGGATGCGCGGCGTTATGGAAAAATGCACCTTTTGCGTCCAGCGAATCGAGGAGGCCAAGATCCGGGCCCGCGTCAAAGCGCGCGACTCCGCCGATATCCGCATTCCCGCAGGCAGCATCCAGACCGCCTGCCAGCAGGCCTGTCCTGCTGACGCCATTGTTTTCGGCGATCTCAAAAACGAAAAGGAAAAAGTCGGCCAACTTCGCAACCTTCCGCAGAACTATTCCCTTTTGGAATATCTCAACGTGCGCCCACGGCTCACCTATCTTGGCCGTGTTCGCAATCCGAACCCCGCCATGCCGGGTGCCCGCACCAGCTACATTCCGTCCCACGGTCACGGGGAATCCCACGGGTCGGAAAAAGGGCATAGCAAAACTGAAGGAGGCCATTGATGCGCGCCGACAATCCCGCCTCCCAGGCCGCTTTCGCCAAGGCTTCCGAATACCTCGACCGCAAGCCCCTGGTCAGCAACCGGCGTTCCCTCGCGTGGATCACCGACCATGTTTGCCGGATCGTCGAGCAACCCGCCCCGCGTTGGTGGTGGATTGCCACGGTTTTTTTCGGCGCCGTCGCCGCCCTCACCCCGGCCATGCTTACCTATCTCGTCTCCACCGGCGTCGGCGTCTGGGGCCTCAACGTTCCCGTCTGTT
>Ga0214917_10004557_pt1 | contig 15335 bp, 21 predicted proteins | sample LL_1208_BB_MetaG_FD_177983 | JGI IMG/M metagenome (GOLD analysis project Ga0214917, IMG submission 177983) | Freshwater microbial communities from Lake Lanier, Atlanta, Georgia, United States - LL_1208_BB | ecosystem: Environmental > Aquatic > Freshwater > Lake | place: USA: Georgia | collected... | reverse complement strand
GCCATACTAGATGCTAGTAATACTAATGGATATTCATCAATAGCCGGTAAAGAAAGCATAGTTGCTTTGCTGCCATTGGAATCAGTGGTGGTTCTTGCGTGCTCTAGAAAAGCAACGTTAACGTAGTTCTCTATTTCAGCATCAGTAAAGTATTTATACATTGTGCCTGAAACAGTAATGATTGCCCCATCAGCAGGGGCAACGGCTAAAACAACCATACCTGTATGTTCCTCAACAGAAGAGGTACTAGATACGTTAGTGGCCCCAACTTTGATTACTAGGGAAGATCCCTTTACAGGAGCATTTGTTAATTGGTATCGCTTTGTGGCGCCATCACCAACGAAGGTCTCCTCAAAACTACGGCCCATATCGCCTAGTTCAGATCTAAGACGACCAGAAAGCGCTGCGAGTGTTGCCACTGTTACCTCCGGTAATTGTTATAGCAATATAATCTCGTGATTACCGTCATAAGTCAGGACAAACGTTAAGGGCCCTCGTAGACAGGAGGGCGGTTGTCTACGAGGGCGATCTAGATATTAGGCTTTTTAGAGCCTGTCGTACAGGTAACCCTTTTCTTGCAAGTGCTGAGCAACATGCTTAGATACCTTGTACTTCTGTCCGGCTTTAAAGGAATAGTGATTTCCTACGCCGATAGTTACAAAATCTAGGTCTTCAGCGACACGAATAATCTGTGTATCATCTGCAAGACTTACGCCTACGGTTTCAACCTCATCAATAACGGTTGCTACGGCATTTGGATTAGTTAAATCCATGACTTCTGTTTCTAGCTTAGCTGCAGCTTCTGCTGTAGCCATTGAAATTTGACCTGCACGATCTGCAAGTTCTTCTGCGTGTGCTTTGATTTGAGCTTCACGCTGACGTCCTGTGACGTCTGTTACTTTTGCCTTTGACACGATTAGTATTCTCCTATTGTTTGTGTTGGGGGCGGGTATTTTAACTCCCGCCCCCTAACGTTCTTAAATTAGTTGGTTTCTGCCAAAACTACAGACTGGTCAGTGATTAGACCAAGACCGTAAATAGCATACCAAGCAAGCGCATGCTCACGACCGAAGTCAAGAATACCGCCATCGCGGAGCTCAACTGGAAGAGAGATTGCGTGACCGAATGCGTTATCTCCAATGAAGATAGCTGTGTAGCGGTCCTTGTTACCATTACCTGTCTTTGTTGCTGGAGTTGTGTAACCGCCACCTGTTGGGTAAACGATTGAACCTGCAGCAACTGCGGTATCAGCTGAGTAGCCTGAGCCAGCTCCGCCAACAACCTTTTCAATCTGTGTTGTTTCGATGAATACTGTGTCGTATAGACGACCAATTTCACCTAGCATGAAGTTACCTGGAGCTGCGTACTTGGTGACTTCGATAAATTCTGCGTTGTCACGAAGCTTGCGGCTCTGGTGTGGGTGAACGAAAGCTACATAGGTCTCGCCCAACCGTGGGATGTTCTTGGTTGCAAGTGTCTCAACTGCGTCCTTAACGGTTGCGGTTGTAAGATCAAATGCACCTGTAAGAGAAGCACGTGAAGTACCCTTTGTGCCGTAGTCATACCAGTTGTTGACTGCGTTTAGTGATGAGCGGTCATAACCATAGATGACTGATGATGCAGCCATAAGTGTGTCACGAGCCTGTCCATCAAGGTAAAGGGCCATGTTACGGCCAAGAAGACGTGAAGCAGAAGCCATTACGTCATCGAATGATGCGTTCAATAGGAGCTCAGATACAGCAATTGCATAGCCATGCTCTGCAACTGTGATTGAGAACTGTTGAGCGGTTAGAGCGTTAGTTGACATACGGACGCCTTCAACGAGTGAAGATGCAAATCCGAGGTTGTTATAACGCATGAAGTTGATCTGGAGACCAGGTGCAACTCCAAGTTCTGTCTTCTTAACAGCGAACTGTTCGAAGCGAAGAATTGGCATTGACTGGAAAAGGATTTCCTTTGACCAGATGGTCTGAATTGCTTGTGTAAGCTGGCTATTGGAGCCAGAGTACGCTGTAGGTGCTGCGGCTAAATTGCCGGTACCTGTTACGGCTGATGCCATGTCGGTATTACTCCTTAGTTAGATTTGATTAATTCGGTAATTTCTTACCCGAAGATTCCCTTGCCTCGGTCCGATGCGGTTTTACCCAGCAACTTTCCTCGGTATTTTGCGTATTCGGTAACCGACATAGCGGCAATTTGTTCCGCTGTAAACTGATTTTGCTCCATATTAGTGTCCATCGGTCCGGTTGGCGGCGCGGTTACCCGGCTGCCTGTCATTTCTTTACGGGCATTCTGCATTGCAGATTGCGCCGATTCCAGGATCCTTGAGGATCTCTCCCGCAGTCCTGTAATACTTTGTTCTATTTCTTCAGGATTGTTTCCTGAAATAAGATCTACTAGCTCAGGCATGATATTGTCACGCTCTTCTTCTAGGCGGCGATTACGGTACTCAGTGAGTTCCGCATATTGACGCTCACGCTCTAGAAGAGTGAATGCTCGTTCACGCTCTAGGCGTTCTGCTTCCAACTTCTGAGCCCATTCTTGTTCCTTAACTTCGAGAAGTTGACGTACATCCATTTCAGATTCAGCCTTCTTACGGGCCTCTTCTTCAGCTGCAGCTTTTTCAGCTTCCATCTGAGCCAAACGTTCTTCACGTTCTTTTTTGAGGATGTTTAGTTCTTCTTTTAAGGAATCGATTTGCGGATAGAGCTTAGATTTTTCTTGCTCTCTTACTCGCTTTAGATCTTCTTCTGTATAAGCCTTGTCTGTCAAGAGCTCTGTTTTTACTGGTGTTACTTTTGTTTCCGTTGCTACTGGAACGTCTGTCAGGAATGCTTCCTGAGCTTCCGGCGTATCAACGATATTTGTTGTTTCAGCCATGCTTTATCCTTTAGGTTGAGAGGTCGTTGTCCGATTTAATGCCACGATGACCTGCGGATTGTTAGGTGGTAATAGGCTTCCAAACTCTTATGAATTTGTCAGCGTTAATCTAGGATCAAATTTTCTGCTAGCATATCTGTTATGACTAGCTGTAAAATCGACGGATGCCTTAGACCACATAAGGCTCGAGAAATGTGCAGTACGCACTATCACGCCTGGTGGGTTAGACAACCTAGAGTGCCCAATCCTATCAAGACTGGTAGGCCTAGAAACGATATAATCACCTATCGCAGCATGCATAACAGAGTCATGTATGAGCGTGGTCGCGCCTCAGTCCACCAATGTATCACTTGCGAATCCCAAGCCGAAGATTGGACTTGGAATACCACTTGTGAAGAGTTCTTGCTAGGAGTAGGGGCAAAAAATAGACCTAATCTAAACAAGTACTGCCTGCATGTTGAGCACTACGACCCTCGATGCACGGCCTGTCACATGATTTTTGACAAGGTTGCTATTTCTAGCTAACTCTATTCTGGTTTGTCTTCGTCCGGAGTCCTGTTCTTAGGAATGGTCGTTCCATACGCCTTAGTTACCAGATCTACTTGTACCTGCTGGAGTTCTTGAAGTACGCCCTCTTCCATTGGGCTTACCACTCCAGGCTGGCCAGTTGGGCCAGGTCCGATACCTTCCCCAGGTTGAGCTCCTGGAGGCATATTTCCATCTTTTCCTTCTGGAAGCATTCCTGTTAGGGATGCGATGGACGCAGTAATTTGAGTTTGAATTAGCTGTAGGGCTCCGTCCGCCTTGGCGTCACGGATGAGTTCTGCACGAATTTCTTCTAGCTTCTCGTCAGGGAATTCTTCACCAAGCTGACGCAGAGCGCCTTCACGACTTTCTAGTCCAAGCTTCATCTTGGCTTGAATTTCATTCAATACAACAAGCTTATCTAGAGGAAGTGGTGGTGGGAAATGTACTTGAGTTTTAAATGTCTCTGGATCCTGTGGATCAAGAATTGGCAATTGTTCTGGCTTTATTGGGCCGTTGATCTCTGGGTTATAAACAAATACTTCTGGTTCTTTAAAAGCTAGTGTCAATAGAACTAATTCATTTATCTTTTGCATTCCCTCGCCGTATTGAATCATCTTTTGTTGGTAACGATTCATTAACGGCTGGTACTGAATAGAAAGCGCAACACCCGAGGTGTTAGAGATTGGCTGTACTTGACCAAGAGCAGTTTCTGGTACACCAATCATTTCATGCATTGCAGTCTTAATTACCTTTAGGTACTCCATCGCACCTTGAAGGCCTTGTCCGCCTCCTTCTAGGTTAAAGACTTGGGCGTCTTTAGGAAGACCGCCCCAGACCTTCTTCGGACCTTTTTCAAGGGAAGAGGCCTTAGCACCGGTAATAACTGTAACGGGTGCCGCATGGTAGTTGACAATGTCAGCTATATCTGTTGCTACTTCATTATAGTTACGGTTAAGAACAATGATGTCGTGGCAATCAGAAAGTCCCCATGGGGATCCGGACACACGTACGTTTGGAATATGTACTACGGGCACTACGCCAATTGGATTTGGACGAGAGTCAATAATTTCATCGTTGATGTATTCTTCAATACGATCATCGGTAAGAATTTCAGTATAGGTGTATACCTGACGCGTACCTTCTGCAGATGTTCCCCAGAAACGATACTTAAGCTTAAAACGAATTAAACGGGTACGATCATGTGGGTGGAACTCTGGAAAACAAAAAGAAGAGTTAAGAGGAAGAATACGAACACGACCTGGGTGTACTCTGCCAATACTATCTTCGTAGCCTTCTTCATAAGCTACTTTAACAAAGCAATCTCCTGATACTCCGCCTTGTTGTCCCATTTCCCACATAACAGAATGTTTGTCGTTATCAGTTTCCCACACACGCTTTAGTACGTCCGGGATGATTGCTTCTGTTGATGCTGGGCTGCGGAAAGATGCGCCACGACCAAATGTAAAATTAATAATGTAATCTGTAAAAGCTCTGTAATAGTTGTAAACCATTTGAGACTCGCCAATTTCACGGCGGTATGACCAATGGTGGCCTAAATACATTGCCCAGTTGAGAGAGTAACGATTTAATCGTGGGCCATGTACTTCAAACTCTTCATCAGCTAGTTCAACTAGACCTAGCGGTGAAATAGAGATTGTTAAGTCAGATGACGCAGCTCTGTAACTGGGAGGTGAGAAATCAATACCACCAGCCATTATTCACAACTCCCCATCTTAATATTAAATGCCCCTTTTACTTTTCTTCTCGATATTGCTAAGTAAAGACCGCCCAGCCTCGGAGAAGGGGTACGAGGCTGGGTGGCCTATATAGTCTACTGTACTTAGTCTGCTACTTGTGCAGGATTCATGCGTTGGTAGCGTCCACCAGAACGAACAACCTCTTCGATAACTACCTGAGAGTGATCTCCGAAGTTACCTTGTGAAAACTCACCGAGGTAGGTTGGTGCTTCTACCCATGCGGCTGAACCGACATGTGCACGCTGCTTCATTGTTTCTTCAGGATACTTTTCAAACACGTTAACATTGTGGTTTGGACGACCAGCTGGGGTGTCATATCCTTGATCTAGTCCCGTCTGAAAATCATTTGGGACGTCTGTGTCAGTTGCAACGCCTTCTTCAAAGCGAAGTGGGCCACGTTGGCCTGGCATTGCTGCTGCCATCTTTCGTTCATATGTTGCGCCAACTTTCTCAGGGAACTGAGGTGTTGGGGCAATGTTTTCTACTGCCATGATTACTCCTTATGCATAGGGATTGAGGGTCCTCGGGTATAAGTCTCCACCCTTGGATTAGTTTTTAAATGCTAAATTAGGAAAAAAATGGGGATGAACTAACCTCTACTGTAGGCATGACCATGTCCTGTGTCATGGAGCAGGCTATAGCCAAGGAGTCCACAAAATCATCATGGGCATGTGCCTCATCAGGGGCAGAAACCATAAAGTTTGGGCCCTTATATTGAACTTCTGCATCAGTCATCTGTTGATAAAACTTTTTCCAAAGACGCAATCTTCTTGTCTTAGCATGTGCTGGCCAGGAAACCATTTGACGTTGGATTAGGGCTTGGAGGTGCTTCCACCGCTTAGATTGTTCTGTTGGGCTTGAAGTAATAGGAACTACCTCTGCCCTAGGCATTAATATCTTAAGACGTCCGGCTACAGCATCTCCAACTCCGTTGGAGTCTACGCCAATAGCTAGGACATCATAGTTACCTAGAAAATTAACAATCTGGAAGTACTGCTCTTCCCAATCATCTCCTTGAATCTCTAACCAATTAAGAATACGATGATCGTAATACCCAAATTCATCAGGCCTATCCCAATCGACCCACACAACAGTAACAACTGTAGAGTCCATCTTTCTTGCGGGGTCAATTCCGACCACAACTGGGGAACGGTGCCAGCTCTTAACAAGCTCTTGAGATGTATCCCCGAGGTCGTCCATGATGGATGATGTAACGAACATCCCTCTCTCCAGCAACCATTTACAGTTGTATGAGAGTTGGAACTCATCTGAGTCTTCTCCAATTCGGAGCATCTCCTTCTTAATAAATTTTTCATAGTTCGCATTTACCTTTGCTACATCCTTCCAGTCCCATTGAAAATGGTTCTGCTTAGCAGATCTACCTGTTTGACGTCTTTTGTTTAATTGAATAGCCCTATAAAAATTGTTCTTCATAGTGCTAGGTGTTCCGGTCTTAACAATAGTTGCGTTGTAGTACGCACCCATAGGAGCAATAGATTTAGATACCACGAAGTCGTCTGCTTCTTGGCACTCATCTATGATTATTAAGTGAAAAGACTTAGACTCAATCTTTGCACGAGGGTTAGCTGTCATCATCATGAGCGTGCTACCACTGCGCTTAAGCTTAATGTTTCTAATAACTCCAGGACTCTTAGTAGCCATATCATCAATCTCAGGATCACCCAAAACTTCTAAGGCTCGTTCACTAGTAAGACGTGAAACTGTTCTTCCGTAAAGAGTTTCTACCTGTGACTGGATTGGTGCAAACATACCTACCCAAATACCGTCTCCAAACTTACCTAGGAGATCTGGGTACATCTTTGCAAGGCGTGGGAGAATTACCATGAGTGTTGCTACAGTATTAGCAATAGTCTCTGATTTACCTGACTGACGAGAAGCTAGCGCGGTTACTTCTTCACCATCGTTGATTATTACCGACTCTATGATTCTTCTAGCAAGCGGGGCTTGGTATGAGTGCAGCTTGTAGCCAACCAGCATTTCTTGAAACTGCATTATTTTTTCTACTAAAGCTTTTACAAATTCTTTAGATAGTTCATCTAACTCATCCGGTTCTTCTTCAGGAAGCTCTTCTTCCTCTTCTAAAATGAACTCTTCAGGATCTACTTCCTCAAATTGGTCGTCATACTCAAGATCGCTCATTAGCATACCGTTTCGTTAATGTTTCTAGGATTACGTGTAATGCCTCTGCCCCAATACGAGCTTCTTCAAGAGTGTATGGATCTTGAGTTTTTTGCCAAGAAGCTAGGTTTCTGCCTATTGTGTACAGGGCATTCTCCGTCCAAGGAAGTAATTCAGAGGAGGGCAGAGAGTCCACCCGCTTTTCAATCTTAGTGCGCTCTCGTTCAGGATTGTTTTTCTTGAACATCTTCCCCATCTTTTACCCCGTATCGTATGTATTCCCAGTCAGCTTCTTCTTCAAGCAACACTCGTCCTCTGATGGCATTTGTTAATGCCTGACTTTCTTCGAACTGTGCTGTCCACCTACCTATGACTAAAGCTAGTCTAGTAAAAGGTAGTCTAATGGATAAACCTGATCCGCCTCTAAAAGGCTCATCTATTTCTTGTGTTTCTGCCCGTTCCCAAAGTTCTTTAGGCTTTACTGGATAAACCAATGTATGCCAGTAAAACGGTCCAAAGTCTTTTGGATTTGCCACTATTAGTCCTCGCAGTTGTGATCATTTACTTCTGGTTCTCTTAATACCGATTCGCATACTTTACATCTAAACCAACGCATTTGCGTAAAATTATTTTGTGCTGTTCCGCCTACAGGGACGTTTACTCCCCCATCAGGTTGTGGTAAATAATCTGTAACGATGGGAGATGGTTCAAATAGTTCTGGGGGAAATGGCCCTTTAGGCGGATGCGCTGTCTCCGGTACGGGGTGCCCTTGCCTCGTAACGATGCGCTCAATTCTCATTATTCAGCCGGTGTTGATTCAGTTTTCTTTGTAGTTTTCTTAGGTGCTGGTGTTGCTTCAACAACTTCTTCTACTACAACTACGTCTTCGGCTACAGGAGCCTCTACAACAGGCTCTGATGTTTGTGTTGGGACATCTTCTTGTACAGGCTCAATTGGAGCCTCTACTTGCGGTTTTGGTGCATTCCAGGGCGCTGACCACTGTGACATGTGATATTCCTCTCATATAAAGAAATATTATTCTACACGCAGTTGTAGGTTGCTGACACCCTGTAGTTACTGCTAGGGTTTATCCATGCCCAGAGCAATCTGGGCATTCGCACCTCCGTAACAAAAGGGTTGCAGATCGAACTTGGCAGAAAGAGGCCAAGTTGCTCAGTATAGGTGACAGCTATACGAAGTTAGATCTGGCCTTCTAGCCTAGGAGACCGAGTGCAAAGTTATGAAAAATCGCATGTAGCAATGCTGGTCCTATACGGACTACTGCTGGTGGGAGTTCCAAAAGCGTTAGCAGTTGATAATACTGTTAGTGATGGGACTACCGTTACCGTGCAGGTTAAGGACCCCCTAGATAAGTACCGCGGAGCCAAAGAGCTCACTGATACGGAACTTATCGATCTATTGTCTTTAGTTGGTTTTGAGGGTAAATCCCTAAAAACAGCTTGGGCGGTAGTTATGAGGGAATCAAGGGGACACCCAACATCCCGAAACAATACTCCAGCTACTGGGGACGATTCTTACGGCCTATTCCAAATCAATATGATCGGCGGTTTGGGAGATGTACGTAGGGAAAAATTCAATATCGAAAAAAATAGTGACTTATTTGATCCAGTCACCAATGCCAAAGCGGCCTTCTATATGACGGCTCGTGGAACTAATTGGGGATCCTGGGGATTAGGTCCTGATGCTTACGATGGTTCTCCAGAGGAGCCGAGTATCACAAACTGGTTGGATGATTTTCCAACAAAGAAGAAGGCCGGGTAACCCCGGCCTTTTTCATTTACTCTTCTTTCCAGCTCTTCGTTTATTTTCTTTAGCTGTGTTCTTACCATGTTTCAATGGTCGAAGGTTACTCTTACGATCATCGCTATGGTTATTGTTTTTGTGGTCGACATCTGTATCCCGTGAAAGCTTGCCGTGGTCCTTTTCATAGTCGGCTCTAGCTTTATTTTTAGATGTTGTAACCCATTTACCGCCTACTTTTTTCTTGTAGACGTAGATAGGACGACCTCCATTCTGGGCAGAGCCCTTGTAAGGACCAAACTTTTTAACCTCAGACATTAGATAGACCACCATCCTTGTGCGGTTGCTTTACCGGAAGCAATCCACTCCTTATGTAACTTATGAGCTATAGACCAGTCTATTCTATGAGTTGGTTTACCGCACAAAGTACAAATGTCGGTATCCATTTCTTTATAGACATGCGGGCACATTAGCAATCCCATTTACGTAAAGCTAGTGCTTTACGAGTTGGCTTACCATTCTTCTCCATAGGACCAGGCATACCACCCATACGTGCACAGAAAGACTTACGACGTGCTGCTGACTTCTTTGACTTCTTTGCTTGAGATGCAGATACTGGCGGCTTTAGTGTTCCACCTGTCTCACGCTTATATGATGCACGACCCTTGGCATTTAATCCGCCTTCAGGGTTCTTACCCTCTTTACGTTGCCAAGCTGCTGTTTTAGCCATTCTCTGCTCCTTTACATGCACAAGATTCTGTTAGTTTACCGCAAGGTTTACAAGTAAATCGTTCATGCGATTCTACGGATCCAAGATCTTCTAAACGATTTTCATAAGTGTGAACCTGTTTGTAGCTAGCAAAGGGGATTCCGTAGCTTTGCGATGCTTCTACAACTTTAGGGTCATTCCAAGGCCTAGCAGCCTTAGAGGTACGGTCAGATACAGACATTCGGGTAACTCCTCCACGTCCATCTCTAGAACCATAATGAAGTTCTTTTTTACGACCCATTAGTTTTGGTGCTCCCCACTAGCTCCACGACCAGGTTTGGTGTAGCCCTTAAACTTTGGGTTTTCTGGTTGTTTATAAGGAAGTCCTGTTAGGTATTCAGCTGCTTCACGTGCATGAGTACGCAAAGACTTATACTTATCAAACTTCTCAGGTTCTAAAGGAAAATTAGCTACCCTAGCCATTACTAATCCCTCTTTTTAGGAATTTGTAATTTATCTAGAATAGTTCCTTCATTTTCAGCTTCAAAGTCTTTGTTATTTGGTTGTTTTCCAAACTTTGCCTTAGCAGATCCTTGAAGTACCTTAGACTGTTCAGAAATGGGTTGAACACTTCCGGCCATGTAGAACTGGTTGCTTCTTCCAGGCACTATTTCGTGATCTGGGAATAAGCTTAGCTGTTCTGGTTCAGTTGGCTTAGGTGCAGCCTTTGCTGCTCTCATATCCTTCTTTGCCTGCTTCTTTCCACCAGGACGTACAACCATTTCACGACTTGCGCTAGGTTGTTGACTTGCTAGAGCACGCATACCACTAAGTGCTTTTACTTCCTGTGCACCAGTCATATCAGTAGTATCAATCGCAAATTGACGACTCTTAGGTGTTTCTGGTTTCCAGTCACGATCAGTAGGAACAACAGTAGTTTTTGTAACTTCGTCAGCAACTTTTATTTTTGGAGCTACATCCGCCTCAGTAATTGGATTTTTCATGCCTTTACTAGACTCAACAGCTCTAACTGCCCATCCCTCCATAGGACCCTCTACACGCTTGTATTGAGTTGGAGAAACAACTTCAGTTTGACGTTGTGGAACTCCAGTACCAGGGAGGTAATTTTGTACTGGCCTTTTCTTAGGAGGCGCAGTATTAATTGCTGGTTTAGCTTTTGGACCTAGAGGTTGATCTAGAGGTGCAGTACCAAGCAAAACTTTTCCTGTACGAGCTTTAGGAGGATTAGGCTTATTACCTACCGTTTTACCTGGTTTAACTTTATCTACTAGTAAAGGCTCAGTTGTTTCTACGTTAGTTGGTGAAAGACGATAAATTTTGGCTGCTCCAGGAGACTTAGTTCTTTGAGCTTTTGGACGTGAGGTAACTGTAGGGGTTGTGCCCTTAGCAACTTTCCTAATACCAATCTGCTTTTTATCTCTAGGAATACTAGAATTCATTTGTTCAAGAATATCTGTGGTCCTGTTAGCTGATGATTTACGAGAGGTAACAGACATGCCGTGCTCGCTTAACATCTCTGCACGCATGTGATCTACAAGATCAATTCCTTTTGGAGCACCATACTTACGATATACGGTAGTTCCTCCACGTACTTTTACACTGTCCCAACCTTCATGAGAACGGGTAGTAACTACTGCTCCGCTAGCATCTCTACTAACTCGAGCTACTTTACCCTTGGTACGAGTAAATGCTGACGGCATATCAGGATGATTAGCTGCTATAGGAATTAATTCTTTTGTTTCTGGATGCTCCCACATAGCCCCTTCTTTAGGGGTGTGTGTAATTGTACGCTTTGAATCTTCATGCTCTTGAGCAATTTTATGCAAACCGTGTACAAGTGTTGATAAACGCTGACCTGTTGCAGAAGCAGCATTCTTATAAATCTCTTGATCAGAGATTTTAAAGGTATTCATTACCTTAGCAAGGCGATGATGGTGACCACCAAATACAGTTAAGTGTGTAGCTTTTGGATCGTTAGGCTGTACATCGTTTACAACTTTACCAGTGCGAGCTGCTGTTTCTCTATCAGCTTCGTGTAATTTTAGAGCTAAATCTAAGTGTCCTTGCTCTTCTCCGGGAAGTCCCATACCTGACTTAAGACGATCAATAAGATTGATGGCAACATCTGGCTTATCAGTTACGTTTACGGATGCAGCAGTAGCTCCACCTTCTGGACGACTAGGTAGTTTTCCAAAATCAAGAACAGTGGTTTTTGTTGGACGAGCAGTTCCCACATTACGTGCAGCTGCTTTTGCTTCTTGACCTGGAGTAATCTCTTCAATAGTAGGCTTAGGAGTTAGAGGATCTGGATTTACAGAATCATCTTTTACCGCAGCACCAGAAGTAGGGACTCCTTCTAAACGTTTGGCGTTAGCAGCTTCAATTTGTTCAGAAGTCATATCTTTTGATTGAGCAACAATTGCTGCATCAGATGCTTCTGCTTTAGCAGCAATATCTTTTTTAACTACTTCATTCTTAGGAAGTCCACGAGTATCTTTAGCCATTATGCACCAGCCTTAGGTGCACGAGGCTTACGAGTTTTAGGTGCAGTTACCGCAGGTGCACCAGATGATGCATCCGGTGTATCTGGAGAACCAGTGCTACCTTTTGGTTGTGCACCAGAAGTTTTCTTTGCACGTGGCTTACGAGGTGTTTTTCCTGCGCCACCGCCTCCTGGTGGATTAGGTGGATTGCCTCCGTCACCCGCGTCTGAATCTACAGGTGCTGCCCCTTCTGTTTTCTTTCTACCACTCAAACCAGTCTTCTGGAATGCTGGAAGCATGTTGCTATCAAAATTTGAAAGTGGAGACTCTACTTGTAAACCAAAACCGCCACGAGTTCTTTTTCTACCTGCTTTATCTACATACTCTTCTTTAGGATCAGTAAATTTCTTAAATGTTTTAATAGCACGCTTAGCGTTTGCGTCCCCTACGTATACCTTGCCAGCACTTTCTGCTGCTACCTTCTGCTTAATTCTTGTTCCTTGGTGTTCAGTATCAACACCGGCCTTTGCTTGATGCAAATCAAATTGAATTTGTGCCATATCTTTGGCACGAGCTACATCGCCGATTCCTCCGAATAACTTGGAGATCCATCCTCCAGAACCACCTGACTGTGGTCGTACGAAATTTTGTCCATTTGATGGAATTGGCATAATAAGGATCCGTTCCTTTAAGTTGGTTATACGTTCAAAAGTTTAGCAACTGCGCCCTTTTCTGTAAGCGCATTGGCGTTTTTATTGTAGTGATGCATGCAGAAAGTTAAAATACCCGCCTGTAGGGTTACTTTGACAAATGCTCTGGCAGAGCATTGATCACATAGAACCAGCTCCGCCGCCGTCTCCAGATCCTGCTCCAGCGTCTCCAGAAGAGTCATTTCCACCATCCTGACCGAAACCGTTTTGTGCGGTCTCATTTGGGCTTTTATCATTTCCTGGGGCTGTTCCACCCCAATAACCGCCGACACCGTAGTAAAGCGAATACCAAGGAATACCCCCAACAACATACCCACCACCTAGACGTCCAGTAGTTCTATGGTGTTTATGTTTTTTTACCTTGAATTGCTTCTTATCTATGGCCACGGTTAATACTCCCACTATTAGCTTCCGTATAAATGCCAAAGGCCGGGGGATTCCCGGCCTTTGCGCTATTAAGTTGTAAAGCTATTAGGAAGCTGCAGCCCAAGGGGTTACAGTGATAGTAGCTGTTGTGAGAATTGAGTTCGCACCAGCTGCTGTTGACTGTGCCTTGACTGTTCCAGCAACTGCAACTGCAGAACCTGTAATAGAGCTTAGAGCCAATACGGTTGTAGCTGTTCCAGTAACTGTGAATGTATTTGCATTTGCTACAGAATCTACTGTGTAGGTTCCGTTTACAGAAGCATCGATTGAAGACAAAGTTACCTTGTTACCTGCAACATAGCCGTGGCTTGATGCGGTAAGTGTAATTGTTGTGCTTCCAGCTGTACGAGCTGCTGCTGTTACAGTCTTTGCAGAGTTTGTAGCTGCAGAAGCTGTGGTGATGTTAGCTGCTTCGTAACCAGCGTCCTTAAGAGCATCAAGAGCGAGAGCTGTTGTAAGTCCAAGAACGTTTGGTACTGCAATGTAATAAACACCAGAAAGCTTCTCACCAGCAGTGTTAGCAATGAAATCAGGGAATCCTGACCATGCAGTTTCAATATCTGCGTGGTTTCCAAGAGCTGGGTTTAGACGTGCACTTGCAATCTTGCTGTAATGAGTCCATGAAACGTTCTGATCTCCACCAACAGTTGTTGTAATGGTAGGAGTTCCGTCTGCACGCTCATCATTTGGTTGCGGAGCAAAGTTGCCCCATACGTAATCTACGGCGACGTTGCCAGACGAATCTAGCAAGTGACCTGCGTTATTTACTGCCATTTAATTTTTCCTCACTTGATCAATGTGATTGTTCGGTCGAACCCACATATGGTGACAGAAATTAGGCCTCTTGTATGTATGTATGGATCTCGCCACCTGAATAGATGTCATGCTTGCAAGCGATCTCGATTGCTTTCCTTAAAACCTTTTCGGCGGCCTTAGGTGTAGTTATGCGTGAGTAGTTCAAAGCCTCAAGTGCTCCCAATGCTACATCTCCACCACTACCGCCATAGTAAACGCGGCGGGCTTCTCGATCCCAAGAGTAGTCATTAAAGATCGGGTAAAGGATTCCTTTAATAGATACGATTAGGTTAGAGTCTTGCCATGCTGCATCACCATCATCTTTAGCATCGTAACCAGCCTCAATAAAAGCTTTACGCATTGATGGAATAAACTTCTTAGTCATAAACATATCTAAATCTTCATTTGCTCTAGGTTTTGGTGGCTTCCAACCAAATTGGGAAATATTTCCACCACGAGACGCGCCGGAGACTGCTATCAGTACACCACTGTTATTAATAATCTTAGATGTGGCAAGCTCCATATAACGGCCATCTTCATCGGAGGCGCGGGAATCACAACCAATAACGGACCAGCCGTCACCTTGGATTGCAGCAAGCGTTGTCATGACACCCTCTCCTTAGACAAGCAATACTATCGTACTATCTCTCTATACCCAACTGGAACTCTTCTGGCCTTTTCCGGGGGAGACCTGAGTATGTAGTTTTACTCCAAGGATGACCATCTAGGTACATTTCAATAAAATCGTGGGTGGAATCAGAGTTTTTGAGTACATCCCATAGAACTGGGTCTACTCCATCGTATTGGATCATAGAGCCATCACGCATAATGATGACTAGGACCTCCATAGCTTTGTCTACTGTGTAGCAGCACTTCTGAGCTCTGTGTCTTGTCTTTCCTGAGCTCTGTGGCGCCTCTATCCACTCATAGCCTGGTCCACAAGGGTTCCCTGCGTCCATAGAAGAGAGACGAGCTTCCCTGCCTTCTATTGTGCTATTAGGCGTCCCCTCGTCTCCAAAGACCTTCTCACGCCCTCTGAGAGCTAGATTGAGACGTTTGTTCTCCTCGTCCTCTCTAAGACGATTGAGACGAGCTAATTCATTACTACCTCTAGGCATTCCCCGAG
>Ga0214917_10004556_pt1 | contig 15337 bp, 12 predicted proteins | sample LL_1208_BB_MetaG_FD_177983 | JGI IMG/M metagenome (GOLD analysis project Ga0214917, IMG submission 177983) | Freshwater microbial communities from Lake Lanier, Atlanta, Georgia, United States - LL_1208_BB | ecosystem: Environmental > Aquatic > Freshwater > Lake | place: USA: Georgia | collected... | reverse complement strand
CAACTGTTCCTTTTCGATGGTTTCGATGACCTTTGCGCTCATGCCGACTCCTCCTTGAGTATTCTCTGTTCTGCCGTCTTCGTCGTCTCAAGTAAATCCCCGCGTCGTGCCCGCGTCCGGGCCAACGCCTGCTTCTTCCGCCAGGCCTCAATCTCCGCATGGTGACCGGATAGCAAAACCTCCGGCACTTGCATCCCGCGAAAATTTTCCGGGCGGGTGTATTGCGGCCCTTCCAACAATCCCGCCTCGAAAGAGTCCGTGCCCGCCGACTCCTCGTTGCCCAAAACCCCGGGAATCAGGCGGACCAGCGCGTCGATCAGGGTGAGGGCCGGCAACGTCCCGTTGCTGAGAATGTAGTCCCCGACGGAAATTTCCTCGTCGATCCACCCCTCCCGCACCCGCTCGTCGATTCCCTCATAATGACCGCTGACCAGCAGTAGCCGTTGGTGCCGGGAAGCCAAACCCCGGACCTGCCCCTGATTCAGTTTTTTCCCTTCTGGGGTGAGATAAATGACGTGGGCGCGCTCCGCACCCTCGCCGCGGAGGTGCTCGATCGCATCCACCAGGGGTTCCGCTTTCATCACCATGCCCGGCCCCCCCCCAAAAGGCCGGTCATCCACCGTCTTGTGACGATCCCGGGCGTAGTCGCGCAATTGGTGGACACGGATTTTCACCAGGCCCGCCCGCTGGGCACGACCAAGAATGCTTTCGGCCATGACCGCCTGGGCCATGGCGGGAAACAGGGTCAGAAGATCAATGGTCATGCCGCCCCTTCCCCATCCTCGACCTCCACAAACACGCGGCGGCCATCCCGGCTGGCGGCGTTCAGAAGGGAACGGATGGCCTCAATGGTGCGGCCGTTGCGGCCGATGATGCGGCCGAGATCCTCGGGATTTACGCGGATATGAAAAAGAATACCCCGGTCATCGCCGGTCTCCTCGACATCAATCTCGTCAGGATGGCTGACGAGACGACCCAGAACCATTTCGAGGAAATATCGCATGGAATTCGGGTCTCACCGAAAAGTTAGGCCTTGGTGGCGCGGCGGGCCTTGCGGATGAACCCGGCCACCGTTTCGCTGGCCTTGGCGCCTTTGCCAATCCAGTGGTCGATGCGATCCAACTTGAGCTTCATCCCCTCATGTTTGCCCATGGGGTCGTAGGTCCCCACCATTTCAAGAAAACGCCCGTCCCTCGGACTGAGTTTGTCGGTCACCACCACCCGGAAATAGGGGCGGTTTTTTTTGCCTTCTTTCCGCAAACGAATCACCACGGCCATAAATCGGTCTCCTTTGTTGCCGGCGGGGTTGCTTGGCGACGGGCCAAAGGTCCGCTGACGAACCTCAAATCCTAACGACGGGGAGCGGGTTTTCCAAGAATAAAGTCCGCAGGCTTAAGCCTTTCCAACGGCAATGGTCTCGATGCATTCCAGCCATGCATGAATGATCCAGCCGTGAATTTCCTGAATTCGTGAGGTGTCATCACTCGGCACGATGATCCCGTGATCACAAAGCTTTTGGGCCGGCCCTCCCCCCTTCCCCAAAGCCCCTAGCCTCAACATCTTACGGTCCTTGGCTACCTCCAAAGCCTTGAGGATATTCGGCGATTTTCCACTCGTGCTAAAGACAACCAGCACGTCCCCAGCCTGTCCAAAAGCCTCCACCTGCCGGGAAAAAACATCCTCAAAGGACCAGTCGTTCGAAATGCAGGTCAAAGCGGTTCCATCCGCCGAGAGGGATAGGGCCGGCAGGGCTTTGCGGTTTCCCCGGTAACGGCCGGTCATTTCTTCCGCAAGGTGCATGGCATCCGCGGCACTCCCACCGTTGCCGCAGGTCAGAACTTTGGCCCCTGCCTTGACCCGATCCGCGAGGGCGCGACCCGCCGCTTCCACGGCGGGAACCAGGGCGTGACACCGCTTGACGGTCTCCTCCAAGGCGGAAAGATCGTGGGATAGATTCATGAGGGTCTTTTTTACACATTCCCACGGAAGATGAAAATCGTCGAAAAATATCTTTGGCAGTCCGTTCTCGTTCCCCTCCTCTTTGTCATTGCGGCCCTTTTCACCCTTTGGCTGACCTTCGACATCTTTGACAAAATCGGACGGTTGATTGAAAAGGGGCCGTCTCCTTGGCTCTTGGCCAAATACTTTCTGGTGCAACTGCCGGATCTGGCCCAATCAATCCTCCCCGTCGGGGTTCTTTTTGCCACCCTCTACGTGCTGGCCTACTTTTCCCGGCACCGGGAGTCTGTCGCCCTGCTGGCCGCCGGCATGAGTCCGCTCATCCTCGCCCGCCCTTTCTTGTTCTGCAGTGCCGGTCTTTCCCTGATTCTTTATTTTCTCTCCTTTTCCCTCTCCCCCACGGCCCAGGCCAACCGGGAAAAGGTCAAACGACAGATCAAGAAGGAGTCCACCGAGGAAAACTCTTTTTCCCAGGTCGTTTATCGCTCCCCCAGGCTGGCCGGAAAAAACGAGGGTACGATCTGGTATATCGGCCGTCTCGATCTACACGCCAAAACCCTGCAAAATGTGGAGATTCTTTTTCGCACGGAACCGGAGGGCCGGGATTTGGCCAAGGTATTTGCCGCCAGCGGGGAGTATCGCCACGGGGTTTGGCATCTTCAGAATGCCCGCCGGGTCGAGTACGGGGCCGATATCGGACTGGAAAACGCCGGCCCCATTCTTTCCGAACTCCAGCTTCCCGAGCTCACTGAGCCGCCGGAGATGTTGGCGGCCAAGCTCGTCCCCCCCGATGTCTTACCCTGGCCGGAAGTCGCCCGGCTGGCGGGGGACACCGCCCGGTTGAACCAAAGGCTGCGGGCCCCTTACGCGACGGAAAATTGGCACCGCTGGATGTATCCCCTGGCCTGTCCCCTGCTTTGCCTGTTCGGTATCGCCTTTGGCATGACCGATGCCCGCCGGAATGTGGCCGCCACGGTCTTCAGCAGCGTTTTTGTGCTGTTCGCTTTCCTGGTTTTCACCCGTCTGTGTGTGGCCTTGGGACAAGGGAACCGCATTCCTCCTCTGGTGGCGGGAGCATTGCCGACTTTCACGTTTGGACTCGCCGGTTTTTATCTCTTTGCCGAAAAGGTGGGATGGCTTTGGGAACTCCAGGGATGGAGCAGGGAACATCCCCACGCCGCCGTCTGGCTGCGACGGTTCGGCTTGATCCCAGGATGAGAGAGACCTTTTTATGGCTTCTGGGTGCGGGCCTGCTGGGCCTGGGAAGCCTGCAGGCCCAAGAGAGCTCCGCCGCCGCCCCGGCAAAAACACCACGCAGTCCCGGAAGGCTTGCTGTCCGACCTCCGGAAAAGCCGGAAGAAAAGGCGGTGTCTTTTGAAATTCCAAAACCCGCCCACGCGGTGAAGCCTTTGGCACAAACCTCAACGCCCGTTTTTCAGGTCTCTTCCAGTCGGAATCCCTCGTTGGCTCCCTCCCAGGAAGCGGCTCTCCCCGCCGGTTATTTCCTGCCGGACCGAAATGAAAAACCTCCCATCACCCCGGAGAACTCCAACCTGAACCTGCCGACCGATCTCACCATCACCGCGACAGACACCGGCGAAACCATTATTCTTCCCGCCGGAACCTATCGCCAGATTCTTCAACTCCCGATCGACTCTCCCCTCATGCAGAGCACGGAACAGACCCGAAGGGACAAAACTCTGCCCCTGGCCGGAGCGAGCCAAAAATCAAAGGCCGAGGAGCCGGGGCCGAAGCCGGTCTGGGTGCGATATGAATCCCTGGAAAAGATCAAAATTGGCAAAGCCGAACGCCGCGGGGGAATCGATCTTCCCTCTCATGGGTCACGCGGGTTGGGTCCCCGGGTTTGGTATGCCAAGTCGGAAACCGCCGATTTGGCCAGCTCGGTCTTTTATTTCGTCTTTGGCGGCTTGGGCTATTCCACGGCGAATCTCTTGGGCTGGTCGTCCGGTAACACCCGCGAAATCCCGGGAGATTTCGAATATCGGCTGATTCGCCAGTAAGGCGGCTAAGGGGGGTTCCCTGAGGCTGCCGTGGTGACGGCCCCCGCGGTTGGATTCAGGGGTTGACCATCGACCTGTAAAATCCGGGGAGTGACAAAAATCAAGGTGTTCTTCTTGATAGCCTGTTCCGTTTTTCCCTGAAAGGCGCGCCCAAACACGGGAATATCCCCCAGGATGGGCACTTTTTCATCAATCTTCTGGATATCCTCCCGCAAAAGACCGCCCAACATCAGGGTGTAACCGTCGCTGACTTCCACGGAGGGCAAGGCAAGGTCTCGACGAACAAAAACCGGTTGTTGAATATTGTTGGTCAAGATCGTGACATTGGCGTCAAAGAAAGAGGCTGCGTAAGCCGAATTGATCGCCGTCCCATAGTTGATGAACCCTTCAAAATCCACAAAACTGGGCTTTAACTCCATCAGCACCCGGCTGTTGTCACCGGTCACGTCAGGTTTCACCCCCAGTTTGACTCCAATGGGCACACTGTCACTGATTTGGGATGGGAAAGCGCTGATCACCGTTTCCGGGCCGGGGATCCCCGTATTGAAGGCACCTCCTCCCGGAGGAATGATCGTCCGAATACTGGACTGGGGATCGTTATACTCTTTGACGTAACGAAAATCTTGGGTCACCTCGATCACTCCTTCTTGCCCTCGCTTGAGAATAATGGAAGGACTGGCAAGAACGTTGGCGCTGCTCTTTTGGGACACCGCCGTGATCAGGGCGCGGAACTGCATGCCGTTGAAAATGGTTCCGCCGAATTGCAACGTGTTCAGGGCGTAGGAGGTCGTTTGGTTGGTGCCGGCAAGAACCCCCTGCTGCAAAAACGATTGCAGGGTGTTGTTCGGGAGTAGGCCGACGCCTTGGATCTGATTCAGCTGTGCGTTAACACCCTGTTGGGTTGAAGGGTTCGGCGTGGTTCCTGCATTGTTGGTGGCCAGTCCAACCGGAACCGGAGAAAGCAGGTTGATGCCGGATCCTCCAAAGGTGCTGTTGACGGTGATGCTGTCCAGATCGGTCTGGTTGATTTCCACCAGTCGAACCCCCACCTGAATCAACAAGGTCTGTTCTTCGGCAGCGCCGATCAGCTGGCCGATTAGATCCAGCATCTCGGCGTTGTTGACGACCCTTAAGCGACTGGTATTTCGGTTATAAACCGCGAACGCTCCTGGAGGAAACTTCACCCCCAGCTCCTCGAGTTTGGCTTGTTCATTTTGTCCAGCTTCCGCACCGGTCGAGGCCACCCCGGCGGGTGCCGCCCTGGGACCGGCCTCAGCGCTTTCCGCGCCTCCTCCCGGCCCCTTGAAAAAGGACGGACTGACCGTGAATTCCCTTGGAATCAAATCCGGGCGGGTTTCAACCAGCGGACTGAAGGTGACTCCGACTTCGCTTAAGCGTGATTTTACGCCGGCTATTTGCGCCACGTACCGGACGATCTCCCCCAAGGAGACATCCCGGAGCTTGAGGTTGACCGGCTGCGAGCTGGTGACATCGGCGCTCACGACGAAATTCACACCGGTTTTCGCCGGATCAGAATCGTATTGCCGGCTGAGGGTGTTGAGCGCCCTCCGGATGGTTTCAAGATCGGCACCGACAAAATCGACCTGCGGAATCCGAATTCCACGCATCTTTTGCTCAAGCTGAAACGTGGCGGATGCTGTCAGGGGTCCGACCGCCAACGCTCCGCCGCCACTTCCCCCTCGTTTGGGATAGATGTTATTCCATGCCTCGCGCACCTCCCGCTGGCGCTCCAGGTTGGCCAGATCCCTGCTCTGGGCAGCCACCAACGCCCTTTCTTGATAAATTTTCCGAATGCCTTCGGTCGCGGCCAGATTGAAAGGATCCAGCTTAAGGACCTCTTCATACCGGATTTCCGCAAGATCCAACTGCCCGGTCTCGCGCAGTTGGGCCGCATCCTTGAGGCCATCTTGCACGCCCTGCAATTTGTCAAAGAATCGGTTGGTCAAGGCAGGATTCGTTTCCTCCCCGGCGACGGTTCCTCGCCGCAAAATGTCGTCGGCTTTTTCCAGCACGGAGGAGGCCACCGAGTTCGTCGGATCGTGACGAAGGCACCGCAAGGCCCAGTCCCTTGCCTTGGGCCAATGGGATTGCTTTGCCTCCGACTCGGCCAATTTGGCCTCCCAACCGGCCAGTTTTTTGACAACTTCATACCCTAGGGAGGTGCTTCGCATGGCCTCCGGCGTCTGTTGCCAGATTGCATCCACCGTCTCCCATGCCCGCAGGGTCGCACCCTCGGATGCAAATTTCTCGCCCTGCACCAAGGCCTGCTGAAGGGGCTTGACCATCTCTTCCCGGCGGCGGCTTTCGCTGGTGAGCTGCTCCTGCAAGTTGGGACCAGCCCATGTCAAACAGCCTGCACTCAAAAGGAGAAGCAGAATTACCTTGGTCGTTTTCATGGAACGGAGGGCATCATCTCTGCCGATCCTGTTTGCGCGAATTCAGGGTTATCTTCGTCATCGGGAAAACTTAAGGTGCCATCGGGTTCAATGATTCGCACCGTGCAAAAGATCACGAGGTTCAACTTGATCTTTTGGGAGGCTTCACTGCGAAAGAGTCGGCCAACCATCGGCATGTCTCCCAAACCCGGAACCTTGTCGTCAACTTTTTGCACGGATTCGGAAATGAGCCCTCCCAGTCCGACCGTTTCCCCGTCGAGCAAACGAACCCTGCTTTGCAGGGATCGTTTCGAAAAAATAGGAACGAGATAGGGGGACTGCCCGATTTGCTGGGAAACAGGAAGTACGGTGGTCACCGCCGGTTCCAAATCGCCACCCTGCCCCTGGGTCACCGTGGCAATGGTCGCGCCGTAATTCACGAAACCTTCAAAATCCTCCACTTCCAGTTTGGTGAAATCCAGATCCACGGCTTTGGGAATCGAGGTGGACTCCCCTTTCACGGTCAGGGTCACCCCGATGTTTCGGGACTCAAAACCCGTGGGGTTGCTGGGAAGAATAAACCCGGCTCCCACGCCCTGGTCGTTGTTGGGCACCGTGGGTTGGGTGTAGCTGGTGGGGTAAAACATTTCGCGACTAATGACAATTTTGGACTCTTTTCCGTCCGCCAAAGTGACCCGGGGAGCAGCCACCAGATCCTTGCCGATGGCATTTTGCAATAATTGCAATACGGCGGAAAATCCCCGACCCAGGATCTGGGCATTCACTCCGATCTGATTGGAGGCATCCTGGGGAAAAGTAGGGTCCAACAGGCTTTGCAAAGCCACCACCGAAACACCGTTCTGGTTCAGGCCGGAAGTCCCTCTTAACCCGTCCGTGCCACCCGTGGATCCCGGCACATAAAGCGCCCCGGGGACGCCGGGAGAATACCCCGGACCGTATTCCATCTGCAGGTTAAAAGTGAAGTTTTTCACGTCGTTGTCGGAAAATTGCAGGAATTTTGTCTCCACCTCGAACTGCTTCTGCGCTTTTTCGCCTTGGGCATCCCGGATTCTTTGTTCGATTTTATTGAGTTCAGCCGGAGTATTCCGGACCACCATTTTCCCGGTGTCCCGGAAACACACCGCCGAGGCACCCTCCACGCCCATGTTCACCCCGATGTTTTTTAGAACATCACCTCCCAAAACCTTGGGATCGTTGGAAGCTTTGTCCAGATTGGCAATCAGACTGGGGGGCAGGTTATAGCTTCGAATTTCCAAATCTCCTCCGGTTTCCGTGGCTGGAAGCAAAAAGACCGCATTGTCCTCGATCTCCGAACGGAGCTTTTCCCCTCCCCGCACCTGCTCACACAGGTATTTCAAGGCGGTCTGCAGGGAAATATCCCTCAGCTCCAGACTGATGGTGGCCGACTCGGGATCGGCTCCTTGGGTGGCGGGAGGCAGACGCAGGACAAAATTAAGACCTTTTTTTTCCGGGTCATACTGCTCGCTCAGGCGCTGCAACTCTTCCACGGCCGCCCGGATGGGCTTTTCATTGAAAGCCAATTCGGGAATGCGGATTTCCGCCAACTTTTTAATGAGGGCCGCCGCGCTGGAACCCCCAGCTGCCCCTGTTTGCCTCCCTTTTTTGGCGTCGACCTTGGCGGGAGGAGGCGACAACCAGGCTTCCGAGACCTTGGCCAAAGCCTTTTCGCGGCTGGCGAGATAACGTGTGTTGGCGACTTGCAACCGTTTGTCCTCAAGGACCTCTATTTTCTTCCGGGCTTCCCGGTGGTAGGGGTCGATTCGCAGCACATCATCAAGCTTTTTTCTTGCCGCAATCAGCTGCCCCGTTTCGGTCAATTGATCGGCTAAGGATAGCAGCTGCTTGATTTCGGCAGTTTTCCGGAGAAGGTCGTCGGAGGCGGCTTTGTTACCGGCATAGGGATTGGACTGGCGACTGCCCTCTTCCTGCAGATCCTGGGCCTTGCGAGCCACTGCCTTGTTGGCCGGATCGAGATCCGCCGCCTGCTTGAAGAGCCCGGCGGCTTCGGCGGGTTTACCCTCTTCTTCCTTGGCCAAGCCCCGGGCCGCCAGACACTTGGCCTTTCCGATCTGGGCACGCCGATAAAATCCCGATGTCTGGGCCTGAGGATCGGATTCCAGCAGCACCAGATTGTACTTTGCCTCCGCATGATTCCATTCCCCGGATCGAAAAAGGCGGTCCGCCAAATCGAGGATCTCGTTCAGCCGGTAGGTGACTTCGCGGCGCCGGTCAATTTCCCGCTGCATCATGGCCGCGGAACTCCCCTGAGCAGGGGGCGGCGCCGTTTCTGCAGGAGCATCCTCCCCGGGGTTGGAAGCCGCACACCCCACCCAGGGGGAGCCGAAGAGCAGCGAAAACCAAAGAATGGGAAGGACGCGAAACATACTCAGAGTCCCATACTTTCCCGCCAGACGCCCCGGTCAACGGCCTCGGGAAGGCCGGAACGAAGAACTTGCGAATCGTTGGGAATAGATTCGCAGCCCCTCAGGGCTGCGCAGACGGTGCGGGCGGTGAAGTCTCCGCGGGGACCCAAAAGGGCTCTTTGCCCGGTTCGGTCCGGTTAACCAGTTGGACTTTTTTGCCATCCCGTCCGATCACGGAAAATTCCTTGCCCTCATACTCGAACTTTTCACCAACGCGAAAAGGCCCCATCTCCTTCCCCCCCGAGGCCGGCGTGAAGAAACGGATATCCCCGACATCCCAAACCAGGGTTTGGGGGCGTTGCGGAGTGCTGAAGGTGAGTTTTAACGACGTAGCGAGAGCATCGCTCCGCTCCAACGTGAGAATCGAGTTGTCGACCTCAACTTCCACGCCCCCCGCTTTGGCATCCTTGATTTTCTCGAGCTTTTCCGAGTAGGAGAGAATTTTTAATGGAATGACGTGGGTGCTTTGCCCAGCCTGCTTCGCCTTGGCTTGAGCGGCCTTCGTTTTGGCCTCTTCAGAAAAAATTTCCAGCGTATCGGGCCCGGCCATGAGCCAAAAAGAGTCGTTCACCTTCCCCTTAAACTCCCGCCGCTTGGCGCCATTTTGAAAACGAACGGAGTAAAGACCTCCGCTTTTTTCCGGGAAACTCACCACCATGCCCACCGGATCTCCGGACCGGGATTTGAGTTTGCTTTCTTTTGCGGGGCTATCCTCTTTCCGGGTCGGATCTGTGCCTGCCAAAAACTCTTCGAAATTTGTAAAGCCGTCGGCATCTGGATCCTCATCTCGCACCAAGGGATTGGATGGATCGAACTGATATTTGATCTTCCAACCTACTTCAATGCCATCCTCGGTCTTCATTTTGAGGTCCAGCGGTTGCACCGGTTCCGCCGTATTTTTGGGAAGATAAACAAGCTGGGCGGAGACGAAAACCCGGTGTTCCCCCTGAACTCCCTTCAGACCTGACATACCGGCTATCTCCCGGTCGAGTTTCTCCCGGGTCTGCCGGACAGATTCGGCTCGTTTTTTGGCCTCGCCCAGGAGCGGTTTGCCAGCGCCGCCGCTGGCTTCAGGGGTCGAGATCTGGCCGGGTTTCCACCACCCCGTCAGGACAAAGACCAAGCCCGCCAAAAGAAGTGCCCCGACGGCCCCCAGGAAAAGAGAGGAAACTTTCATGGCTTAGGAGATGGGGGAGGCGCCGGTTTGTTTTCTTCCGGGTTGCGCCAAGCCACGAAATCCACGGCCATCTCCACGTTCAACTTTTCATCCCCCGCCAAAACCTCCAAAAGTTTTTTTCCTTTCGCGGAATCCGCCGTCGGGTTCACAACCGCTTCGGCAGGCCCCGAGAATTTTTTGGCGATTTCAGAACGAAGGGGGAATCCCTGCTTTTCATTGGTCACCGCCAGCTCCGTCAGAATCAAGAGACAGGGATCCTGGCTCACCAGCCGCGTGTATTCATAGAGGACCTCTGGCGAGCAGCGAATTTGCAGTCGGTAGTTCTTTCTGCGCAAGCTCCCCGGGGCTACTCCGGGCTTGGGCGGAACGTTGGGACCCCCAGGCTCCGTTGCCTTCTCCGTGGCTCCCCCCGCCCCGCCAAGCATCACCAATTCACAGCTGGTCGGGTACTGCTCGGTGGCTTTGCGGGCAAGAATCAGCAGTTCGACCAGTCGTTGGGCTACCGAAAGGTCGGTCGCTAGGGCCGGAACCTCATCCGCGGAAGGGCTTTTCTGCCGGTAAGCCTCCAGTCCCAAATAAAAATCCGGGGCCAGTTTGACGTTGCGGACCGTTGCCTCTTTCTGCAGACGACTTTGCGTTTCAATCAGTTTGTCCTTCCACTTTCCGGGATCCTTGGACCAATCCTTCCCTTCCGCCAACATGTCCCGGGTGGCCTGGGACCAAGTCACCATCATGTCCCCGCCTTTTTCGCGCAATTCTTTCTCCATTTTTTGGATTTCGGACGCATCCCGGCCAGCCCGAGTCAGGGCGGCGGGTTCGGCCAACAGCGCGGCCAAACCGGGATTGCCCATGCGCTCCACCAGCGCTTGGGCCTCTGCCTGTTTCTCGCCAAGCCCCGTCAATCCGAACCATCCCAAGCCAATGGCCCCCAGAAACACCACGACCGCACCCACAATCAGTTTCAGCTGCCGGGGGGACAAAGATGGTTTCACGATCCTCCCCCGCTCGCGCCCGGTTTGGCCGGCCCCACCTGGGGCCAATCCGCCTGAAGACGAAAACGGAGCGCCACCTGATCGGTTTTCCCGTCCACATATTGCGGGGTTTCCCGCTCAAGGACGGTGACCTTGCGCAAGATTCCCCCGGTTTCGAGCGCCTTTTGAAAGTTGGCCACGGCTTCTGCGTCGGCCTTTTCGGATTGGGTCTCAAACATCCCGCCGATTTCGACAACCCACTCCGCGGGTGCCGATGGCTTCGCGGAACCTGCGGCGGCGACGGGAGTTTCCGGAGGGGGAAGAACCTTCAGGGTGGTGATCCAGAGCCCCTTGGGAACATGGATCTTGATCTCACCCAGCAAGCGGGGCCAACGGAGTCGCTCTTGCTCCAAAGCCAGGGCTTGTTCCAGTTGCTGGGCGGTGGCCAAAAACTTTTTATTTTCCCCCTCCAGCTTCTGCAGCGCCAAGGATGCTTCCTCCAACCGTTGCGTTTCCTGCACCAGGCGGTCCCCAGCCTTGGCCGTTTGCCAGAAACCGTGAATTCCGGGGAGAGCCAGAAGGGCTACCGCAGCACCCGCTCCAAGCACCAGGGCGGGAAGATCCTTCTGTTTCTGGGCCTGAGCCCGGCCCACGGATCCCAGCACATTGACCCGCACCGGGGCATCCGGAGACGCCTGCAGGGCTGTTCCAACCGCCACGGACCAAGCCGAAAAATTTCGGGATGCAGCTTGCGCCTCCGCTGTGGCCGGCAGGCTCAGACGGCGGAACGGTTGGAAAAATTCCACGGGAATTCTGAGCTTTTCCCGGAAAAAAAGATCGGTGTACCCCAACATGGCACCGCCGCCGGTCAACCAGGCGTGGGTTGGCTTCCCCCCGCCTTGCTGACTGCGAAAAAAGGTTACGGACCTTTCCACTTCGGTGTGCAGGCGGGTCATGACGCCCCGCGCCAATTTTGAGATTCGGGCCGTCGCGGCATCCGATGGGTCTTCGTAGGCTCCTCCGGGGTGGACAAACCCTTTGGCCTTTTTGAGAACCTCGGCTCCGGCAAACGATTCTTGCAAGTCGGTGGCCACGGCCTGGGTGACGGCCCCGCCTCCCAAGGGGACCACTCGCACAAAGATTTTCTGCCCCTCCACCAGAAGAATGTTGGTGGCCCGGGTTCCGATTTCCAGAATCAGGTTACACCCGTTTGACTCCGGGTATTGAAAAAAGAATCCGCTCAGGAGGGCGGCGGGGGCCAGTGTCACGGAAAGAGGTTTTAATCCTGCGGACGAAGCCGCCGCGGACATCTCCTCCACGGTCTCCTTCTTGATCGCCAAAATCAGGGCTTCCACCTCTCCCGGTTGGGAGGCCGACAATAATTGATAATCCCAGAGAGCCTGCTCAATGGCCGGAACCGTTTGCTGCGCTTCAAAGCCAATGATGGACTTTACCTTGGCGGGTTCAGCGGCCGGAACCTTGAGAATACGCGCAAAGACCGCCGGGCCTCCGAGACACAAATGACAAGAACGGGCCTTGGTCCGCAAGCGACCCAACGCCGCACCCAGCGCTTGGGAATACGCCGCAAAAAAATCGGAAGATTTGGCTGGATCGTAGGAAATTTCCTCCTCGCTCAGCGCCGAAATTACCGGCCTTCCCTTGGAGTCCGGCCCGATTTCAACCATGCGGACCGCCGAGGCGCCGAGATCGACCGCCAAGGAGCTGGAGAATGATGCCATGCGAAGCGTTCGGACGGAATTAGGACTTTTTTAACTGAGGGTAGCGCTTGTAATCCTTAGGCCAGAAAGGGGTCTCGGTGATCGGTAAAAGCGCCCCCGGAATCTCCTGGGCATCGGGACTCTTGTTCCACTCCGGATCTTTTTTCCCCCCCCGCCCACTGGGACCTTTTTCCTTGTCCGATTGAAGGTCAAAAGACTCTTCCACCGGGGTTCCTTGATCTAGGGCTTCCACACGGAGATTCATTTTTTTCTGACTCCAATCCGCCTCTCCGTTCGGCTTCAAACCGGCAAACCGGAAAGTGGAGGCCGGAGGAAGAAACATCCCGGCAAAATGCTTGGCTCCCTTGGGAACATCCCGATAGGTGATCTCGCCCGTCAAAACCACGAGTTTCTCCGTTTCTTTGCCGCCAGCCTCCGGCTCCACAACCTCGTAGCCCTCAAGGTAGAACTTGAACTTAATTTCGGGAGTAATCTTTTTTTCGGTGGAAAAGGGCACATCAATTCGCAGCCATTGACCTTCTTGGGAGGTTTTCGAATCGGCGCCGGGGGGAACGGACTCCCCGCTGGAGCCTACGGCATCAGGGACCCGGGCCAATTTGATGTCCAGTTCCTGGACCTTGCCGAACGAGACGTTGGGCTTGGTTTTGGCTTGCCCATAGGTTTGGCTGAAAAAAACGCCCAAAAAAAGAAACAGAAAAACCGAAGGGAGGATTCTCATTCTTGTAACCTAGATTCCGTCCCAAAAGGGTCAATGGAATAGGAAATTGTGCAGGAATATCTTGCTCGCTAGGGACAGCGGGAAACGGCGGTTGGGTAAGACAAATTCGGCTGCAGCCACTTCTCCACTTCTGCGACGGGCATGTTTTTCCGTGCCGCGTAGTCTTGGACTTGGTCTTGACCAATCGATCCCACGGCAAAATACCGGGCCTCCGGATGGCCAAAATAGAGCCCGCTGACGGAGCTGGCCGGCGTCATCGCACAACTTTCCGTCAGACGGATTCCGGTGTTTTTTTCCGCCTCAAGGAGTTCCATCAATCCCCTTTTCTCCGTGTGATCCGGGCAAGCCGGATACCCGGCCGCCGGACGGATCCCCCGATATTTCTCGTCGATCAAATCCTCCTTGCTGAGCTTTTCCATCCGCCCAAAACCCCAGGCCTGCCTCGCCAGTTCATGCATCCTCTCGGCAAAAGCCTCGGCGCAACGATCCGCCAAAGCCTTGAGGAGAATCGCCTGATAGTCGTCGTGGTTTGCCTCCAACTCCTTGGCCCACGCCTCGACCCCATGCCCCGCGGTGACCGCGAAGGCCCCGAGATAGTCCTTCTTTCCCGTGGATACCGGGGCCACAAAATCCGCCAGGCAGCGGTTGGGCTGGCCATCCGTCCGCACCATCTGCTGGCGGAGAGCATGCAACCGTGCGCGCACCTTTTTGCGGCGGTCATCCTCATAGAGAAGAATGTCGTCTCCTTCCGAGTTGGCGGGAAAGAAGGCCATCACCCCTCTCGCCCGAATCCGTTTTTCTTTCAGGATTTTTTCCAGCAGGGCCTGCGCATCCCGGTAAAGCTTCTTGGCCTCCGCTCCGACCACCGGGTCCTGCAGGATCTTCGGAAATCGTCCCCGGAGTTCCCAGGCGTGGAAAAAAGGCGACCAGTCGATGTAATCGGCCAGTTCGGCGAGCGGATAGTCCTCAAAAACACGAAGCCCGAGAAAATCCGGTTTGGCCGGGTCGTGGGTCCAGTCGAATCGGGCCGCATTCTTCCTCGCTTCCGCCAGGGCAAGAAGTTTCTGGGCGGAGCGCCGGCTTTCAAACTCCTGGCGTGCCTTCTGTTGATCCTGTCTGACCTGCTGGACGTACCGGGCTCCTTTTTCCTTGGAAAGAAGTTGCTGGGCCACCCCCACCACCCGGGAGGCGTCGATCACGTGAACCACCGGTCCGGTGTACGCCGGGGCGATCTTGACGGCGGTGTGGGCGGCACTGGTCGTGGCTCCCCCAATCAGCAGCGGCATCTGCATCTTCTCCCGTTCCATTTCAGAGGCCACCGTCACCATTTCATCCAGGGAAGGCGTGATGAGTCCGCTGAGTCCGATCACGTCCACCCCGTGGGTCTTGGCCTCCGCGAGGATTTTTTCGCACGGCACCATCACGCCGAGATCAATCACTTCATACCCGTTGCAGGCCAACACCACCCCCACAATGTTCTTGCCGATGTCGTGCACGTCCCCCTTCACGGTGGCCATCAGGATCCGGCCGGCCTGGGATTTGGCCCCCGCCGCTTTTTCCTTCTCCATGAACGGGGTGAGATAGGCGACGGCCTTCTTCATGACCCGTGCACTTTTGACCACTTGGGGTAGAAACATTTTCCCCTCGCCAAAGAGATCCCCCACGTGGCGCATTCCGCCCATCAAGGGCCCCTCAATCACCTCCAAGGGTCGTCCGTACTTCTGGCGTGCCTCCTCGGTGTCCTCATCGATGTGGTCGGTGATCCCTTTGAGGAGCGCATGCAGCAAGCGGTCTTCCACCGAACCCTTGCGCCAGGCCTCATCCTTGACGGTAGCCTTGCCGCCTGCTTTCACGGTCTCGGCAAACTCCAGCATCCTTTCCGTGGCGTCCG
>Ga0214917_10004552_pt1 | contig 15344 bp, 12 predicted proteins | sample LL_1208_BB_MetaG_FD_177983 | JGI IMG/M metagenome (GOLD analysis project Ga0214917, IMG submission 177983) | Freshwater microbial communities from Lake Lanier, Atlanta, Georgia, United States - LL_1208_BB | ecosystem: Environmental > Aquatic > Freshwater > Lake | place: USA: Georgia | collected... | reverse complement strand
CCGCCAGGCCGCTCGCCATCGCTTCGACCGTAACGTTGCCGAAGGTCTCGGTCTTACTCGGGAACAGAAAAAGATCGGCAGACGCGTAGTGTTGCGCCAGCTCCATTCCCGTGCGCTGCCCGCAGAAGACTGCCCGCGGCATGCGCAGCTGCAAGCTGGCCCGCATCGGACCATCGCCGACCAAGACGAGGCGCGCTCGCGGGTTAGCGCGCTCGATCGCCTCAAAACTCAGCACCAGCTGATCGAGATTCTTTTCCGGCGCCAAACGGCCGACATAGAGCACACCGAGGTCGTCCGGGCTGAGGCCCCACTGCTGACGCAAGGCCAGACTGCGATGCTCGGGGCTAAACCGCTGTGCGTCGATCCCGCGTGCGACCACAACAAGCCGCTCGAAACCGGCGGCGCTGAGCTCTCGCGCGAGCGCCTCGGTGGGTACCGTGGTGCGTTGCGACAAATTATGAAATTTACGCAAATAACCCACAATCGGTTTGCGCAACCAACGAATGCCGTAATGACGGCTGTAGGCGTGAAAATTCGTTCTGAAATCGCTACTGACCGGCAATTGCAAACTGATCGCCGCCTGCAGCGCCGACCACCCCAGAGGGCCCTCGGTCGCAATGTGCACGACATCGGGGCGCTGCACCGACCACAATCGAACGAGGGCGCGCTTCGAGGGCACTCCCATGCGCAACTGCGTGTAACGCGGAATCGGCATGCCGCGCATCAACACCTCGTGGAACCCAGTCGGCTGGCGCGCCGGGCTCAACCCCACGCCTTCCCCACCCTGCCGCGGACGAATCAACTGAATGTCATGATTGCGCAAGTGCAAACGACGAATGACCTCGGCCAACGTGATGGCAACCCCATTCACCTCGGGCGGGTAGGTTTCCGTCACCACCGCGATCCGCATCGACCGGCGAGCGGCTGGCAGGTTGTCCACCTGCAGGGATTCAGGATCGTCGCGCATAGTCATCATTGTGCAACCAAGCAGACGACACAGAAATGACACGCAACGTCACTGAAGCGTCATATTTTTGTAACCAAAGTGTCATGCAAAAAAGCCACTATCTCGCTGTATGACAAGTTCGAGTCGGATAACATCGCGCTCGATCAGGCTCATTGCCGTGACCGACGGCCTCTCTCGGTTGACAACGTAGTACGCCAAACGTGAAAGATTTTTTCAAGGAACTTGCAGTTCTGCGCTGGGACGATCACCGCTATTACCACCATTGCCGCATCAACCAGAGTCTGCACCTGTTGAGCGCCATGTGTTTTGTAATCGCCTACGCGCTGCTCTTCATTGACCCCTCCTACGCCGCCCTGCTGGCTTGGGGCGTCTCGATGACGAGCCGACAAGCGGGCCACTTCTTCTTTGAGCCCAAGGGCTACGACGAAGTCAACCAGGCGACCCACGAGCACAAGGAAGAGATCAAGGTCGGGTACAACCTCGTACGCAAGGTGGTTTTGATGGGCCTGTGGGCGGCGAGCCCAATTCTGGTCTGGTTCGAACCAAGCGTGTTCGGCACGATGGAAGCTTGGACCACGATGCTGGGATTTTGGCATTCCGTCGGCTACGTTTGGCTAGCGCTTGGCGTGGGCGGTCTCTTGTTCCGCGTGGCCCAACTCATCGTTCTGCGCGACGCTCGCACCGCCTTCGCGTGGGCCGCCAAGATCATCACGGACCCGTTCCACGACATCCAGATGTACCACGCAGCGCCCCTCTTCTTGCTGCGCGGTCAGCGCATCGATCCGATGGACCACGTCGTCCATCCGGGCGCCCACTCCTAAGCCTTCACCGGCTCAAGCGCCCCGGTCGATCGCTCGATACGGGGCGCGCCGTTTGTCCAGCCCTGAGGGCCGCAGTCAGGGTCGCTGCCCTGACCGCAGTCAGGGCGCGGTCAGCTCTGAGGAAACTTCAGACGCAGCATCTCGCGCAGCACGCCGCGACGGATTTGCTTATTGTCGAGTTTGCTACCCGCCCACCACCAGCCGTCCGCCCGCATGGCCTGGCCGGCACGCACAAAGCGCTGAGCGACCTCTTCGAACTCGGCGTCGCCGTAGTTCAAGCTAAAAATCAAGCGGCCGCTGCCGACCCAACTCAGCGCGAGGCCTTCGGCGCGCAAGTAGAACTGGAACATCCAGTTGTAGCGCGACGGCTCCTCGTAAACCACCGTCCAGACCGTCGACATATTGACCACCCGAGCGGGAAGCCCCGCTGCGCGCATGCGTTCGTTCAGCGCGGCCGCGCGCGCATTCCAGCGTTCGTCAAGCCCATCGTAGAGGGCCTGCACAGCCGGCGTCTCGAGCCGCTCCAAGAACGCTTGCATGGCGCCAATCACGTACGGGTGCGCATTGAAGGTACCGCGCGCAAAACACAAATCAGCCGGGCGTTTTTCGTCGAAACGCCGCATCCATTCACGCTTGCCGCAAACTACGCCGACGGGCAGGCCACCACCCAGCGTTTTGCCATAGGTCACGAGGTCAGCCTGGACGCCGAAGTACTCCTGTGCGCCGCCCGGGGCGAGCCGGAAGCCGAGGAAAACCTCGTCAAAAATCAGGGCGATGCCACGCGCGGTACACACCTTGCGCAACTTCTGCAGATACTCGGTGTAGGCCTTACGGTCGTACGCGGCCTTCCTTGAGCTATCGACCAGGGTGGAATCGCCTGGCGCGGCGACATTTGGATGAAGCGCCTGGAGCGGATTGATCAGCACGCAGGCGATGTCTTTGCGCATCGCAAGCACCGCCAGCGAACGCTCGGAAAGATCCTCCAGCGTATACGTTTCACGCGGCGGCACCGGATTTCCCGGCCCCGGTTGAACATCCTCCCACCAACCATGGTAGGCGCCACAGAAACGTACCAAATGGCGCTTGCCGCTGTGATAGCGCGCGACCCGCACCGCCTGCATCACGGCCTCCGTGCCCGACATATGAAAGCTGACCTCGTCGAGCCCCGAAATGGTTCGCAGGCGCTGCACAACATCCAATACCGCGGGGTGATACGCGCCCAACACAGGCCCCAGAGACGCGGCCCGGGCGCTGCCGTCAGCAATCGTCTCCTTATAAAAATCATAGCCAAAGACGTTGACACCGTAGGACCCCGTGAGATCCATCAGGTGCTGTCCGTCGAGGTCTTCAAGCAGCACGCCCTCAGACGATTGCAGAAAGCTACCGATCTTGAGTTGCGAGGTGAGGTAGGGGCTGAACTGGAAGGGCACGCGATAGCGCCCTGTAAACTGCATGTCTGGCAGGTAGTCGCGCGCCATTGCACTGACCGCGATCGTCTTCGCATGGCGGGTGTTGAGCGTTTCTGCCAGTTGATGCAGGCCCGCGCGACGGCGCGCGATGATCTCGGCGGGCGCATCGTCGGCGGAAAAAAAGCGCGCCTCATCGTAGGCATACCCGGGAATCAGGCTGACAATGCGCTTGGCCATGCGCGAATGCCCAGCCAGCGACCGGTGTTTCGCGCGCGACAACGCCAGACGGCGGTGTGCACTTGGCCAAGTGGCGGCCAGCGCGCTCAGCGCCAGCGCTGAAATTGCAATCGTTTCCATCGTACTCAAGCACTCCCTACGTATGTCATCGTTTTATAACAGTTGGATTTGACGAATCGATGAACCCCCGCCCCGAACCCGCTGACCCCGTGCCAAGGCCCAGCCTGCGCGAGCGCATTCTGTTGCAGGAAGATTTGAACTTTCTGCTCACCAACCGCATCCCCCGCATCCTGCTCACGCGCCTCATGGGCCGCTACAGCGCCATTCAAAGCCCTTGGCTGACCCGCTTGTCGATCGCGATCTGGCGCTTGTTCACCGACCTTGACCTCAGCGAAGCACGCGAGCAGTCGTTCAAAAGCCTGCGTGAATGTTTTATCCGCCAACTGAAACCCGGCGCTCGCTTGGTCGATCCTGACCCCGCAATCCTGACCAGCCCCTGTGATGCGATCGTGGGTGCTTGCGGCAACGTCGCGGATACCCAAGTCTGGCAGGCCAAAGGCTTCCCGTATTCGATCGCCGAGCTCTTTGGCCCCTCGCAGGACGTCTCGCCCTTCGTTGACGGCACCTACGTGACGCTGCGCCTGACCTCAGCGATGTACCACCGCTTCCACGCGCCTTTCGACGGGCGACTCGAGCATGTCACCTACCTCAGTGGCGATGTCTGGAACGTGAACCCGATCGCGCTCAAGCGGGTGGAGCGCCTGTTCTGCCGCAACGAGCGCGCCGTTTTGAGGACGCGCCTGGGCGCTGCGGGCCACGAGGTCGCCCTGGTTCCCGTGGCGGCGGTCCTGGTTGCCAGCATCCGACTGCACGCACTCAACGTTTTGCTGCACTTGAAGTGGCCGGGGCCGAATGAGATCCCGTGCGCCGCGCACTTTCAGAAGGGCGATGAGCTGGGCTGGTTCGAACACGGCTCCACCATCATCGTGTTCGCGCCCAAGGGCTTCAAGCTCGCACCGGCGATCGCGACCGGTGAGCGGATTCGTATGGGACAAGCGCTCATGATGCTGCCCGAATCGGCGCAAACGGAAGGCGAGACGAGCAGCGGACTCGCCCCGAGAGAGCCTCTTTAGGCCAGGTGGAGGGGCCAGTCCACAGAAAGGAACGGGGCCAGGGCGGGACTGAACGCCCGCACAGGGCTAAGCAGAGGGCCGCAAATCCGTGGTCTGTAGATAGGTCGCGAGCGTTGCCAACGCTTCGGCATTTAACGGCTCGTAGGGCGGATACGGGTCGCCCACCGCCAAGCCCAGCGCGTTCAGCGCCGCCTTCATCACCGCCGCCAGGCCAAACTCCATCCAGCGCGAGGGAAAGCACGCAAACTGGCGCTGCAACCGCGCCGCCTCGGCCCAGTTCCCCGCCACAAATGCCCGTTGAAGTCGGTCCGCGATGCGCGCGGCGGGCGGCGGCAACGTTACCCCAGCGCCACCCAGCATCAAGGAAGCGAGGTGCATTTGCATCGTCGTAAAGTAATGCGCATGGCCGCCGTGCTCAATTTCTTCGATCAGGCGCGACACCCGGGAGAGGTCACGCGAACTTTCTTTGACGAAATCGATGCCGGCCAACTTCGCGAGTTCGATCGTGTCTTTAATGGATACGTCGGCGCCCGGGCCCGGGTTGAGATACAGCATGAGCGGCAACTCGGTTTGCTGCAGCACCGCCTCGAAGTATCGAACCAACTCTTTCGTCGTCGGTTGCCCGCCAGTCGGTTTCAGGGGCGCCAGCAATTGGAGCGCGGACGCACCGTGTTGCTGAGCAAAGTCGGCCAACTCGAGAACCACATCGGTAGCGGGGTGCGATATCCCAACGGCCACCGGTCGGCGCCCACCGACCATCTCGATCGTGCTTCGAATCAGATCTTTACGTGCGGAAAAACCGAGGTACTGATACTCCTGAGCCTCGACACCGGCAGCAACCACCATCGTTGCCTGGCAGTCCTCGACGACGTAGTTAACCATCCGTTCAAGCGCAACAAGGTCAACCGCGCCCGCTGCCGTGAACGGCGTGAGAGGCGGCACCACCGTCGCCGGCAGCGCGAGCTTGAGCGAGCGGCGGCGTGCCATCAAGCGATACGCTTCAGACCCGCGCGCATTCGTTGACCGTTGGCGACATAGCCCGCCGCGCTTGCCGCCAAGCCCATCAACTGCTCGGGCGAGAGTTCGCGTTTCGCTGCTGCGGGTGAACCAACAATGAGCCACCCGTCGCCAAAAATTTTCCCCTCGGTCACCAGCGCACCCGCACCGACCAGGCAGTTGCGACCGATCTGGGCGTTATTGAGCACGATGGCGCCGATCCCAATCAAAGACCCGTCGCCGATCGTACAACCGTGCAACATCACCTGATGCCCCACCGTGACGCCTTCACCCACCGTCAAGGGCTTACCGATATCGGCGTGGAGAACACAACCATCCTGAACGTTGGAGCGATTGCCAATTCGTATCGGCTCCGGCTGGTCGCCACGCAACACCGCACCCGGCCAAATACTGACGTCTTCACCAAGAATTACGTTTCCAATTACGGTCGCCGACTCGGCCACCCAGGCCGACTCCGGGATCTGCGGCGTGTGCCCATCCAGTGCATAAATGGCCATCCTGCTTTCTTCCTCGACTAAGGATTGAACAAGGATTCGGGAAGGCCCCGAACCCCGGGTTGCAGCGCAATCAGAGCGCCCGCAAGTGCGGCATCGAAACCTTCAACGGGTTTTGCAGTCTGCAGCGATGCGACCAACAGGTAATCCAGGTTCGGCCCCCCGAAGACACAGGTCGTGGGCTTCGCAAACGGCACCGCCAGCGAGCGTTCAAGGACCCCGTCGGGGCGAAAGCGGTGCACCTGGCCAGCGTCGGTGGCACACACCCAATAACAACCCTCGCTGTCGACCGCCGCACCGTCCGGGCGTCCTGGCAACGAGGCAAAGTCCACCCACACCTGCTGATTGCTCAGCGCTCCAGCCGCGTCGAGCTCAAAGGTCCAAACTTTTTGGACGTTCCGATTCGAATCGGCCAGGTACAAGGTCTTCCCGTCGGGGCTGCACGCGAGGCCATTACCCGTGATCAACCCTTCGAGCAAGGGGCCCGACAACCCGTTCTCGTCAAAACGGAACAAGGCACCTGCGGGGATTCCCAGGCTGGTGTCGAGCACCATGCTGCTCACCCAGAAGCGGCCGGCGCGATCACAGCGACCGTCGTTAAACCGCATGTCGGTGCGTTCGAACTGCACGCTGGCAAGCCGCTCGAGGGCACCGCTGTGCAGCGCTAGCGCTGAATCCGTCGTGACCGGGAGGCTCGGGACAAAGCGAAAAATCCCGCTCTCCATGGCCACCAACAAGCCACCGCTCGAAATCAGCGCGATCGAGCCTGGGCGTTCCGGCAAGTGCCATCGTGCTGTGGTGCGGGTGCTCCAATCCAAGCGCTGCAGCGAGCGGCCTTCGATGTCGACCCAGTAGATGGCCTGTTCGACAACCGACCAAAGGGGAGATTCGCCAATCTGCGCCCGGTAAGGGGTCAGCACTTCGTAAGGGAGTTTCAATGGCTCGACCATGGCAAGGCTCTCGGTAGGCGCAAATGTCGCCCGCAGTGTCGCAAAAAAATTGGCGGCACGGGGGGCTTGATCGTTTTGGTGGCCGCAAAGCGCACCACCACTGGGGGAAATCGGCGAAAATCGGGTGCCTGGCGGGTGCATCCGACGTTGCCTCGAATAGGCGCCCTCGCCCCGCAATTCTCATCGGAGCCTCGCCATGACCACACCCCCCTGCGACCAAACCCCAGCCTGGCAACATCTGCAACGTCTCTACGACACGCGTGGACGGGCGTTCGAGCTGCGCCAGGCGTTCCAAGACCAAGCACAACGGGGCACCGACTTCAGCATCGCCGCACCACTCGTGTTTGGCGATTTGTCCAAACATCTTTGGGACGGCGAGATTCGCAACGCGCTCATCGCGCTCGCGGCCGAGCGTGGGGTGAGCGAACGACGCGACGCGATGCTGCACGGCGAGCCGATTAACTCGACCGAGCAACGCAGCGTTCGCCACGTCGCCTTGCGCACCCCAGCAGGGTCGGCGTTCGACGATCAAGCTGCGAGCGAAGCACGAGCCGAAAAAGACGCCTTTTTAGACTTTGCAGAAACGATTCGCCACCAAGGCAAGATCACCGACGTGGTCAACATTGGCATTGGCGGCTCCGATCTCGGCCCGCAGATGGCGGTGATCGCGTTGCAAGCGCAGGTCACGCAATCGATCCGCTTTCACTTTGTCGCCAACGTCGATGCCCACGATCTCGACAGCACGCTGGCTGGGCTCAAGGCGCAGCACACGCTCTTTCTCGTCTCTTCGAAAACCTTTGGCACCCGCGAAACTCTGGTCAACGCGCAACTCGCGATGGACTGGGCGCGTGCTCAAGGGGTGACGCAACTGAGCGAACACTTCGTCGGCGTTACCGCCCACCCGGAAGCTGCGCGCCAGCACGGCATGGGCACCGTTTTTAAATTCTGGGATTGGGTTGGCGGGCGTTATTCGATGTGGTCCGCAATCGGCTTGTCGATCGCGATTGCGCTCGGTCGCGATGGCTTTCAAGCGCTGCTCGACGGCGCCCATGCGATGGATCTCCACTTTGCCCACAGCGAACCCGCGCACAACCTGCCCTTACAACTCGGTTTGCTCGATGTCTGGTATCGCAACTTTCACGGCTTTGGCTCGCGCAGCATTGCCCCCTACCACCATGGTCTGCGCCGCCTGCCGGCCTATTTGCAACAGCTCGAAATGGAAAGCAACGGCAAGTGGGTCGACCGCGAGGGGCGCGTGCTGGCGGTCGGTACCTCGCCGGTTTTGTGGGGAGAGCCTGGGACCAACGGCCAGCACTCCTACTTTCAAATGCTGCACCAAGGAACCGACCGGATCCCGGTTGAATTCATCGTCGTCGCCAAACCCGATCACGCGCATTCCGGCTCGCACCGCACCCTGCTCTCGAACGCGCTCGCCCAATCGCGCGCGTTGATGGTTGGACGCAGCCTCGAAGAGGTGCTCGCGCAGGCGGGCCCAGCCCCCAGCGAGCGCGAGCTCGCGGTCTCGAAACAGCGTGTTTTCCAGGGCAATCGACCGAGTACCACCCTGCTGCTGGACCACCTCGATGCCCGCACGCTGGGAGCCTTGATCGCCCTGCACGAGCACCGGGTATTCACCAGCGGTGCCATTTGGGGTATCAACTCGTTCGATCAGTGGGGAGTCGAACTCGGCAAGACGCTCGCCCTCGACCTGGAGGCCCGTCTCGCCGACCCCGCACGCGACCGTTCGGATCTCGACAGCTCGACCCGCTCTTTGCTTCAGCGTCTCGAATCGGTGGGTTGAGGATGGCTCCGACGGCGTCAAACCTGGACTCCGCCCGGTATATTCCGGCCGCGCTTGCCGACGCGCGGGTCGCCGCCATGCGCCTGCGCCAAAGCCTCCCGGACTTGTCGCCGTCGCAGGCCCGCAACGTCGTAGCCCGAATGTTCGGTGCCAGCGATTGGGCGGCGTTACGTCATGATGTCTTCGAATTAGAGCAATCGGCCTCGCGGCCCGACTCCGCGGTCGACGCGGCGACGCGCCAACGAAGGCGCGAGGCGCAAGCGAAGGCCTTGGTCCCGGTGCTCGAGGACCTGTGGTTCAGCGCTCGTCCCGCGGCCCGCCGCGGCGAGTCCGATGCGAATGGCGACGCCGACAATGACGCCAACAGTGACCTCGACAATCCCGCAGAAGACGACGCCAAAGAAGGCGCTGGTAACAAAAAAAAGCCAAACACCAACGCCGCCCAAGGCGCCCCCGCGGCGCCCACCCAACAAACACCGAAGGCCGCTGCCGATCCGAGCCGCAAACCCTTTCTGCAACTTCTCGCCAGTGCGCTCGCCCAGGAAGTGCAAGCCAGCGATCCCGAGGGGATAACGAACCCCTCGAGCATCGACTGGTTGCAGCGCCCGCCGGTCGCGCGAACCGATCTGCTGGGCAACGTGGCGACGAATTGGTGGCTACGCTGGCGTCGACTGCAACTGGTCGGTAGTGAGGCCCTCGCGCAAACGGCCGATGACGTCGACCGGGCCGAACGTTTGCTCGAGATCGACGTTTCCAGCGGTAGTCCCTCTTCCCTGCTGCGTTTTGCCCGCGCTTGGGGCGAACTTGCGCAACTGCCCGGGGTCGGTCAGCCAATCCCAGAAGAGGCGATCGCGTTCGTCCTCGATCGCGTGGCGGTCGAGTATGCATGCGAGCGAGCGCGGCGTGCCGACGCTTGGCGCGCCTTCACCGAACGCCGTAGCCGGCTCGAGGAAACCGAACGTGCGCGCCTGGAAAGCGCTTTTGACCGGGAACTATGGGCTCTAGCTTGCGAGTTGCTGGCGACCCAGCCCTGTATCGAACTCGCCGAGACCGCGCGCCGACAGCCTGGTGCGTTTCGTGAACTCGCTCAGCGCGGTCGCTCGCGCTTCGAGCCAGGCTTGCGCGCGCTAGCAAAGGCCGCCACGCCCTAGGATGCTCAGTCGCCCCGTGGTCCGCTTTGTACGAAGCATCGACACCGCCAAATTTTTTCTGCTGGTCGTGCTCGCGTTAGGGGGCTGCGCAGCCCCACCGCTTTCTAGCCCTCCGCCCCCTACCCCCCCGCTAGCCACGCCTCCCGTCGCCGCGAAGGCGCCGCCCGAACCCCCGCCGGGCGCTGCGCAACGTCGCACAAAACCAATCCCGGACCGCAGAATTGATCTCGAAGGGCACTGTCAGCAAAGCGAGGAGGATGGTTTTCGCGAGGATGCGGTTCTGCGCATACGCAACGATATCGTGCAGGAATTGCGCTGGCGGCTCTGGGTGGGACACCGAGGCACCTGTCACTTTGAGCTAACCGACTTCCGTCAGACCCAAACGCACCCTGTCATCGAGCTCCGAACCCGGGATGGGGGTCTCTGCCGCCTGTTGGTATGGCAAGAGCCCGGTCGCGTCACACTCGCCCATGCAGACTGCTCGGGTCGTTGCACGCCGGGAATCGAAGCGTCGGCCTGGCCGGTCTCGTTTGATTCGACGAACGGCGGCTGCAGCGCACGCTAACCGCGGTTGCGATGGCCTCCACCCAGGGGCTCGATCAATTTAGCGCGTTACGGGCCTTCACGATCGCCCGCGTTTGCGATTGGCCCTAGCCTTCTGGGTGACGGGAACGGCGTGCCCCGTCGCGCCCCCTGGGCCCGGGCTGCGTGACCCGTCCCACCCCCAGTCCTGGGCTGCAGGCCCCTTCAGAACCTTCGGATCATCGTATTGCCGACCCTGAACCGTGAATTCGCGCTCCAAACGCAGCGTCTCCTGAATGGTTTCAGCCTCGCGGTTGGCGTTCTGGTGCTGTCTGGGGTGGCTTTGGGGGCGTGGTTAGACGCGCGCCAAGGCCTTGAATTGGCGAGCGAGATTCTCGCCAACCGCCTCGAGGCCCAGGTGGAAGCCCTGGTACACGAGGTCGACGCGATCGCCGCATCGGCTCTGCTGGAGGCCCAGCTGGAGTCCCCGTCAGGCCCGAACGGAGCGCCTTCGACAACCCTGGATGCCTGGTTTGCAGCGCTCAATCGGACACCCCATCGCCGCTATCGTTTGTTTGACCAGAGCGGCGCCAGCAGGTTGCCTAAAGGTCCAGCGGGAGAAATCCCCAGGCACGCCGTGCTGGAAGTGTTGCAAGGCGGCAAACCGATCCAGCTGTTGCTCGACCCAGGCCCCTTGGGGGCAACGCTCACGGTCTTACAGCCGATCTTCTCCAGGTCGGCAATGCGGCCAGTCGGCGTCTTCGCGGCTCAACTGAGCCCGCTACTGCCCCTGCACACCAACCCGGGCGCTTCGGCGCAGACGCCATTGAACACCCTAGCGGGCACGGACGAAGTCAATCTCGAGCTGCAGCCGACGACCCCATCTTCTTGGGGTAGCGTGCGCGTGAGCCGGGCGATCAAGCAACTCACAACCGCAAGCGGCTCTCCCGTCCGGGTCGGCATCGAGCGTTCAATCTTGCGCATCGCCCTGGCACCGCTCGGGGTGCTGACCGTTTTGGCATTTTGTCTGCTGGCCCTGCAGGTACGCATCCGTAGCTGGGCGAATCAGGCCAGCGCCCGCATGACCGAGCGCCTCGACCAGTTATCGGATGTCTGCCTACGGATCGCGGCGGGCGAACCCGTGCTGCCGGACCCCGACCCGACAACCGACGAAATCGGCATCCTGACGCGCGTTTTGCGTGCCGCCATGCAAGCGCAAGTCCAACTGACCGAACAATTGGAACCGGCGGCGATGGTCCTGCGTAATGTGCAAGAGGGCGTGGTGGTGACCGACGATGGTGGCCGCATTACCCAAGTCAACCCGGCCTTCCTGAGAATGACCGGCTGGCAAGCCGAGACGCTGATTGGTCAGCCGGGCGGAGTGATCTACCGCTCGAGCGATAACCGTCGACAGGCCGCAGAGATCGCCCAGGCGGTTCGCTGCACGGGACAGTGGCGGGGTGAAACAAAAATCCTTCGTGCTGACGATAGCAACCTGCCGGTGCTGCTGTCGATTGCCGCCGTTCACGATTCCACCGGCGTGCGACGCGGCAATGTGGCTCTGTTGGCGGATATCAGCGAGGCCCGCAAAACTTCCGACCGATTACGCAAAATGGCGCTCACCGACCCCCTCACGGGCTTGTCCAACCACGCCGGTTTCGAACCCGAGCTGCACGCCGCCTTGCTCGCGTGCGTCACCCATCCAAGCGGCGCAAACCAGGCACGCGTGGCCCTCGCCTTTATCGATCTGGACCGATTAAAGTTCCTCAACGACTTGTTTGGCCATCGCGTCGGCGACGAAGCGATTCGCTTGGTCGCGCGCCACCTCAAAGCCGCGATGCCGGCGGGGGCAATGGTTTCACGCCGCTCGGGCGACGAGTTTTTACTGTTTGTCCCCTTCAACGGTTCGCTCGAGCCGATTCGTACGCTGTTCGAACATCTGCTGGACGATCTGATCCTCGAGGATCCGCAGTTGCCCGGGGGCCGGCTCACCCTGAGTCTTAGCCTGGGCGCCGCGATCTGCCCGGAACACGCGAGTACGACCGCCGATCTGATGGTCGCCGCCGACTCCGCTTTGCGCGAAGCCAAGGTACGCGGACGCGGCCAGGTTGCCTGGTACGACATCAACATCGGTCGCCAACTGCAGGCCCGGCTACACCTGGAAAATCAGCTTCGAACTGCGCTCGAGCGCAACGACATCAGCGTTGCGTACCAGCCCGAGATCGATCTAAACAGCGGCCAGATATTGGGCTTTGAAGCCCTTGCGCGCTGGAAAAACGCACCGATGGGCGAGGTCTCACCCGCCGACTTCATCCCAGTCGCGGAAGACGCAAAACTGATCGACGAGGTATTCGACGCGGTTTTACAACGGGTTCTGGTCGATTTGCCGCGTATTGCCGAGCGCTTTCGCGACGCCCGCGTCGCCATCAATGTTTCACCGCGACAGTTGCGCGACGATCGCCTCGTACAACTCCTGACCAAACACCGGCTGAAGATGCCGAATTTGGGAGATCTGCTCGACCTCGAGATCACCGAAACCGACCTGGCCGGAGAGGAGAGCCGTATCTCGGCGCCCTTGCTGGCGCTTGCTGCCCTTGGCATGCGCATTGTGATCGACGATTTTGGCAAGGGTCACTCGTCGCTGGCACGCCTGACTTCACTACCGATTTCACGCCTGAAAATCGATCGTGGTTTTGTTGCTGGCCTTGAACACAGCTCGCAGGGCGCTATCGTGCGCGCCATTCTCGGCCTCGCCGAAGCCGCCGGGCTCGCGGTCACCGCCGAGGGGATCGAGCAAACCCGGCAACTCGACACCCTGCGAAACCTGGGTTGCTCGCGCGGCCAAGGCTGGCTGTTCTCCAGGGCGCTCCCGATCGAGGCCGCGCTGCGGTTGCCGCGCTGTCTCGACCTCGCCCGCTCCGGTCAAACGATCCTCCTCGGCCTCGCCCCCGCAACCGGGGCCTGCGCGGCCCCCCTTAAGGACTCCAAGCCATGCATCCTCGCAATCCCCTGCTGACGCCCTCGTCCCCTCTTTGGAATGCCCAATGGGCTGCCGGCCTCACTTGGTTCGAAGGGAGTCAAAAACTTGCTCAGCACAACTGGAGTGCTGTCCAACGTTGGGCGCATCAAACTGGACAAATCGGACTCGAGACGCTCAACCGATCGTCCGCGGCATTCGCTGAACACGCGCTGGCAGCAGCGCCACGCGATCCAAGTCCGCCAAGCGTGGCCATCGCCGCCAGCACAAACCCCATCGGAGCCTTCAATCCGCTCGAATGGAGCCCGCAGTTTGTCCACTGGATGCGCACCGCGAACGACGCGTTCAACGTGTTTCGCGGGCAGGGCTCGTCAATTTCAAATTAGGCGCTGGCTGCCGATTCGCCCACGAGATCGGGGGCGAGATCCTCCACGCTCACACTTACCGTAATCGTGTGCGAACCTCCACCGCGAATGACACCCCGGATTGGCGCCAAATCGGCGTAGTCGCGGCCACGGGCGAGGGCGACATAGTCGTCACCCGGGGCACGCGAATTGGTCGGATCGAGCTCAAACCAGCCAGCCTGCGGACACCAAATCGACACCCAGGCATGTGAGGCGTCGGCACCAATGAGCCGCGCTTGCCCGGGCGCCGGGATGGTGAGTAAGTAGCCGCTAACGTAGCGCGCTGCGAGTCCAAGCGAACGCATACCAGCGATCATTACGTGGGCGAGATCTTGGCAAACGCCCCGACCCAATTGGAGGGCCCGCACAGCGGTGGTCTCGACGTCGGTCACGAGCGGTACGTAGCGGATCGTTCGGTGTACCCGCGACATCCAATCCAGGCTTGCCTCTCGCAAGGGCCGTCCCGGCACAAACGACTCCATCGCCAGCCTGCGCAAATCCGGGTGGGCAAACGCCAGCTCCGAGCCGCAGGTGTGCACGGCGGCCTCGAGCCACGGTGCACCCGCACGGTATTCCAGCAAGCCGGTGACGTGCTCCCACGGCAGATCACTCAGGGCCGGCAGTTCAGGGCGTTTGATACTCAGGCTCGAACGGCTCGTCACGACGAACTCGCGGTGCGGCGCGTCAATTTCAATCCGTATTTCATTGACTCCCTGCGAGTCCCAGCGTTGGGTACGAAAGCGTGGCGCCGGATCAATCTCCAAGCTAAAGCGATCGAGCCGCTGGCGCTCATCCTGCAGGGGTCGCAAACGCAACCAGTGGTGGGCGTGTTCGACCAGGTAACCGTAGCGATACCGCGTCTCATGCACCACGCTTAGACGACGCACGACGAATCGCCTACGTACGGTAGTTGCGCGGACTGAGGCGCGCATGGGTGAACCACGCGATGCCGATACGATCCGACATCGCCCATACCGCAGTCCGGCAAGCCGCCAAGCGCGCGAGAAGCGACTGCGGGCGGCCCGTTTCGTCGAGCGCACACAGCGCCTCGAGCGGCCACTCTTCCACCCGTGGCACGAGGCCGGCCAACGCACTGGGGTCAACATCGGTAGCGGGCGCGGGCAGCCTCGCCAGGCGTCCGGCGAGGGTGCGCGCAACCCATGCGAGTGCGCGCGGATTGTCGACATCCAGCACGAGCGTGTCCAGTAAGGACGCCAAGCCAAAGCGGCGCTGATAGCGCGAGCGATAGGTGATACTGCTATCGAACGCGTCCAGTACAAACTCAAAGCCCGCCTCGTGTTCAAGGGCACCCGACTCGAGGGCAAACTCAAGGACCGTACTAAGGGTGGCCAAGCGCTCGATTTGGCGCCCAATCGAGAGCAGGCGCCAGCCATCGTCGCGTGTCATACGATCGGCCTGCGCGCCGGTAATGGCTGCTAACACGGTTTCAAGGTGCAACAC
>Ga0214917_10004551_pt1 | contig 15349 bp, 22 predicted proteins | sample LL_1208_BB_MetaG_FD_177983 | JGI IMG/M metagenome (GOLD analysis project Ga0214917, IMG submission 177983) | Freshwater microbial communities from Lake Lanier, Atlanta, Georgia, United States - LL_1208_BB | ecosystem: Environmental > Aquatic > Freshwater > Lake | place: USA: Georgia | collected... | reverse complement strand
CTTGTTACCTTCCGCGCAACAATGCGTGTCGATGGCAACTTGCCACAAACATCACATGTCAAATACTTCATCGGTGCATCAAGCTAATTCGTTAGCAAGTTAAACCGAAAACAGACATGACAGTCCGCAAGGACTGTGACTAGGATTAAGCCTCGGCAAGGTCGTGCAGGACTTGCCGAGGCTTTCCTATCTCTGCACTAAACTTAGGAGGATCATGTGGGAAAAAGTAATCGTCAAGGGCATACCAGTCGAGATGCCAGGAGCATTGGCGGAGAGATTAGTCCGAGCGGGCGTAGCGCATTACTTGGAAACATCCGACCTACCAATCCCGACCGACTCCGAATCCTCTGGTACAGCAACGCACCTTGGGCAGCAACCGGCTACGGTCAACAAACCGCGCAAGTCATCCAAAGGCTCGCGAAAGAAGGCCACCAAATAGCAGTCCATGCGATGTATGGACTCGCTGGTTCATCATCAACTTGGAATGGTTTCAAAATGTATCCGCAAGGATTGGCTGCATACAGCGACGATGTGCTTGTCGCGCACACTATGGAATGGGCGAATCAGGATTTGTCGACACCGACATTGATGATGACTTTATTTGATGTGTGGGTGTTGAAATCTGAATCGTTGAAAGATTGGAAAAACATTGCGTCGTGGGTTCCGATTGATCATCAGCCGACACCGCCAGATGTGTTGTCTTGGTGTGAGCGTCCGAATGTGAAACCGATCGCGATGTCGAAGTTTGGTTCACGAATGTTTGACTTGGCAGGTGTCGAGCATCTTTATGTTCCTCACGCAATCGAATCTGTGTTTCAGCCAACTGAGTCGGTGACTTTGGCGAACGGCAAAAAGATGACTGGCCGAGAGTTCATGGGTTGGGAAGAAGACAGATTCGTGGTGTCAATGGTTGCAACGAACAAAGGTGCGCAGCCTGCTCGTAAGGCTTGGGCTGAGAACATTCTTGCGTTCTCAATCTTTGCCAAAGATCATCCTGATGCGGTACTGTATCTTTACACGGAACCTGATGGTGCGATGGCTGGGATTAGTTTGCCGACATTGTTGGATGCGGTCGGTGTATCAAAAGACAAGTACAAGGTTGTTGACCAGTACGCCTACCGGCACGGCATGCCACAGAATGTGATGGCTGCAATGTACACGGCATCAGATGTCCTTCTTGCCTGCTCGATGGGTGAAGGTTTCGGTATACCCGTCATTGAAGCGCAGGCTTGTGGTTGTCGTGTGATTGTCTCCAACTTCACGGCGCAACCTGAGCTGGTCGGTGACGGCTGGACGGTTGAGGGTCAGCCTTGGTGGGATGCGGCGCAACGCTCATGGTTTTTTACACCTAATGTCCCTGACATCGTGAATGCCCTCAAAGCGGCCTATGACGCGCCTAGGAGCCGTTCTCAGGACGCCATCACCCATGCCCAAGGGTATGGAGCCGACACCGTATTTGAGCAGTATTGGAAGCCCGCTATGAAGGAGTTATCCGCATGGTGCCGGTCGTAATCATCCCAGTCCTAAACCGATACGACCTACTCGAACGCTGCCTAGATTCACTCGACTTCCCAGTCGACAAGATCATCATCATCGACAACGGAGGCAAAATCGAAGAGGATTGTTTGGTGATGCCACGCCACAGTCGACACGGCAAAACCTACATCTTGGACATGCCAAGCAATCTTGGTGTGGCGACATCTTGGAATCTTGGAATCAAGATGACACCGTTCGCATCTGGTTGGATTCTTCTCAACTCGGATGCCTGGTTTATGCCGAACAAACTTGAACAGTTCTGGGAACAGTGTTACCCGAACGAGATACATCTGACAGGTTCACCAGAATGGGCTTGCGCGTGGATCGGTTCGCAAGTTGTCAAAGAAGTCGGACTGTTCTGCGAAGCGTTCCATCCTGCATACTTCGAAGACAACGACTATGAGCGTCGTGCTGTGCGTCTCGGTAAAAACATTCGCAAGTCACAAGACATCATCGTTCATGACAACTCGTCCACGCTTCTGTCCGATGTCGCATATCAGGCGAAGAACTCTGCGACATTCAACTCAAACCACGAACTGTTCAAACTTCGCAACGCAAGACTTGACGCAGGTCAGTGGGATCTGCAACGCCGACTAGACCTCAGTTGGGACTAATGAGAGTCTTCGACTGCATCCTGTTCAACCAAGAACACAACATGCTCGAATGCCGATTGCACGAGATCGGTGATGTGATCGACAAGATCATCATCGTCGAATCGACGACAACATTTATGGGTCAACCCAAACCGCATGGTCTGAACATCGACAGGTTCTACCAATGGCGAGACAAGATCCACTACGAAACATTCGAACCGAACCCGAATCAACTTGGCTGGGCGGCAGAACACGCACAACGCAACCATCTGTTCGTCGCATTGCAACAATTTGCACCGGAACAACAAGACATCGTGACGGTCGCGGACTGTGACGAGATTTGGGACCCAACCGACATCGACATTTTGAAACAAGGTTGGCATTGTTACATGATGAGGCGTTTAGTCATGTCGGCGTATTGGCGTTTGACCGATGAACATACGATGGTCGCAGGGCCGTGGGGTCAGCGAGCTGGTGGTGCGCAACACATTCGTTCCAATCGTGAACGCTTGCCGAATCTGCGGTCAGGTTGGCATGTGTCGTGGATGGGTGGACCTGAATGGGCCGCGAACAAGATGCGATCCTTCTCTCATCAAGAACTCATGGTTGACAATCCTGAAGAGTTCATGACCGAGAACTATCGGGTCGGACGCTCGATACGCGGCGAAACATTGTGGGAAGTTGATATTGATGACTACTATCCAAAATATATTCGTGAAGGTCTTGCACCTGAATCCTGGTATCGCAAGCGATGATCACAGTTGTTGGACTTGCGTGGGGTTCCGCATACAAAGACGAGGTGCAAGGTTGGTGGGATTCTGTACAGGCTTTGAATCCATCGGTTGACGATATTGTGATTGCCTATCATCCTGACGATGATTGCGGTGTCAAGGATTTGCCATGTCGGCTTGTTGAGTGTCGGACTCGGACTTGTGATGCGATGATCAATGCGGCGATTGAAACAATCCAATCTGGTTGGATTGCGCCATTGGCGATGGATGACAGGTTCTATCCTGATGCATTCAAATGCCTGCCACCAAACATTGACAAGATCGCCGATGTAGTTGCAAACACTTTGAGATTCAAATCAAACGGCGGTGTGAACCCATCCATGCCTGAACTCATGTCAAGTCAACCAATGTCGAATCATGTTATGGGAACATCTTGGTTCACAAAAGATATCTTCAAGCGGGTTGGTGGCTATCCAGATGTCTATTGGTCTGATTGGGGTTTTTGGTGGAAGTGTTGGGTGCATGGTGCGCGCTGGTTCAAACCTGCTGGAGTGCAGGTGTTGGTGAACGACATCCGACCTAATCGGATCTCATCTGATCAGAATATTGAAGCCGATATTGAGATGCGCAAGTTCATCGCCGAGTACACTCGACCTGACTCTGAAGTAAGATAAAGGAACTATGGCAATCACTAACGGCTATGCCACACGCAACCAGATCAAGGCTGCTCTTCGTATCGGCACGGCCGACACACAAGACGACGACCTGATTGACAACTGTGCCGGTGCAGCCAGTCGGCTGATTGATGGTTATGCGAACAGACAATTCTGGAAATACGGTTCAGCAACGACACGAGTGTTCACCGCAGGCGATGAATATGTGTGTGAGATTGATGACATCTCATCAACTGCGATCACACTCAAAACTTCGACACTCGCTGATGGCGTGTTCGATGTGACATGGACAACGAGCGACTATCAGTTAGAGCCAACCAACGGAATCTTGGACGGACTCACAGTTCCATACACACGCATCCGTGCAGTCGGCGACTATCTATTCCCAACCTTAAACGCAAACTATGGCTCGGAAGCATTGGTGCAACTGACCGCCGTCTATGGTTGGCCATCTGTGCCTGAGCCGATCACACAAGCGGTGATCATTCAGGCGTCAAGAATCTTCAAGCGTTACGATTCACCGCTCGGCGTTGCCGGCTTCGGAGACTTGGGTGCGATACGAGTGACACGCGCACTCGATCCAGATGTCGCACAACTCGTCGAGCCATATCGCCGAATGCGGATGTTCGCATGACCGCAACAGTCACCGAACTCAAAACAGGACTACAAACCCGTCTTGCAACAATCACAAACCTTCGCGCCTACGCACAACAACCCGACCAAGTAAATCCTTCGCTCGGCGGTATCGCATGGCCGACCTTAGAGTCGATCACCTATCACGGTGCGATGCGGGCAGGTCTAGTCACACATGTATTCACGGTCAGTGTGATCGTCGGTCGTGCAGCTGAACGCACAGCACAAAACCTGATGGACACCTACCTGTCTTATGACAACGGGATTCGCGCAGCAATCGAAGCCGACACATCATTAGGCGGATACGCACAGACCTTGATCGTTGAAGAAGCCAGCAACATCTCAACCGTGGACGCCAACGACACGACCTATCTGACGGTCGACTTCCGTGTCGTGGTGTATGCTTAGGCCATGGCAAAGTACCAGGTGGTCGAAGGCTTCACCGTTCTAGACAAACAATATCCAGCCACTATTGATGGCGAAGATGTTGATCATCTAGACTCTCTACTGCAATCGGGTCGCATTGTTCCGGTAGCGGATAAATCAACCTCGAAAGCCGACAAGGCAGGAGATAAATAATCATGGCAAAGTTAGTTCTCACAAACACTTCAGTCACACTCAACGGCACAAACATTTCCGATAGCGTGGCTGCTGTAACAATCAGCACTTCGGCAGCAGAGGTACCAACAACTTCGTTCGGGTCTGGTGGCGCAGTAACTCGCGTCTCAGGTTTGATTGACAACTCTGTGACACTTTCGTTGCACAACGACTACAACGCCATTGACGGACTCATCATGCCATTGATCGGCTCGACTGCTGTCACGATGGTTGTCAAAGCAGGCACCGCCGCAGTCAGCACAGCTAACCCGAGCTACACCTTCTCAGTTCTCTGTACAGAATTTACTCCCGTGAATGGCGCGGTGGGCGAGCTTAATACAGCGGACGTAACATGGCCAATCAGTGGAACAATTACCAAGGCAACTGCTTAATTCTTAACACTTAGGAGGTAAGAATGAAAATCAATCTAGAAGTCACCGCACTCGATGGTGGCGTCAGCAAATGCACGGCACAGTTCGCAGACTTCATCGCCTTCGAAGGCGAGAAGAATCGTTCGGTCGCAAACTTCCAAACAGAACTACGCCTCACCGACCTCGCCTGGTTGGCGTGGCATGCGGAGAAGCGCACGAAGAAGACCGCAATGAAGTTTGAAGAATGGATTGAGACAGTTGAGAGTGTGGAGGTTGGAACCGACTCTGCGGTGATCGTCCCTTTGGAGAATCATCAGCCCACTGGCTGATCGCATACCTCGCCTGCGAGACACACATCGCACCATCGGTGCTACTACAAGAATCACCTAGAATGCTTTATACGATGCTCGGCTATCTGCGCTGGAAGAGTGTCAAAATGAATCCACCGCAAAGGATTAAGTGATGGCGTCTCAGTTCCCAGTTCCCAAACGATTGTATTCAGCATTCGGCAATGAAGAGGGAAGTATCTTCGGTCGCGGCGGAAACGCTGGATTTGTTTCAAATACAGTCGTGGTCAAGGATTTATATGAAACTTTACGAAAGTTCTCAAAGGCAAGTCCAGAGTTCAACAAAGAGATGCGCAAGGTTGCCTACACAATCGCAAGAAATATCGAAGCCAAAGTTAAGATTGAAGCTGGATCAATAAGTCGTGCTAGTCAAGCCATTGAAGTTGCTAAAGGTTTACGCGCAAGCAATGAACGCATTCCGACAATTAAGTTGCGTGGCAAGGAATCGTTCGTGTCCAAGTCTCGCCCAAATAGCAAACGCAAAGTCAAAGTGACTCGTGCTGATGTCTTCTTCGGTGCCGAGTTCGGTGGCGGTGTCAGACGAACCACACTTCAATTCCTTCGACATCGAGGTCAATCTGGCTACTTCTTCTGGCCGACCGTCCGCAAGCAAAAGAACGAGATTGCCAGAGAATACCTAGAAGGCATAGACCGCGTGGTCAAACAACTAGGCATCGGCTGATACTTGCATTCGGCTCAGGATTCGCTATCCTGAACCTAGGAGGTTCTGCACAATGTTTGAAGTCGTCGGGTTCCCATCAGTCAAATCTGTCTACCCAAAGACCATCGCTACATCATGGATGGACTTTGCAGCGATGCTCGGCAACCATCAGGAACGAGCAAACAAGTCCGATGGTTCGCTGTACTCGCCAGTCACCTATCGGGAATATACGACTCGTGGTAATCGCAATGTGCAACACATCTGGGCGTTGGTCGCCGACCTTGACGGTGAAGCATTCGAGCAGGCTGATCTCGGATCGTATATACACTTCGCCTACACAACCTGGTCACATCGTGACAACGATCCACACTGGCATATCGTCGTGCCATTCGAGCAGGCTGTGCCGGTGCAAAACTGGGAAGAGGTTTGGTATGAGACACATGAGCGTCTTCGTCTCAAGGGCGACCCAGCGACCAAGGACCCAGCGCGTATCTTCTATCTGCCACAGCACGAAGCTGGTCAACCATTCCGCACACATCATTCAGGTTGGCGATTTCTTGATCCGACGATCACCGATATCGCTGCACCGACACGCACATTCTCTACACCGAGCATCCGCACAACTCGTCAAACTAAGAGTGGTAAGTGGGCGAGAATCGTCACCGACCCGAAGTGGTGGGATGCTCCAGTTGATTTATCACAATATGACGGCATGACACAACAAGAGATTCATAAAGACATGCAACGCGAGTGGGCTGAACTGCGTAAACGGATGCTCGCTAACTGAGTAGAATTGCGTTCACCATGGCAGGTGAGCGCACATTCCTCGTTAGAATCCTCGGCAACTCCGATAGTGCTGTCACGGCATTCAAAAAACTTGGCAAAGAAGGTTCAGACGCTCTCGGACAAGTCTTCGATGTCGCTAAGAAAGGTGCGCTCATTGCGACGGCTGCGGCGGGTGCTATCGCAGGTGCAGCGTTCAGCGCAGTCAAAGCAGCCACAGAAGATCAAGAAAGTCAAAAGAAACTTGCCGACCAGTTGCGTCGCACAATGGAAGCCACCGACGAACAGATCGCATCGGTCGAGCAATATATATCCAAACAACAAATGCTGGTCGGAGTCGCCGACGATCAACTTCGTCCGGCCTTGGCGAACCTCGCCAGAGCAACAGGTGACATCACCTTCGCTCAAAAGAATCTAGGACTTGCACTAGATATCTCCGCCGCTACCGGCATCGAATTAGAGACAGTCTCGCTTGCCTTGGGCAAAGCATTCAATGGCAACATCGGTGCGCTCACAAAGTTGGGTGTTCCGATTGATGAGAATGTTAAGAAGTCGAAAGACTTGAGTTCGGTTGTCGAAACTCTTAACAATCAATTTGGTGGTGCGGCGGCTGCAGCAGCAGACACATTCGCTGGTCGCCTGAACATATTGAAACTTTCAATCGGTGAAGCTTGGGAAGGTATCGGCTATGCGTTACTTCCTATCGCCGAGAAACTTGTCGCGTTCATTCAAAAGAATGTCGTGCCAGTCATTCAGGCATTCGCTGACGAACTGTCAGGTGGTGGCAGTCTTCGAGATGCGTTACTTGCCGCAACGGCTCAGGCAGGCGACTTCGGACTGAAAGTAGTTGACATGGTCCAGACCGTCGTCGAAACAGTCGGTCAGATCGCCAATGTGTTTATCGATCTAGTGAAGCCAATCGTGCTTGCAGGCGGCGCAATCGTCTCGATGATCGCATTCGTAAGAGGTGGCAAAGATGCGTTCAATGATGTTGGTCTTGCAGTAAATAACTTTGTCGGCGGTCTTGAAGGAATGAAGACAAACACGGCGGTGACTGGTGCAGCCTTTGATCGCTTTCGACAGGATGTTCTTGGTGTCGCAGCCGCAGCAACCGTCACTCAAGAAGAACTACGAAACTTAGATCAAATACAACGCGGCATGGCAGTCGGTGGACCTGTACAAAAGTTCATCGGTCCAATGCTTGCCGGATATGGTTCGCTTGCAGGCAAAACGAAAACGGCTGCCGAACTGCAAGCCGAATACAACAAGAAACTTGCAGAACTTCAAACCACAGGCGGTGGTGCAGCTAAAACTATTGAGACCGCCAAACAGAAGTTTGAGAAGTACACCGATGCGTTGAAGTCTTCGACATCCGCACAGAAGGCATTCAACAATGCTCAGAAGGGTAGTGCGCTTGCAGCCGACAATTTGAAAGCCGCACAAGATGATGTCGCTGCCAAACAAAAGGCATTGAACGATGCGGTCAATGGGTTCGGTGCAGATTCAGATCAAGCCAAGAAGGCTCAACGAGAACTGTCGGCGGCTCAACGCAATGTTGCACAGGCTGGATTCCGTGTTGAAGAAGCGGTATTCGCGGTCGCTGACGCCGAGAAGGCATTGGCTGAACTTCGAGCCGATCCGACATCAAGTGCGCAAGCAATCCGCCAGGCAGAGATTGACTTGGCACAAGCGAAATTGGCTGTCGCCGATGCGAGCGATTCGGAGTTTGAAGCAACTAATCGATTGAAAGATGCACAACTTGTTTTGAACGAAGCAGTGAGCGGTGCGATTATCGGTTCGGATACTTACAACAAACTTCTTGACGCGGTCAATGACGCAAAGAAAAAAGAAAAAGATGCTTCAGATCGCTTGACTGATGCGGTCGAGCGCGAGACAGAAGCCTATGAGAATCTTGCCGAGGCAATCAAGAAGGTTGCTGATGCCGCAGCAACTATGCCTGGCCGAACTGGTTTGACGATCCCGACTTTGCCGACTGTACCGACACCGATGACAACGACTGGTGCTGGTACTTCGACTGGTGGTGCCGGCACGAACATCACGATCAACACGGGTCTCGGCACGAATGGTATTGAAGCTGGTCGGCAGATTGTGGAAGTGTTGCAGTCATATTCGCGGATCGCTGGTAACAACTTCCTTGAGTTCGCGGTTGCGTAATCATGCCAAAGACATTGAAGTGGGGACAGGCATACTCGGTTCTGTTGGATGTTGGTGCGGTCGCTGACGCATTCACACTTGACTCATCAACACTCAACGGCACCGACACGCTTAATGGTTCAACTGACTTTGTGGATGCAACCGAATATGTGCTATCGGTAGCGGTGCAGCGTGGCCGTAACTCTCAGACCGATCAGTTCTCGCCAGGCACCTGCCGCATCTTGGCCGATGACCGTGCATCAGGCCGACTGTTCGATCCAGCGAACACCGCATCAACCTGGTATCAAGGTTCATTCGATCTGGCACCAAGACGCGCCGTAAAGGTTCTTGCCGGCACAGCCGAACTGTTCGTCGGTGCGATCACCGATCTTGACATCTCCTATGAGATGCCGAACCTGTCGTTTGCTTCAATCACCGCAGCAGACGGACTCTATGAACTGTCACGCACATCACTCACCGCATTCACACCAACATCACAACTCACCTCGGCTCGAGTGTCAGCAATCCTTGACCGCACCGAAGTCGCCTACTCGACCGCGCTACGAGATATCTCGACAGGTGTCGCCACCTGCGGAACGGTCGCCTATGCGGATAACACAAATACTTTGTCAGCGTTGCAGGCCGTCGCGATCGCCGAGGACGGTCGTCTGTTTGCGGATCGACGAAACAAAATAACCTTCGATCCACGCATAGATTTCACCTTCTCAACCGCTATCGCATCATTCGGTGGCACCGCAACCAGCAACATTCCGATCCTGTCAATCGGTGTCGCCTACGGACAAGAAACACTATTCAACCGAGTCCAGATAGATGTCGATGGTGGTGGCACAGCACAAGTCGCACAAGACTCCACAAGCCAAACCCAATACGGTGTATCAACTTTGGCGTTCACCAATGTGCCACTCGTCAACGACGCCGCAGGCGCGACCCTTGCGCAAAACCTATTAGACAAATACAAAGACCCGAAGCTTCGTTTCAACGAGATCTCAACCAGCCTGAACGCTTGCGGTTCGGCACTTTGGCCGACCGTGCTGACACTTGATGTCGGCGACTTGATATCAGTGACCAAAACCTACACAACAGGATTACCGTTAACCCGCACCGACACCGTCTTCATCGAATCCGTAGCCCACGACATCACGCCATCCGATCATCGGATAAGATTCGGTCTTGGTCAGGCACAACTCTTGACCGCATTCATACTCAATCAATCTGCACTTGACGATGTGAATGTTGGATTACAATAGGAGCATTATGGCAGGCGCAGGTTATCGCACATTCGCATCAGGAGAAGTCTTGACCAGTACCAATGTCCAGACCTACTTGATGGATCAGATGGTGCAAGTATATGCAGGCACCGCAGCACGGGCATCCGCAGTTCCGTCACCTTCGACTGGCATGGTTGCTTATTCGACTGCGACAGGTTTGCAAGTTTTTAATGGCTCAGCATGGGTTAATGTATAGACATGGCTGGCGCAGGATATAGAACTTTTCAGAGTGGCGAAGTGCTTACTTCGACCAATGTCCAAACATATTTGATGGATCAAGCCGTGCAGGTTTATGCCGGCACAGCAGCACGAGCATCCGCAGTACCATCACCATCAACAGGCATGGTCGCCTATTCGACTGCGACAGGTTTGCAAGTCTTCAACGGATCAGCATGGGTGAGTGTTGGTGGCGCATCCTATGCAACAATCTCTGGTGGAGCTTCAACGGCGTTGGGAACTGCGATCGGTGGTTCAACCTACAATGTTCACACCTTCACCGCTGATGCCAATTTGGTTGTCACGACCGCGGGCCTCGTGGATGTGCTTTTAGTCGGCGGCGGAGGTGCAGGTGGCGGACCGACACCATCAGGAGCATTCTCGTATTCAGGCGGCGGCGGTGGCGGTGGCGGTGTTGTCGGTATCAACGCAACAAACACAATCTATTTGACAGCCGGCACGATAGCAATCGATGTTGGCGCGGGCGGAGCTGGCGCATCAGGCGCTGATGGTGCGGTTGGTTTCACATCGGCTATCGGCAATTTGATTAGCGCAGCAGGCGGCGGAAACGGAAACGGCACAAGAGGCGATGCGACGACCGGCGGAGATGGCGCATCGGGTGGCGGAAACGGCGGGAAAACTGTTGCATCGACACAAGGAAAAGACGGCGGCACATCGACAGGATATGCAGGTGGTGCGGGCGGAGGCGGCGCGTCAGCAGCTGGCGGGAACGGGTCAGGAATATTGAACGCTGGAATTGGCGGTGCGGGTGGTGGTGGCATAGACATCAGCACATTCATTGGTGGCGCAACATATTACGCCGGTGCCGGCGCGGGTGGAGGCGCAAACAGTCCAGCAGCTGCACCCAATGGTGGCGTTGCCGGTGGCGGATCGGCAGCCAACGGCGCAAACGGTGTCAATTATGGTGCAGCGGGTTCAGGTGGCTGCACAGGTAACAGCGGCCCAGCAAGAACGGGTGGCAACGGCGCAGCAGGCGTGGTCATTGTTCGAGTTAAAACATCGTGACCAAACAATATATTTTTCTTGCAGGTTTACCACGCTCAGGATCAACACTTTTAGCAAGCATTCTCAATCAAAATCCTGAAATCTTTGTATCGTCATCATCGCCTGTTTGCGATGCGCTATATCACACACATCAAATGTGGTACAGCCGACAAGCATTACAAGCAAACCCAAACCCGACCGCGGTACAGAATGTTGTGCAATCACTGATCCCAGCGTTCTACGCCGACAGAACCGAGCCAATCATTATTGACAAAGCATTTACCTGGGGTACACCAGACAATCTTGCCGTACTAATCAATGCGCTTGGCTACATACCTAAGTTCATCGTCATGGACAGAGACATAGGCGAAATCTTGGCATCATTCCAACGCCTAGTAGACAACTCACCAAACTTCAACATCGACTTACAAACAACCACAATCGACCCATGTGTAATGTCGCAACAAAACCTTCTGTCACAGATACCTCAACAATGCTTTATTGCGTCATACGAGCGTCTGTGCAACGACACAACAAACCTGCTCAAAGAGTTCTATAATTTTATTGGTCAACCAAACTTCCAACACGACTTGTCACACATCGTGAACACTTGCACCGATGATGACAGTGTGTGGGGTTTGACCGATATGCACAAAATCATGCCAACTATTAGGAAAAAACAATGAACCAATATTTTGCACAAATCAATGATGAAAATGTAGTGACCGATGTTCGTATTGTGTCACGAGACTTTATGGAAGCGAATCCTGAACGCTACCCAGGCACATGGGTCGAGACATTCTTTGATAAAGCAGGCAAACAATATGCTGGTCTTGGTTTCATATATAACCCAGAAACAGAAAACTTCGAAGCACCGCCTGCACCTGAACTTGTAAAACCGTAATGTGGGTAGGTCACTGACAAGGTGGCTGATTCCGCTACCAGCAATCATTCTGTCATTCTGGCCGACATTGGTTCGCGCCGAAGCACAACCAGGTTTGCAGACGACCTACTACACGATTGACGCAATCCCACCAGTTCAGTCGACTACCGAATATCCGGTGTGCGGGTCAGAAGTTGAGAACAACATCAACCGTTCCTACGACGGTGAACCGTATCTAGATTGCACCTACGACCTGTTCATGGTTCACATGACAGGCTTCATTGAAATACCTCAACATCAAACCATCGAGTTCATGATCGCCTCGGATGATGGCGGTGAGATAACTATCGGCGGCAATACCTTCGGCGTCTGGTACGACCAAGGCTGCACATGGACTATGTCAAACGAACTGCAACTTGATGCGGGTAGTCAGCCGCTCGAATTGTGGATGTACGAGAACGGCGGTGCGACCTGCGTGATGCTTGCGTGGAAAATTGACAACGCTGGATGGGAGATCGTGCCGGACTCGGCGTTCACTCAACAAGCCGTCGCTTCGACTACCTCGTCAACCAGTACATCAACCACAACAACCACACCAACCACATCGACGACAGTTGCAGAACAAACAACAACTTCTTCATCTACAACAAGCCTTCCCATATCAACGACCACAACCAGCGAACCAGTTCAGTCAAGCACAACCACATCAACGACAAGTACCACGACAACGACGACCACAACAGTTGCACCAGCTCCGACAACAACCCAAGCACCTTACACGCCTCCTCAAACTACGACCACTAGCGAACCAGTCGTCGAATCAACGACCACCACTTCTTTACCTGAACCCGAAACCACAGTTGAAGAAACATCGACTACAACCTATCTGCCCGATCCTGATCCCACTGTTCCTGAATCTTCTTCAACTCTTCCCGCCGAAACAACGCCGCCAACAACACAGCCGACGCCAGAAACAAGTACGCCACAAACAACAGAACCAGAAGTAGAGAGTTCATCAACCACAACGCTACCTGACATCAAGCCTGAGGTGTTCACCGAAGAAGAACTGGATGCATTCGTAGAAGAACTTGACATCAAAGAAGACGAACCGATCACCGATGAGAAGGTTGAACAGATCCTTGAAGTATTGAAAGATGCAGCACCGGCACAGATCGTCGCAGCGATCGAGCAGATCTTGACCACGAACATCACATCCGATCAGGCGGTCAGTATCGCGTCGAGTCCTGAAGTGTTGGCTGCGGTCACACAAGACCAAGCCGAAGCGATCTTTGAAGAAATCGTCGTAGAAGAACTGACAGTCGAACAAGCCGACGAACTGGTCGCGGCGTTAAACGAAGCACCAACCAAAGTGAAGAAAGCCTTCCAAGAAACCATTGATGTGTTCTCAGGGTTGTTTGATTCGTTCCAGATGGTCGGCCAGACGATACCTGTTGGTGAGCGTAGAACTTTGGTCGCCGTATCAAATACACTTGTGGCGGTAGGAGCAAGCCTGCGCAGAAAAGAAAACAAGTGATATCCAAACTTCGAGACGAACTGTTTGCCCTCGGCTTCACGCTAGGCGCATCAGCAATCACCATAATGACCCTGTCAGGCACGGTTCAGAATTGGGCGTTATTCTTCACATTCCTGTCGCTCGCACTACACTTGGCAGGAGTATTAACGAAGGACGGAGAAGATCATGGTGCCAGAAGTGAAGATTAAACAGAACCCGACAATCGCAAAGTTCCTTGATCTCGGTCAAAGACTTCTTTCATTGTTTCTTGCGAACGCGCTACCAGCAATCACCACAGGTGCCGTCATCGGCATCTCGGTTGGTAAGGCTGCGATCATGGCTGGTGCGATGGCTGTCATCAAAGTTGTTTCGGTTCTCGCCGAAGCATCAGTCGATGGCGAATTGACATCCGAAGAAATCAAACAAGCATTCTCCGGAGCGAAAAAGAAGTGAACACCAAGAACTGGCCGATCGTCAAAGTAACTTTGCCGGCAGATCTCAAAGGTGTGAAACCTGGTGAGGTGCCTGCGCATCTGTTGCGCGACATTCAACCTGAAGGCAAACTTCATTGGCGGGCAGCCGACGCATATCATGCGATGCGAGCCAAAGCACTCGCCGACAACATCAAACCATTCAAACCGACATCGGCAGGCGACACCTATCGTTCGCTCGCACAACAGACCACGGTGTTCTTGCAGAGATATCAGAAACAACCGATTGAAGGCGCATCGACTCGTACTTGGGAAGGTGTGAAGTGGTACAAGAAGTCACCGACATTGGCATCACTCGCCGCACCTGGCACATCGATGCACAACCTCGGTATCGCGGTCGATATCTGGTCGGCGAGCGGACCACGCTTCGAATGGATGCTCGCCAACGCACTTGACTTCGGTTTCTCATGGGAAGTCGTACCAGAAGAACCCTGGCATCTTCGTTACACCGCAGGCGACAATGTGCCACCAGCCGTACAAGCATGGCTCGACAGCAAGAAGGCCGTGTGACATGGATGCCGGCTACGCAACCGTTCTCGCCGCAGCAGTAGCAACTTTCGGCGGAATCATTATCGCCTTGATGCAACTCAAAGGATTCCGCGACGAAAACCGAGCCGACCACGCAGTCGTACAAAAGCGATTAGACAACCTGATTGACATGGTCGGCAAACAAGGCGCAAGACTTACCAGCCATCTCGACTGGCATGTAACAACCAAGGAGCCAAGCGGAAGTCTGACAAAGACGAAGCAGGTTGCGACACGCAAGAAGAAGTGACGGTCGTACTCGTCACCTGGCACGATGCGCACAGCGGTGCAGAATCGTGGATCAACATCAAAGACCTCGACACCGACCCAGCCGAAGTTGAATCAGT
>Ga0214917_10004550_pt1 | contig 15352 bp, 12 predicted proteins | sample LL_1208_BB_MetaG_FD_177983 | JGI IMG/M metagenome (GOLD analysis project Ga0214917, IMG submission 177983) | Freshwater microbial communities from Lake Lanier, Atlanta, Georgia, United States - LL_1208_BB | ecosystem: Environmental > Aquatic > Freshwater > Lake | place: USA: Georgia | collected... | reverse complement strand
TTAAAGGTTATGCATCACACGAACGTGAAGCGCTAGAAAAAGTTGTCCAAGCCCGCGCAGCTTCCACCACCGCCTCAACTCTTCCTGCTGTTGCTGCCGCCGATGGGATGCTCACCAATGCTCTTCGTGGATTACTCGCTGTGGCTGAGGCGTATCCCGATCTCAAAGCTTCGGCAAACTTCCTCCAACTTCAAGAGGAACTTGCTACGACTGAAAACAAAGTCTCCTTCTCGCGCCAGTTCTACAATGACAATGTCCGTAACCTCAACACAGCTGTAAAAACCATCCCCACCAGCTTTTTCGTCGGCCTTGCCAAAGTTGGCGAGCGCGAGTTCTACGAAGTCGAAGATCCAACAATTCGTAACGCTCCGAACATCAAGTTCTAAGTAAACATATGGCCGACTTTCGTGCGATGGAGTCCGCGAATAAGCGGAAGACTTTTGCCCTGCTCTTCTTTATGGGCGTTCTCGTCTGGTTTATTGCTTACATCGCAATCGCAGCATTTGGCGGAACTGGTGCTGGCGTAATCCCGCTTGCTGTACTCATCACTCTTGTTTCCGTTTGGGGCTCATACTTCGCCTCAGACAAACTTGTTTTAAAGATGACGCGCGCCCAACTCATCACCGAAGAAGATAACCCCAATCTCTTCAACGTCATTCACGAAGTAGTGATTGCTTCTGGCTTACCAATGCCGAAAGTTGCAATCGTGAACGATCCAGCGCCGAATGCATTCGCAACCGGTCGCGATCCCAATCACGCGCTCATTGCATTCACCACAGGACTTCTTGATTCCATGGATCGCGATGAACTCCAGGGCGTTGTTGCACACGAGATGTCACACGTCGCCAATCGCGACATTCTTGTCTCATCAGTCGCGGCGACAACCGCAGGAGTTATCGCTCTTATCTCTGACATATTGATGCGCATGTTGTGGTTCGGCGGTTCGCGCAATCGTGATCACCACGGTCAACAAATGCCAATCTTCCTTGCAATCATCCCTTTGATCCTTGCACCGATTGCTGCCACGCTTCTTAAAGCAGCAGTCTCACGTCGCCGCGAATCCCTAGCTGATGCCACTGCAGTGTCCTTCACAAGAAATCCCGCAGGACTTCGCTCTGCACTTGAAGTTTTAGCCCGAGATACAACTGTGGTTCAAGCACGCTCTAATGCGGTTGCACATATGTATATCGAGTCACCGTTGGACGCGTCTGCTGCATCAAGACTCTTCGCCACCCACCCACCAATTCAGGAGCGAATCGCAGCGCTTCGCGCGATGGAAGCTAACCCCCAGCAATAAGACTTACTAGCTACAAAATCTCTTTCAATAAACGTTCAACGTTAGCTCCGATATCTTCGGTGCCATCAAGCACTAATTCTGCGTCAGTTGGTGGTTCATACTCCTGACCAACACCTGTGAGGTTAGGCAGTGAACCTTCTCTTGCCTTCTTATACAGACCTTTGGGATCTCGTTGTGCACAAACTTCGGCGGGAGTCTTCACCCAGACCTCAACAAACTCTCCAGAATCAAATATCTCGCGGGCATGATCGCGATCTACTTTAAATGGGCTCACCAAAGCCACGATCACCACGAGTCCAGCATCAACCATCAATTTGCCGACTTCAGCTACTCGCCGAACGTTCTCCGCGCGATCTTCCTTGGTGAATCCCAAATCTTTATTTAATCCAAGGCGTAAGTTGTCACCATCGAGTACGTAACTGTGGATCCCCATTCCATGGAATTTCTTCTCAAGCGCATTTGCAATCGTTGACTTTCCAGATCCTGATAATCCAGTCATCCAAATCAAACGAGCGCGCTGTCCTTTTTGCGCTGACCGAACTTCTTTATTGATCTCATAATCGTGGCGGGTGATATTCGTTGAACGACGAAGCGCGTGCACCACCATGCCAGCGCCTACTGTGTTGAGAGTTACCCGATCTACTAAAACAAAATTTCCAGAATTTCGATTCTCGGAATATTTAGTCAGCGGAATTGGCGCATCCGTAGCAATCTCCACTAAGCCAATCTCATTCATTTCCAAAGTACGGGCCGATTCATGTTCACCGCTATGAATATCAAGACGATGGCGGATAGTTGTGACTGTCGCTGGAACCATCGATGAACCATTGACTAAGTAATACGAACGAGAGTGAATCAATTCTTCTTCACCCAACCAGACCATATGCGCGCTAAATCGATCAGCTGGAACTGTGAAATCTCCCGCCTTCTCGATGAAATCACCACGCGTTGCATCGATATCTGGTTCCAAAACCATCGTCACCGACTTTCCAGTCGCTGCAGATGAAATGTCCCCATCAAATGTCACAAGTTTGGAAACTATCGCTTTCCGTTGGCTAGGAAGAACGACCACCTCATCACCAACCACAAATTCACCTTGGGATACAGTCCCAGAGAGCCCGCGGAAGTTTTCAGCTCGAGAAATTAACTGAACACCCATTCGAGAATGCCCTGATGTGTTGGGTTTTTCCCGCCAACCTTGAATCTCATCCAATAACGAACCACCGGGATACCAGGAGAGCCTCTCAGTCTTATACACAACATTATCGCCCTCAAGAGCGCTCACAGGAATATAAGTAATCTCCTTGCTACCCAATCTTTCAACCGTGGGCTTCAAATCATCGATAAGTGAGTCATACACTTTCTTATCAAAACCCATCGCATCCAACTTATTTATAACAACCATAATCTTCTCTACGCCCATCAACGAGCAAATCGTTAGGTGACGCAATGTTTGTGGACGAATACCTCGGGTCGCATCCACGAGAACCAAAGCGATATCTGCGCGCGATGCCGCCACCGCCATATTTCGCGTGTACTGCTCATGCCCCGGGGCGTCAGCGATGATTAATCGACGATCATCAAGCAAAGACATAGAACGATAAGCAACATCGATGGTAATTCCTTGTTCGCGTTCGGCTTCTAGTCCATCGGTCAACAAACTAAAGTCAATCTTTCCAGCAGGGATAATCGAACCTGCGCGTCGAACGCTTCGCGCCGATGAAATCGTGTCGTGTGGAACAGAGTCAGTCTCTACCAAGAGTCTTCCAATGAGCGTGCTCTTTCCATCATCAACGCTGCCACATGTAAGGAGTCGAATAATGGGGCGGGCCTTCATTAGAAGTAACCCTCCTTTTTCTTCTTCTCCATCGAATCTTCTTTATCGCCATCGATTAATCGCGTTGCGCGTTCACTTAACTTGACCTGCATTACCTCTTCCACAACTTCTTCCAGCGTAACGGCGTTTGATTCCACACCAGCAGTCAATGGATAACAACCCAGCGTTCTAAAACGAATCTTTCGAGGTTCTGGAATTTCACCATCGCGGAGCGGATATCGATCATCATCAACCATGATGAGTTGCTCACCCCTCCAGACCACCGGGCGTTCTTTCGCAAAATAGAGCGGATTTACCTGGATATTGTGGAGATGTATGTAGCTCCAGATATCTAATTCAGTCCAATCTGAAATCGGAAAAACTCGCATCGTCTGATCCGGCCGAATCCGCGGGTTATAAGTCCGCCACAACTCAGGTCTTTGTTGACGTGGATCCCACCGATGTCCTGATTCACGAACGCTAAACAAGCGCTCCTTCGCGCGACTGCGTTCTTCATCGCGTCTTGATCCGCCAATCGCTGCATCAAAACCATGAGCATCGAGCGCTTGTCGAAGCGCTACTGTTTTCATAACTCTCGTATATTCCGATGCATTGGTACTAAATGGCGTCACGCCGTCACGAACTCCATCTGCATTGGTATGTACTAATAACTTAATTCCATATTTTGTGGCCATTTCATCACGAAATGTAAGCATCTCCTTGAATTTCCAAGTTGTGTCAATATGCAACATTGGAAATGGAACAGGTGCGGGATAAAAAGCTTTCCGTATTAAATGAAGAAGTACCGATGAATCTTTACCAATCGAATACAAAAAGACTGGATTACGAAACGCGGCTGCGGTCTCACGAATAATCTCAATAGATTCATTCTCTAAAGCTTCGAGAATCTCTGGCGAGCTACGCATTCCGCGAATCCTATATTTCTTATAACTCAGTATTCGGGAAGAAGAGCGTAAAGGTCGAACCCTTACCAAGTTCTGATGTCACGGTCACGCTGCCACCATGTGCGTTCATGACTGCGTCCACAATCGATAAACCCAATCCAGTTCCTTCTACTCCATTACGCACGCGAGAAGGATCGGCACGATAGAAGCGTTCGAATATCTTTTCCTGCGCCTCTTTCGATAACCCCGGACCATTATCAGCGACTGAAATATAGGTACCCGAATCATCCTGTCGCGCGCTCACCGACACCTTTGTACCCGAAGGTGTATGGACCCGAGCATTAGCCAATAAATTCGCTATTACTTGATGTACCCGCAGTGAATCACCCAACACAAACAAATCCTCCAGCGGCAATTCCATTGTAATTTCATGTTCTGGCCCAGCTGCACGAGCAGAAGCCACCGCTTCCTTAATCACGGTCGACACATCAACGGGCTCCATCGCCATCTCACGTGATTGATCAAGACGGGCCAATAACAATAAATCCTCCACGAGAGATGACATACGAATTGATTCTTGTTCGATCCGTCGAACTAACTCCGCAGTTTTCTCTTCGCCTTGAATCGCGCCTTGACGGTGTAATTCCGCAAAACCCCGAATCGCAGTTAATGGCGTGCGTAGTTCATGAGATGCATCAGCCACAAAGCGACGCAACTTCTCTTCACTTGCTACTCGAACCGAGAATGACTCTTCAATTCGTGTCAACATCTGGTTTAAAGCAGATGTCAATCGTCCAACTTCAGTATCTCCTCGAGCCTCAGGTAAGCGCGCTGAAAAATCCCCGCGCGCAAAAGCCTCCGCAGTCTCCTCCACCGAAGTTAACGGCCTTAAAGAGAAACCAATAATTCGTCGCGCAACTAATGCCAAAAGAATCAAAACGAGGGAACCTACTGCAAAAAACAAGAACCGTAATTGGTTCATCGCTTTCTCAACACCTGCTAGAGATACAGCGGTAATCACACTTCCCGCACTCGATGGAAGTAACCGCGCTAAGACTCGATAATCCGAACTACTTCCCTTGGAGTCCAAGGTAAATGGAACATCTTTGAACTTGCGTACATCAGCAGGAGTAAATCCTGTGACCAAAGTTTGAATTCGTTGTGGGCTCTGGGAATCCCCGACTGTTCCCAGAATATTTCCTTCGGAATCAAGCAAGGTAATGCTTATATCCGATGGCACATCACGTAAAGGCTCAAAGGGGCGAAAAATAGGCTCCTGGTCTTTCTTATTGGTGTCGTTATCCTGGTTATAGATTCCCGCGCGATCGAGCCTTAATAACGAGCCCCCAGCAACGCTTTCCAGCTGGGCATCAACCTGTGCAATAAGGAAAGTTCTAAATGCAGTCTGTGCCGCAAAGTCAGATGCAGCAATTCCTAGCGCACCAAGAATCACAACGCCCACAACCAACCGATTTCGCAAACTCCACTGACCTGGCTCCGGTTTGTATTTGCGAAACGGTTGATTCATGAATTAGTTCTTAGCCGGCAGCCTCAAGCGGTAACCAACACCGCGAACTGTGTGAATAAGAGGCGGCTCATATTGATCAATCTTCTTACGAAGGTATGAAATATAAGTCTCTACAATTCCCGCATCTCCACGGAAGTCGTACTGCCAAACATGATCAAGAATCTGTGATTTCGAAACCACACGATCAGCATTAATCATGAGATAACGAAGCAAAATGAATTCGGTTGGGGAGAGGTCAATCAAATTCCCAGCGCGACGAACTTCATGGGTTGCTTCATTTAATTCCAAATCAGCAAAACGAATTACCTCTTCATTAATGGATGATTCCACCACTCCAGTTCGACGAAGTAGCGCACGAAGACGGGCAACTAACTCTTCCAAACTAAATGGCTTCGTTACATAATCATCGCCACCAAGAGTCAAGCCTTTGATCTTGTCTTCCGTCGTATCTTTCGCAGTCAAGAACAGAACTCCAACATCCTGACCGTCAGCACGAAGCTGGCGGCATACTTCGAAACCATCAAGATCAGGCAACATCACATCAAGAATCAAGGCATGTGGCTTGAACTCTTCAGCCACACGAAGCGCTTCCGCTCCTGTTGCTGCGGTCCGAACTTCAAAACCAACAAATCTCAAACTTGTCGTGATCAGTTCACTAATGCTCTTCTCATCATCAACGACAAGGACCCTTTGGACCTTTACTTCACTCTCTTTAGTCATCGACGGCTCTTTCTGGATTAGGGCTGTACTCATATGAATCACCTCGCCCCCGATCGAACAGGGGCCACTTTAGAACTTCCTGAGAATGAGCTGGGACGTGGGGCTGAGTTAAATCCCCACAACCAAAATATGGTGCAGAAAGCTCCTAAGTTTATCTTAAGCCCATAGGTATGTTGAATTAAGTGTCTAGATATTTCTGTACTTCAAACTCGGTGCGATCTTGAGCGCTGTAACCCTGCAAAGAAACGGCCTCCCACCAATCCAAAGTGAGTTCAATGGATTGTTTGGTATTGAATTTGGGCTTCCAATTCAACTCATTTCTGGCCCGAGTCGAGTCGAGTTTTAGTAGTTGGGCTTCTCGGCTATCTAGATCTTCGGAAGTTGAGAAATTGAATTTCGCTTCATGACAAAATTTATGTTTTTTACAAATTTCGATCACCTGTGAGACTTCTAAGTATTCATCGGGACCAAAATTAAAGGATTCAGCAAAGTCTTTTGTATTTAGATCCGCCAAAATCTTCAAGTAGCCATAAATAGGATCTAAGACATGTTGCCAAGGTCTAACACTTCTAGGATTTCTAATTTCTGCTGGCTTATTCGTTAAGGTAGATCTGACCACATCTGGCAATAGTCTATTTTCTGCATAATCACCACCACCAATAACATTACCCGCTCGAACCGAGATAACCTTCGGTCCACCTTCCGTCTTGGAAATTTGCCTCCATGCATCTACCGCAGATTCTGTTGCCACCTTGCTGGCACTGTATGGGTCTTTTCCTCTCAATTCATCATCTTCTTTGAAAGCTAAACCAAAATTTTTGTTTTTGTAAACTTTATCCGAAGTAACTACCACCACCGATGAAACACTCGAACTTCTAAATGCTAAATCCAGTACGTTTGTAGTTCCCAAGAGATTAACTTCAAATGTATACCTAGGCTTTAAATAGGACTCAAGAACTAAAGATTGAGCCGCCATGTGAATAATTGCACTAGGTTTAAAATCATTTATGCATCTACTAAGGCTGTCATAATTTCGTATGTCATCAAAAACTTCTGGGATAATTCCTTTTCGACCCGCTCTCGCAAATAGCGACTCGATCTCAGGTTCTAACGAATACCCGACAACGGGGACTTTCAAAGCTTGCAAAAGTAAAGTGATCCAAGTTCCTTTAAATCCCGTATGCCCAGTGACTAGAACTGGGCCATCCAGTGCCATTAATTTTGATTTCAAGCCTTCTTCCATACGGAGACTGTAGTCTGTGTACTTGGATTTTCAAATAGGCTCTAATTGATTGCTGAGGAAAAATGTCACAAAGTTTTGAAGAAACTTTAAAGGAATTTTCGCTTGAGGCTTATAGCAATTTTCATCTTGAGGAAAAATTTGTACCAGGAAAATCTAAAATTCCAGTCACAGGCAAGGTATTTGGAGTGGAAGAAATCGAAATGGCCATAAGAGCTGTCTCAGAGTTTTGGTTGACTGCTGGCCCTTTCACGGAACAATTCGAAAGTTCTTTAGCAAAACTTATCGGAATGCGCCACGCATTCATGGTAAATAGTGGATCATCCGCAAATTTGGTGGCCGTCAGTTCTTTAACAAGCAATATCCATGGAGATCGAGCTTTACGCCCTGGTGATGAAGTATTAACTGTAGCCGCAGGTTTTCCTACAACAGTTGCTCCAATTCTCCAAAATAGTTTGATTCCTGTCTACGTAGATATCGACTTGGAAACCTATGTTGCAAACTCCGAACAAATGGTGGCAGCGATTGGGCCAAAAACAAAAGCGATTATGATGGCGCATACTTTGGGGAATCCTTTTAATTTAAAACTAGCGCTCGAGCTTTCAAAAAAACATGGACTATGGTTAATTGAAGATAACTGTGACGCCCTTGGAGGAACGTACAATGGCAAAAATTTGGGCTCTTTCGGCGATTTATCAACTCTAAGTTTCTATCCTGCGCATCACATAACAACTGGGGAAGGCGGGGCGGTTTTAGCAAAAAGCGTTGTTCACAAGAGAGTACTTGAATCATTTAGAGACTGGGGTCGAGATTGCTGGTGCGCACCAGGGTGCGACAACACATGCTTAAAGAGGTATTCCTGGAAGTTAGGAGATCTTCCTCAGGGATATGATCACAAGTACACATATTCGCACCTCGGGTACAACTTGAAATCTGGAGATATTCAAGCTGCAATAGGTATTGCTCAAATGCAGCGAATCGGAACTTTTATAGAGAGACGGAGACAAAACTGGCAATACCTAAAAGATGGCTTGAGAGGACTTGAAGAGTTCTTACTACTGCCTCAAGCAACTGAGCACAGTAATCCATCTTGGTTTGGATTTGCAATAACAGTCAAGGACGAAAGCCCCAAAAGCAGAAATCAGATTGTCGAACATCTTAACCAGAAACTCATCGGAACACGATTGCTGTTTGGTGGAAACCTGCTAAGACAGCCTGGTTTTGTTAATACACCTCGACGACTAAATGGTTCCCTAACCAACACAGATGAGGTAATGAATAAGACTTTTTGGATTGGAGTTTGGCCAGGGCTCACCTTTGATATGTTGGATTACGTTAAAGATACAATCTATAATTTTTTGAAAGTAAATCAATGAGAGCGTTAATTCTGGCGGGCGGTCTAGGAACGAGAATATCTGAAGAAACTGCTGATAAGCCAAAACCCATGGTCAATCTAAGAGATAAACCAATTCTATGGCACATTATGAATATATACGCAAAACAGGGTATTTCAGACTTTGTGATTGCTACAGGTTATAAAGCGGAGGTTATTTCTGACTGGGTCGCAAATTTGGTTTCGGATTGGAAAATTTCTCTCATTGACACGGGACTTGAAACTCAAACTGGAGGTCGAATAAAGCACGTTTTAGATAGTTTGCCAGATCCAAAAATATTTGCCACATACGGAGATGGCGTTGCAAATATAGATTTAAGCTCATTGATTCATGCACATGAAAAAGGGAACTGCCTAGCTACTTTGACTGCAGTACATCCACCAGCAAGATTTGGATACCTTGAATTGGAAAAAGATAAAGTAACCAGATTTGGTGAAAAGAATCAAAGTGATTCCGGGTGGATTAACGGTGGCTTCTTTGTCTTAGAGCGTGAAGTTCGAAATGAAATACTTGACGCAAAAGAAGCTTTTGAGCTGGGAGCGCTACCCAGATTAGCTGAGCGCGGAGAGCTTCACGCTTACAAGCACGAGGGTTTTTGGCAACCAATGGATACACTTAGAGAAAAGCACGATCTTGAAAAAATGATTGAAGGTGGAAATCCTCCATGGCTACAAGGTCTCTAGTGAAGGTCAAGAAAACAATTAGGTCTAAAGTTGACTTAACGATAATTACACCTTGTTTCAACGAGGTCCTCACAGTTGAGGAATGTGCTACGTCTGTTCGAGAAATCATGAAGCAAAAGCTACCTAAGGTAAGTTATGAACACATATTTGTAGATAATGCTTCGACTGATGGAACAGTAAGTGTTTTGAGGGAGGTATCACGGAAAGACTCGAGAGTTAAAGTTATCGTCAACAGTCGAAATATTGGTCCATTTCGAAATATGTATTCCGCAATGAAATTATCGTCTGGGAACGCAGTAATACCAATGCTGCCAGCAGACCTACAGGATCCTGCAGAAGTGATACCTGAGCTTTATTTGGAATGGAATAAAGGTTACATGGTTGTCTACGGAGAGAGAGTTAATCGCCAAGAGTTCATTTTAATGCGAGTCGTTAGGGCTTTGTATTACCGAATTATTAACTTACTTTCCGAATCAAACATCCCTCTAAATGTCGGGGAATTTATGATTATTGATAAGCGGATATCAGATCGAATTTGTGAATTAAACGATCACTACCCCTATATAAGAGGATTAGTAGCGCAGTCCACCTCGAATATAAGTTTTGTTCAATACACTTGGAAACGGCGCAAAAGAGGAAAATCAAAATCAAACCTAATTCGATTAATTGACCAGGCTATTAACGGCCTTGTCAGTACGAGTCGAGCGCCTGCACGACTTGCTTTATTGACAGGATTTTTGACATCGACGATCGGTATTTTATTGGGAATTTGGTCGTTGATTGTAAATTTGGTCTATGGTACCCAAACATACGATGGAATTCCAACAATTGCCGTGACCCTATTTATCTTAGGTGGTGTTCAATTGTTTTTTCTAGGATTAATTGGCGAGTATGTGCTAAGTATTCATTCACAAGTTAGGCAATTGCCCAAAGAATTTATAACTGAAAAAATTAATTTCAAATGAGAACTAATCATCAATAGACATTTTTGGTAAAGCTTTAGAGTCTTGACTAATTACAAACTCTATAAACACAGGTTGCATTCCCCATGATGATGATTCTTTTACAATGGAGTCATATTCTGCGAAAGTAGTAACACGATAAGTTTTTTTGAATCCGTACACTTCAGCAAGTTTTATGAAGTCAGGACATGAATAGCCTTGTCGTGTTCCGACAAATCTACTGCTCATATTTTCTTCTTGGAATTGAGCAACCATGCCATGTTGATGATTATTGAATAAACATATTGCAATTGGGACTTCATAATGAATTAGTGTTTGTAATTCCGCAGAGGATAATTGAAGGCAGCCATCGCCAACAATCACTACCCAGCGAGACTTATCAACTGAAGCCGCACCCAAACTTGCGGGAATAGAAAAACCCATAGCCCCCAAGCCTCCAGAGGTTATGAAACGTTGACCAAAATTCATAGGTAGCGATTGAGCAGCCCACATTTGATGCTGACCAACATCTACTATATAGCCTTTCGTCTGAGGAAACATAGATGGGATCTGACTCACAATAGTATTTGGATTGAATCCGATTGATTTGGAATTCTCAACTTCTTGAGGTCGTGTCTTTCTCAGTAATGCAATTTCATTTATAAAATCATTACTTCTTCGAGAAATATCTATCTCTAGCATTTTTTTCAAGAAATCACTAATTGTGGACTTTATTTTGAAATCTGCATTTATCCTACCCGAAAGTTCATTCTCATCGATGTCTACACGAATAATTTGTTTTCCGTTGGTAAAACGGGAAACGTTATTCCCTGTTTGGCGAACGTCCATTCTTGAGCCTAATGCAATGAGTAAATCTGATTTTTGCATGGCTTGATTAGCCCAACGATTTCCATAACTACCGATAAATCCAAAATACTTTTCGTCATTATGGTTTACAGAATCTAGACCCATCAGAGAACTGACATATGGAATATTATATTTTTCTGAAAATTGCTGAAGCAACTCAATGGAATTATCTATTCGCACTCCACCACCAGCTAAAATCAAGGGGTTTTTAGACGAGTTAATTACTAATCTTAATTGTTCGTATAGATTGGAATCAAACTTGTTTTCGAAAAAATCTGCTTCTAAGTCTGTCTTTACTTCACACACAATGTCTTGTTGAAGATTTATTGCAATATCAATTAATACCGGGCCTGGGCGTCCTTGTTGTGCAATCGTCCAGCCATTCTTTATGGCCAGCATGGCATCTTCCGCGCTTCTCGGTTGTGCTGAATACTTGGTAATATGTTTTACAGCACTACAAATGTCTAGCTCTTGAAATCCATTTTGCCTTTGAGTTGGATTTTTTTTAGATTCCTTTTGATTGACTTGTCCGGTAACAAATACGACTGGCACGGAATCGAAAAAACAAGAAGCAATCGCTGTTATTAGATTTGTAGCTCCAGGTCCGCTTGTACCGAAGGCAAAACTGGGTCGACCAGACACCCTTGTTGCCCCTTCAGCGCCGAAACCGGCGGCCTGCTCATGGCGACAGTTTACTATCGGCGTTTGACCTAGTTCTTGAATTGCATCCAACATGAAAGCAATCATTCCGCCAGAAAGTTGGAATGCGACAGGAACTTTCTTTACGGCCATGAATCTAGCTAATTCTTGGGACAGTGTCAGTTTCTCAGATTTAATTAAAACACCTCCCAGCAAATGTAAATTTGTCTTGATTATGCTTCATAAAGTGGTTCTTTCATAGGATTCTAGTGTTTTGGCAAGCCCGCATTCTAGAGATAGTTTAGACTCCCAATTAAGACTTTTGAGTTTAGTGATATCTGGCCAATATCCCGAACCACTCTTTATGGGACTAATAGAATAAGACTGCTTTTTGCAGAGACTGATCCAATAAGAACTAATATCTTTGATTGAGTAGTTTACTTCGCTTGCGATATTGACGATACCATTAACATCGCCACTGTTGATAATTGACATAACTGCTGCCGAAAAATCTGCTTCATACAAAAAATTCCAAGACATTTCTGACTTATGGATTTCAATCGGCATATTTGACTGTACAGACTTAAATAAATTTAGAAGCAATGTATCTGAAAAATTATTGGGCCCGTAAATTGAGAAGACTCGACCCCATACCAACTTCGTCTTCGACGATTCAAACAGATTTTCAAGCTGATTCAAAAGTCGAATTTTTGCTTGTCCATATTCGTCTGAGGAAAGGAAGATCTTAGTTTCAGGGATAATTTTCTGACTTGGAGATGTTTCAGCTTGAGAACCAAAAGTCATAAAAAGTTTCGCTCCTATACTTTTGGCTGTATTGGCAATTTCCAAGATTCGAATTACATTTTGTTGTTGTATTGACTGAATATTTCGTAGACTTTTATCCACGCCTTGCCATTGAGCACACAATACATAATTCACCTTCACATTTTTTAAGAAATTAGACCAAGACTCTGGATCTATCTGGAAAATTTGCACGCCCTCTAGATTGACAATCTGTTGCACATTAGATCCGGGTCTGACCACTGCAAGAACTCGACGTTGTGCCTTACTAAGCGCTATCGTCACGCGTGCGCCCAAGTATCCGTTTGCGCCAAAGACTACTAATTCGCCTTCAAGGACCATCACTCACCTTTTTGTCGTGGTGGTACCCAAAGGTACCGCTCCTTGGCCCCAATACGAACGCTTACCTCCTACACTCAACAATCGTAAAGATTTCTTCGAAATTCTTGATTCTAGGGAATAGATCCGGACCTCAGCGGGTTGTGGCCATTATCAATCTTGAGCCAGTTCGACTCAATCTTTTGACCGTACGGGACTCAATATTGGAGGGTATTCCCCTCAATAAACAAAATGTCTAAGGAGCATAAAGAAATGGCAAGAGCCGTCGGAATCGACTTGGGTACCACGAATAGCTGCGTATCCGTATTAGAAGGTGGCGAGCCCACCGTTATCGCAAACGCGGAGGGTGCCCGCACCACTCCATCGATCGTTGCATTCGCAAAGAATGGCGAGGTACTCGTTGGTGAAGTCGCTAAGCGCCAGTCGGTCACCAACGTTGATCGCACCATCCGTTCAGTTAAGCGCCATATGGGCACAAACTGGACCACAGATATTGATGGCAAGAAATACACCGCCCAAGAAATTTCAGCCCGTATCTTGCAGAAACTCAAGCGAGATGCCGAGGCGTATCTCGGTGACACAGTCACCGATGCAGTTATCACTGTTCCTGCATATTTCAATGACGCACAACGTCAAGCCACAAAAGAAGCGGGCGAAATCGCCGGACTCAATGTTCTTCGTATCATTAACGAGCCAACATCGGCTGCGCTTGCTTACGGTCTTGATAAAGGCGATAAAGAACAAACCATCCTTGTCTTCGACCTCGGTGGTGGAACATTTGACGTTTCACTTCTTGAAATTGGCGACGGTGTTGTAGAAGTTAAAGCAACCAATGGTGATAACAACCTTGGAGGAGATGACTGGGATCAATCACTCGTTGATTTCTTAGTAAAGACTTTCGCCGCGAAGAATGGTGTTGATCTTGCTAAAGACAAGATGGCAATGCAACGCGTCCGCGAAGCTGCCGAAAAAGCAAAGATTGAACTCTCATCATCACAGCAAACATCTATTAATCTCCCTTACATCACTGTTGATGCAGAGAAAAATCCATTGTTCCTCGATGAAACAATCACCCGCGCACAATTCCAGGCGATGACAGCAGATCTTCTCGATCGTTGCCGTCGTCCATTCCAAGCAGTTCTCAAAGATGCTGGAATTCCAATCTCTGATATCGACCATGTTGTCCTTGTCGGTGGTTCAACTCGTATGCCAGCCGTTGTGGATCTCGTAAAAGAACTCACCGGCGGAAAAGAGCCAAATAAGGGCGTAAATCCTGATGAGGTTGTGGCTGTTGGCGCGAGCCTCCAGGCCGGCGTAATCAAGGGTGAAGTTAAGGATGTTCTTCTTCTTGATGTGACTCCACTTTCACTTGGTATCGAAACTAAGGGTGGAATCATGACCAAGTTGATCGAGCGAAACACCACTATCCCAACCAAGCGCTCTGAAATCTTCACCACCGCGGATGACAATCAGCCAGCAGTGCAGATTCAAGTCTTCCAAGGCGAGCGCGAAATGGCCGCTTACAACAAGCGACTTGGAATGTTCGAACTCACCGGAATCGCTCCAGCTCCACGTGGTATTCCGCAGATCGAAGTCACATTCGATATTGATGCAAACGGAATCGTCCATGTGTCTGCAAAAGATCTTGGAACCGGCAAAGCACAGAGCATGACTATCTCAGGTGGTTCTGCACTTCCGAAAGATGAGATCGAACGCATGATGCGCGATGCTGAATCCCACGCTGAAGAAGATAAGCAGCGTAAGGAAGAAGCAGAAACTCGTAACACCGGTGACTCACTCGTCTACCAGACAGAGAAGTTCCTCAAGGACAATGCAGATAAGTTAAATGAAGGCGAAGCTGCAGCTAAGAAAGCCGAAGTTGAAACTGCAATGGCAGATCTGAAGAAACTCCTTGAAGGTGCGGACTACGCCGGAATCAAGAGCGCCACAGAGAAGCTGGCAGAAGTGAGCCAACAACTCGGCGCAGCTCTCTATGCTGCAAATGCTGCTCAAGCTTCAACTGAGACTCCCAAGGATGACGGAGTCGAAGATGCTGAGATCATTGATGAAAGCAAGTAATGAGCGAGGAAACCACAACTGAAGTAGTAACAGAAGAAGCAGCAACTGAGTCAGTAGACCCAGTTGCTGCTTTGACTGATGATCTTCAACGGCTCCAGGCTGA
>Ga0214917_10004549_pt1 | contig 15352 bp, 10 predicted proteins | sample LL_1208_BB_MetaG_FD_177983 | JGI IMG/M metagenome (GOLD analysis project Ga0214917, IMG submission 177983) | Freshwater microbial communities from Lake Lanier, Atlanta, Georgia, United States - LL_1208_BB | ecosystem: Environmental > Aquatic > Freshwater > Lake | place: USA: Georgia | collected... | reverse complement strand
CAACTCGTGCGCGCATCCGTGGTCATCAACGCCTCTGGTCCGTTGACCGACATCACGAACTCGGCCTTGGGTCGCTCGACCGATTTCATGGGCGGCACCAAGGGTTCGCACATCGTCGTGGACCACCCGCAGCTTTATGCCGAATTAGCGGGACGAGAGTTGTTCTTTGAAAACTCGGACGGTCGCATCGTACTGATTTATCCGGTCAAGAACCGCGTGCTGATTGGCACGACGGACATCTTCGTCGACGCCAACGAGCCGGCGGTCTGCACGGACGCGGAGATTGACTACTTTTTCGATCTCGTGAAGCACATCCTGCCGGGCATTTCTCTCGAGCGCTCGCAGATCGTGTTTCACTTCTCGGGCATTCGCCCGCTTCCCAAGCAGGGTGACGCGCTACCGGGGTTTGTGTCACGCGACTACCGGATTGACGAATCGACGCTGGCCAATCATGAGGATGTTCCACTCATTAGTGTGGTCGGAGGCAAATGGACCACGTTCCGCGCGCTCGGTGCGCACGTCTCGGGAATCGTGGTGAACCTGCTCCATCGAGCACGCACCGTCGACACGCGCGGCTACCACATCGGTGGCGGCAAGAACTTTCCCGTGGATGACGCGGCTCGCGAGCTGTGGATTGAAAATCACCGCGGCAGCGTGCCCGTGACCCGCGCCGAACAACTTTTCAAGCGATATGGAACACGCGCCGATGTCGTGTTGGCCGAGCTCAACGCCCAGGGTGACGACGCGTTGGTCTCGCTCCCAGATTTCAGCGCTCAAGAGTTGCGATTCATCATCCGAACAGAACAAGCGGTTCGCCTTGACGATGTGCTCCTGCGTCGCACGAGTCTCGCGTTTAGCGGCGAGCTGAGCGACGAGCGGGTGCGCGAAATCGCGGACGTCATGGCTGCCGAGCTCGGCTGGAATCCCGATCGTCGCGAGCAGGAAATCGACCGCGCCTGGACGATCTTGCGCGAACGCCACGGTGTGGATCTCGCGACAGTGGCCCGCAACGTTGGCTGAATATCCATTCTGCATATATAATCGTTATTCGAATAAACAAACAAAGTTCCGTTACTCACCACTCACAATCCATCGAAAACAAGGAACAAGGAGGTTCCAATGAGCACCAAATACAACGTCCAACCGTTCACCATCCACTTCTCGGATGAGGAATTGGCGGACATGATGAACCGCCTGCGCCACACGCGTTACCCCGATGACTTCGGCAACGACGACTGGCGTTATGGCTACAACACCGAATACCACCGCAAGCTCGTCGATTACTGGGTCAACGAGTACGACTGGCGTTCGGTGGAGGCCCGCATGAACGAGCTCCCAAACTTCAAGGTCGACCTCATGGGCGTTCCTCTCCACTTCATCCACGTCAAGGGAACGGGCAAGAACCCGATGCCGTTGCTGTTGCACCACGGCTGGCCCTGGACGTTCTGGGACGTACGCAAGGTCATCGAGCCCTTGACCAACCCGGAGAAGTTCGGCGGAAGCGCGGATGACGCGTTCGACGTCGTGCTGATCTCGTTGCCGGGTTACGGATTCTCGTCGCCGTTGAAAGAGACGGGTTGGAACTGGTGGCACACCGCCGACCTCGAGAACACCCTGATGAAGGACGTTCTCGGCTACGAGAAGTATGCGACCGCGGGAGGCGACTGGGGTGCGCTGATCGCACAGCAGCACGGTCACAAGTATGAGGCTGATGTCATCGGCGTCTACACGCACTTCCCGGCCCAGATGAGCCACTACCTCCCAACGCACCCCGACCAGCCTGCTGGCGTTGCGTTCGACCCCCAGCTGGGTCTGCCTGCCGCGGGTGAGTACACCGCCGAAGAGGCAGGCTGGTTCGAGCGCGGCAAGCTCTTCGTCGAAAACGAGAGCGGGTATGGGGAGATTCAGCTCACCAAGCCCCAGACGCTCGCGGCCCTCGTTGCCGACTCTCCGGCGGCACAGCTGGCATGGATTACCGAGAAGCGCTACTTCTGGGGACTTGCCGAGCGTGGAACGGGAACCGAGGCATTCGAGAAGGTCTGGCCCAAGGAAGATCTGATCACGACTGCACTGATCTACTACCTAACCAACACGGGTGGAACGTCATCGCGCTACTACTGGGAGTGCCGTGGCAACCCCTGGACGCCGAGCCACGATCGCTTCCCGGTTGTCGGAGTACCGACGGCCGTCAGCATCTACCCGGGCGAGATTTACAAGCCACCGATGACCTGGACCAGCAAGTACTTCAACCTTCAGCAGTACCGCGTCCACAACGACGGTGGGCACTTCGCCCCACTTGAGGTGCCCGACATCTACGTGGATGACGTGCGCACCTTCTTCCGTACCCTCCGCTAAAAATCACAATTCGGACACGGATGAATAATTTTTCGTCTAAGGCTTGATTATTCGAAAAGTGTGTGCCATTGTAAATTGAATGTTCACGCAGATATCGAATAACAATTCATAGCTCGTGTTCTCACAACAGAAAACAACTAACCAAGGAGTCAATGATGTCTCTCAGCTCGAAGCTCACGAAGGTCGTGAGCGTGGCTGCAGCCGCAACGCTTCTGCTTGCTGGCTGCACCTCCACCGCGGGCGGTAGCTCCAACGCCGCCCCTCTGAAGAAAGAAGACCTGGTCTTCGTTTGTTCAGTGATCAACACCACCAACCCGTACTTCGCTGCAAACATTGAGGGTTGCCAAACTCTCGGTGAGAAGCTGGGTATCCCGGTGGAAATTGTTGACGCACAGGGATCGTCGCAGACGGAAATCTCGAAGATCCAGGCCATCCTGGCCAAGGGCAAGAAGGCAGTCGTGTTCGTGAACACGGTTGCTAGCTCCGATGCTCCCGTGATCGTTGACGCGGTCAAGGCTGCCGGTGGCTACGTCACCATCTGGTGGAACAAGCCAGATGAGCTCAACCCTGCTGACATTGGAAACAACTTCGTTGCGTTCCAAAAGCACTCGGGTGTTGACTCGGGCAAGTGCACGGCGAGCATGCTGAGCCAGGCTATCGGCGAAGAAGGCGGCATCATCGCCCTTCCTGGTGTCGAGGACTCGACCACCAGCCAGACCCGCGTTGCTGGTCTGAAGGAAGAGCTTGCTACCAACTTCCCGAACGTCAAGGTGCTCGACATCCGCCCCTCGAACTGGGACCCCCAGCTCGCGTACAAGAACTCCAAGGACCTGATTGCCAAGTACGGCGACCAGATCAAGGGTGTTTGGACGGCAGACGACGGCATGCAGATTGGTGCAATGCAGGCGTTTGAAGAGGCCGGTTTGCTCGACAAGGTGAAGTTCGTCTCCGACGGTCTTTACCCTCCCACCGTTGAGGCGATGAAGGCCCACAAGGGCAACGACGCCATCGTCGGTGAAACCTTCCACCGTGGCTACATGGCTTCGGCCATCGGTCTCTACACCGCGTACCTCGCGGCAACTGGTGAGATTGACCCGAGCACGCTGCCCGCTGAGAAGCGCGACAGCATGTTCAAGATCAGCTGTGTGACCCCCGACAACATCGACGAGTTCCTCAAATGGGACAGCGACGTTTCGGGATGGGTTGACACGCTCATCGCCAACGGACCGTGGGACACCGAGCCCGTTCCGCTCGTCGCTGGTGGCCCCGAGGTCATCAAGCCCGAGTACAAGTAATATCGGCTAATCCCCTGGCTGCGGCGCCACTTGTGGTGTCGCAGCCAGGGAACCCAACATAAGCCTTACGAGACTGGAAAGGTCTGATCATGGCTCCAACACAAACTTCCGAATCTGCGGCCAACGTCAAAGTCGACACCGCCGCCATTCGAGCCCGGGAACAGGTCACCGCGCGTCGCGTGATGTTCGCCGGATCTGGCGAACCACTTGCACTGATCGGCGCGATGGTCGTTCTCATCGTCATCTTCTCGATTCTCAACCCGCGTTTCGCCACTATCGAAAACCTGCAAAACGTCTTGAACCAGGCGAGCCTGCCACTCATCATTGGCCTGGGTGCAACCTTGGTCATCCTGATTGGTTCAATCGATCTTTCCGTCGAAGGAGTGATGGGTGCGTCGGGTGTCGCGTTCGTTCTGCTTTCGGCAAACTCCCGAGGCGGTCACGACACGGGCCTCTGGGCGTGGATACTTCCCCTCGTTCTCGCTGCCGCACTCGGCGCCACGAGTGGGCTCATCTACACGATGCTCCGGGTTCCGTCGTTCATCGTCACGCTGGGTATGTGGTTTGTCGGGTTCGGTATCGCAACAATTCTTTACGGTACTGACGCCTATCCGGAACTCACGGATGACACCGTCACGCTGTGGGTCGCAAAAATCACGCTCGGATTGCCCAACGGATTCTGGGTTGCCGCTATCCTCACCGTCCTGATGGCACTGGTCATTCGGTTTACTCGGTTCGGTCGAGTGGCGCTCGCGATGGGCAACAACGAAGAGATTGCTCGCTCCAACGGCATGCCCATTGTTCGGAATAAGGTGTTTATCTTCATCGTTGCCGGACTGTTCAGCGGGTTGGCAGGAATTCTCGCGACCATGCAAATGGGTGGCACCTCCAATCACATCGGCGACGGGTATCTGTTCATCACCATTCCCGCGGTCGTTATTGGTGGCACGTCCCTCGGAGGCGGAAAAGGTGGAGTGTTCCGCACTGCCATCGGCGTTCTGCTCCTCACCATTCTCAACAACGGCCTTGTTTTGGCCGGAGTCAGTCCCAGTTACCAGTCCGCAGTTTCCGGAGCGATTCTTGTGGTTGCCATCGTGGCAGCTGCCTGGCCGCAACGGGGTCGATTAAGGATCGCAAAATGACGAAAGCAAAAGAGGCAACGACGCCTGTACTTCGCTTGACTGACGTGAAAAAGAGCTTCGGTTCCGTTCACGCACTGAAGGGCATCTCTCTTGAGATTCACCGCGGCGAGGTCATTGGGCTCATCGGTGAGAACGGGGCTGGAAAATCCACCCTGTTGAAAATCCTCACCGGAATTTATCAGCCCGACAAGGGGACCATTGCGGTAAACGGATCAACCGTCAAGTTCCGCAACCCGCGCGACTCGGCGGCATCCGGAATCGGCGTTGTGCACCAGGAACAATCGCTGTTCACGAACCTCACGGTTGCCGAGAACATTGCGATGAATGGAGCGGCATCCAAGGGATACGGAACCACGCTCGGGTTCTACCGATGGGGCAAGCTCAATAAGGCCGCGGCTTCAACCTTGGAAATTATTGGATCCAAGTTGAACCCGAAGACCCGGGTTGGTGATCTCTCATTCGTTGATCGTCAGATGGTCGAAATTGCCCGTGCAATCAGTGTCGACACGTCGAAGAACGCCACTCCGCTGGTGATTCTGGATGAGCCCACGTCTCTCCTTGAGCGCGGCGAAACGGCAATCCTCGAGCGTGAAATTCGTAAGTTGAAAGACTTCGGCTCTGTGATCTTTGTGTCGCACCGACTCGACGAAATCATTCGTAACTGTGACCGCATTCTCGTTATGCGTCACGGAGAGCTTGTCGCCGACCGCGTGACGACCTCCGTCACCGAGGACGAGCTCTTCAAGCTCATGGTCGGTCACGAGTCGCACGCAACGGCGCATGAGCGTCGCGCGCGTCCGGCCAACGAAGTTCCGGCTATTGAAGTGACCGGGCTTACCCGCAAGGGTAAGTTCAAGAACGTTTCACTTTCGGTGCATTCCGGTCGCGTCACCGCCATCGTGGGAACCAGCGGTTCTGGTCGTGAAGAATTCTCGCGCGCGATATTTGGTGCAGAGAAGTTTGACGGTGGCACGATTGTGCTCAACGGTCAGCCCGCTCGAGGCTGGCGAATCCCGAAGGCTGTCAAGCGTGGCATGGGCTTCGTCCCCGCCGAACGGAAGGTAGAAGGCATGGTCGGCGGGTTTTCAGCCGCCGAGAATATCGTCTTGACCCACCCTGGTGACGCCGCAATTGGGCCCATCCTGCTGCCGTGGAAGCGCAACAAGATTGCGCAGAGATGGTTCAGCACTCTCGATGTGCGGCCGAACGACATCAGTCAAAACCTCGAACGCTTTTCTGGCGGAAACCAGCAGAAAGTCGTCATGGCCAAGTGGCTGAACGATCCGGAGCTGCGGGTACTCGTGCTCGACCACCCGCTCCGGGGACTCGACCCCGGCGCTGCTGAGACCGTCAATGAACAAATCAAGGAAGCCTGCAAGAAGGGAACCGCCGTGATACTTCTGGCGGACACCCTCGAGGAGGCATTGGAAATGGGCGACGATGTTGTCGTCATGCGAGATGGCGTGATCTCTGCGACCTACGACCTCAGCGTGGACAATCCGTCAACCCTCGATCTGCTCGAAAGGATGGTGTGAGTGCCATGACTGCGACAATTTCTGACACCGGCAGCGTGACGAACACGAAGAGTACAGAAGGAAACCGCCTTCGTGTCGCCGGCAAGCTTTGGCAAGCAGGTGGACCACTGGTCATTTTCATTGCGATGTTTGCCGTGGTTGCGATTCTCACCCCGGCATTCATCGGCAGCGGTGGAATTACGATCGTGGCGGCATCAGCTGCTCCGATCCTGCTGGTCGCCCTCGGTCAGGCCTTTGTGTTGAACATTGGTTCGATTGACCTCTCCAACGCAGCTATCACGGTGCTCGGGGCCATTCTCTTGGCAATGCTGCTCGGTCCGCTGGCCATCGCGGCACCCATCGTGGTGTTGGTCCTGGTTACCCTGTTCGGCGCCGTCAACGGATTCCTGCTGGCGTACACACAGGTTCCCTCATTCGCGTTGACACTGGGAACCCTCGGTATCTTCAAGGCCGCCTCACTCGTGGTCAGTGGCGCCACCACGGTCTATGTTTCGCAGAACAAGGAGGTCGTTTCGCCGCTCTACACGACGCAACTAGCCGGACTCCCGTTGACTTTTGTTTTGGGAGTTGTCGTTGCCGCGATTGCGTATCTCTTCTTGCGTTTCACGCGCGCGGGTATGGGCATGACGGCAATTGGTAAGAACGAGTCGGGTGCCATTTTCTCCGCGGTGCGTACGCGCGCTCTGAAAATAACGGCGTTCGCCCTCTCCGGCTTCATGGCAGGGTTGGCAGGTATGACCATCATTGCCCAGGCCGGATCGGCCTCGGCCATGGGCCTCGGAAGTGACCTCTTACTTCCAGCCATTGCCGCTGCCATCGTGGGTGGGACATCCATTTCGGGTGGCGTCACCAACCCGCTCAATGTCATCCTCGGCGCTCTTACCATTGCTCTTGTCCCCATTGCGACGGCAGCTATTGGCGTCGCCGCGGAGGCGCAGAACTTGGTTTACGGCGTCGTCATCATCGTCGTGGTTGCACTGACCCTCACCCGGTCGCGCACCGCAATCGTCAAGTAACCACAGAGTAAGGACAGGAACGAATATGAGTCGGGAAATTACCCCCGTCGTCGACACGCAGAACGTGCTTGCCGACCTCGAGCCCAAAGAGGTGCTCGGAATCTTCGAAACGTTGGCGAACATCCCGCGCGGATCGGGTAACGAATCTGCCGTCGCCGATTGGGTCGTCGCATTTGCAACTGAACGCGGACTCGAAGCGGTCAAGGATGACCTCAGCTGTGTTCTGGTCCGTAAGCCTGGTCAGGGCGGCCTCGAAAATTCGGCACCGCTGGTGCTGCACGGACACCTCGACATGGTCTGCGAGAAAGCCGAAGGCGTCGAAATCAACTTCGCCACCGACCCGATTCGTCTGTTGCTCGACGGCGACTACATCACTGCCGATGGCACCTCACTCGGCGCTGACAACGGCATCGGTGTGTCGTACATTCTGGCGCTTCTGAATGACACCGAAACCCCGCACCCCCCGCTGGAGGCAGTTCTCACGGCCATGGAGGAGCAGGGCAAGGCGGGAGCAAACCAGTTCGACACGACCCAGTTGAAGGGTCGCCGCATGATCGACTTCAACTGGATCACCGACAAAGAGATCCTCGCTGGCTGCAGCGGTGACGTCACGTTCACCGTCGATATTCCTGCTGAACTCGAATCCGCGCCAGCGTCGCACTCGGCGGCCCGCCACCTCATGGTGCGCGGCTTGCAGGGTGGGCACTGCGAGTTCGACATCCAGCTCGAACGTGCCAACGCACTGCAGATTCTGGCTCGCGCGATCAACGCGGTCTCTGACAAGGTGGATGCTCGAATCTCGGCCCCCTTCGGTGGCGCGCAGAACAACGCGATTCCCGCCGACGCGGACGTCGTGCTCGTCATCAAGCCGGAAGACGCCGACGCGGTTAGTGCCGTCGTTTCCGAACTCGATGAGGCACTTCGCTATGAGTACGGCGTCGCTGACCCTGGTGTGCGACTCGAACTTGTTGCAACGGATGTTCCCGCACAGGTTTTCTCGAAGGCTGCCGGTCTCCGGTTCGCTGCTGTCACGTTGCTCATTCCCCACGGCGTGATCAGCTGGAACTTGCGCGTTCCCGGTCGAGTGGAGACGTCAAACAACTTGGGAACAATTCGTCCAACCTCAAGTGGAATTCAGCTCATGTCGACCATCACATCGGCTGTGACGTCGCGTAAACACGAGCTTTACAACCGTGTGCGCTCGCTCGTCGCCGCCGTCGGCGGCGGCGTCACCATGGAAATGTTTGGTTTGGACGCGCCCGAATTCCCCTACCGTCCAGATTCCGAGCTGCTCGCTGTGGCCACGGCTGCTTATCGCGACGTGCTCGGCGGGGAACCCACGGTCGAGGTGTCGCAGTGCTCACTGGAACTCGGAATGTTTAGCCGCCGTGTGCCGGTCGCAGACATCATCTCTATCGGCACCGAGTTGCACGGGTTGCACTCGCCTGCTGAAAAGGTGAACTACAAGTCGGTCGAACGCGTGTGGCCGCTCGTCAAAGAGGTCGTGTCACGCCTCTAGGCGATTGAGGGAAAGAACGAAGACCCGCTTGATATTTGCAAGCGGGTCTTCGTTGTGGTCCGTCGGCCGGGACTGTTTAGCGCGCGGGTCCTTTTTCGAGCAGATACTCGGCGGTCTCTTCATCCGTGATGAAAACGTTGATCCAGCCACCACGCACCGCAGCCAGCGCCGCATCGCGTTTCGCTTCTCCGCCCGAAACACCAATTCGGCGATCAGCCTTCTTGACTTGTTCGAGGGTGACCCCAATTACGAGGTCGTCGAGTTCAGAGACGACGGGTCGCCCATCCTTATCGATGAATCGCAGGTTGATTTCTCCCACTGCGCCGAGCTCGCGAATTTTCGCAAATTGCTCTTCAGTGAAGAAGTTGCCTTCGGCCATTACCTCGGAGCGAATTTCACAGTTTCCCAATCCGACGAGTGCAATGTCGAGATGGTTTAACGCCTCGAGCGTCGAGCGCGCGAAGCTGTCACTATCGAGGATTGCTGTCTTGACTGAAACAGATGGCACAACTCCCGGTACGCGCAAGAACTGAGGCGCCGCATCCGTCAAATTGGCCAAGCTTTCCGTGGCTTGCGTTGCCAGATGCTGCACCCCGGGTTTTCCGACGCCACCGAGCATTTCGATGATGTGTTTCGCTTTCGCGTGCGGCCGATTGAGCACGTCGACAAACGCGCGCATTGAGTTACTCCACGAGGTGAACCCGATGTTCTTGTCTTCGATGGGCATGATTTCAAAAACGTTGGCGAGCGCACGTCCGAGCGTACGTGCGCGCTCTTTTTCATCTTCACCGGTCGCATCTACGACGTGAACTTCGAGGAGTCCGAACTCACTTTCGAGACGTTGTTCGAGGTCAGAATTTAGCCCTGGCGGCGGAACGATGATTGTGCGAACGATGTTGGCTTCTTCAGCCGCCGACAGGAGTCGGGAGACTCGAGCCTGGGAGAGTCCGAGCTGACGCGCAATCTCGGACTGAACCATTCCGCGATTGTGGTACAGATGCGAGACCTTCGTCATCATGCGCAACTGGTCGAGATCGGGCTCCGGGCTCATCGGAAGTTCCTTGCTTTCAAGTGTGGTTCGTGAATATTTTGTCAGATTCAGAATGAATCTTCGCGTCGTGACGTCTTGAGTCGCAACGACGGTCGGTGGGGGAGCCCGAGCGATAGAAATTCGAGCGCTGTCCTAGTATAGTGAATGCATAATCATATATTGACTAAGTATTTGCAAAAAATGCTTGGTTACCTTTCTCTTCTAGGGAGACCTCGTGAAGCAGACTCCGCAAACTCCGCAAACCCCGCAGACCGCGCACTTCGATCTGATTGTCATCGGTGCGGGCATTAACGGTCTTGGCATCGCGCGAGACGCCGCTGAGCGAGGACTCCGGGTAGCGCTCGTCGAGCAAGAAGACTTCTGCGCCGGTGTATCTGCCTGGTCGGGCCGACTCGTTCACGGCGGACTGCGTTATCTCGAACACGGTGACGTCCCCCTGGTCCGTGAATCATTGCGAGAGCGCGAACGCCTCTTTCACGTCGCTCCACACCTGGTCAAGCCGGTTCGCCTCATTATGCCGTTCTTCTCGCGAAACACGCGACCCTCGTGGATGATCCGACTAGGCATGATTGCCTATGACGTGCTGTCATTTGATAAGAGTGTGAAGTCACACCGGGTCTTGTCCGCCAAGGCGGTTAGTCAGCGGTTCACTGGTATCGAGACGAAAGGTCTCAGTGGAGCGGCCCTGTTCACCGATGGTCAGGTCGAGTTTGCGGAACGTCTCTGTACCGAACTTGCGGTCGCGGCCGGAGAAGCCGGAGCAACGTTCTTTCTGCACTCACGAGTCACGCGCATCGTGGTTGAGGGAGACCGCGTTGTCGGTGTCGAAGCGACACGAGCATCCGGCGACGTGTTCACGCTGACAGGTGACATCACGATCAACGCGGGTGGCCCGTGGGTCGACGATGTTTTGCATGGCACCGATAGTGCGTCGGCAATCGAGTCGAAACGACTCATCGGTGGGTCTAAAGGAAGCCATTTGATTGTCGATGCCTTCCCGGGTGCCCCGCGAGATGTGGTCTATTACGAGTCTCAAACGGATGGTCGGCTTGTGCTGGTCATCCCGTGGATGGGACGCTACCTTATTGGCACGACCGACCAACTTTTCGATGGCGACCCTGACTCGGCCCGTTGCGAACCTGACGAGGTCAATTACCTCCTGACGGAGGTGAACACGCTCATGCCTGAAGCCAACCTCACGCTGGGCGACGTCCTCTATACCTACAGCGGCGTGCGACCGTTGCCCTTCAACCCGGGGGTTAGCGAATGGAAGATTCCGCGCAGCCACATTGTGCTCGATCATGCGAAATCGGGTTACCGAGGTCTGCTGTCAATTGTGGGCGGCAAGCTCACGACGTATCGGCAGCTGGCGGAAGACGCAACCGACATGGTCGTCAGGCAACTTAAGCGTGGCGCAGCCAAACCGGTGAGAAAGGACGCACCGTTTCCTGGCGCGCGTTCCACGGACCTTTCGTCATTCGCGCACAACTTCATCGAGGACTCGGTGGCGAACGCCAACGTGGGTCCGGATACGGCGCAGCGCTTGGTCACCATGTATGGAACGCGAGCCGAGGAAATTGTCGCCCTCGTGCAGCGCGACGCAACACTGGGAGAACGATTTGATCCCAACTCGGCGGCCATCGCAGCCGAACTCGTGTTCGCAGTGACGGCGGAATACGCTGAAACACTGACCGACGTTTTTGCTCGGCGAGTCCTGCTTGCGTTTGAACCAGGCCATGGTCTCGAGGGAATGACGCGGGCGAGCAAGATTCTCGGTGACCAGCTCGGCTGGACCGCCAAAGAACGCAAGGCTAACGAAGCGGAATACCGTGAGTGGCTCGATCACCTGCGAATTCCCGTGATGGCCGGTGTCACCGCATAAGTTTCGACGAGGGCCCCAGCAGGGGAACGATTTTTCGCAACAGTGACCGAGAACGAAGGAGTTCACGACTATGCCCGGTCGATACATACTTGCCCTCGACGAGGGCTCGAGTAGCGCGCGCGCGGTCATTTTCGACGATACGGGAAACCCGGTGAGCGAAGCCTCGCGCACCATTGACGCCCTATTCCCACACCCTGGCTGGGTCGAACTGCGACCGGAAGACCTGTGGAATGCGCCCCGCGAGTGCATCGCGGAGGCGATGCACGTGGCAAACCTCACCGCAACCGACATTGCCGCCGTGGGCGTCACAACCCACCGTGAAACCATCGTCATGTGGGACCGTGCCACGGGCAAACCTGTGCACAACGCGATTATGTGGATGTCCAAGCAAACCGACGACATTATTCGCGAGTGGTCGCAACGAGGTCTTGACGATGAATTTCGGCAACGTACTGGTGTGCGAAACGATTCCTATTTCTCAGCCGGCAAAATTGCATGGCTATTGCGTAACGTGCCCGGAGTGCGGGAGCGCGCTGAGCGGGGAGAGTTAGCAATAGGCACGCCTGACGTGTGGATGCTCTGGAATCTCACCGGGGGTACTGCGCACCGCATTGAGCCCAGTGCCGCGTCGCGCACCGCGCTTCTCAACGTGCACCGGGCAGAGTGGGATGCGGATCTGTGTGCCATGCTCGACATTCCTCTTGGATTGCTTCCTGAGCTTGTCTCCTCTGATGCGCATTTTGGAGATGTGGGGCCCGATGTGCTCCCGGGACGAAGCTCGACTCCCGTTCCCGTCACGGCAATTCTGGGCGACCAAATGGCCGGGCTTTTTGGGCAAGCGTGCCTCGACGCGGGCAGCACCAAAAACACTTTCGGCACGGCCGGTGTCCTCACGGCCAACGTGGGTGGCGCGCCCGCAATCATGGACGGCATGTCGAGCAGCGTCGCGTGGAAAATCGGTTCGGACGTCACATATGAGGCCGAAGGGGTGGTCTTTCACAGCGGACAAACCATCCAATGGATGCGCGACAAACTGCACCTCGTGTCGTCTGCCGACGAAATCGAGCCACTCGCGAGCCGCGTGGCCGACAACGGCGGTGTCTACGTGGTGCCCGCGTTTGCGGGGCTGTGTGATCCGTATTGGGATAGAGACGTGCGGGCGGCCATTATGGGCCTGACTCTCGCCACGGGTGCCGAGCACATTGCGCGGGCAAGCATCGAATCCCTTGCGTATCAAACGCGAGACAATGTCGAACGTCTCGTCGCGGGCGGAATCGATATCCCACAACTCCGCGTTGACGGCGGCGCCACGAGGAACAACCTCCTGTGCCAGTTTCAGTCCGACATCCTCGGGATTCCGGTTGCTCGTCCCGTGGGACTCGAGCGCACGGTTTTGGGCATTGCGCATCTCGCGGGAGTTCGTGCCGGTTTCTGGGGTGTTCGTGACATTGCTGATCGATGGTCTCTCGAGCGATTGTTTGAGCCGGTCATGAGTGCCGACCAGCGAGAAGCCCTCTACGAGGGTTGGCAAAACGCGGTCTCTGCCGCCCGAAGTTTGCCACCAGCGCTGAGGTGAGAATCAACCCCGCGTAGGCTTCCCGTATGCGCAAGCGAATCGCCGTTATCGGCACGGGTGCAAATGGGGCGGCCATCGCGGCGAGTATGACCCGAGCTGGTGTCGACGTGACGTGCATCGAACAGTGGCCCGCGCATGTCGACGCAATTCTGCGAGATGGACTCACCGTTAATTCCCCATCGGGACAGACCGTGACCCGTCTCTCCGCGATAAATCTGTGTGACGTCGCGACATTGAGGGAACCGTTCGACATCGTCTTCGTCGTCGTTAAGGGTTATGACACGCGATGGGCGTGCGAGCTCGTCGTGCCCCTCCTGAAATCAGACTCCCTTGTGGTCGGCGTGCAAAATGGAATGACCCTCGATGACATGACCGATGTTGTCGGGGCGCATCGCACGGTCGGCTGCGTTATCGAGGTGGCCGCAAACATGTTTGATCCCGGAATTGTCAATCAGCAGACAGGGATGTGGTTTGCCATCGGGTCGGAAGACGCATCCGTTCAACGCCGCCTATCGGATGTCTCCGATGTGTTGTCTGCCGCAGGGGATGTCGAAATTGTTGAGGATATTCGCTCGTCCAAATGGATGAAGCTCGTCGCGAATGCCGCCGAACTTGTGACGTCGGCAATTCTTGATTTGCCACTCCTCGAGGCCATTGCGCTGCCCGGCATGCACGCATTCATGACGGAGACAGGTAAAGAGGCGGGTCGAACAGCTGTCGCTCTCGGTCACCGCATAGTCCCCATCTTCGGCATGGCAGATATTGACACGTCGAGTCCGGACGCGTTTGCGACCGAATTGCTTGATCGTGTGTTGACTGACTATTCCCTTCCTGACACACGTACAACCGTGCTGCAGGACTGGATGAAAGGTCGTCGCGCGGAAATCGAAGAAATTAACGGACTCATTGTTCGTGAGCAGGCGCGACTGGGTGGACATGTTCCGGCCAACGAGATCACACTTCGCCTCGCGCTACAGATCGAGGCGGGAACCCTCACGGCCGGGCCGCACTTAGCCGAACGCCTGAGCGCCGCTCTGAAGTGATTCGCCCTGACGTAATATTGAGGTAGCCCCTCGCGTGGCGCCACCCAGGCCAACTCCCCCAGGTCAGAAATGAAGCAAGGGTAACCCGGCTCTGGCGGGTGCGCGAGGGGTCTTGCGTAGGCTGGAGTCATGGCTCGAAACGTCTACGTCGCTTCCGTCGAAGGTCACACGGGCAAGTCAACCGTGGCCTTGGGTCTCCTCGACGCGTTGCGTGGTCGTTACGCGCGGGTCGGCGTCTTTCGGCCCGTAGCTCGAACGACTACTGAACCCGATCACGTTGTCGAGTTGCTCCGTTCGGTCGCGAGTGTGAACATCCCGTACGCCGACTGCATGGGTGTCACCTATGCCGACGTTCATGCAAATCCGGATGGGGCACTCGCCACCATCATCGAACGATTCAAGTCGTTGGAAGCGCAGTGCGACGCGGTGGTCATTCTCGGTTCCGACTACACCGACGTTGGCAGTCCCACCGAGCTGGAATTCAACGCCCGCATTGCCGCCAATCTGGCCTCACCCGTCTTGCTGGTCATCAACGGCCGGCAAGCTTATACGGCAGATCAGCACCTCGGTCAGGTCGCAGCACGCACCCCTCATGACATCGCACAAGTTGCCGAACTGACGATGGAAGAAATCCGCCATTCACACGCGATTGTGCTCGGTGTTGTCGTCAATCGGGCCGAACCCGGAACCTCCGCCGATATTGTTGCGGCACTGTCGACCGTCGTGGGAACTCAGCCTGTGTGGGTTGTCGACGAAGATCCCGCGCTCGTGGCTCCACGGATGAGTGATCTCGCGGCAATGGTGGACGGAGAGCTCCTGTTCGGCCCGAGTGAGGCTCTGCGAAACGAGGCCCTCGGGGTGGTGGTCTGTGCGATGAACCACACTCACTCGCTGGAGAGAATCTTCGACGGCGCCGTGCTGATCATCCCGTCGGACCG
>Ga0214917_10004548_pt1 | contig 15354 bp, 19 predicted proteins | sample LL_1208_BB_MetaG_FD_177983 | JGI IMG/M metagenome (GOLD analysis project Ga0214917, IMG submission 177983) | Freshwater microbial communities from Lake Lanier, Atlanta, Georgia, United States - LL_1208_BB | ecosystem: Environmental > Aquatic > Freshwater > Lake | place: USA: Georgia | collected... | reverse complement strand
ATCATCGGTTGAAATGGTTGGGGAACGACTCGGAAAGGATAGTGCTTACTGGTTAAATAGCGATAAGTTGCGAAGCAGGCTCGGCTGGGAAGAGAAGATTTCCTTGGAACATGGGCTTGAAGCAACCATGGCTTGGGTAAAGAACAACCTTGAAGCCTTGCAACAACAACCCTTGCAGTACGTCCATAAGCCCTAGTCAAAACGGTTGACGATGCTCAAGGATTCGGCTTTACCAAGCTTTACCGAGCTTCAGGCGCTAGCACGACTGATTCGATTTCGTACGGTCCGCACCTCTCACCTTTCCGGCACGCCCCACCTCGGCTCGTGCTTATCTTGCGTTGATCTCCTGGTTTATTTCTACTGGTGTGTTTTGCGTATCAACCCGGAGAATCCGAGGAATCCCTTGCGCGATCGCTTTATCCTGAGCAAGGGTCATGCGGCGCCAGCCCTCTTTCAAGTACTCGCTGACCGTGGTTTTTTCCCGCTTAAAGACCTAGATCATTATGGTGAGGACGGCTCTATCTTTGGAGAACATCCCCCCTGCCCAACGCATCTTGCGGGCATCGAAGCGGCGACTGGATCTTTGGGTCATGGCCTTCCGATGGGTTTGGGCATGGCGCTTGCCGCGCGGATTCAAGGTCTCAACTATAAGGTCTATGTGGTACTAAGCGATGGCGAGTGTAATGAGGGCTCTGTGTGGGAGGCAGCGATGCTCGCTGCGTCGCAAAAGGTATCGAACCTGACCATTGGAGTCGATTACAACAAATGGCAAGCCCCGGGCGGAGCAACGATGTGCTTGCGCTTGCACCGCTTGCCGATAAGTGGCGATCCTTTGGCTGGTGTGTGAGTGAAGTTGATGGACACGATTTCAAGCAGATCGATGAAGCGATCAATCTTCATGCTTGCGATGAACGCCCCAAGGCAATCATCGCCCACACGATCAAAGGGCGCGGCGTGTCCTTTATGGAAGATGATAATAATTGGCACTATCGGATACCGACTCGAGAAGAGGTATACAGGGCGGCCGAAGAGCTAGATATTGCCACCGCAAGCGTTGATCTTGAAGGACGGATGCCGATCGGTCACGGCTAAGCACAACTATAAGAAACGCAGCTCAATAATGAGAAACGCTTTTGCCGATGAAGTGACGCGTCTTGCTAACGACGATAAGCGAGTCGTTTTGCTTTCGGGCGATATTGGCAATCGCTTATTTGATAAGTTGCGTGCGCAGTCGCCTTCGCAGTTCATCAACTGCGGTGTAGCCGAGGCGAATATGATGGGGGTGGCCGCGGGCATGGGTTTGAGCGGGCTAAGGCCGATCGTGTACACCATCACCCCTTTCACCACCACCCGCTGTCTTGAGCAAGTCCGGGTCGATGTGGCCTACCATGAATCGCCGGTGATTATTGTGGGCACAGGATCGGGGCTGTCATACGCGAGCTTAGGCCCAACGCATCATTCGCTGGAAGACTTTGCGATCTTTAGAGCGATACCAAATCTTCAGATTTCGGCGCCGTGGGACGCAACCTCCCTCCGAGTGCTCTTGCGTAGTGCGCTTGCTTCAGAAAGGCCTAGCTACATTCGCATCGGGAAAAAAGGTGAAAAGGACTTAGCGCCCATCGAGAGGGTTCCTCCAACTGGGGAAAGTCTGTGGCTAAGAGATGGTAGTGATGTTTGCATCATGGCTGTAGGCACAGTCGCAAGTGAGGCAATAGCCGCAGCTGTTACGCTTGCAGATAGTGGCATCAACGCTTCAATCGTGTTGGTTCATTCCGTCAAACCTCTGCCGCTCACCACGTTCGAAGAGGTGTCATCAAGATTTAAAGCGATCTTAACGGTCGAAGAGCATTCCCGGATTGGAGGGTTTGGCGAGTCTTTCGTCGCGTTTCTTGGCTCACATGGACTGCAACGTCGAGTGGAAGTACTCGGAACGGACGATAAGTTCATGCCAACGATCGGCTCACAAGACTTTGCCCGTAGCTACTTTGGCATTGATGCCATTCATATCGCTATGGCGGTCAAACGAGTGCTCGATAAGACACCATGATCATCGGTCTTGATTTTGATAACACCATCGTTTGCTACGACCAAGCGATCGTTAAGCTTTCGCAGTCAATACCTGGCTTACCGCCTTCCATTAGTAGGACGAAGTTGGGTTTGCGTGATCATCTTCGGGCAACCGGACGCGAGGCCGAGTGGACAGCCTTTCAAGGGACTCTTTATGGCCCTGGCATGGAGCATGCAGAACCTTTTGAGGGAGCACTGGAAACCATGCTTCAATTGGTTGGTGATGGGCACCGGCTGGTGATCATAAGCCACCGCAGCAGGCATCCCTACGCTGGACCATCCTACGACCTTCATGCTGCAGCACGAATATGGGTGGCACAACGATTACAAAATCTGGGGCTCTTTTCAAGCACGCTCGATCATATAAACGCAGTGAACTTTCTCGAAACTCGTGAAGGGAAAATAGCGAAAATTGGCGAGATGAAATGCAATGTATTTGTGGATGATTTACCGGAAGTGCTTAACGACGGGCATTTTCCCCCTCGAACAATGCCTGTGTTGTTTGATCCGGCGGGAGAACATGTCGTCAAAGGCAATACATACCCATTGATTGACTGGCGTCAGCTACCTAAGATCTTGGCGGATCTAGCGTGAATCCACCGCCATTTGCTACACACTGGGCTCGCGAACTCGGGGCAGCAGAGGAAAGCCTCATTCAGCTACGTGGCGGCATTAATAACCGGGTTTATCGATGCGGCGAAGGAGTAGAGTCCTACGTCATCAAGGGCTATGAGCCTGCCGAATGCGGCAAGCGCGATCGCATGAAATCCGAGATTGATTTTTTAGGCTACGCTGCGATCGTTTCGTCCAAGTTTGTACCAAAACTGGTGTGCACCGACCTTGAGCGACGATGCGTAGTGATGGAATATATAGAAGGTTCTCCGTATCCTGAAGGGTTAGTACCGCCAGCGAGTGACGTGAACGCAGCGGTAGAATTCTTCCAGCAACTCAATGCGGATCGTGGGCTCGCCCAACAGTATCTGTCATTGGATGCCGCCGAAGGATACTTGCGACTTAGGGACCACATCACAAACATTCAAGAGCGTCATGAAGCGATGTGCACTGATCATCTTCCTCTCGAGCTTCAACCATCGGCAGCCAAACTACTCGCTAAACTAAAAGAATCAACGGAACGGGTTGCCGATTGGACCGAAGCGCTGATTGCAAGTGGCACCGTTGCTGACGCAATCAGGAAAGAGGATAGGATCGTATCACCAAGTGACTTCGGTTTTCACAACGCTATGAGGACGCAGGGCGGTGTCAGCTTTTTCGATTTCGAATTTGCCGGATGGGACGATCCAGCGAAGGCGTCAGCCGACTTTATTTTACAACCGCGAATCCCAACCAATTCAGGCTATTCGCCATTATGGGACACATTTGCCGATGATATTCGTGTGGCAGTTCAGTCGCGGTGTAAAGTTTTGGGCGTTATCTTGCGGCTGAAATGGATCGCCATTATCTTGAAGATTCTTCAACCGCAAGAAATAACCAAGATGTTAACCACACATCGCGACATAAACATCGCTGAACAAGCTAGGCAACGCTTGAGGAACGCAGCCAAATATTTTTCCGAGGAGAACCCCTTTGGCCTACATCGACTTTATGTCCCCGCTGCATAAGGCAACCAAGCGAGATTACCTTGCCAGGGTTAATGATCCCGAATTTCCAAAAGCAAAAGCCGCCGAACTCGCAAAACAATGGGGCTATGACTACTGGGACGGCGACAGACGAATCAACTATGGCGGGTACAATTATATGCCAGGCCGATGGGCTCCCATAGCGGAAAAGATGATTGAACATTATGGACTGAAGCCAGGCAGCAAAGTACTAGATGTCGGTTGCGGAAAGGGCTACCAATTATATGAGCTGTCCAAAGTGTTACCCGGCATTATTGTGCGAGGCATAGATGTTTCGTCATACGCGATCGAACACGCACATCCCGAAATGAAGCCTTATATAGACGAAGGCAGCGCCATCAAGCTCCCGTATGATGACTTAGAATTCGATCTAGTGTTTTCGATCAACACGCTGCATAACTTGCACAATCGCGAACTGGATGCAGCACTACGAGAAATGACAAGGGTTGGAAAGAGAAAATACCTGTGCGTTGAGTCTTATCGTAACGAAGAGGAAAAGATGAATCTCCTTTATTGGCAGGTAACTTGTGAACAGTTTAATACACCAGAGGATTGGGCGTGGTGGTTTGAAAGCACCAAGTATGATGGCGATCATTCGTTTATATATTTCGAATAATTCATGGATATTGTAAACAACGAAGCTTGGAACAGACAGGGATTTTATTATGGATATGCCACAAACCATGAAGATCTCGAATTCGTAAGAGATATAGTTAAAACACACTTTTTAGCCCAGCTAAAAACTGACTACCCAACAGTCCATGAGTTTGCAGAAGTTAAAGCAATGGACGAGTATCACACCTACTGTGAAGCAATTAGTCATGGAGAATACTGGCAAAAAAGACGACGAATTCTACCTAGCGATCAACTGTTACGCTTTAAATCTTCAGATCTGTATAACTGGCTCGCACAAAACCTAGCTATTGAAAGAATAACCGGTGAAGATGGTGTATACGAAGAGGAAGTGTACTGGCGTCTGGTTAGACCCAATCAACAAAAAGATGTAGGACCGCTTCATGCTGATGCATGGTTTTGGGAGATATCGGGGAGCGTAATTCCAAGCGGATTCAAGAGAGTCAAAGTGTGGATACCACTGTTCACAGAACCCGGGGAAAGTGGATTTTGCTACATACCTGGGTCTCATTTGGAGAACACTCACTATGAAAAGCAATATAGGGATTACAAATGGAAACCACAGATCAGTGAAGATTTGAATTACAGAAAAATCGTGTTTCGAGGCACGCCTGGAACCCCAATAATTTTTCATGACCGATTAATTCATGGCGGAAATGCAGGTGGAACTAAAACACGAGTAAGTCTGGAATTTACCGCGCTCGTGAGGCAAACAAATGATTTCTAGATATCGAAGCAATACAAAATGTAGACTTTGCGAATCTAGCACCGCTGAACTCTTGTATTTAGGACTGCAACCATTGCTAACGGTGGATAACCAACCCACAGACGGTCGCTGCAGAGAAATAGAACCTGAGTACATCCCTTTACATCTTGATCATTGTCCAATTTGCGGCAACCTTCAAACGCGCGAGATAATAAATCATGAATCACTTTATGTGAATTTTAACTACCATTCTGAACGGACATCCGGACTGATCAGCCACTTTAAGACATTAGCGTCAAAGATAACCGCCATAAATCCTCTCAACGAAGATGATTTGGTCATAGACATTGGCTCCAACGACGGTTCACTTCTTTACGAATTCAAGCAATTAGTTAATTGCAGGGTTTTAGGAATTGAACCATCACTAAAGCATGCGGAACTGGCTGTCAAACGAGGAATCCCGACTTTACCTTCGTTCCTGACGGAAGCTTTAGCGAAAGATATCATATCAGACCACAAGCAGGCAACATTAATATTGATTGCGAACACCATCGCCAATATCGATAATCTCCAAGCTGCTTTGGAATCAATAGCTGCACTTCTTAAACCACACGGAATCTTGTGTATCGAAACACAAGACGGAGACGCAGTATTAGAAAATCTATTGCTTGATACGATCTATCATGAGCACCTATCCTACTTCCGGCCTTATTCCCTGATTGAATTCACAAAAGGGTATGGCTTCCAGTTGCTGTCCCTGGAGAGAAATCAAATGAAGGGAGGCAGCCTTAGCCTCTTATTTAGAAAAGCCGAACAGTCAAAATCTCCGCATAGCAGAAAATCAGCGGCTAGACTTAGCAACTCATTTAATCATGAGATGTTAAGTAAGTTTACGTTGAACGCACAGATTACGAAAAAATCTATTCAAAATAAAATGTCTCAATTAAAGGGAAAGGTATTATATGGATTTGGTGGGTCTATCGGTACGCACACTTTGATGGCATACTTCGAGTTGGAGGAAACGATTGACCTGATTTTTGACGACAACCCCATTGCACCTTTTTTCCCCGTTGCAAAAAGAGATATCCCTATTGTTAGACTTGCTTCTGATCCAGAAACCTTTCTTACCGGGGCGCGTATATTCCTATTCTCTTATCGCTACCGAGATCTGATTATCCAACGACATGGATCATTGTTCAAGAAAATGAATTGGCACCTTATTCAACCGTTGCCGACCGCTCAACGGATATCGGTATTATGAAACTAAGCCATGTCTCTATAAGGTGTGCCGATTTAAACAAAAGCCTGGAATATTACACAAAGTTTTTTTATACAGCTGTGGCACATACGTTTGAGGATATTAACAAAAACCCTTACGGCTACTTTCTAAGATTACCTAAGGGCGGACTGATCGAGTTGTTTCAATCTGATCAAGAAATGTCAAGCGCCTGTAAAAACCCTCTCAACCACTATTGCATCGAAGTTGATTCAATCGATGAATTGTTAGGCAAGATGGAAAGAGAATCTATTTACAAGCACAAATTCAGAGGCCGCACAGACAACATTTTACAAGCAGCAATTTTAGACCCTGACGGAGTAATCATAGAACTACACGAACTTGACGAATGCTCAAAGTTTCAAGCTTATTAAAAAGAGATAATGAGCCGTGAACGATGCCACAATACCGAACAGAGGAGCGACAAGTGAGGAACGTATTCTGATTCTTGGAGGCGGGTCTACGCTCGCAACTTCGTTTATTAATGAAGTACTGCAGAATCAATCCAACGCGCACGCTACCGTCCTATCATCTACCCTAGATGACGATCTACTAATCTCTAGTGATAAATTGAGTATCGTAAAGGTAGATTGGACGAACTACGAAGGCGTTCAATTCGAGCTCCGAAAGCTAGCATATGAGAGTGAGTTCGCTGGGGTGATCTCCTTTCTAGGGGTGCAGGGTAGGCATCCTATAGACAATGTGATGGACTACATAGAGAATGCTAGAGCCGTCTACACTTCAAACGTAACGCTCCCAGTACTCTTGGTACAAGACATAATAAAAGACAATCTAGTAGGAAGCGGATCGTTTTTCTTTATGACGAGCCGAGCGGGAAGCATAAGTGAGCGCGGAACATTGGAACACCATCATCCAGGCGGGAATAATGTTTACAGAAGTTCAAAGGCGGCTCTAAACATGGCTGTAAGATGCCTGGCGTTCGACTATGCAAATCGTCATAGATTTCTATTGGTACATCCAGGCTTCTTTATTTCCAAAAGTAATAAAGACATGAAGGCCGCTCCGACGAAGTTATTTGCCGACAAGATGATTAAGTTGTATAAGTCAGCAGATCATTACTCTAGCGGTTCATTTATTGACTTAGAAACTGGTAAATTAATTTCTTTTTGATTGCATACTATGAAAAAGGCTCTAATAATTGGCGGTGGATTTGCGGGTTGTGCGGCCGCCCATCAGTTGGAACTTCGCGGGGGTTTTGAGGTCACGGTAGTTGAACAAGGGCCAGAATTGGGCGCGGGTGTTCGGACAAAATGGTGGGGGGGGCACCCGTATACGTTCGGGCCTCGCCACTTCTTGACTCCACATGAAAATGTCTTCGAATACATTAATAGATACCTACCGATGCGCCGTTGTGCGGAGCATCAGGCGCTTACCTATGTCGAGCGTGACTCTGAGTTTTATAATTTCCCAATTCATGTTGATGACATAGAGCGTATGCCGGATCGCGAGGTCATAAGGGAAGAAATTGCTGCTGCGAGAGGACCCGAAGGAGTAAAAAATCTGGAGGAATATTGGATAAATTCCGTTGGGCCGACGTTGTACGAAAAGTTTGTTCAAACCTATAATAAGAAAATGTGGCTGCTAACGGATAATAGACAACACGATACTTTTAACTGGTCGGCAAAAGGGGTAGCCCTAAAGTCAGGTCCAAGGGCCTTCTGGTCCGAATGGATTTCAGCCTACCCTCACGCTGCAGACGGATACAACTCTTATTTTGGTCTGGCTACGGCAAAGGCAGCTGTTTTGCTTAATACGCGCATCGATCATTTTGATTTAGACCGATTAAGAGTTTTCTTCTCCGGTGAGTGGAGAAGTTACGACGTAATCATCAATACCATATCCATCGACGATCTTTTCGGGCATTGTTATGGACAACTTCCTTATGTTGGCATTGATCTGCAACTTCTAGTATTACCTTTAGAACATGCATTCCCACCTGACGTTTATTTTCTATATTATGCGAACAGCGAACCGTTTAAACGACTCGTCGAGTATAAGAGATTCACTCAGCATACTTCCAAGCATACGTTATTAGGTATCGAGATCCCTTCAAGAATCGGAAGGCATTACCCTCTTCCCATACTTTCAGAAAAAGCGCGCGCCAGCAGATACAAGGACTTACTTCCGCCTAACGTATACTCGATCGGCAGAGCAGGTAGCTACGAATACCTCGTCGATATCGACGACTGCATCCTTCAGGCTATGGAGCTTGTAGCTTCATTGTAATTGGTAACCGATGATAAAGGCAAAAAATAGAAAAAATCTGGCCGCGCATAGTCAAAATATTCGTAAATAAAGAGGCACCATTGATTCGATTCCGAGATAACCATGTGTCCCGTATTGTCTCACGCCCAATTCGCGTTGTCGATGTCGGAAGTCGGTTTGGAGTTCATCCAAGTTTTCGACCGATAGTCAGCCTTTGTGATTTTGATCTTTTTGAGGCGGATCCGGAGGAGTGCGACAGACTGCTTATCAAGTACTCCTCGGACGACGTATCCGTGAGGATATTCCAATACGCTGCGGGCAGCCAAAGAGCAGATGGAGGTAAAGCCAAATTACATAGACACAGGAACCCCGCCGTCAGTAGCCTTCTTCCACGGGCAGACCAAGACTCTCCAATGTATTCCGCTTTAGGCGACGAGCATTGTATTGTTGACTCGATTGAAGTACCCACATGCGCTCTTGACGACCTGTATCTTATCGAGTCACAGAAGAGTCCGGATTTCCTTAAGATAGACGTTGAAGGGTTGGAGCCTCATGTACTGAATGGATCAGAAAGGCTCCTGAGTGACATAGTTGCAATACGAACCGAGGTATCGTTTTGTCATTTGCAACAAGGCTCAAGCAAATATGGAACGTGGCCTGAAATCCATGCACGCTTGATTGACCATCAATTTACGCTGCTAAATTTAGACTACTCGGGTCAGGGTGACTTTTATTCACCATATTCTGCGAACAAGTACGGAATGCTACGATCAACAGACGCATGCTATCTTAAGAACGTCGATGAAATAATTAAGAATCGGGACCTAGCACTTACTGGCGCTATCTTTTGCCTTTTAAACAATGCCGAAGACGTAGCTCTGTTTCTATTAGACCATTCCGCTCAACTTCACGGAGGCTTCTCCCCAAGTCTCTCAGCCCTAGAATCTTGGACTTGCCGCGCGTTGGCGGCTCATTTTCATAAGCTAAAATGGCAGCCCGGTCAGGACAGAGAAGCACATGCGCGATTGTTTGAGAAAATCTGTAATCAACCGTTCCCCAGTGTCGATCGGTACAACAGCTCATTATTTTATAATCCCACCTAACGTGGGTTTACGGAATGTTCTCAGCATTTAGAGGAATAATATTTCATACAAGCAGATTTTATAGGCACTAGAAGGAATTTTCTTTGATGCCTGCATACACTGTATTATTGCTGTGCGAGAAGGTGAGCGACAGAGTTGTCTTGCTTAGTAAAATGTATAGCCGAATAGGATTAAACACCCTAATTCTTTACAAAACTGACCATAAATCATGGCTTAAGCATTGCGAAGAATCTTTTTTATTTAGATTCGAAGACGAACTCAATCTTGATAAGATTTTAGATCAGCTTAAATTCTCGTTGATCCACTACTTCAACTTTGGTCCCGACCTTACAGGACTGACACTCCTACGTAAAAATGTCCCTTACCTCTATGACTACAAGGATTTGTTTACAAGCCTTCGAAATCATCCATTGAGTGACGCGGCTAGGGCAGTTGAACTCCACTTAGTTACACGTGCGTTAGCAATTACAAATAGAGACCAACAAATCACCTTGTATGTCGAGAGAAACTGTAGAGGGTTGAACACTCCGAGGTTGGTTCCGGTACCGGACTTCCAGTTTTTTCAGAGTCCGAAGGATTTGGATTGCAGATTTAATCTCACGAACGATATACTCTCGCGCCAGGGGAATGAATTCTTAAACATTGTTTGCACTGGTGGAGTGACGCCCGAGTCTCGTATCGGGCAAGACGCTACCGGTATTTCGACTCTGATTACTTTGCTGTCGAAATACCCTAACATAAAGTTAGATATTATTGGAGGGTACAGCAACGTTGTCACGGAATATCAAGTTTCGGAACACATCCCAATCCCTCCAAATGTTCGAATTCTTCCCGGACTTAGCCCACAAGAGTTTCATAATGCCCTTACGGAATACGATTTTGCAGTACACATTGCCAATGCCGATCTAGCTACATACGACGAGGATGCAGAGGGGTGTTATCAGCAAAATTCCGTGTCAAGCTTCGTATCAGCGCGGCTGTTTTCGTACGCGTACGCCGGGCTCCCGCTAATTATCGGATCTAGTTTTCGCTGGAATGTAGAATATTTCGAATCCAGATTTCCAGTTCTTGAAGTCAATCGCAACAATGCAGAATACCTTTTCAGAAGCTTAGTAAGGTCGCCCTCGTTAAGACTTCTTGCGAAGTTGAAGAGCCCTAAATTTTACTATCTCGAGCACGTTCAGAGCTTTAAGTCCAACATGCTACAATTTATATCATAATCTTATCTGCACCCTCGGCTTTATTTGATGCAAGAGGCAGATCACCAATTCAGGTACAGTCGACGAAGTCACTGATTAGTTTGCCGAGTGAGGATGCCATCTAAGTGAGTCCGCTCGCGCCGAACTCACATAACCAATCCATGTATTTCTCTTCATGAATGTAATTATTGCAGGTGAAAACAGATATCCTCTTGCGCTAGATCGGATTTTATACGATCTAGTTTGCTCAGAGTCGCTTAGAAAGGCTGACCGAATAATCGTCTCAACTTGGGATGATCAGTTGTTCGGTCCTCTAACCGAGAAATTGGTACAAACTGGGTCGGTAGAGCTTATCTTGTCGCCCGCGTCAACCGCCCTAGAATCTCCCGCACCCGTTAGCTTTATGCGCCAAGCGGTATTGCTCGAAAAGGCAACAGACCATCTTAATGCATTAGCTATTTGCAATGAATCATACGTACTCAAACTGCGGCCTGACTTATACGGTACTGATTTGCGGGTATTTAGTTATCTTGTGACATACATGTTTGAACTTTCTTCCACTGTTGGTTCCTCCGATCTTCCTGTAATTTGGACTTGCAATCTAGATCCATTAGAGCCGTTTTACGCTTGTGACATGTTGTATTGCGCAACTCTTGAGGCTTTTACGAGAGTCCGCCCAATACCCAACTGTTTTGACGGTCTTGATATCCAATTAATGGCTAAGCGACCTGCATTGAGAATCGAGGCGTTTTTTTTTAGTCAAATGTATAACTATGTCTTTGAACCTGAATTTCTAGAACTTCTTAGTCAAGATTATTATAGGAAATTGCATAACACTCCTGATTTTTCGCAGCTACTAAGGATCCTTGTTAGTGAGTCAAGGTCCTACAGAGCAACGTTACGCGATTGGTTACAATTAGTAAAATCAATTAAGATCGGTTTATTTCATGACAATCTCAGACACATTTTTCTATTAAGGCGCGATAATAACCACAGACCGATTACCAGTGAAGCTAACCATATGGACAACTTGCTCTCATCACTAAACCTAGAGTGCCTTAGGCTAAGACAACTGGTACAGACAGGCTGGCATGTAATGCACAAGCAAGATAGCTTGGATTTATTCATGTCTAGTTTTTACCCACAGTTAGAGGCATAGTTGAAAACAACAAAGCCGTTCGCGGTTCCTTATCAAAACAATGCCATATGTGTGCTCTCTACGTTTGACCAAAGGCGGTCTTTGTATCGCCTTATGGAAGCAAGTCAAGTATTGAAGGGATGAGAAATGCTCAACATCGTAGTTCCGATGGCCGGTGCAGGTAAGAGATTCGCAGATCTTGGTTACCTGCTGCCCAAACCTTTGATTAAGGTTGAGACAGTGCCAATGATTCGGTTAGTAATAAGTAATCTGCGGCCAACGCAGCCGCATCGATTCATTTTTGTTTGCCAATCAACACACGTACAGCAGCATGATCTCAATAGTCTCTTAGGAGAGTGGTGTCCCGGAAGTAATGTCGTAACTGTATCTGGTTTAACTGAAGGCGCGGCATGTACTGTTCTAGCTGCCCGTGATTTCATTGCAAACGATGACCCCCTGATGATAGCAAATAGCGATCAATGGATAGATGCGTCTATTGATGAGTACCTAAACAAGATGGCGACTGAATCTTTTGACGGGTACATAATGACAATGTACGCGAATAATCCCAAATGGTCATTTGTCGAGCTAGATTCCTCACAAATTGTAAGGCGTGTTGTCGAAAAGGAAGTGATCTCAAACGAGGCCACAGTCGGCATTTATAATTTTAAGCGCGGTCTAGATTTCGTGCTTGCTGCTGAAGCAATGATCCTTGCAGAGCAACGGGTCAATGGAGAGTTTTATGTTGCCCCTGTATTCAACACTTTGATCGAGCAGGGTTGTACTGTCGGAATCTTCAACGTCGGCTCTGAAGCGTGTGGTATGTATGGTTTAGGGACGCCTGAAGACTTAGAACGATTTTTGAGACTTCCAGTCTGTAGACGAGCAGTTGCTGGAATCCATGCGTAGTCGATTGCTTTCTCATCGTGGCTGCTGGACGCAGGGGTTTCAAAAGAACTCAATGGATGCATTTCGTCGGTCATTTGCCAACGGCTACGGAATAGAAACGGACATTCGAGATCTGAGTGGAAAGATTGTAATCTCCCATGATGTCCCATTGGGGTGTCACGTTAGCCTTCAGGAGCTCTTAAATGAAGCTACGCACAAGTCGTTGTACCAACCTGTAACCTTGGCATTAAACATAAAGTCTGATGGGTTATTGAGTCTGCTTGAAATGGAAGTTAGGAGACACGCTTCACTGTCAGTAGATTGTTTCGTCTTTGACATGTCAGTGCCTGACATGCGGTCATATCTAAATTCAAATTTTTCAGTTTTCACCCGACTTAGCGATGCAGAACCGGTTCCTGCCTGGTTCAATTTAGCCGCGGGAGTTTGGCTAGATGCGTTTGAATGCGAATGGTACAGCCTAGATGATGTTCGTAACTTGCTGGCTTCAGGAAAACGCGTTTGTATCGTTTCACCGGAATTACATGGAAGGTCTCATCACGCTCTCTGGGCTAGACTAAAGCCGATCTGGAATAATCCAGCTTTAATGCTATGCACCGATTATCCAGACGAAGCGCTTGCCTATTTCACGAGCACAACTTGATTATATGAAAATTCGAGCTATCCTATTTGATATGGACGGGGTCCTAATTGACGCCAAAGATTGGCACTACGAGGCGCTTAATTCAGCATTAACCCTGTTCGGGATGTCAATATCAAGATTCGATCATTTAAAAACTTTCGACGGTTTGCCGACGCGAAAAAAACTGGAAATCCTCACCTTGGATAGAGGACTCCCGCGTGAGTTGCATGATTTCATAAATGAAATGAAACAGCAATATACCATGGACATTGTTCACTCACGCTGCAAACCGACATTCGTGCATGAATATGCACTTTCAGTTTTAAAGGCAAAAGGCTATAAAATTGCAGTATGTTCTAATTCAGTACGGCGAAGTGTAGAAGTAATGATGGAAAGAGCAGGATTGCGGCCCTACCTAGACTACGTTGTGTCAAACACAGACGTCACTCAGGGAAAGCCTCATCCAGAAATTTATGAAAAGGCAATAAGGTTTTTTGGTCTCGACCCGAAGGAGTGCCTAGTTATAGAAGATAATGAAAACGGCATTACGGCTGCGCTTGCCGCAAACGCACACGTGCTAGAAGTGCATGACGTAGCACAAACAAATATAAAGAATATTCTAGATCGCATATCTGATATTGAAAATGGAATGTGCCATGACTTTAAATATTCTGATTTTGGCTGCGGCTCGTGACCGAGACGAATCGGCCGAAGACTACCCCTTCTGCTTAACAGAAATTAATGGTAAGTTATTGATTGAACGCATTTCGGAATCATTGAGCAACATTACAAACGCCAGTTATTACTGTGCAATTCTTCAAGACGAGGATCGCCGCTTTCGACTCAGTGAGGTTTTTCATCAATTATTTCCAAGTATCTCTATCACTAAGGTAGCCGCCAGCACTAAAGGCGCAGCGTGCACGGCGCTTCTCGCCGTTGTACGGATGGAAGGCAATGCACCTCTCCTGATAGTTAGCTCCAACGAATTTATAAATCTTGATCTTCAAGTAGCTATACAAGAATTTGGAAGCAGACATCTCGACGCTGGCACGCTTACGTTTCGCTCGTTGCATCCGAGATATTCCTACGTACGATTGAGCGAGAACGGGTATGTTGAGGAAGCTGCACAACATCGCCCAATTAGTCAACATGCGACTGCTGGAATTTTTTGGTTTGCCCGTACCCTTGATTTCGTGGATGCCGCTAAGAACCTCATACGAAAAGACGCCTCTGATAACGGGCGATTCTTTATCGCACCAACCCTTAACGAACTAGTGCTTAAACAATTGAATGTAGGTATTTATCCAATTCCAAAGGAGTGCTATTTTCCATTAAAGAATGAGAGCCAGAGAAAACGATTTGAAGAGAGAAGTAGTGAAACATTATAGGCTCAACGATATGGTTAAGGGTTGGTTCGTCGGGGGATTTGAACCTTCGGTGTTCTCAACTGAAAGCTGTGAAGTCGCAATAAAATATTATAAGGCCGGTGTAACTGAGGCGGCTCACTTCCACCGGATTGCCACAGAGATCACAGTAGTTGTATCTGGGTGCATAAGAATGGCCGGAGTAGTATTCACTGAAGGTGACATAATTATTATCTTTCCGGGTGAAATATCTTCTTTTGAAGCTATTACAGAGTCAATCAATGTTGTAGTGAAAATCCCCGGAGCCTTAAATGACAAGTACGCAGCGCCGCAAGATTAGTTATAAGACTATGGACCGACAAAAACTTGATTGAGGAATGAAATGGACTATTCTTTTGTTGAGATAGGTTCTTCTTTTTTTGATACCCAGATACAATCTTGCGGGGAATCGGTCCGTGGGATTACTATTGAACCCAT
>Ga0214917_10004547_pt1 | contig 15354 bp, 8 predicted proteins | sample LL_1208_BB_MetaG_FD_177983 | JGI IMG/M metagenome (GOLD analysis project Ga0214917, IMG submission 177983) | Freshwater microbial communities from Lake Lanier, Atlanta, Georgia, United States - LL_1208_BB | ecosystem: Environmental > Aquatic > Freshwater > Lake | place: USA: Georgia | collected... | reverse complement strand
GTGATGAATGCGGCCCGGCCGGCCGTGCAGCTCTGCTGGCCGTACCAGTCGGTGAAGAGCGCGCCCTCGCGGGCGATGCGGTCGAGGTTGGGCGTGCGGTAGCCCATCATCCCGAGGTTGTAGGCGCCGACGTTGAACTGCCCGATGTCGTCGCCCCAGATGACGAGCACGTTGGGCTGCCGCGGCGACTGCGCCGCGGTGGGAGCCACGGGGAGCGCGACCGCCACGAGTGCGGCGACGACCGCCCACACGGATACGACGGGGTGGAGAGAACGGCTGACGTGCTGGCGCATCGATGCATGGCTCCTGGGCGAGGCGTGTCGGGCGAAGGTTCGCCGTGATAGGAGCGGGCGACGACGCCCCACAATGCAGATTCCGCCAGAACGCCCACGTTGCCCCGCTTGCCCCGTCCGCGATGCCGCGGTGCTGGCCGGATGACCCAGGCGACCCCTCCTTCCTCGACGCTCGTTCTGGTCTTCCCACACGCGTGATGGTTTCGGTACGAGATCGGTCGTATCGGCAGTTTCCGTGTCGAGCGGCCCCGTGCTCCGGAGGGTTTTCCATGCGTCGTCGTGCCATCCGTCGTCGCGCTCGTCTTGCAACCGAGCGACTCGAGCGCCGCCACATGCTCGCGGCCAGCGCCCTCACTGCCACGGTCGCGGGAGACGTCCTGACGCTCGTCGGCGACGACCTCGACAGCTCGCTCACGATCCGCGTGGAGACCAGCGCCGTCGTCCTCACGCCGGCATCGGACACGCGGATCAACGGTGGCGATCCGGGCGTCGCCGTGACCCTGCAGGGGGTCGTGCGCTCGCTCAAGGCCGACCTCCAGGGCGGCAACGACTCGCTGACCTGCGATGCATCCGCCCCCCTGTCGCTGCCGGGCGGTGCCACCGTCCAGCTCGGCTCGGGCAACAACCAGCTCCTCTTCAGCACGCCGGGCCAGAAGATCATGCTCGGGCCGGTGTCACTCACCGCCGGCATCGGCAGCAACCGGATCGGCATCGTGAGCCAGGCCGGCGGCACGATCGCAGGAGCCCTGACGATCAAGCTCGGCGACGGCGCGAATGACCTCAGCCTCACGAACGTCACCGTCACCGGGCCGCGCATCTCGTTCACGAGCGGTGATGGGCGTGACACGGTCAGCGCGACCGGCCTCGGCGGCACCGCAGCCCTGGCGATCGTCTCGGGTCTCGGCGACGCCGCGGTGCAGGTGACCGATTCGACCCTCGGCGCCGTCACCGTCTCGGCCGAGCAGCCCACGGTGTCGGTGGCGGGGTCCACGCTCGCGAGCGCGAAGGTCGCCGGCCAGTTCGACACGAGCCTCACCCTCGGCCGCTCGAAGGTCACCGGCGGGGTATCGGCATCGGCCACGGCCACCGGCGGGGACGTGACCGTCCTCATGCAGAGCTACTCGCTGGGAGGCGACCTGGCCGCGACGACGACGGGAGGCGGTTCCGCCGTCCGCATCACGCTCGACGCCGCGGGCGGGGCGGCCACATCCACGGGCAACCTGCTCGCCCGCGCGACCGGACAGGATTCGTCGGTCACGCTCACCGCCAGTTCGGCCGTGACGTTCGCCACCGCGAAGACGCTCACGCTCCAGTCGTCAGGATCCGGCGGCGAGGTGCAGGCCGTCCTCAACGGCCACCTCCAGGCCAAGTCGGCCGCCCTGGCCTGCCTGGCCGAAGGTGTCGGCGGGACGGTCACCGTGCAGAACGCGGCCGGCTTCACGGTGGCGTCGGCGAACTTCGCGGCGTGGGGCGACGCGACCGTGACGGGCGAGAATGCATCCACCTCGGGCATCGCCTCCACCAACGACGTGCGGCTGAAATCCGCCCGGGGGGCGGCGCGGCTGGCCGTGCCGGCGAGCCTCGATGTGCGCGGGCTCTCCATCGAGGGACGCGACGCCTCGTTCTCCTTCGGAGGTGCGGCGCGCGGGACCGACGACGTGCGCGGCTCGCTCTCGGTCCGCGGGCTGCGCCAGGCCGAGATCGCCCTGAGCCCGGGCGGCCGCCTCGAGGTGCTGGGCTCGCTCACGTGCAAGGCGGGCCTCGACGCGACGCTGCGTGCGGAGAGCGTGACCTCGGTGCTCGACGTCCGCGGCACCTGCACGCTCGAGGGCACGAACGTCGAGACCACGATCGGGGCGACCGGCCAGTTCGGCGGCGCCTTCACGGCGACCGGCACGCGCCGCACGACCACCACCCTCGTGTCGGACGACTTCGCGTTCGTCCAGCCGGCGACCGTGACCGGGGGCACCGGAGACGATGCGTTCGAGAGCGACTCGGGCGTGCAGTTCCGCAACAAGCTCTCGCTGCGGCTGGGGAACGGCCAGAATCGCATCGCGATGACCGGCGACCCCGACCCGGCCCAGGCGCCCGCCGTGGCGGGGGCCATGTCGATCGTCACCGGGACCGGGGCCGATCAGATCCTGCTCGTCAACACGATGCTCGCCAGCACCCTGTCGTGCCTGACCGGAGGCGGGGCCGACGAGTTCAGTGCGACGAAGGCGTGCACGTTCGCAGGCAACGTGACCCTGTCGATGGATGCCGGCTCGGACAGGCTCCTCCTCGGCACTGCGGACGACGGGACGGCGGCGGTCATCTTCCAGGGCACGCTCACCGCGAACCTCGGAGCCGAAAACGACCTGCTGCGTCTCGGCATCGCGCTCGCGTCCGGCGGTGACGCCGACTCTCGGGTCGAGTTCGCGAAGACCGGCAGCACGATCCAGGGCGGACCGGGTGTCAACGTCTTCGAGCCGGCCCAGAGCCAGTACACCGGACTGCCCGACGGGTCGATCATCGGCTTCGCCTCGACGCCGACCTGACCGGTCGATGCGGCACGGCAGCGCACGCGTGACACGGCGTGGCGAGTGACGGTGCGTCTCGCAGCTTCTCCCCGTGCCGGCCTTCATCACCGCGGTCGTCCGGGTCGTTCTCGCCCCGCAGTACGGCCCGGGCGCAGACGTGTTCAGCCGCGACGCCCATCATGCACCGCACCGGCCGAGGGAATGGAGGGATTACCATGGGAGTCACGATGTCCCGGCACCACCGAATGCCCCTGTCCGCCGCCTTCCTCGTCGCGATCGCCGCCCTGCTCGTCGCGATCGCCGCCACAGGTCGGTGCGTCACCGCCGCCCCTCCAACGCCCCCCGCGCCCCGCAAGCCGACCATGGCGGACACCGTCCGCGCGAACGTCTACGCCGACAACTGGTTCCAGCTGTACGTCAACGGCGAACTCGTGGCCGTCGATTCGATCGCCTTCATCCCGCACAACGTGGTGTCGGTCGACCTCCTGCCCCGCTACCCGATGACGATCGCCGTCCTGGCGAAGGACAACGCGGATCCGACGACCGGCATGGAATACGCCAACACGAACGTCGGCGACGGCGGCTTCATCCTGAGGTTCGGCGACGGCACGGTGACCGACGGCACGTGGAAGGCGAGGTGCTTCTCGCACGGGCCCGTGAACGGGGACACCCGCACGCCGCGTGTCGAGAGCACGCCGCTCCCGCCCGACTGGTTCGCCGTCGGCTTCGACGACAGCGGGTGGAAGAACGCCCGCGAATACTCGGAGGAAGAGATCGATCCCAAGCAGCCCTACTACGATGCCGACTTCTCGGGAGCGAGGTTCATCTGGACGGACGACGTGAAGCTCGACAACGTCGTCGTGTTTCGTCATGTGGTGCCCGCACCCCCCGACGGAAAGACCCGCCCCGACTTCTCGAACCTCAACGACGTGGTCCCGCAGGGACCGCCGAAGGGGGGCGGACGCCGTCCCCCGGGAGGCAGGCCGCGATGACCGCGACGCAGGTGACGCAGGGGTTCCGACCGATGCACGTCGCCGTCGTCTTCGCGGCGTGCGCCTGGCCCGCGACGGCCGCCGCGACGCCGGTCGAGCGGCCCAACATCATCCTCATGCTCGCCGACGACCAGGGCTGGAACGGCCTGTCGGTCGAGATGGCACCCGGTGTGGCCGCGTCGCGCGGCGACGTCTTCCACACGCCGCACCTCGAAAGACTCGCGGCCGCAGGGATGCGCTTCTCGAGCGCCTACGCCCCCTCGCCCGTCTGCTCGCCCACGCGCGCGAGTCTCCAGACGGGCCGCAGCCCGGCCGCGCTCCACTGGACGAAGGCGGCGCCGCCCGAGCAGGATCATCTCCTGCTCGAACCGACGCTCGTCAAGGCGATCTCGAACGACGAGACGACCATCGGCGAGATCTTGAGACACGCCGGCTATGCGACGGCGCACTACGGCAAGTGGCATATCGGTGGCGGCGGCCCGGAGCGGCACGGCTACGACGAGAGCGACGGCGACACGGGCAACGAACAGGCCTCCCGATTCACCGACCCCAATCCGGCCGACATTTTCGGGATGGCCGCGCGGGCCGACGCCTTCATGGCCAGGAACGCCCGCGCGGGCAGGCCGTTCTTCATCCAGCTCTCGTGGAACGCGCTGCACGCCGCGGAGCACGCCCTCGCCGCGACGCGGGCGAGGGTCGAGGAGCGGCTCGGCGGCGCGGACGACAGGCGGGCGGCGGTGGCCGCGATCACCGAGGACCTCGACACGGGCGTCGGCATGGTGCTCGACGCGGTCGAGCGGCACGGCCTCGCCGACACCACCTTCGTGATCTACACGTCGGACAACGGCGCGGGGGGAGGCGGCGGACGGGACCGCGGCCGGCAGGGCGGACTCAGCGGCGGCAAGGGCTCGGTGTGGGAGGGGGGCATCCGCGTCCCCTTCATCATCCGCGGCCCGGGCGTGGCGGCGAACTCGTGGTGCCCCGTGCCGATCGTCGGGTACGACCTGTTTCCCACGTTCTGCGAGTGGGCCGGAGTGACTCGCGCCAGCCTGCCGACGGCGCTCGAGGGGGGCAGCCTCGCCGCGCTCGTCGCCGGCGGCGGCACGGGCCGGGTGACGCGGCCGCGCGAGGAGCTCGTCTTTCACTTCCCCCACTACCAGTCGGGCGGCACGCCGCACTCGGCGATCCGCCTCGGGAGCCTCAAACTGGTGAAGACGTACGAGGACGACGGCGTCCGGCTTTTCGATCTCGACGCCGACCCGGGCGAGCGCGACGACCTCGCCGCCGCGCGTCCGTCCGACGCCGCGCTGCTGCGGGCGAGGCTCGAAACGCACCTCGCCGCCGTGCGGGCCCAGTTGCCGACGCCCAACCCGCGGTTCGACCCCGACGCCGCGCCCGTCGTGAAGCGCGGCCGACGCGGCGGCGCTGGCACGAAGGGCGGCATGAAACCGATGCGGAGGCCAGGATGATCCGAGCTCGTTCGACCCGTGTCTTCGCGGCAGGCGCATGCCTCGCGACGACGTTCCTCGCGCACGACGCGGCGGCCCACCCGTGGCACCGGCACCGTGGGGACGAGGCTCGGGCGTCCGAGGATGCCTCCGCGACCACGTCCGACCGGTCCTCCGGTCGCGAAGCGACCGACCTCCCGTTCATCCTGACCGCGGCCCCGCGCACGCCGCCGGCCCGCGGACTCGACATCGCCGACGCGTTCGCAGCCTTCGAGAAACTGGGGCAGATCTCGACCCGGCGGGACGACCGCTGGTTCTTCGTCGAGTCGAACGGCCTGCCGGATCACCCGTTGATGGTGGGCATCCGTAACTGGCAGCAGCAGGTGCCACTGCCGCAGACGTACACCGGAGACAACGCCTGGAGAATCCCGCTCCAGCCCGTGCGCGCGCGGGAACCAGCCTCCACGAAGAACCGATTCCTGCGGGGTGCGATCGCGCTGGCCGTCAATGGCATCCCGATCTTCAATCCGCTCAACAACCGCGGCGAGGACGCGCTGGCGATCGGCGAACTCGACGAGTACGGCGGACACTGCGGCCGCGCCGACGATTACCACTACCACGTGGCCCCGCTCCACCTCGAGAAGATCGTGGGCAAGGGCATGCCGATCGCTTACGCCCTCGACGGCTACCCGGTGTACGGCTCGACCGAGCCGGACGGCTCGCCGATGAAGCCGCTCGACGCATGCGGCGGACACGAGGACGGCGCGGGTGGCTACCACTACCACGCGCTCGAGAAGTACCCCTACCTCATCGGCGCGTTCCGCGGCGAGGTGATCGAGCGCGAGGGACAGGTCGATCCCCAGCCGCGGGCGCAGCCCGTCCGTCCCGCCCTCCCGCCGCTCCGGGGCGCGACGATCGTCGGCTTCGAGTCACCCGCGCCCGAGACGCGGAAACTCGTCTACGAGGTCGGCGGGCGGAGGGGGTCGGTCGAATACACCGTCGCGGGCGACGGCTCCGCGCAGTTCACGTTCGTCGATCCGGCCGGTCGCAGGACGACCGAGTCGTATCAGTCACGCCCGCGGGGCGGTGGCGGACCGGGCGGTGGTGCACCGCGGCCGGAGCGGGGACCGCCGCGTCCCGGGTCGGAACCCGGGCCGGGCGTTCCACGTCCAGATCCGACACAGCCGCGACAGGGCGGTCGCGCCGCCATGGACCCGAACGGACCGGGGGCCGACGCCGGGTCCAGGCGGCTCGCGTCCCGAGCGATCGCCGTGTCGAGTCCGGCGTTCGAAACGGGAGGGAAGCTGCCCGCAAAATACTCCTGCGACGGAGCCGGGATCTCGCCCCCCGTCGCCTGGCAACCCGGTCCGAGCGGCACGCAGTCCTACGCGCTGACGCTCTGGCACCGGAGCCCCGACGGCGTGAAGTCCTACTGGGTCGTCTATGACATCCCCGCCGACATCACGCAGATTCCCGAGGGCGCACGGTCCGTCGGGCGGATGGGGCTCAATGACAAGCGGCGCGCGGAATACGACCCGATGTGCTCGAAGGGCCCCGGTGCCAAGGAGTACCACATCACGGTCTACGCCCTCTCGGGACGGCCGCAGGTCGCGGCCGGAGGGGCGAGCCGCGCGACGCTCCTCGAGGCGATCGGCGACATGGCCCTCGCGGAGGGCACGCTCACCTTTTCCTTCGAGCGCGGAGTGCGACCATGACCTCGCCGCGGTGGAGCATCCTCCCGGCCATGGTCTGCGTGCTTGCCGCGGCGACGGCCGAACGAACCGCATCCGCCGAACGGACGGCGGCGGCCGGACGACCGCCGAACGTGATCGTGATCCTCATGGACGACATGGGCTGGCGCGACGTGGGCTTCGCGGGCAACACGTTCGTGGAGACGCCCCATCTCGACCGGCTCGCACGCGACGGCATCGTGTTCACGCAGGCCTACGCCAGCGCGCCGAACTGCGCCCCGACGCGGGCCTGCCTCATGTCGGGGCAGTACACGCCGCGGCACGGCATCTACACGGTCGTCGATCCCCGCCAACCGCCCGGCTCCCCATGGCACAAGCTCCTCGCCGCCGAGAGCCGCTCGGAGCTCGCCACCGAGGTGGTGACGCTTCCCGAGGCGCTCGCGTCCCGCGGCTATGCGACGGGCTTTTTCGGCATGTGGAACCTCGGCCGGGGCCGCTCCGGCCCCTGCACGCCCGCCGGCCAGGGATTCGACACGGTCGTCTTCCCCGAGACGCTGGGCTTCTCGAAGGACGCCTACTTCGCCCCTGACGGCGGCTACCTGAGCGACCGGCTCACCGACGCGGCGCTCGAGTTCATCGAGGGCCATCGCGACCGGCCGTTCTTCGTCTACCTCGCCGATCATGCCGTCCACGCGCCGCTGGAGCCGAAGCGCGACCTGCTCGCGAAATACGAACGCCGGCGCGACCAGGGGCACGACGGAGATCCCGCCGCGGCCGCCACGGTCGAGGCGGTGGATGCCAACGTGGGCCGGATCACCGCCGCGCTCGAGCGGCTCGGCATGAGCGACGACACCGTGATCATCTTCACGAGCGACAACGGGGGCACGCGCGAGTACACGGCGCCGCTCCGCGGCGCGAAGGGCGAACTCTACGAGGGGGGCATCCGGGTGCCGCTGGTCGTCGCCTGGCCGCGGATCGCCCGGAAGGGCGTCGCGACCGATCTGCCCGTGGCGACCGTCGATCTCTATCCCACGCTCCTCGAACTCGCCGGCGCCGACCCGCCACGCGGCCAGGTGCTCGACGGCGTCAGCTGGGCCCCGTTGCTCCGCGGCGAGCGGCCGCCGGAGCGAGAGCGTCTCTTCTGGCACTTCCCGTGCTACGTCGGCAGGGCGACCCCGTCGAGCGCGATCCGTGCGGGCGATCTCAAGCTCGTCGAGTTCTTCGAGGACGGCGGCCGCGTCGAACTCTACAACCTCCGCGACGATCCCCACGAAACGCGGGACCTCGCGGCCGTCGAGCCCGCGCGCGCCCGGGAACTCGCGACCGCCCTGCATGCCTGGCAGCGCGACACCGACGCGGCACTCCCGCGGGGCGACAACCCCGCCTACGAACCACGGGCCGGCCGGCCGCGCGGCCGCGGAGGCGAGTCCGCACCCGCAGGGCGCGGCGGGCGTGGAGCGCGGTCCGACCGCGCACCGCGAACGGACTGACGGCGCGCAGGAGTCATGCAGGAGCGCGACGACACCGCGCGCGGAGCGGCTGGCCACGCCCGGCTGGCGGCTTCCTGAACCCTTCGGCCGCGGCCCTGCACGGCACGAACACCGGCACGGCCCACGTGCCGATGAGGATGGTCTCGCCCGCCTCGCACTTCTTCTGGACGAGCGTGCAGAAATTCGCCGTGGAGTCGGGATCGAAGACCCGCACCCCGGGGAGGGCGACTTTTTCGGGTCCAGCCGAGAACTTCGGCAGTGCGAGCATCGAGGAGGGGATGCCCGTGCCCCGGGAGCCGGCGTGGCTGACACGCGCAGGCAGGGATGCCGAAGCGCAGGCAGCCTCGAGAGAGCGGAGGCCAGGAGGCCGCAGCGATCGTCCGGCTCGCGGGGCATGGGGAGCCCTGACCCACGGCAATCCCGGGTGGACCGAGAAAAGAGCCGACCCACCGCGACGGTCTCCGACGGCACCAGGCGTTGCCTGAAGACCTTTCCGCGATCGACGACCGCAGGATGGCGTCGTCCTTCTGGAGGATCGCGGTCGACCACTGCATCGAGAGGTCCTCGATCCCGGCCTCGATGCCGGCTGCCTCGGCCGGAGTGACGGCCCGGGCCGACTGCGCGTGGGCGACCGGGCAACCGCCAAGCCGTCGAGCCAGACGCCGAGAGCGGCCGTGCGCGGGTGTCTCAGGGCCACCGTGCGACCCGGCAGGCGTCCCGGCACCCACATGTCCGGTCGTCGGCGGCATGTTGTTTGACGCACGTGCCCTCCGGGCATCTCCGGAATCCGGATCCGACATGAACGGCGGATGAACGACTCCGGCGGCGAACCTTGCTTTTCACACGTGCCACGCGGCCCCCCCCCGGCCGCGGCGATGGCGTCGCTGTCGTCGCTGAACGCCCTCTGATCGGCAACCGGCTCCACTCCGTACAGGTTCCGGCGGTTCGCGGCGACCGCTGGACGCACAGGAAACAACCCATGAACGGCAACGCTCCCATCGACATCGTCACGCTGGCCGGGTTTCGCTTCGCCTCTCGGCAGCTTCGCCGCGGCTTCAGCCGGCGGATGGTGGCCGCCCTCAAAAAGACCGGCCAGCACCTGTCGACCGAGACGCTCGAACCGCGGTCGATGATGGCCGTCACTCCTCCGACGCTCTCGATCGAGGACGCCACGATCGAGGAAGGCGACGCCGGCACGAAAAACGCCGCCGTGATCCTGCGGCTCTCGCACGCTGCCAACACCCCGGTGAGCCTGCGATTCGCGACGGCCAACGGCGATGCCACGGCCGGCGGCGACTACCTGGCGAAGGCCGGGATCGTCTCGTTCCCCGCGGGCACGACCACCCGGCGGGTGCTGGTCGCAATCAGGGGTGACCGCACCCACGAGCCGAACGAGACGTTCACGTTGAACCTGTCGGCAGCTCGGGGGGCGACGATCGCCGATCCGAGCGGTCTCGTCACGATCGCCGACAACGACCGGACGCCGGTATCCGCGCAGGCGGCGACGCCGACGCCCACCCTCGTTGCCGCACCGCTGGTCGCGCCGGCCGCGACGGCACCCGCACCAGTTCAATTCGCGGTCACGAGTGATTGGGGCAGTGGCTTCAACGGCGAAGTGACCGTGCGCAACACGGCCACCGCCGCGTATGGCGGTTGGACTGTCACGTTCGACTTCGATGGCCAGATCACAGCGCTCTGGAACGGCGTGATCGCGAGCCATTCCGGCAGCCGTTACACCGTTCGCAACGAGAGCTGGAACGGCGTGATTGGGGCCGGAGGGATGACGACGTTCGGCTTCACCGCCGCGCCTGGCGGTGGTTCCGCGGTGCTCCGGAATCTCACGCTCGTCGGCAGCGGAGCGGCTACGCCGACGCCGGCTCCGACCCCGACGCTCCCCGGCATCACCGTCGGCGATGCCTCCGTCACCGAGGGCAATCCGCAGACCGCCGTGGCCAATGGCTACCTGCACACCTCGGGCAGCCAGATTCTCGACGCCAACAACAACGCGGTGCGGATCGCCGGCGTGAACTGGTTCGGCTTCGAGACGACGAACTTCGCCCCGCACGGCCTCTGGACCCGCGGCTACAAGGAGATGATGGATCAGATGAAGTCGCTCGGCTTCAACACGATCCGCCTGCCGTATTGCGACCAGCTCTTCGACGCGGGGAGCACGCCCAACGGCATCGACTTCAGCAAGAATGCCGATCTCCAGGGGCTCACCGGCCTGCAGCTCATGGACAAGATCGTCGGCTACGCCGGCCAGATCGGGCTCAAGGTCTTCCTCGATCACCATCGCTCGGAGGCCGGCAACAGCGCCAACGCTTCCGGCCTCTGGTACACGTCGGCGTATCCCGAGAGCAAGTGGATCGGCAATCTCTCGATGCTGGCCGGCCGCTATGCGGGCAACTCGACCGTCATCGGCATCGATCTCCACAACGAGCCGCACGGCCCCGCCACCTGGGGTGACGGCGGCGTGAACGACTGGCGGCTGGCCGCGGAACGCGGGGGCAACGCCGTGCTCGCCGCCAATCCCAACCTGCTCGTGATCGTGGAGGGGATCGAGACCGCCTCCTCCGGCAGCTACTGGTGGGGCGGCAATCTCTCCAATGCCGGGGCGGCTCCGGTGCGGCTGAACACGGCCGGGCGGCTCGTCTATTCGGCCCACGACTACCCGGCCAGCGTCTATGCGCAGACCTACTTCAGCGACCCGACCTACCCGAACAACCTGCCGGGCGTGTGGGACAAGAACTGGGGATATCTCTTCCGCACCGGCACCGCGCCCGTCCTCCTCGGCGAGTTTGGCAGCAAACTCGCCACGGCAAGCGACCAGGCCTGGTATTCGAAGATGGTGAGCTATCTCGGGGGGGATCTCGACGGCAACGGCTCGCACGACCTGGCCGCGGGCCAGCAGGGGATCAGCTGGACCTACTGGTCGTGGAATCCCAATTCCGGCGACACCGGCGGCATCCTGGCGGACGACTGGAAGACCGTGAATACGGCCAAGGTCGATCCGCTCAAGGCCGTGCAGTTCCAGTTCCCGGCGGTGTCGGGCACGGGCGGCACCGTCACCACGACCCCGATGACGTTCACCGTGTCGCTCTCGGCAGCGAGCACGCAGTCGGTCGCCGTGCAGTACGCCACGGCGGACGGCACGGCCGTCGTCGGCAGCGACTACACGGCCGCGTCGGGCACGCTCACGTTCGCCCCGGGCGAAACGCAAAAGCTCGTGACGGTGCTCGTCAGCCGTGACACCACGGCCGAGTCGACCGAGACGCTGTCGCTGAAATTGACGGCCCCGACGAATGGCACACTCACGAAGGCGGCCGCGACGGGCACGATTCTGGACGACGACACCCCGACTCCGACCCCGACTCCGACCCCGACCCCGACGCCGACGCCCACCCCGACCCTCCCGACGCTGAGCGTCTCCAGCGGCCGTGTCAACGAGGGCAACACCGGCACGACGTCGCTCCAGTTCGCGGTCACGCTGTCCGCTGCCTCGACCCAAACGGTCACGGTCCAGTATTCGACCGCCGACGGCACCGCGACCGCGGGCAGCGATTACACCGCCGCCAGCGGCACGCTTACGTTCGCCCCGGGCCAACTCACGAAGACGATCTCCGTCGCCATCACCGGCGACACGGCGGTCGAGTCGGACGAGACGCTGATCGTGAGGCTCGGCACGGCGATTGCCGCGACGATCCTCGCCGGCACGGGCACCGGCACGATCGTCAACGACGATGCCGCGAAGGCCGGCACCTACAACTACGCCGACGTGCTGCAGAAGTCGCTGCTGTTCTACGATGCGCAGCGGTCCGGCGACCTGCCCGCGAACTTCCCGCTCAACTGGCGGGGCGACTCGGCGCTCACCGACGGCGCGGACGTGGGAGTGGATCTCAGCGGCGGCTATTACGACGCCGGCGACCACGTCAAGTTCGCGCTGCCGATGGCGTCCTCGATGACGCTCCTCGGCCTCGGCGTCGTGCAATACCGTGACGCCTACGTCACCAGCGGCCTGCTGCCGCAGATGCTCGATGCGCTGAAGTGGGGCACCGACTGGCTGATCAAGGCGCATCCGTCGGCGAACGTGTTCTACGCCCAGGTCGGCAACGGCAGCGCCGACCACGCCTTCTGGGGCGCGCCCGAAGTGATGACGATGGGCCGGCCGGCCTACAGGCTCGATGCCACACGCCCCGGCTCCGATGCGGCGGGCGAGGCGGCGGCGGCGCTCGCGGCGGCCTCGATCGCATTCCGGCCGACGGACGCCGCGTATGCCGACCTGCTCGTGAAGCACGCCCGCGAACTCTACACGTTCGCCGACACCTATCGGGGCAAGTATTCCGACAGCATTCCCGACGCGGCCGCCTACTACAACTCCTTCAGCGGCTTCAACGACGAGCTGGCCTGGGGGGCGACCTGGCTCTACAAGGCCACCGGCGAACAGGCGTACCTCACCAAGGCGGAGTCGATCTACGCCGCGAGTCTTGCCGGGCAGCAACTGCAGTGGACGCAGTCGTGGGACGACAAAACCTACGGCACCGCGGTGCTCCTGGCGCAGGTGACGGGCAGGGCGGTCTACAAGGCCGACGCCGAGCGCTGGCTCGACTACTGGACCGTCGGCAACTCCAGCGGCCGCATCAAGTACACCGCCGGGGGCCTGGCCTTTCTCGACACGTGGGGCTCGCTGCGGTATTCGGCCAACACGTCGTTCCTCGCGCTCGTGTACAGCGACACCGTGGGGGACAAGAGCAGCCGCTACCACGACTTCGCGGTGCGGCAGATCAACTACATGCTCGGCGACAATCCGCAGGCGCGGAGCTACGTCGTCGGCTTCGGCAACAACCCGCCGCTGAATCCGCACCATCGCGGTGCCAGCGGCGTGTACGACGGCAACGTCAACGCGGCCTATAACAACCGGCACATTCTCTACGGGGCCCTCGTCGGTGGCCCGCAGACCGCCAGCGACACCGACTACGTCGACTCGCGGAGCAACTACATCTGCAACGAGGTGGCCCTCGACTACAACGCCGCCTTCCAGGGGGCTGTGGCACGGCTGTACACGGAGTTCGGCGGCAAAGTGGTGGCCACCATGCCCCCGGCGGAGACCCCGACCAACGAGTTCTTCGTGCAGGCGGCGGTGAACACGGTGGGCAGCGGGTACACCGAGATCAGGGCGCTGCTCAACAACCAATCGGCCTGGCCGGCCCGGATGTCGTCGAACCTCTCGTTTCGCTATTTTCTCGATATCTCGGAGGTGACGGCGGCGGGCTACACGGCCGCCGACGTGCTGGTGACGAGCAACTACACGCAGGGCGGCACCGTCAGCGGCCTGCAGGCGTGGGATGCGACGAAGGGCATCTACGCGGTCACGGTCGACTTCACCGGCACCGCGATCGGACCGGGCACGGGCAGTTCCTACTGGCGGGAGGCGCAGTTCCGCGTGGGCCTGCGGAGCGGGCTGCCGGCGTCCGCGTGGAGCGCGCTCAACGACTGGTCGTACCAGGGCATCACGACCGATCGCAACGCACCGGCGAAGACGGCGTACATGCCGGTCTACGAGGTGGGCAAGCTGCTGTTCGGCCAGACGCCGAGCGGCTCGCTGTCCCCCGCCCCGACACCGACACCCGCCCCGACGCCGACTCCCAGCAGTGGCGTCACCGTGACGTACACGCAGACGAGCGCCTGGGGCACGGGCTTCAATGGCGAACTGAAAATCAAAAACACCGGCACGACGGCCATCAACGGCTGGACGATGGAGTTCGACCTGAAGGCGAACATCGTGAACATCTGGAACGCCGTGATCGTCAGCCACGTCGGAACGCACTACGTGATCAAAAACGCGGCCTGGAACACGACGATCGCCGGCGGGGCCGAGATCTCGTGCGGATTTCAGGCTGACGGCGTCGCCGGCGAGCTCCCGTCGAACAAGAAGTTGAACGGCATGCTCGTACCCTAGGCTCTGTCTGACGAGGCTGCCGTCGGCCCGAGAGCGAGCTGCGTTGGCCTCCGGCAAGGAGGGCGAAGCAGCGAGATTCGCGACTCTGGCGACGGAGCCGGACGCATCCCGAGGGCACATGAGGCGCGCGAAGCGAGGTACTGCGTTTGGGTCTGGAGCATCTCCTGCGGCATCGCGCCCGCCGTGTGGCGGCTCCATCCGACCCGGCGGAGACGGTCGGGGGCCGATATCCGAAAACCGGTCCTGCCGAGAACGTCGTGGGCAAGAGGATCCAGGAGGGGATGCCCATGCTCCGGGAGCCGGCGTGGCTGACAAGCGATGGTGTGCACGAGTTGAGAGAACGGATCAGCCGGCATCCCGCGGAGGAGCACCGTGGCCACGCCCGGCGTCCAGGGCGTCGTGACCGGCACGCAGGGCATGGGGGTCAGGACACCCAGGGCTACGGCCGTTGCGGCCGTGACCGTCGGCATGACCACCGCGAGGCTCGCGGGCGCCGCGCCCATCGTGCACTGGAGCATCGAGCCTGGATTGACGGGCTTTCCCGGCATGGCGGACCTCTCGGCGACGAGCGATCGAACGTCGGAGTCAGACATCTCGCGAGTGGAAGCGTGATCGGTCAGAGGAGCGAGGCGCGTGCTTGCAGGCGGCGGCGCGTGCCGGTATACCCCTTCGTAGGGCGCGGGGCGCGTTGGCGCCCCCCCTTTGATCCCAGTCAGGGATCCCAGTCAGCGATCCGAGTGAGTGATCTCGCGTCGGCGATCCAGAGCCAGCGATCTCGAGTCGGCGATCCAGGGTCACTGAGCACGTGCTGGTGCACGCATGGCCGCCCCCCTCTCCACCGCCGCTGCGATCGTCCGGGGCGTGACCGTCACGACGCCGCTGGGTGAGGGTGTGTTTTCGCTGCGTTCGTTCCGCTACCGCGAGGCGATCGGGCAGCCGTTCGAGGGAGTGATCGAACTGATCGG
>Ga0214917_10004546_pt1 | contig 15358 bp, 16 predicted proteins | sample LL_1208_BB_MetaG_FD_177983 | JGI IMG/M metagenome (GOLD analysis project Ga0214917, IMG submission 177983) | Freshwater microbial communities from Lake Lanier, Atlanta, Georgia, United States - LL_1208_BB | ecosystem: Environmental > Aquatic > Freshwater > Lake | place: USA: Georgia | collected... | reverse complement strand
GTATGGGTTGGTAATTTTCGCGGCTAAGCGTGCACGTCAGATCAACGATTACTACTCAGCACTTCACGAGGGTTCACTTTTCACCAACGTCGGTCCTCTAGTTGACGCTGCTGTTGATGACAAGCCACTTTCAATTGCTATGCGTGAGATCGTTGCTGGCGCTATCACAGCTGAAGATTCAACTAACTAGTTAGAAGCCTTAGCTTGCGAATTATCGTTGGCATCACAGGCGGAATCGCTGCATACAAGTCGCCAGCGGTGATTCGAGCATTCAACGAACTTGGCCACGATGTTCGTGTCTTGCCAACCCAAAACGCTTTGCGCTTTATCGGGGCGACAACGCTAGAGGCAATATCTCACAACTCGATCGACCCAGACCTCTTCACAGATGTTGAGAGCGTTAAGCACATTGCTCTAGCTCAAGATGTTGATCTAATTGTTGTCGCACCTGCAACGGCAAGTTTTATAGCGAGATACGCGGCAGGTATTGCCGATGACCTTCTGATGAATGTTTTACTAGCCACGAAAGCGAGAGTGGTTCTAGCTCCTGCAATGCACACCGAAATGTGGGAGCATCCAGCAACGAAGCAGAACATTGAAACACTAAGAAGCCGCGGGGTGGCAATCGTTGAACCTGGTGTCGGAAGACTTACAGGAACTGATTCTGGTGTTGGGCGTTTGGCGGAAACAGAAGACATCGTTAGTCAATCGCTTGGCTTGCTAACCCATGATCTTGAAGGTTCTTCGTTCCTAGTTGTAGTCGGCGGCACCAGAGAGCCAATCGATTCAGTTCGCTTCATTGGAAATCGTTCCTCAGGAAAGCAAGGTATTGCCCTGGCGAAAGAGATCCAGAATCGTGGTGGCAAGGTATCTCTAGTAGCAATCAATCTGGAACAGGACCTAAGTTCTTTCACCGAGGTTCATACTGCTAGCACAGCGTTAGATGTTGAGGCTCTAGTCAAGAAATTAGCTGGACAGGTCGAAGCCGTCCTAATGCCAGCTGCTATTGGTGACTTCAAAGTTGAAGATGTAAACCAAGGTAAGTTGCATAGATCAACCCAATCTGAACTAGACCTACACCTCGTTGCTAACCCTGATATCCTGGCAAACCTAGCCAATCTCCTTGGTCCAGACAGAAGACAAGTATTGGTGGGCTTCGCTGCGCATGCTGCTTCTTACGAAGATACGACTCTTCAAGAGGCGGCACTAGCTAAGCTCACCTCGAAGAACATCGACGTTGTTGTTGCAAATGACGTATCAAATGGAGCTGTATTTGATTCTGGCGAAAATGCTGTGCTCATTGTTTCAAAGGACGACCAACTTGCTTCCAGCGGTACCAAAGCCAATGTGGCCAGAGCAGTAATAGATTTCATCAAGCCAATGCTTAAGTCTCAGTAACGAGAATTAGAGTCGATTGTCAGACTGCAGAGATATACTTACAACCCTATGAACGACTTTAGATACTTCACCTCAGAATCCGTCACCGAAGGTCACCCGGACAAGATCTGCGACCAGATTAGTGACGCAATTCTTGATGACCTTCTTTCGCAGGACAAGCACTCTAGAGTGGCTGTCGAGACTTTGGTTACCACAGGTTTGGTGCACGTTGCTGGAGAGGTTACAACCGAAGGCTACGCCGAGATTCCGGACATCGTACGGAACAAGCTTCTGGAAATTGGATACAACTCCTCTGAGATCGGGTTTGATGGCAACTCTTGTGGAGTTTCTGTTTCAATCGGTAAGCAGTCACCGGATATCGCAATGGGTGTTGATAAGTCCCTTGAAGCTAGAACAGAGTCAACCGGCACTTCACATGACGAACAAGGCGCAGGAGACCAGGGACTAATGTTCGGGTTTGCATGCAATGAGACTCCGGAGCTAATGCCACTACCTATCAAACTTTCACATGCATTAGCCGAGAGACTAGCTCAGGTAAGACACCAAGGAGTCATTGATTTCCTTAGACCTGATGGAAAGACCCAAGCAACTATTGGGTATGAGAATGGTGTTGCGAAGAACGTCAAGACAATCGTCGTAAGCACTCAGCACAACCCTGGCATTAGCCACGCAGACATCAATAAAGCCGTCACGGAATTCGTCATTGAACCTGTGCTTCAGTCCTACGGATTTGAACTAGGGGATACAGAGATCCTCGTGAACCCGACATCCCTATTTGTTATTGGTGGACCCCAAGGTGATGCTGGCCTAACTGGCCGAAAGATAATTGTCGACACTTACGGTGGATACAGCAGACACGGGGGTGGTGCTTTCAGCGGCAAAGACCCGTCTAAGGTCGATCGCTCGGCTGCGTACGCCACTAGATGGGTTGCTAAAAACGTAGTTGCTGCTGGACTAGCAGACAAGGCAGAGATTCAAGTTTCCTACGCTATTGGAAGAGCTAGACCTCTCGCTGTTTACGTGGAGACCTTTGGCACTGAAACAGTTGACCCGAAACTCATTGAAAAAGCTATATCAGAAGTGTTCGACCTACGTCCTTCAGCAATTATTGAAGCACTTGATCTCCTAAGACCTATCTATGGGAAGACAGCTTCGTATGGTCACTTTGGAAGAGAGCTTCCTGATTTCACATGGGAGAGAACTGATCGCGTTGAAGATTTGAGATCAGCTGTCGGGCTGTAGTCATGAGAGTAGCCTCAGTAGTCTTCGCGTCACCACTTCCACAACTTGACAAAGAATTTGATTACTTCATTCCGACGGACCTAGAAGCGTCAATCCAATTTGGATCGTTAGTGTCCGTTCCTTTTGGGAAATCGAAGACTACGAAGACTGGATACGTCGTAGCAATCAAAGAAGAGTCCGAGTTCGGTTCGGATCTTGCATCTATCGCGAGCGTCGAATCAACTCTTCAGCTAATAACTCCAGAGCAGTATGAGCTTTGCAAGGCGATAGCGAAACGACAAGCTGGTCTTGTTGGCGAGCTTCTCTCAACAGCGGTGCCAAAGCGCTCTGTCCGAGCCGAAAAGAACTTTGCTTACTCTGCCTCAAGAATCGAGAACCCTGCGCATTCAAGCAAGGTCTCACGAAGTTTCGTTTTACCAGGCCTGCTCGATGTCGAACATGAAGGCCACTGGACAACGCTCTTTACCAAAATTGCGGCCGAGTACATTTCCAATGGCAAGGGAGTTCTCGTCGTTGTTCCGGACTTCCGTGACATTGAAGTCCTTGAGAAAGGTATTCATTCAGCTGGACTAGCAGAACAATCCGTGCGTATCAGTAGCGAGGACACACTCACTCAAAGATGGATTGCCCATCTAAGAGCGACTTCAGGTGTTCCACTTATTACCTATGGAACAAGAGGAGCAATTTTTGCGCCATCAGCAAATCTTGGATCGATTATTGTTTTGGATGACGGTGACGACTCGCACATTGAGCAGAGTTCGCCTTATTGGAATACGAGAGATGTAGCGCTTTCAAGATCTGAACATGAACACTGCGACATTATATTTGCTTCACATTCCCCAAGTGCTGAAGTTGCTCGCCTAATTGAGATTGGTTACCTTACTTACCAAGAGACTAAATTTCAAACCCCACCTGTAAGGATTTCAGAGTCGGCGGAGAGACTAAATGAAGAATCCTTCGCGCTCATTTCACGAACTCTTTCTGACAACAAGCCAGTCTTGATTCAGGTATCAAACCTTGGCTACGCTTCAGCTATCGCCTGCCTAAGATGCAAGGAAATACGTCGTTGCAGTACATGCCAAACAGCGCTTTGGATTGACCCAACTAAAACTGCACGTTGCCGAAGTTGCAAGCAGTCATACAGCACAGAGTGCTCATGTGGTGGTTCAAACTACCGACCTATTTCGGTTGGCAGCAAGGCCCTTACTGACCAGCTGTCCAGAAGTTTCCCAAATTCAACCGTTCTACACACATCTGGCGCGGAGCGGGTGACCAATATTGAGCGAAAAGGCATCCTGGTTATCGCTACCCCTGGGGCTGAACCCTCAGTTGAGGGTGGCTATGAACTCATTGTCTTCGCTGATTCGCTAAACATGGTTGGTTTGCCGCGTTTGAGAGCGTTGGAGAATGCCTGCTCAAAGTGGGCAAATGCTTTGGCAAAATGTTCAAAAACAGGACTAGCCATCTACGTTGGAATAACCGGGCGATTAGCTGATCAATTGAGAAGTTCAAACTTCATGGAAATCGTTCGAGAAGACGCAGTCGAGCGGATGGAGATTGGACTTCCTCCAGCTTCCAGAACACTAAGTATCTCTTCTGCCAACAAGAATGATCTCTCAGACCTTAGGGAAAGATTGCAGATCGAGCTGTCAGAAGCAAGGCTCATCAGTGAGTCTGCAACTAATGTCGCCTACACCTATGCGATAGCAACAGGCATTGAAACCGCAGAAAAGGTAGTAAGTATCACTTCGGAAATATCTAGAGCTAGCAAGAAGAGGAAACCTGGGCAGCGAGTGTTCTTCGTGAACATGGACGATAACAAAGTAATCTAGCCAAGGAAGGAGTTCAGGTGAGAATTCTATTTGCAGGAACTCCTGAGGTTTCAGCCACCATTCTTGAATGGCTAGTGAAATCAGGGCACGAAATCGCATGCGTTCTCACTCGCACAGACTCTTACGTCGGTAGAAAGAGAATTCTCACTCCATCCGCAACAGCCTTGAAGGCTGAAGAACTCGGCTTGCCTATTATCAAATCCAACCGCGTCGATGATGAGACTCTTTCACAAATAGCTTCATTCAATATTGACCTCGCAATTGTTGTGGCATATGGCTCAATTTTGAATCAACGAGCACTTGAAGCAGTTCCTAACGGCTGGTTCAACATACATTTCAGTCTTCTTCCTAAGTATCGTGGTCCTGCTCCGGTTCAACGCGCCCTACTCAACGGCGATAAAGAAACCGGAGTCACGATATTCCAGCTCGATCCTGGAATGGACACCGGACCTGTACTTTCTTCACTGAGCACATCAATCGGTTTCAATGAATCAGCAGGGGAGCTGCTTGCAAGGTTGGCAGAGTTGTCTAAATCTTTACTTAGCGAGGCCCTACCTCAGCTTTACTCTGGAACGTTCAAACTGCACGAACAAAGTGGAGAATCGAGTTCAGCCCCAAAGCCAACTCGGGAAGAAGCTCGCTTAGATTTCAACCGACCAGCCAGCACACTTGAAAACATTGTTCGAGGAATGAATCCCGAACCGATGGCATGGTGCATGGTTGGTGATGAAGTACTGAGGGTTCTCAGCGCAGTTGAAAACAGATCGGCATCTTTAGCTTCCAGCAGTGCTAGCGCTTCTCCTGGCTCACTTTTTTCGGTTGAAGGCAAAGTTTTTGCAGTCTGTGGTCAAGACTCAATACTGGAACTAATCGAGGTTCAGCCGAGCTCAAAACGAGCAATGCCTGCCCGAGATTGGTTCAATGGCAATAGATCTCTAGAGAGGCTCAATTGAGAGTAGCGATTAGCTCTAGGAGCGTTGCACTTGAACTGCTAACCAAAGTTTCAGTTGATGGTGCATATGCAAATTTGGCAGTGCCACAACTACTAGAACAGGCTCGATTGGAGCCTAGGGATAGCGCTTTCGCTCAGGAGCTAGCATTCTCCACCATCCGGTGGACTCAAACCTACGACTCAATCATTGACAAGGTTTCATCTCGTCCAGTAAAAGATATCGAGACGACGCTTCTAAACGCTATCCGTCTTGGAGCGCATCAATTGCTTCAGATGCGCGTTCCTGCACACGCGGCAATCAATGAGACAGTCAATTTAATTCGTCAGGTTTGTGGGGAGAAGGTTGTCGGCTTCGCTAACGGTGTTCTTCGACGAATCTCCGAGAAGGATTTCAATAGTTGGCTTGAACTAATCTCTCGTGACGAGAAATCAAATACGGCAGTGCTTGCTCTAAGGAACAGCCACCCAGAATGGATCGTTAGAGCACTTCAACAAAGTTTGAAAAGCGATGGTATTGAAGGTTCCATTGAGGAGCTTCTAGAAGCTAATAACAGACCAGCTCATGTAACACTCGTCGCTCTTCCTAGGTTAAGCAACAGGGACGACTATGTCTCCAATGGTGCCTTTCCAACATACTTCAGCCCTTATGGTTTCTCAATTGAATCGGGAAATCCTGGAGATTTGCAAGAAGTCAGGCGCGGTTCAGTTCGAGTTCAGGACGAAGGTTCTCAACTGGCTGCACTTGCTTTAGTTGAAGCCAAGCCAGTGGCGGCGAATGAACACTGGTTGGACATGTGTGCTGGTCCTGGAGGTAAAGCAGCGCTATTGGCCGCTCTTGCAGAACAAAGCAGTGCTCACTTAGTTGCCAACGAGGTTCAAGAACACAGGGCCAAGCTAGTTGCTAACGCGCTCGCACCATTCTCTGATGTCGAGAAAACTGTGTTAGATGGCAGATCCTTTGGTGACAGCCATCCAAACCACTTTGACCGAATACTGCTTGATGCTCCCTGTACTGGGCTTGGAGCTCTGCGTCGAAGACCAGAAGCTCGTTGGAGAAAGAGCGCGGAAGACCTGAAGCAACTTGTTGAGTTGCAGTATGAGTTACTTGAGAGCGCATACAAAGCTCTAAAGCCTGGCGGTCAACTGCTTTACGTGACTTGTTCACCACATTTGTCTGAGACAACTGCAGTAATTACCAAGGCAGTAAAGAACCTTGGGATTCAAGTACAGGATCTGACAGCTGTCATGAACGAGAAGTTCATGCAAGGCACTTTGCCAACGAATAGGAAGACTGTCCAGCTCTACACCCACCGAGATGGCACAGACTGCATGTTTATGGCCCTGATCACCAAATAGGTCAGACTAGTTAGGCTTGTACTATGCGTATTCAACCGAGCATCCTTAGTGCTGATTTTGCGAACCTAGAAGCAGAGTTCGCTTCTATTTCCAGCGCTGACGGCATTCACGTTGATGTTATGGATGGGCACTTTGTTCCTAACATGACCTTCGGATTGCCTGTTGTAAAGCGAATGCAGGAAATCACTACTCTGCCTCTAGATGTCCATCTGATGATTGAGAACCCAGACCTTTGGGCTCCGAAGTATGCAGCTCTTGGCGTTTTCTCGGTCACCGTTCACTTTGAAGCATGTGAAGATTTGGCTACTTTGATTCCTAGAATCAAGGCAGAAGGCTCACGCCTTGGAGTTGCTATAAAGCCAGGGACTCCAGTGACAGCAATACTTCCTTATCTTGAAGAGCTAGACCAAGTGTTGGTTATGTCGGTCGAGCCCGGTTTCGGAGGCCAGAGCTTTATCCCTTCAAGCCTTGACAAGATTGCCGAACTAAAGAGTTTGCTCGCCGAACGTGAGTTGGCAACTTGGCTTCAGGTCGATGGGGGAATAACTTCTGAGAACATCGCTCAGGTTGCTGTCGCTGGGGCCGATACCTTTGTTGCCGGCAGTTCCGTATTTGGGGCTCCCGACAGAAACGAGATGATCTCAAGGCTCAGAACCCTTGCTGTTGAGAGCGCTCACTAACCAACTAGCCGGAATTCTCGGTAAAATGGCTTAATGAAAACCTTCGAAGAGCTCTTTACAGAGATATCAGCAAAAGCTAGCGCTGACCCTGCCACATCAAATACCGCAAAATTGGTCTCTGAAGGTGTTCATGAAATCGGTAAGAAAGTAGTTGAAGAAGCTGCTGAAGTTTGGATGGCTGCAGAATTCCAGAGCAAAGACGATCTGAGTCTTGAGATAAGCCAACTCATTTACCACCTACAAGTTCTCATGGTTGCCAAGGGGATAACCATCGCTGATTTAGAAGAGAAGTACTAAATGTCGAAAATGCTAAAAGTCGCAGTTCCTAATAAGGGAATACTGAGCGAATTTGCTGTCCAGATGCTTGATGAAGCTGGTTATGCCGTTCGCAAGGACAGCAAGACACTTCGTGTTCTCGACTCTTCTAACAACATCGAGTTTTTCTACCTAAGACCGAGAGATATCGCGACCTACGTAGGTACCGGCGCTCTGGATCTTGGACTAACCGGATTAGACCTTCTGGCAGACAGCGGTTCAAACGCAGTCAAGGTCGCTGATCTGAACTTCGGCAATTCAACTTTCCGCCTAGCTGGCCAAGCAGGCAAGTTCAAGCAACTGTCAGATGTGAATGGAAAACGTGTTGCAACTTCTTACCCTGAACTTCTAAAGAACTTCTTGGATAAGGAAGGCATCTCTGCGACTATCGTCAAACTCGATGGGGCAGTTGAGACGGCAGTGAGTCTAGGCGTAGCTGATCTGGTTGCTGATGTTGTTTCAAGTGGCAACACTTTGAGACAAGCAGGTTTAGAGATTTTTGGTCCAGTAATTCTTGAATCATCTGCATACCTAATTGCTAACGCTTCAAGCATCGATTCAGCTTCTTCACTACTCAGAAGAATCAACGGTGTAATTGTTGCTCGAGAATACGTAATCTTTGATTACGACTGCCCAGCATCACTAATTGAAGAAGCATCCAAGGTGACTCCTGGTATCGAATCTCCAACAATCTCTCCAACTAAAGATTCAGAATGGTTGGCTGTCCGAGCGTTGGTTAGGCGAAGCGAGACTAACGAGAAGATGGATGCGCTGTACGAACTAGGTGCAAGAGCTATTCTTGTCTCAGCGATTCACGCAGCCAGGATCTAATAATGTCTTTGGCCCTAAGAGTTATACCCTGCTTGGATGTAAACGCAGGCAAGGTAGTTAAGGGTGTTAAGTTCCAAGACCTTCAAACAGTCGGCGACCCAGTTGAACTAGCAAGTCGATACTTCGAAGCAGGAGCTGACGAGATCACATTCTTGGACGTTACCGCCAGTGTTGAAGATAGATCAACCATCCTTGATGTTGTTTCAAGAACTGCCGATTCAGTATTCATCCCGCTAACAGTCGGTGGAGGCATAAGAACTCTTCAGGATGTTCAAACTCTTCTCAGTGCTGGAGCTGACAAGGTTAGCGTTGGAACTGCTGCTATTAGTTCACCAGAGCTATTGGATGAAATTGGAAACCGCTACGGTGACCAAGTTCTTGTGGTGTCTCTGGACATCAAGAGCAGCACAGCTACCAAATCCGGTTACACCATCACAACCCATGGTGGCTCCAAAGAAACTGGAATCGATGCACTGCAGTGGATTAAACAGAACCAGCACCGCGGAATCGGTGAGCTGCTACTGAACAGTATGGACTCAGATGGAACCAAGTCTGGCTTTGATCTAGAACTAATTAGAGCAATCCGCGATGTGTCGAGTCTTCCTTTGATTGCCAGTGGTGGAGCCGGTACCGTTGAACACTTTGCCGAAGCTGAGAGAGCTGGGGCGTCAGCGGTATTAGCAGCGTCCGTATTCCACAACGGTGAACTTTCTATCCTTGAAGTGAAGAAGTATCTAGAAAGTCAGAACATCGAGGTGAGACTGTGATCAAGATTGAATCTGTGAAGTTCGACTCAAACGGATTAGTTCCGGCTATCGTTCAAGACAGTCAGACCCTCAAGGTTCTAATGCTCGGATACATGTCTAAAGAGTCTCTCGAGCTAACCATAGCCACTGGCAAAGTAACCTTCTGGTCAAGATCTAGAAACGAAATTTGGGTTAAAGGTGCTACCAGCGGGAACTTCCTGAACTTAGTTTCTCTGGCACTTGATTGTGACTCGGATGCCATCCTGGTAAGTGCAGTACCAGTTGGACCGACTTGTCACACCGGTTCGGACTCGTGCTTTGACAATGGGGATAATTGAATCATGTCCGAGACATTTAACCTCAACTTCGAAGATTTCAAAGCGCACGCTCGGACAGGTGCAGTTGTTCCACTAATTCGAACAGTTTTCGCTGGTGATGAGACTCCTGTTGGTCTATACGAAAAGCTTTCTAAGGGTAAGTCAGGAACGTTTCTTTTGGAATCGGCAGAGCAGGGTGTCTGGTCTCGTTTCAGTTTCATTGGTGTGAACTCGAGAGCGTCGCTTAGGCAAGCAGATGGAAAGTTAGAGATTTCAAATCTCGAATCTGTATTACCTACTGGTGAGCAGCTAGCAAAAGAATCTTTAGAAGCTATCGACCAGATTCAGACTTCTTGGAGGAGCGCTGCAATCGCTGACCTACCTCCACTTTCCTCGGGGCTAGTTGGTTTCTTCGCTTGGGACATCATTCGTGCTCTCGAGAAGTTGGAAGTCGCTCCGCCAAAGACGTACAACAGCCCTGTCGTGCATTTGGAATTAGTCCGTGACCTGGTTGTTGTTGATCACAAAACAAGCAACTTGCTTTTAGTTTCAAACATCTACTGTTCTGAGAACACTGACTTAGCTTCTGAATACTTATTGGCACAGGAGCGCATAAACGACATGCTCGCTCAGATTAGCGTTGCAAACCAGCCTGCTATCTCAGCAGAGGATGGTGCAGCTAATACTGAGATCAAGCACTTGATCAGTAATAGTGACTTCATTGCGATGGTTGAGAGAGCTAAAGAGCACGTCGTTGCAGGAGACGTGTTCCAGGTTGTTCTTTCTCAGCGGTTTGAGATTCAACTTAAGGCTAGACCTATTGATGTCTATAAGGTTCTTCGTTCCTTGAATCCAAGCCCGTATATGTATTTACTGAACTTCGAAGACAGCGATGGCGATTACGCGATTGTTGGCTCTTCTCCTGAAGCACTGGTAAAGGTGAACAACGAACATGTCGTGATGCACCCGATTGCAGGTTCAAGACCTAGGGGTGAAGCCGTCGCTTCTGATCTTGCTCACGAAGAGTCATTGAAGGCAGACGCTAAAGAGCGCGCAGAGCATTTGATGCTGGTCGATCTTGCAAGAAACGACCTTCTCAAGGTTTGTAAGCCGGATTCAATCGAGGTCACAGAATTTATGAAGATTGAACGCTTCAGTCACATCATGCACTTGGTCTCAACTGTTGAGGGAAGTCTTGGAGAAGGTAACACCCCACTCGATGTATTCAAGGCAACTTTCCCTGCAGGGACTTTATCTGGAGCTCCGAAGCCAAGAGCTTTAGAGATCATTGACGACCTGGAGCAATACAACCGCGGAGTTTTCGGTGGGGTAGTTGGCTACCTTGATTTTGGTGGGAACGCTGACTTGGCTATCTGTATTAGAACTGCATTCATGCGTGGGGGAACAGCCCATGTTCAGGCAGGTGCTGGAATTGTCCTGGACTCAGTCCCACAGCTGGAATATGAAGAAACTGTGCACAAGATGGGTGCAGTTATTGCAGCCATCAAGAAGGCTAACCAGCTATTCGGCTAGCCCAACTAACAAAGCATTCTTTACTTGTTAAGATTATTAGGACGAAAGGTATCAAATTGGCTCACGACAGCAATGAACTAGGACACGGACACTCAACAGCAGCATGGAGCGCAGTTATTGTTGCAGTTCTAGGTGTAACTCTTCTTACTTTGGGTGTTTGCCTTCCTGAGAGCACCATCACCATTGTTGGAACCATCGTTACAGTGATCTCTTTCTTTGTCGGTCCAGTACTAGCCAAGCTTGGTTACGGCGTAGCTGGTAAGAAGTAATAACTCACTTGATGCTAGAAGACCTGTTTGCCGGAGCGATTGCTGACGCCGAATCCAGAACAGAACGAGTCTCTAACGCTGAATTAGAAGCACTAATTTCTGAACAGACTCCAGCATTGGACGCTAAAGCGTTTCTTAGCGAAGGCAATAACATCAGGGTCATCGCTGAAATAAAGCGAGCAAGCCCATCCAAAGGTGATTTAGCACCCATTCCTGACCCTGCTGCACTAGCAATAATCTATGAAGACGCAGGAGCAGCAGCTATCAGCGTGCTGACTGAAGAGCGTAAGTTCAAGGGCAGCCTTGACGATCTGGTAGCAGTTCGTAACTCCGTATCCGTGCCATTACTTAGAAAAGACTTCATCGCGACAGAGCGCCAGATTCTTGAGGCAAGAGCTTACGGAGCAGACATCGTCCTCCTAATCGTCGCAGGACTAGAACAGTCAAAGATGCAGTCTCTTTTTAGATTTATCGAGTCTTTCGGCATGACACCTTTTGTTGAAACCCACAACGCTGAAGAGGTGAAGAGAGCCGTTGATGCCGGTGCTGAAATGATTGGTGTAAATGCTAGAGACCTAGCGACCTTTGAGACCGACAGAGGGCTCTTTGCTGAACTTGTAGACATGCTGCCTCGAAACAGCATCGCTGTCGCGGAGTCAGCGGTTAGAAACGTCCAGGATGTAAAAGACTACGCAGTTGCTGGGGCGGACTGTGTGCTTATCGGTGAGGCACTAGTCACAGGGGACCCAGCTAAATTACTCGGGGAAATAGCCCTAGTTCCAAAGATTAGACTTTAGAGCATGAACAACCCAACGAATCTAAGAGCCCAAGAGGGACCATACTTTGGTGAGTATGGTGGCAGGTTCGTGCCTGAATCATTAATTGCTGCACTTGATGAACTTGACGCAACATATAAGCAAGCTAAAGCAGACCCTTCTTTTGCGGCAGAACTGGCTGAACTTAATCACAGCTACGTTGGCAGACCATCCATAATTACTGAAGTTCCTAAGTTTGCAGCTCTAGCTGGAGATATCAGAGTCTTCCTAAAACGTGAAGACCTAAATCACACTGGCTCTCACAAGATCAATAACGTTATCGGTCAAGCACTGCTGGCCAAGCGCATGGGCAAAAAGAGAATTATTGCTGAAACCGGTGCTGGCCAACACGGCGTTGCATCTGCAACAGCGGCAGCACTATTTGGTCTCGAGTGTGTCGTATACATGGGTGAAGTTGACACTCAGCGTCAAGCCTTGAACGTAGCTCGCATGAGACTGCTCGGAGCCGAAGTTATTCCAGTGACAACAGGTTCTAGAACTCTAAAGGATGCAATCAACGAGGCTCTTCGTGATTGGGTAACTAACGTAGATCACACTCACTACCTACTGGGTACTGTTGCTGGTCCTCATCCATTCCCAACCATAGTTAGAGATTTCCACTCAATCATTGGTGTTGAATCTCGTGCACAAATGCTCAACGACTACGGATTCCTTCCAGATGTATTAGCAGCTTGTGTTGGTGGTGGTTCAAATGCAATCGGACTTTTCCACGCATTCTTGGATGACCCAAGTGTAAAGCTCTGGGGATTTGAAGCAGCAGGTGAGGGAATTAACACTCCTAGACACGCAGCAACTTTGTCGATGGGTAAAGTCGGTGTCCTTCATGGGGCAAAGAGTTACATGCTCCAGGACGAAGATGGCCAGACTGTCGAGTCACACTCAATCTCTGCTGGACTTGACTACCCAGGTGTAGGGCCAGAGCACGCATGGTTGAAGGACATTAACCGAGCAGAGTACTTCGGCATTACAGATGACCAGGCTATGCAGGCGTTGAAAGCACTAAGCCAAACTGAGGGAATCATTCCTGCAATTGAGACAGCACACGCTCTCGCTGGTGTAATTGAACACGGTAAGAGCCTTCCAGCTGGTTCAACAGTCTTAATCAACCTAAGCGGACGTGGCGATAAAGACATGGAAACCGTTGGTAAATACTTTGGATTCCTGGGAGCTTAGATGAGCAAGACAGAAGACGTCCTAAGAGATCTAGACAGCAAAGATCAACCAGCTCTTGTTGGTTACTTCCCAGCTGGTTACCCAACCATTGATGACTCGGTAGCAGCTTGTGTTGCAATGTGTGAATCTGGTGTTGATGTATTGGAGCTTGGTGTTCCATATTCTGATCCAGTGATGGATGGCCTAGTTATTCAAGAGGCAACTGAAGAAGCGCTAACAAACGGCTTTAAGTTGAAGGACCTTTTCCCAACTCTAAAGAGAATCACTGACTCAGTTGATACTCCTGTTCTAGTAATGAGTTACTGGAACCCGATTATGCAATACGGTGTTGAAAGATTCGCTAGAGATCTGAAGGAAGCAGGGGGAGCAGGGCTGATTACTCCTGACCTGATTCCTGACGAAGCTGCTGACTGGCTAAAGATTTCGGATGAGTTAGATCTAGACCGAGTATTTCTAGCAACACCTTCTTCATCTCAAGAGCGTCTTGCCAACAGTGCATCTTTGAGTAGAGGTTTCGTTTACGCTGTTTCCACAATGGGAATCACCGGAGCCAGAGAAGATCTAGACCGTAAAGCAAGAGATGTTGTTTCTGGAGTAAAAGCATCTGGAAGTGACACACCCGTTTGCGTTGGTATCGGTATCTCAACTGCAGACCAGGTTGCAGAGGTTAATACCTATGCTGACGGAGCCATCGTCGGATCACTTTTTATCAAGGCTTATAAAAACGGTGGAGTTGCCGAACTCACCGAAACTGTTAGTTCACTAAAGTCAGGAAAGTAGTTCATGAACCTTCTAAGTTCGATTCCTTCACCAACCATCAGTTCGTTCACTCTAGGAACAGTGACAGTGCACTACTACGCACTGTTCATCCTTGCTGGAATTGTGGTTGCAACGGTTGTTACAGCTGGCCGTATGAAAGCTCGTGGCATGGAAGCTGGAGCCGCCATTGACATCGCCATCTGGGCAGTTCCTTTTGGAATCATCGGTGGAAGACTGTTCCACGTATTCACCCACGCAAATGATTACTTTGGCCCAGGAAGAGACTGGACCTCGATGTTCAAGCTTTGGGAAGGCGGGCTTGCAATCTACGGAGCACTAATCTTTGGAGCACTCGGCGCATTCATTGGCTCACAGGTGGACATCAAGGCAGGTAAGAAGGTTCTAATCCCTTCGGCTGGAATCAAGTTCCTCAGCTTCGCAGATGCATTGGTGCCAGGACTACTAGCAGCTCAGGCACTCGGTCGCTGGGGTAACTACTTCAACGTTGAGCTCTTTGGTGAACCAACCGATCTACCTTGGGGACTAGAGGTACCTTATGCCAACCAGGCTTACCCAATTGGCTTGCCTGAAGGCCTTCTATTCCACCCGACATTCCTATACGAGTCTCTCTGGTCACTTCTAGGCATCGCGGTTCTGCTTCTTCTAGAGGCTAGATTCAACCTTCGTTGGGGTCGTATGTTCGGTCTTTACCTGATCTGGTACTCAACTGGACGTTTCTTCATTGAGGGCATGCGTCTAGACCCAAGTGATGTGATTCTTGGTCTTAGAACCAACCAGTGGTCAGCAATCTTGGGCTTCCTAGTGGGTCTAGCTATCTTGGTCTACCAGAATGCTAAACATTCAGGGGTTGAGACCACAGGTTACCTACCTGGGCGAGGACCTAGAAACGAAGTCAAGAACACCGAACGGACCACTTTGGACGAGTCTGAGGTAGAATTGGCAGAGTCCGAGAACCCAACTAAATAGGTTCTCAATATTCATCTAGGGCCACTGTCGTCCCCGTTTATTTCTAATTTTGAATGGAGTTCGGCATGTCCGGTCTGTCGCCTTTCGAGCGGTTCAACACCGCTCCTGACGCGTCGGGTCTTTATGACCCAA
>Ga0214917_10004545_pt1 | contig 15358 bp, 18 predicted proteins | sample LL_1208_BB_MetaG_FD_177983 | JGI IMG/M metagenome (GOLD analysis project Ga0214917, IMG submission 177983) | Freshwater microbial communities from Lake Lanier, Atlanta, Georgia, United States - LL_1208_BB | ecosystem: Environmental > Aquatic > Freshwater > Lake | place: USA: Georgia | collected... | reverse complement strand
ATAATAATTCCAAAGTGAATCTCATACTGATTTCACAGTACAAAATGAATAAATCACAATATTAGAAAACCGCGAAATTGAGACCACAAATTCATATCGCATTACGTCATAGAATTTTCATCCAGAAGCGAGAAAAATTCCCATAGGCAAACTTTATTCCAGGTAACTATTTGAGCCTGAAAAGAATTATTGTCTTTCTACTGTAATTATGTCATAAGAATTATTGTGAAATATTGAAGAAACACCAATATTATTCTTAATTATTAATAATTCCAGGAATAATTCCCGCCTCCAAGCTCGCCGCTCCAAATCGCCTACTGTAGTATCAGTAGAAACCGGACGAATACCCCGCACTTTTATGACGGTAAATCGCCAGGGCTGTACCCCTCCCCACGCCCGCCCCCGCCCCCGCCCCGGAACGCCCGAATCTTTTCATAGATTGTCGGCATAACAGCATCATACAACTCCCGCTCATTAATCTTCTTGCTTTTTGCCTGGATGAACTTACAATCCCGTTCCGCCCCTGTCACCAACATATGACAATCTACACATAACAACTGACACTTATCAACCTCTGCCTTGATATCATCAATCGCGTCTCCCCTTGAAATCATTGATATAACCGATTCATTCTTGTCAAACATATTCAGATGATCCAAATGGAAACCATAAATCCGACGGCGTTCTTTATCACAGAATGAACACTTTGTTAGCCCACGATGACGAATATATTCGTTTACATCGTCAGATAGCTTCTCATGGACTGTTATATAGCACGGTCCACATACAACAGACCCTTTCCATTTATAGATGTATTTTATCGCACATCCGCACACACTACAATTGTCAAGTCTCTTGTAATAACAGTCGCAGCACATAACTTGTTCACCAACCATCTTCGGATAATATACCACGCAACTACATTCTGTACATATCTTGGTATATCTTTCAACCAATACGGATAAATCAAATTCCATCAAGATGGAAGAGGCATCCCGTATTTTGGGAGCAACCTCTTCATAAACGTGTTGAATCGTGTCGGCAGTCCGTAATAATTCACATTCAGTTATCTCTCCCGTCTCCAAGTCCAGCTCTAAAGAAGATATCTTTACCATTTTAGTCGGACATTTCTTCCTATTATGCCCTTCCTGCTTACACAGCCTACACCTTCCCATCGTACCAAAAGCAGAAGGAGTTGATTTGTCTCTGTCATTTTTATGCGACAATAGAAATAACATCGGATTTGGGGGCATGATGCTTACAATACTCACCTTTTCCCTTCACCTTACACTGTTCGCCATTTGCCTTGATCGCTTGACATTGCCCCGCCTCTTTCACGACAATGGGTGGGCTCTGTTTCTGTGAATGTGCCTGAGTCAAGTTACATTTCTCTTGGAATGACGTTATTTCCTGAATGAACCGTTGATGTAATGTTCGGAGTGATTTATGGAGTTGTTCCGACATTCTAACAGCGTCCCCTAGCGTCCCTGCTTGAATATTAATTAAATCAATGAAGGAATATATTTCCGTCAAGATTGTATCTTCTTTAACATCGTCCTTTCCGTATGATAGATAGTGAATAAGAGTGTTAACTGCCCATAGCAGTACGTCTTTGCGCATTGATTCATCCAGATGTTCAAATGATAGGAAGATACATGGCTTTCCCTTTTCGGTTATAGCCATATCAAACTGTTCCTTGGTCCATATTCCAGAATTCAAACTGATAATAATTCCAGCAGATGTTGTTTCATCATTGTCCATATCACTATAGAGCTTTTCTAGCTCACAAGACCTGACAGGAGTCGTATAATTCTTTACATCAATCATAATCTTATAGCGTTTTCCAGATGGCCCTAACATACTCAGTTGGAAGTCTGCGGCGTGTTTCAATTTCGTGGTATCGCATACTTCTGCGTATGCCAGCTTTGGAGCAATATAGCCGTCTAACATCTCATATACCGTCGCCTCTCCCTTTTTGCCTAGCGCGTGACTGCTTTTCACAGCAGTCGCCTCCTTGAGCTTACAGTTCTCCTCCTGCAACTGATCCAGCCTCCTCTTCAGCGCAGAATGTGCCTCTTCCAACATCGCAAACATCTTGGAAGACCCCTGTAGTTCCGCCAGTCGGCCCTTGAGTTCTAACATCTCCTCCCGCTTCGCCAGCTCCACCTCTTTGAGACGGACTGACAGTGCCTCCTCCACGCGCCGTGCCAGCTCCACCTCTAGGGATGCCTGTAGCGTCTCCACCCGTGCCTGTGCTGCATCGCCTGCCGCCAATTGGTCCTTGAGCTTCTCAAACATGGAGGCAGCACCCTCCTTCCGCCATAGCTCTTCGCGTTCGGTGTCATCCTGTGACGCAGCAGCCCAAGAAGAATACAGCTGTTCCTTCGCGGCCTTGTAACATTGCGCACCCAGGTTCGCAATCAGTACGGCTTCTTCGTGTGACACCGCGTGGTAGACATCGTCCAGCTCTTCCAATGTCAGACTCATTCTGCGGGAAGAGAGCGCGGGAGGCCGTGCCCTCGTCAATTTTGGAGGGAACAGAGGTGCGGTGATGATTTGTTGGCGACTTAAAAGTTGGAGGGAGGCGGATTCTGCGAACGGTGCGGCGGCCGCGAAGAATTTTACAAAGAGGCGGGAGGGCGGCAGGGAGGTCCGCGGGCTGGGGAGGTTAGCTAATCGGCCAGATCTGGTTTGTCGCACGGAGAGGCCGTTTGGAGACTAACACAGGCCATCGGTGATATGTTTGTGTCAGGCTGGGTGGCCGCCTCTGTGAAAACATGTGGGTGAAGGATGGTGAAGGCAAAATCGTAAAGTTCTCCTTAGGAGAGTAAAAAGTTGTCCAAGGAAAAAGTTTGCGATTTTGCCTTCACCATCCTTCACCCATCCAATTATTGTTATTTAGGCTTAATTCCAAAGAAAACATTACCCCCCTTCGTGTGTTTTATACCGACGCCATTAAAACCCATAAGCTCCTTGAACTTCACAGCGGAAATGCTGACTCCAGGACAGGCTGCCAAATAATCCATCCGCATCTCCGAAGCACCCACGGTATCGCCCTCCCAATGCGTAATAATGTAGTTTTCGGCCAGCCATTCCTTCAACGGATTATGCTCATCCAAATATCCCCCTGTTACCTCCCGCACCTTCGCAGGGGCTGCCAGCGACTTCCACTTGCGGATCACCGGCAGCCGCTCAATCAACATCAAAATGAACTCATCCCGCCACGCAGCCGACTTACATTTTCGGTCTTTCACATCTGGATCCCCCAGACGGTGATGCGGCAGCGTGGGTGTCGCAACAAATTGGAACGGAAACTGTATGATTCGCAGACGTCGCTGAATCCCGCCATCTATCTTGTTGAGACGCGGTATGGTATTGGTTTGAAGAATGAGCGTAAATTGCGGAACATATTTGACAATGTGTGGTGAATGTAGCGTGCGCGCCTCTACTGCATCGCCACCCGACACCTTCTTCAGAAGTCCGCATTGTAGTTTATCATCGGCCTCCGGTTCCGTGGTCATAAACAGACGGCACGGACGTGCTTCTACCAGTGCCGGCATCGGCTGGTCGGCACGCTCACGCGGCTTCGTAAATAGCGCCACATCCTGTGTAATAGAATAGCCTCCAAATGCTGTTTTCAAGAGTTCGCTCAGCACACCCTTGCCGTTGCCCCCGCTTCCTGTGAATGTGTAGAGCTCCTCCCAGCGGTTCGTCCCCAACAGTGCGCTACTGAGAACATTCCACATATAGTCGGTTGTATCCGAATCTTCAAACAGATTCCACATAAAGGTGGTAAGCTCAGAGCGTGCGGCAGGGACAGACACCCGTGGAATCGGATAACCGGTAGTAGTGCTGACCCAATCCGCCGGTTCAATAGAACGGAATCGCTCCAATTCTATATCATATAGACCATCCGTGAAGGCAAATACAGACCGTGTCATATCCATCTTTTCGGGAAGACGCTCATCCTCGTAGTAGGCCGGCAAGAACGAAATCACACCATTACAGAAGTCACTGGAACCAAACAGCTTGTAAGCGGTGATAATATTCTTCATTTTGTTCTGATGGTCCACCATTTCGGCGCGATCCTCTTGACCACCCTTGGCGACCTCCATGCGATGTTTGTGGCGGGCAGCCTGTGTAATCTTCGCCTCCCGTGTAATATCCTGCATTGTATCAGCCAAATGTCGCTTGAGCGTATTCGGTAGTCCTTTGTCGGCTCTTTCCCAGATGTTGTTGTGTCCCAACGCATACCATCCCAGCGCCTTGTTATAGACGTAACTGGTCGGATAGAGATTGTAAAAATATTTGGCAATATCGTTATGATTGACGGTCTCCAATAGCGCGACGACATCCGTGCGATGCGGTTTGAATTCGGCGTATTTCTCGGGCTTGTTGTCTTTCAGCCATTTCCACCAGGTTGCCTGGGTGATTTTCCGCTCACCGGTGTGGCTAAAACTGGTCCATTTCTTAGCACAGGCACCGGCGACCCATCCCCGTCCCCTGCGACTCATACGCTCCCAGACATCCAGGCCCAGTCCCTCATTAAAACAGATGAGACCATTACGTAGCCAATCATCATAAGCGTCGTTATTAGTGATTTCATCGGCCAGACGCAGGAGGATGTTAGTATCCGTGGCAGTTGTGTCTGTGACATAGGTAATAGTATCGGCACAGTCATCTGTCTCTGTTGTCGCAGGTGCGGGCGGAGCAACAATGTAATCCCGATGGAGTTCGCGCAGACGACTAACAATGGCCTCTGTGAGCGGCCGCAGCTCAGATTCATCCAGGTCGTCAGGTGTGACATCCCACGTGTATTCAGCCGTCGTGCTGCCATCGGGGAGAACATAGTGACTCGGTGCGATATACAGAAGCCCTCCGTCGTTTCGCGTATCCAGACCCAGCGCGGTTTTAGCAACGGTCCGCACGCGGGCATCATAGGCAAACAGAAAATGATAACCCTTGCGGGTGCGGGCAATCATATTACACTCTTGCGTGAGCAGCTCCATGAGTTCGGAATTGTGTGGCAGCTCGGGGTCATCAATGTCAATCGCACTGACACCGCTGGTGGCCCCCGTCAGAAGAGCATAGCCGTTGCGACCGGGCAGACAGCGTCGCTGTGCCGGATCCTTCCAGCTGCGCGAGTCATGTCGGAAATTCTTGTTAATACTGCCGCTGGGGGTGAGCTCGGGCGCAAATGTACCACTACAAAGGACGAATCCGAGGCGCTTGTAGAGGTCAAAATGGGTGGAGGCGGGGGCGGGAGCGGTGGCAGTGGCAGCCATCCTTCTACTCAGTGCCGGGGTTTTCGGGGGGAGCAACCACCGCGGTGGTTCCCTCCCCGGCTTTCTTTAGGCGTCTCAACTCTCTGCGTCGTGCGTTGTAGGCTTCGCGATGCTCATCCTTCCAGCGTTTCGTTGCTTCGCGCTTCCTGTCTGGGTGGGCATCGGTGTAGGCCTTCAGTCGCTCCAGATTGTTGTTCATCCGCTTCGCCAGCCGGGCCTTCAGCGAGGCGATTTCGGCTTCTAGGGCGGCCAGGTGGGTCGCGGGGATTGTGACTGTGGGCGGGGTCGGGGTCTGGGTCGGGGTCGGGGCGGGTTCCATTCTGTGATGAGGAGGGCGGTTCTGTTTATTTGAGCTGCGCGGGGGGTTGCGCCCGCCAAAAGTTGATAGCACCCTGCCGCGCGCTGCCCTGCCCTGTCCTGCCAAGACAAATGAGCTATTTCAATCCCGCTCCGAAGCTGGGACCGCCACGTCTCCTGTACGTCGTCACGGATCTACAGCGAGTCCGCTACAGTCCTGGTGTGCCGCTGTTTGTTTCCAGTGACTACGCGGCAGCGCTCCAGGTGTTCCACACACACGAACCGGAGATGGCCTTCGCCTATGACCGGGGAGAGCCGATGATGAATCTGTGTGAATACAGTATTGATGGGGCCGGATGGTGTGCGATGCGCATTCTGGAGCAGCGGCAGAGGGAGTGACCGGGGGGTCGCCTCCTTGACAGTCGTCAGGGTCGCCTCCTTGACAGTCGTCAGGGTCGCCTCCTTGACAGTCGTCAGCACAGATACCGGGGGCGGCTGTGCTGCCGAATTGAGAGTTGGGTGATGATCGGAGGGTGATTACGCCTTCAGGCCCGCAATCACAGCACCAGCAGTGCCGTGCATAGTGAGGTTGAACGCAATGCGCTTGGACGCCAGGTCGTAGTGCAGGTTGGAGGTGTAGTTGCCCGCGCTTGTGCCGCTGGTGACGCCCTGAGGGTTGGCACCCGTGTTGACGTCCGTCTGGCTCTTGTTGGGCACCACATCCGACACATTGACGTCGAACACAAACGTCAGCACGTCGCCACCCTTCAGAGGCAGCGCCGAAGTCGTCTGGTTCTCAGAGCCATCCATGTACAGATTCAGGGCAGCAGCCGGGATCTGGGTGTAGATCAGGCGGCAGCGCTCATCCGACAGGTTGTCGGCCATGTTAGCCGAACCACCGGAGCTGTCGATCGTCACGTCAACACCCGTAACGTCAATGTTCTCCACCGTGTTGATCAGGCTGTCCGTGCCGATCGCAGCCACCAGGCCCGCATGGAGGTCAGCCTCCAGCTGCGTGGTCGCAGTCTTGTTGGTGCCGGCGTTAGACGCCTCCTGCGCACCGTTGATAACCGCCATCAGCACCTCGCGGAAGTCCGCAGAGCTGGACAGCGTCACGTTGAAGCTAGCATCCACACCCTTGCCAGAGACGGTGAACGCCTCCAGCAGCTTCTTGGTGTTGGCCGACGACAGGGTGACATCGAACTCATAGTCAATGCCCGTGATAGACACTGTCTCCTGCTGGATGTAGACGAAGTCCGCCGCACCAGAGGCATCCATCGAGGCGACGTACGGGGCGACGAACTTAGCGGCGGCTGTGGAGGCGGTAGACGGCATTTTATACTATGAACGCCTAAAAAAAAATAGCCGTAGAGAGAACTTTAACCAGATTGATTGCTAATTTCTGTTTCCACTTCGGCCTTCAAAATAGCAATACGTTCTAACGCAATAGTCTTCTCTTTTGTTGAAGCTAGCTGTAGCATAATACCCCTGAGACGGGTCACATATTCCAGAAGATGGACGTTTCCGGGGGGAGGAGTCGGACATGATGGTGTGGCCCCACCATAAATTGGCCGGGCGGCAGCTGACATTCTAAAAGACGCCACGAATCATAAGATGTCGCGCAGAGGACGCTCAATATATGGAGTCCTAGACGGTGCAAGTGTTCCAATTTATGGTTATATCAAGGATACAAACTGTAAGCAGACGGATATCTGTCTAACTGGCCCTACGCTAGAGCAGTTTCTGGGACTCGTTATGGCTGTTCAGAATGTGGTTGAAAAGCTGTTCCCGCAGGCACAGGCTCAGGCGCCATGGGTGGCACAGATGTCTGCACGCGGTGGTATTCCTGTTCCGTATTTTATTCGTCTGGCATGGAGAAAACGCTTTGTTGGAGAAACTTTCATCGGGACACCTATTCAGATTGGTCAGTTGAAGGATACATATCTGGAATATCAGATGGATTGGAGAACAGACCCTTATCTACGAGCAAATATCAGAGATATTTAGTTACGTGTGAATAATAGAGGACGTGCGCAATGTGTAACTGCGGAGCGCGACGGAGGGCGGCAGCGGCGGCGGCTCGGGCGATTGTTCCACCAGCGGCGGCGAGTCGGAGTCGGGGTGTGCCGGCTGCTCCTCCACCGGCGCCCCCGCCACCGGGAATGACGACGACCCAGACCGTGATGCGCCGGGTGCGGGGGCGGAACATCCGTGTCGTGGAGACAGTGCCGGTCGTCGTGGATACGGCGATTTGGGGTCCGCCGATGTGGCGGTTTCTCCACGGAGCGGCCGCTGTTGGAGGAGACACGCACCGGGATGCCTGGGTGGCTCTGCTGACGGCGCTCCGGACATCGCTGCCGTGTCCGGACTGCCACGCCCATTACAATGCCTGGTGGGCGGCGCATCCTTACACAGGTGTCAGTGGCGAACAGCCTGTGGCCGACTGGCTGCTGGCGCTTCATAACGACGTCAACCAGCGCCGGGGAGTGCCTGTCTGGACAGCGGAACAGCTGGTGGCCGGTTATCCTACGGAGGGTGCGCGGGAGGCGGCACGGGCGGCTCTGGAGGCAGCGGCGACGGCGGGTGTCGGGGCGGCGGCAGTGGCGGCAGGCCGGGCGCTGTTGGCTGCTATGACTGTGTAAGATGTGGAGAGCGTGCGATACCAAAACAGACAGATTGTGTGGTCGGTCTGTTTTGGCGGGCGACCGGAGGGAGACAACCGGGTGGGCTCCCTAAACGAGGACGGAGATTATTAGGCGCGCCCTGCTAACGCACCCACTCAGATCCGCGTCTTACAAATCGGACAGGTGCCGTCACCGGTGCGCATCCAGTCCGTCAGTGCAGCAGATTCAAAGACATGATAGCAGTTCGTGACGGCCACCGGTGCGGTGATGTCTGCGATTGACTCCATCGTAATCGGACACTGGAGACCACGGGCAATGGCATCGCCGACGATGGCATTGGCAACGAAGGAGGGGAGCTCCGTTGCGATAGCGGAGGGACCGGCCCTGTGGGCAGCAGGGAGAGGCGGAGGAGCAATAGGAGGTGGAGGAGCCAGCACTGGAATGAGTCGGGGCGCAGGGGGCGACAGAGGAGGAGGATGTCTGGCACCGGCACCTCCAGCGGCTCCACCTGTTGGCTCGCTACGCCCACCTGTTGGCTCGCTACGCCCACCTGTTGGCTCGCTACGCTCGCCGTCGAGGGCAGCCGGCAGCTCCCAGCGTCGTTGCCATATTGCGACGAAGTCGTTCTCCACCGGCACGACCGGCAGACGATTGTACGCGGGTGCGGGCCATCGTAGGCGACCAGCGATGCTGTTTGTGCTAGGCAGATCCAGCACCGGAATCGGTGTCGCACAGAACAGAGAAAACACCGTCTGGCCGGTGGGCTCCCAGCGGCCCTGATAGAACAGCTGGCGGGTCGGCAGTCGGCTATCGGCTGACAGATGGGGGTCCGGCAGGTCGGCCACCAGCATGACGTCGTGGCGGGGCTGGGTGATGCGCCGCAGGGCTGTTAGCAGGAACGCCTCATCCGGATACTGTTGGTCCCGTACACCGTGGAAAATTCGGTAAGGGGCGATGTGGTAGATAGAGGGAGATTCTCCCCAGCGGTCGGGGCCGTCCCGAACGAGACTGCTCTGATAGATGGTAGCACGTCCACGGCCTGCGGCGCCGTCATCGGATGCGATAATCGCAAACAACGGCGGAAACTGCATGTCTTGGGACAGCGGCATCCTGGTGTGTGCTGCGGCTTCATTTTTTATTTGCGGGTCTCTGAGAGATGGAAGGCGCTGGCGCGGCTGCTGACAAACGACTGCGGGCGGTGCGATTTCCATTTGAGCTGCGGGCGAACGACGTGGTGCGGCACGTGGTGAATGTGGATAGTCGGTTTCGCGATACGCCGGGATCGCCCACGGATTTCTATTACACGATGTTGGCGCCGGTGCGGAATGTGCTGCGGGTGCGGGTGACATCTGTGGAGTTTCCGAACAACTACCGGTTCTTCACGGAGCGACGGCGAAACGTGTCGGTGCGGGTGCTCTACACGGTGGGACCGCCTGGTGCGGAAACGGGAATGGCGGTGGTGCTCTCAGTGCCGGATGGCAATTACACGGCGGGCGATATGGTAGATGCATTGGGGGTGGCAATTGCGGACGCGTCGGGGGCGACGGGGTTTGCCGCGGTGGGGCTGGCGGTGACGTTCAGCGAGACGACGGGGACATTTACATTCACGGGTTCGCGGTACTTCGGGCTGGATATGACTTGGATTGGTGGTCCGGGCGTGGCTGGATGTGGCTCGGCAGCAGGGGGGGCGGTGGCGTGGAATCGTCCGTTTGATTACGGGCTGGGCTGGTACCTGGGGTTCACGCGACGGCTACACACGGCTACACCGACAGGGGGAAGATATGTATTGGAATCCGACGGTTGTGCGAATTTCGCGGGAGATAATTACGTGTTTCTGCGGGTGAATGACTGGACGTGTGTGCGGCAGATGGTGACGGTGTATGAGACGGTTGGGGGTGGGGGTGGTACCGTGCCGGTGCGGAACGATTTTGTGGCATTGGCGAAGGTGGTGTTGCGGGAGCCGAAGAACTATATGGCATTTGACGACTACGCGAGCCAGCACGCGAAAGAGGTGGTGTTTCCGGCACCGGTGGATCTGTCGCGTCTGCGGATTCAGGTGCTGGATCCCTACGGAGAGCTGTTGGATCTCTGTACGGCCCAGTGGTCGTTTTCGTTGGAGGTGTTGGAGGTGCGGAATCCGCTGTTGTTCAATGCGCTGCGGGATTCGTTGGCAGCAGCGGGTTTTGGCAGCGGCAAGGTGCGTGGGGAAGGAGAGGGAGAGGGGGAGTTGATAACACGTCCTGGGACGGGGGTCTTGGGACGGTATGCCTACTATGCGGGCGACGGAACGGGGATTGCGGGAGGGGCGGCGGGTCCCTAGGCGGTGGACTGGGGCTGGGGATTCTCATCCTCCCCAGGGTATTTCGTGCGATAGATTCCCAGTGTCCGTTCCAGTCGGGCGATGCGCTCTTCAAACTCCTTGTTTTTGCCGCGTAGGTCGCCTAGCTGCGTGGCCTGCTCCATAACATAATGTTGGGTGTTGGTGAGACGTTCCTGTGTGCTAGACAGCTGGGATATCAAGTCAATACGTGTCTTCTCAGCGGCGCGCTCCATTTCACTGGCCTGTTGTTTAATTCTCTCTATTTCTTTCGCGTTGCCGGCACACCATCGGATGACCGTGCGGAATCCCTCAGCAGGGTCAAACACGAAGGGGCCTGAGGGAGCGGTGGAGTCCTCGCTGTCTTCGCAGGCGGTATCAAAAGCCTCCTTCAGATTCTGTCGGACTAGCTCCGTGATGGGACGTATTTTGGGAGTTTTCTCACATTCCTGCCAGAGATCCGCAATGGGGTCTGTGGCAGCGAGACAACCGGCGGGGGCGGGGGTGGCTGGAGTGGTTACTAGAGGGGTGATAGGGGCGGGAGCAGGAACATCACTAATAATACCAACGACTATGCGAACTGCTTCGGCGTGGCGAACTCTGAATTCAGCCAGTGCCTCTTTGTTGGCGCGACGGCATTCGGTCTTTTTCTCGTGGATGGCAACCCAGCGTGCGCCGTGTCCATCATTTCCGTCCGACATTATACCTCCTTTACAAGTAAAACAATAGGAGAACCAATAGTCCTCTTTTCCTTTGAGAATATAACCACTCAGACAGTGGGGGCGTTGGTAGTCACTAATTTTGATTTTGCCACAATGCTTTGCGACGATATGCGCAGGCAGGTTTCCACAACGGTTGTACCACTCACAGCACGGACATTGCATCTTTTCATGAACAAATTTGGCAGGTGCGTCGGAGGCCATCCTTCTACTCAACGCCGGGGTTTTCGGGTGGCGTAGGGACCGCGGTCGGTTTCCCCCGGGCCTCCGCGGCGGCACGGCGTTTCTCACGGCGTTTGGCATTAATCTCGTCACGATGTTCCTCTCTGTATTTCTTGGCATAGGCTGCGCGTTTCTCGGGATGCGCCTTGTCAAACGCCTTCAGCCGATCCAGATTGTTGTTCATCCGCTTTTCCAGCCGGGCTTTCAGGGCAGCGTTTTCGGCTTCAAGGGTGGCAATAGTAACAGCTGCTGACGCTGCGTCGGTATCCATCCTGTGATGTGGAGAGAGGTTCTGTTTATTTGGGAGGGTCGGGGTGTTTTGTCCAGTCTTGAGGTGGCTTTGAGGTGGCTTTGATTTTTCCACCCCCCCAGGGGCCGGCCCGCCGACCCTGCCTCCTTGGCCTTCCCCCCCTGCCAAAATCAAAGCCACCTCAAAGCCACCTCAAAGCCACCTCAAAGCCACCTCAAAGCCACCTCAAAGCCACCTCGGAATCAATTACCATTAATTCAGGCTGTTAATCCGTAGCAGTCAGCCGCATCGTGCTCTGTAGCTCCGTGTGCTGCTGCCAGGCGGGGAGGACAATGTACGTCCAGTGGTCGTGGAGTGTCTGGGGGACGGCTGTGCGCAGATAACGGTCGGCGAAGTGGGCCTGGAGGGCGGCGGACTGGTCGGCGTCGGCGATGAGGGGGGCGATGGCGGGATGGCTGAACAGAATGTCGCAGACAGCGTCCAGGCCGTGGCGGGTGGGTGGCCCGTTCTGACGTTGGAGAACGGCTGACAGTGTCTCCATCAGAAACAGTGTTGGATGCTCTGGAGTGGTGTGAGGTGGAGACACGACAGGGTCGGCTGTCTCATTGGCGACGGCGCGGAGGAAGGCGATGTAGTCAGTGGCAGAATCGGTCATCTTGCAACCTGCTTGTGTGAGGCGGCGGGCTGGGGTACGGTTTCACATTTGCGCTTGTCTCCTTTCAGTCGCCGTCCATCTCCTCCGCAGTTCGGCAGCATCGTCGTACGGCAGACACCAATCCACAACGCGCTCTGGTGCCCACGCGGCAGCTGTCAGTTCGGCGGCCACTCCGCTGGGAATTGTCGGCAACGGAGAGGCACGAACAGCTTCCCAGGTTGGCAGAATCGTGGTGGTCCAGATTTCGGCAAAGTCGTGTGGTCGGTAGTGGGTGGAGATCCACGGAATAAATACGGTGGTCGTCCAGTCGCGGAACGGGTCGCGGATTGTCGGATCGTGTAGCAGACGGGAGGGATGTGGCAGGGTGGCGACGTGTTCCCAGAAGGCGGTCATGAAGGGGCGAAGCGAGACGACCGGCGGCTGCTGGGTGGCTATCTCTACGAACAGCTCTTCGACGACGGGAATGGCGTTGAGCAGCAGGAGGGGGGTCAGAGTGGCGGTGTCTCGCGAAGCGAGACTAGCGGCAACGGTGCGGCGGTGGAGGGCGCGGGCGGCGGGAGTGGCACGGTAGGCGGCGCGGACGGCATCGGTGGGCTGCCAGGTGGCGATCTTCAGATAGTAATTCGCTGAGGTGGAGGCGGCTGGCGGAAGGCTATCAATGATGACGGCTATCTCTTGGGCGGTCATCATTGCTAGGGGTGCCGGTGGTGGAGAGGGTGGCTCAAGTTTGGTGCGCAACACTAAACTTGATGTGGTGGGTGGCAGCGGTGGGGGTGGAGGCCGGTACGACGAATATGCCTAACACGATGGAGCCGTTGCCTGATTCTCCTCTGCTGGACCGTCCGTTGCCGGACTTGAAGCCGTTGGCGGATGCTGCTCCGTTGCCCGATGTGGAAGAGGCAGAGGCAGAAGCGGAGGCGGTGGCTCTTGACAGGGAGCTGGATGTTTGGCAGCGCAGTCGGCTGCTACCGCGACCGTTGTCTGTGCAGGATGTGGGACGGCAGGTGGCCTGTTCTTCTGAGGAGGATCTGAGTGACGTGATGGAGGGGCGTGAGCGGAGGGTATTGAGCTGTGTGTCGACGGCGGAGGGGGGTCCGGTGGCCGATGAGGAGGAGGCCGATGAGGAGGAGCTGGAGGAGCTGGAGGCAGATGAGGAGGCAGATGAGGAGGAGGCCGATGAGGAGGAGCTGGAGGAGCTGGAGGCAGATGAGGATGGCAATGATGCTGACACGGAGGACGAGGTGGAGGTGGAGGAGACGGTATCTGCGTATCCAATGGGCACCGATGAGCGATTGGACCAGCTGGAGCTGGACTTCTGGAAACTGATGGAGCTGACGGTGCCGGTGCCGTTGGGTGCGTTGTGTGTGGCGGGTGTGGCGGGTGTGGCATGGATGATGATGGTAGCGACTGTGGCAACGCGGCCGTGTCTGGGGGCCTAAAGAGCCTCTTCCCAGCCCTTCCAATCCAATCCAACCACCAAAATCAAAATGTCTTTTAGTTTTGGTGTTTGGTGTCTGGTGTCTGGTGTTTTTTGTTCTTTTTCTGTTTTGGCGGCTGCTCCTAGCAGCCCGCGATGGTGGCACGGATGGCGGACAGCGCGGCGTGCTCCTTCTGGTAGACCGTCTCCAGAGCGGCGTAGCGGCGACGGAGGGCACTGAGCTCCGCGATGAGCGCCTTGTTGGCGGCGACCGGATCCTCGGGCAGAACGGCCTCCAGTACGGGCTTCGGAGTGCTCTCTGTGCTCGCGACAGAGGCGGTGCCTGTTCCAGCACCAGCGGCCGCCTTGGGGGGCTTCGGTGCGGCGGCCTTGGCTGCCTTCGCGGCGGCTTTGGCGGCCTCCTTCTCGGCCTTCGCGGCGGCCTTTGCGGCCTCTTTCTCGGCCTTCGCGGCGGCCTTGGCGGCCTCCTTGATGGCTGCGCGCTTGGCCTTCTCATCCTCGCTCAGCGGTGGGCGACCCGGGCCGCGCTTGGCTGCTGCAGGAGCACCAGCACCAGAGGAGGCAATGGAGGCAGCGGCCTTGGAGGGCTTGAAGCCGGCAACGGAGGAGGCAGGGGAGTCCATTTGTTGATTGGGGGCGGGGGCTTGAGGGCTGATTGGGAGCGTGAGTCTTTCTTTGACTGTTTGTTCCCACCGGGCTGGGGGCGGTTTGGGGGGCGGTGGCTGTCAATTTTTTGCGGGGGGGGGCTGGGGCACAGGCCAAAATGTGTTTTGGTTTTCTGTTTGGTTTCTTTTCTGTTTTTTCTGCTCTGCGCTGCCCTTACAGACTGTCATCCGCCTCGCTGTCCTCCATGGCCTCCAACAGCTCCTGTGCCGCGGTCCAGATGGGCCAGCGGTCGGCATCCCTGTCCAGATGTCGGAGCCGATCCATTGCCTCGCGCAATCGCGCAGCAGAAATCAGATTGGCACGCCCCTCCAGAATGCGGGTATCCAGCACAATGGCCTCCTCGTGGGCGGCGAGTGTCCGCTCGGCGTACTCCCGTGGTTCCGTGATGATGCCGCTGGCCTCGTTCAGCGTCGCGATGGCTTCGGTCAGACGGTCAGCTGCTGCCGTCGCGGATGCGACTGTCTCGGCGCCGGGGGGACCTGTGGCCCAGATCTCCGACAGGACGCCGTCGTATTCGCGGACGCGAACTGCTAGAGCATACTCGTGGGCCTCTGCGATTCCGATGGCGCAGCCATTACAGGGTGGTGCGAACATCCCGTAATGGCCGCGGCTGTTGCGCGTGTAGAGGCTGCGGGGGCCGTGGAGACGGCAGGTGGCACGGAGGGGGTCGGGTGCTGGCGCAGCCGTGGGAGAGCCGGGGCGCGGTGTCAGAGGAATCGCCGACAATGTCGTCTCGGTAGAGCTTGTGCGGAGTTCCATGATGGTGGGGGCTGGGGGGCTGGCAAGAAACGGTGTCTGTCTTTTGACGCTGTTTCCGCACGGGGTTGGCTGGCCGGCGGTGGTGGCGGGGGGTCAATTTTTTGGGGGGGCGGGCGACCAAAACGC
>Ga0214917_10004544_pt1 | contig 15358 bp, 14 predicted proteins | sample LL_1208_BB_MetaG_FD_177983 | JGI IMG/M metagenome (GOLD analysis project Ga0214917, IMG submission 177983) | Freshwater microbial communities from Lake Lanier, Atlanta, Georgia, United States - LL_1208_BB | ecosystem: Environmental > Aquatic > Freshwater > Lake | place: USA: Georgia | collected... | reverse complement strand
GGTTGTTTGATTTAACTGCGGACCAAATTGATGTGGTGGTGCATCCCCAGAGCATTGTACATTCGTTGGTTCAATTTGAAGACGGCAGCATGAAAGCGCAAATGGGCTTGCCCGACATGAAACTGCCCATCCAGTATGCCTTGACCTATCCATACAGGTTAAAGACAAAGTTTCCCCGCTTTGACTTTTTAGACCATCCGCAACTGACCTTTGAAAAACCCGACCGGGAAGCCTTCAAGAACTTAGACCTTGCCTATCGGGCAATGGAAATGGACGGAAATATTCCTTGTGCCTTGAATGCTGCCAACGAAATCGCCGTACAAGCTTTCTTAGAGGATCGGATTTCATTCTTGGACATTGCAAAAATCAATGAGGAGGTGATGCATGCTGTTCCTACCGTAATCGATCCAACAATGGATGATTATATTGCCACAGATTTGGAATCAAGAGCCAGGACAAAAGCACTTATTCGTCATTAAAAACGCAAATATATATTGAATAATGCGGTTAATAATTAATTTATCTGTTGTTTTTCTTTGGGCTATATGTCTCATTTCAAGCTCCTCATGTGGTGTTCGTACGGTTTTTGAAATTCAGGTACATTGGCCCTATTGCGGCGGAAAATTGCCTAATTCCTCTGAAATAAATGGTACTTACGTTTCTTTTCAGAATCATAATTTTGTGCTATTACAAGCGAACCATTCGAGAGAAATTCGCACCGATGCGTCGGGCGTTTGGCGCGGAAGGGTTATTCGAGGTAAACCATACAGAGTGTATGATGCCGACAAAACATATTCATTCAATGTATTAAAGGGAATTTATACCCTTGGAGCGCAAAAAGATTCCAATTACCGATATTTTTCGGAGGACGAATGGTTGCAATGGAAGAACACGGCTGATTTTACGTCCACGAATGCAAAACGGGATACCACGCTCATTACACTTAATCGTGCTTGTTTTGTCGGCTTCAACCCAATAATCACTTATGTTGGACCTAGTCCGAGGTGAGCAACATTTCTTCCTTTACGTAATCGTTCCCTAAAAAGTAGTCGATAATGGCCTCCTTCAATACATGTTTTTGTTCTTTTTCGTCCAACAAGGGAAGCGGCTGTAAAAGCGTAAAATGCGGCCAATTTTGTAGGTCGCGATGGGAAAATTGATAATAACCTGCAGGACTTAGGAGCGTACAAACACCAATATGCATGAGGTCCATTTTTTCTTGCTTCGTATAGGTACGAAAGCCAAAACCTGCCTCGTTTAACCCTATGAGATAAATCAAGGACGTTAAATCTAAATCCATTTCAAATGTAGGCTTCAAGCCTTCTATCAGCTTTTGAAAACGCAATTCGGTATTGAAGTCCATGAATTTAATTGTCGTTTTTTGGTTGGAAGGAAATTCCTTGTCGATTTAGGTTTTTATTCATCTTCAGGGCAAAAAAGAAAAGGTAAAGAAAGCAAACAACACCGATCCAATACGAACCTTGAATTCCAAAAATTGGATTTGCCGCCAAAGAGGCTTGCCACTGGGAGATAAATCCGCCACCCATAATCATCATAATCATTAGGCTGGAGGCAGCGTTGGTTTTTTCCTTTAAGCCCGCAATACCTAGGCTAAAGATACAAGGCCAAAGGGTGGAGCAGAACAAACCCACTGAAATAAAAGCAAATACGCTGACCATGCCGTTTCCCAAAATTCCAATGATTAATGCTATCGCTCCCAAAGAAGCGTACACCATGAGTTGGCGAATTGGGTTGCCACCGGTAAGGGATTCAGCTGCCAATAAAGTAATGATTAGAAACAAATAAGGGTAAAATTGGGCTACGTCGTGGCCTGCAATATAATTCACAAGCAAGAAAATAGCGAAGGCCAAAATGGGAAGCAGCAAGGATAATTTTTGTTTAAGTTCTGGCAGTAAATTTAGAGCGCCAGCTGCTGAAGCCCATCGGCCCACCATGAGGCTTGCCCAATAAAGCGAAACGAAAGGAGTGATGGTTTGTTCGGACACGCCCATCTTTTGTTTCATAAATTCAGGAAGGTTGCTTGCTGTGGCGACCTCCACACCTACATAGACAAAAATTGCCACCATCGCCAAAAAGACTTGGGGATTTTTGGCCACTTTCAGCAGGGATACTTTTTGCTTTTCATCTGCTCGCATTTCTTCTGTATGATCAGGCACCGAAGAAAACTTAAAAAATACTGCTGCCAAAATAAAAGCAGCGCCCAGAATCAAATAGGGAATTTTTACCGAAGCAAGTTCGAGGTTGGTATTTGCATTTCCCGCCATTCCAAAGATGGCAAAAGAAACGAGCACCGGGCCGATGGTGGTGCCCACATTGTTGACGCCCCCTGCAAGACTTAACCTAAGATTTCCTGTGGCTGGATCTCCCATATTGATAGCCAGTGGATTTGCCGCAATTTGCTGAAGCGAAAAACCTATTCCGACAATAAAAAGCCCAGATAATAATAATTCGAAGGACCCAAAATTTGCCGCAGGGATAAAAAGTAAGGTACCCAGAGCGGAAATAACAAGGCCCAAAGATAAACCGTTCCTAAAACCAATTGTTTTTAACAAGTCCTTTCTCATCCACCAAGACACCAAAAAATACAGCAAGGAGCCTACCGTGTAAGCAATATAAAAAGCCACAGAAATCAACTGGGCCTTCTGTTGACTTAAATGCAATGATTTTTTAAAAACAGGGATCAAGATGTCGTTACTAGACGCCACAAAGCCCCAAAAGAAGAAGATGATAACAAGGGCTGAGAACGCGCTGTAATTGGTCTTTTTCATGGTCTATATTTCGACCAAAGTACGAAAAACTAGTTAACTAACCTGATTTGAAAGGCTGTGTTGCGCATGGCGTTGGATGATTTTCTCCACCGCTAGTACAATCGCATTGGCATCAAATTCACATTCTGCCCAAAGTTCATCTTGGGTGCCATGGTGAATATACTCATCTGGAATCCCCAAACGCATAACGTCTGCTTTGTATCCTCTGTCCACCATAAATTCCAAAACGGCAGAACCAAACCCTCCCATCAAGCAACCGTCCTCAACGGTAATAATTTTGGAGAATTTAGCAAATACTTCATGCAACAACATCTCATCAATAGGCTTAACAAAGCGCATATCGTAATGGGCCGGATTAATTCCAGATTTTGTTAATTCTTTTATGGCTTTCTGCGCGAAATTACCAGGATGCCCTATGGTAAGAATGGCGACGTCTTCACCTTGCGATACTTTCCTTCCTTTTCCAACAGGAATTTCTTCAAAAGGGGTCTTCCAATCGGTCATTACACCGTTACCTCTTGGGTATCTGATCGTGAAAGGCCCTTTATTTTCTAACTGTGCGGTGTACATTAAATTCCGCAATTCTTGTTCGTTCATGGGTGCGGAAACCACCATGTTGGGTATGCAACGCATGTAAGCCATGTCATAGGCACCATGATGCGTTGCACCATCGGCCCCTACTAATCCCCCTCGATCTAGGCAAAAAACCACGTTCAAATTTTGAAGGGCCACGTCGTGTAAGACTTGGTCGAAAGCCCGTTGCATAAAGGAAGAATAAATGTTGCAAAAGGGCGTTAAGCCTTGGGTAGCAAGACCCGCACTGAATGTAACGGCATGTTGTTCGGCTATTCCCACATCAAAAGCACGGTCGGGCATGGCCTTCATCATGATATTAAGTGATGATCCGCTTGGCATGGCTGGAGTTATCCCCATAATTTTTGCATTTTTCTCGGCCAACTCTACAAGGGTATGACCAAAAACATCTTGGTATTTAGGGGCTTCGGGGCCTATAGGAACTACCTTAACGATTTCCCCTGTGTTTTTATTGAAGACCCCCGGGGCATGCCATTTGGTGGGATTTCCTTCCTCAGAAAACTTGTAGCCTGCTCCTTTTTTTGTCAAGCAATGAAGGATTTTAGGCCCTGGAATGTCTTTAAGATCTTCCAACACTTTCACTAAACCTTCAACATCATGCCCATCTACTGGACCAAAATAACGGAAATTCAGAGATTCAAATAAATTTGATTGTTTTAGCAGCGTTCCTTTAAGTGCACTCGAAACCTTAGAGGCAATTTTCTGTGCGTCTGGACCAAATTTTGAAATCACACCCAACCAGTTCCAAACTTCGTCTTTTACTCTGTTGTAGGTGTGTGAAGTGGTAATGTCTGTAAGATATTCCTTTAGTGCCCCGACATTGGGGTCGATGGACATGCAATTATCGTTCAGTATTACCAACAAATTGGCATCTTTTTCAAATCCCCCGTGATTCAATCCTTCAAAAGCAAGACCCGCGGTCATTGCCCCATCGCCGATTACCGCAATGTGTTGACAGTTTTTTTTTCCTTGGTAACGGTTAGCCACGGCCATACCCAAGGCGGCGGATATTGAAGTTGAAGAATGACCTACACCAAAAGTATCGTATTCACTTTCTGAACGTTTTGGAAAGCCAGATATGCCTCCTTTCACGCGGTTAGTATGAAAAACATCTCGCCTACCTGTAAGTATTTTGTGTCCATAAGCTTGATGGCCAACATCCCAAACCAACTGATCTTCTGGGGTATTAAATACATAGTGCAATGCCACCGTCAACTCCACCACCCCTAAACTTGCGCCGAAATGGCTGTTGCCTATTTCTGAAATAACATCAATAATATACTGTCGTAGCTCGGCTGACACTTTCGGTAGGTCTTCGGGTTTGAATTGGGATCTAAGGTCTTCCGGAAAAGTTATTTTCGATAGATTTGGTCCGGCTCGGAATTCCTTGTTCATGAAAGGCAAATTTATGAAATAAACCTTACAACAAGAAAAGCTTGTTAATGTTTGCAAGTACGAAGTCGTATTATTATTTCGTATTTTTGCAAGGCGAAAATTTCCAACGTGAAAGCACTAAGTCCTTATCTTCAATTTGCTAAACTTCGTCTTTCTTTTTTGGTGATTATTTCAGCCTTATCGGGCTATTTGTTTTGTGGCGGCCATGATTTAGAAATAATTTTTCGTCTGTGTTTTGGCGGGTTTTTGGTTACCGCTGCTGCAAATGGCGTCAACCAAATAATAGAGAAACGCCAAGACGGTTTAATGGCAAGAACGAGCGGTCGTCCATTGGTGACGGGGCGCATCTCGACAAACCAAGCCATTTTACTTTCTGCCATTTTTTTAATCCTTGGGGGGGCTTTGCTATTTTCTATCAACACGCCTAGTTTTATTTTAGGCATTTCCTCCTTTGTGCTTTATGCTTTTGTATATACCCCACTAAAAGGGGTAACGCCTTGGTCTGTCCTTGTTGGGGCCATTCCTGGGGCAATTCCTCCAATGCTCGGAGCAATTGCCCAAACGGGTGAATTCGGTTTTATGCCAGGGATTTTATTCTTCATTCAGTTCATGTGGCAATTCCCACACTTTTGGTCCATTGCTTGGGTCATGCACGAGGACTACTTAAAAGCAGGTTATTTTTTACTGCCTTCTTCTTCTGGAAAAACCAAACAAACGGCTTTGATAATAAGCCTTTATTCGGTGGTACTTATACCTGTTAGTTTAATCCCTTGGTTGATGAACTTCACGAATATTATTTCGTTGATTGTGGTGGGGTCTTTAGGAATTTGGTTTTACGTTATGTCGTATCGGCTTTATATGCATTGTAATGATGCCTCAGCGCGAAAACTAATGTTCTCGTCCTTTGTTTATTTACCAGTAATTCAATTTACCTATGTACTAACTAAAGTCATTCATTAAAAAAAACAAGTTATGGATTATTCAAAACAATTAACGCCTGAGGTGCGAGAAAAAATGAAGAAAAACCTAGTGTATGTAGGAATCTTCGCCATCGTTATGTTTTTTGCGGGCCTTACTTCTGCATATTACGTAAGCATGGGCGGAGGTTTTTGGCTTAAATATCCGATGCCGTCTGGATTTTACCTTAGCACCTTGTTCATTGGATTAAGTTCTTTAAGTTTCTTTTTAGCCATTCGCCATTTAAAAAAGGGTCACATTATTAGGATGAAAATAATGATGTCGGTCACTTTTATTCTTGGGATAATGTTTGTCGTTTTTCAATTTAAAGGATACCGTGGGTTGGTAGAGCGCGGGATTTATAACCCCTCTATTTATTGGTCATATCCTGAAATTTTGGTCAATGATGGCCGATACGGAGACACTTTGATTGTTTACAAAGATAACATGGCCATTACGGTGGACGGAAATAATTTTTATCACAAGGGCAAACAACTTTCTGATCAGGAATTCGCAGATTTTCAGCGTTATATGAAAAATTTTGCGCTTTCGGAAAAGGTTATTTTCTCCAGGCAAAAAACACCCATAAAAGCCATTAAGGATCCCCATTACGCATTATTCTACAACAATAAACCTCTAATAATAAAGGGAGAAACGTTTTACAAAAATGATTCTACAGTCCTTTCTCATGTCGATGAAATTCGGCTATGTAAAGTTGCCACGAATGTTTGTGAGGGCAGAGGTCATTTTATGATCAAAGGTAGCATAGGTAAGGACTTCGATGTGTATCTCAAAGGGAACAAATTGGACTATAAACAAGGAGGGTTTTGGGCGCAAGGTAAGCGGCTGAGTGATTCGGCTCAACTTAGGGCAAAAGAAACTTCAGACAACGCAAGTGCTTTCCTTTATGTGATTACTTTCGCCCATTTATTGCACGTGATTGGGGCGCTTTTATATCTGCTTTTTACATTAAAAAATGCATTGATGAATCGTTACGCGCCAGAAAACACCTTGTCCTTGAGGTTATCAAGCTTGTTCTGGCATTTTTTAGGGTTATTGTGGCTTTATTTGTTCCTGTTTTTAAATTTTATTCATTAAACTTGCAAAAAATTCTAAACAATGGGAGGGCATTCGGTTCAGTTAAATCAAAAGCAGCTTTGGGGTGGCAGGGTATCGCCATTTCAAGTCAGCTATGGCAAAATGATGATGTGGTTTTTTTTAGTTTCGGATGCTCTAACTTTTAGTGGATTATTGGTATCATATGGTTTTACGAGAAGTGATTCCACGGAAGCATGGCCAATAGGTGAGGAGACATTTAATTCGTTACCCTTTCTTGGACATGGCTATCCATTGGTATATGTTGCTTTGATGACGTTTATCTTAATTGTTTCATCTGTAACCATGGTCTTGGCGGTTGAAGCAGGGCACCGTATGGACAAACGAGGCGTTATAAAGTGGATGATTGCAACGATTATTGGTGGATTCTTTTTTTTAGGTTCGCAAGCTTGGGAATGGTATCATTTCATTCACGGAGGTGAATTTGGAAAAGTGGAATTGGCGGATGGGTCCATTGCTATCGTAAAAGGTCATTTTGGCGAAGTTGAGGATTTCAAGGTAATCAAGGCGGGCAAGCATTACAAAAAAGATGAGGTCATAAAAGATGACTTGATGCATAGCTTCCAACACGCGGCCAAAACGGGTAATATTAAGAATGGAATTATTACGCTTCACGATGGATCTAAAGCAAAAATAAACAAGGCTGAGGATCATGATTTAACCTTGATCATTAAAAAGGATGGAAAAATAAATAAATCCACCAAAGAAACTAAGGTGATAGAAGGCGAAAATGCAAAAAAACTATATTATGATGCCATATACTCTGGACAGCCAAATCGGGTTTTTTATGGCGCAACACTTAAGCAAAATGAATACGGTCCTCAGCAATATGGTCAATTTTTCTTTTTTATCACAGGTTTTCATGGTTTCCATGTCTTTTCGGGAGTGGTGATTAATATCATTATATGTGTCGGTGTTTTATTAGGAACTTATCACAAAAGAGGACATTATGAAATGGTTGAAAAAACGGGGCTATATTGGCACTTTGTCGATCTAGTTTGGGTTTTTGTTTTTACATTCTTCTATTTAATATAAAGTATCATGGAGCGAGACGATCTCATTGAATATAGCCTTCCATCTGAAGGAAAAGTAGGATTACATTCAGAGCAAGAAGGTATATCCATCCGAAAAAAGATTTATAAGGTTACCATACTACTTACCGTGGTAACCGTGTTAGAAGTGTTTTTAGGCGCCTTTATTAAGCAGGATTCGGGCATTTGGCCTCTAGTCAAATGGACTTTTGTGGCGCTCACTATACTCAAGGCTGGTTATATTGTAGTTGTGTTTATGCACCTTGGTGATGAGCGTCCCTGGTTGCGATATGTGATCCTTGTTCCTTATTGTTTGTTTATTTTATACCTGATTTTCATCGCACTTTGGGAGGCCACTGCCATTAAAGGCGTTTTGTCATTTTAGGCTAATTTGTAAAGTTTCCAAGCCATGAAAAGGCTTAATTTTCTTAGTTTTTTACTCGTCTTCGGGCCTGCCTTAGTGTTGGTATTCATTGCAACGCGCTCATGCAAACATGACTTTAAAAGTTTAGAGCATTTTGGGAAGTTGCCCGCTTATTCGTTTACAGATGTCAAGGGGAATCAACGAAATTCTGAAGAGTTTAAAAATGATGTGATTATTTTTACAACATTACAAAAATCCTGCCCTTACTCCTGTGCTGTTTCTTTTTATCTTTTAAACCAGATCTTATATCAACACATTAGAAAAAACAAGCATAAACAACTAAAAAAAGTGAGAATAATTTCCTTTGTTACCGATGGCAAAGGCAAGGAGGCGGGAGGGCTTCAAGATTTGCAACAAACAATTAAAGATCAAGTAGAAGGGTACGACCCTGATATTTGGATTTTAGCTAAAGGTGATGCGAGAACCATCTATAATATCACGAATAACAACCAAAACTTGTTGCAAGAGGGCTCGAATTATTATGGAGGGCAGGCATTCCAAGAACTTCTTCTGCTTGTAGATAAACAAAATAATTTAAGAATGGTGTTAAAAGGAAATGATGAAGGATTGATACGTAGAATGAAAGAGAGTCTAGCCCTGTTATTAAAGCAATATGATCAAGAAAGGGCTCGCCGTTAGTTTGTTGCTTTTCTTGTTCTTTCGTTGCACCCAAGAATCCAAAACCTTACCTATTTTAGGAAAAAGAGATGTAATTTATAAGAACGGCTTGCCTGATACCATCTATGCCACAATTCCATCGTTTACCTTTTTCAACCAAGATTCTGTAGTGGTTAACAATGAAACCTATAAAAACAAACTATGGTTAGCAGAATTTTTTTTTACCTCCTGTCCCACTATTTGTCCCATATTGAATCATCAATTGTTGCGATTAAATAACGATTTGCCCAAAGAGGTGCGGTCGAAGATTCAATTTCTATCCTTTACCATTGATCCAAAACACGACAACCCTAGTCAATTGAGGAAATATAAGAGACAACATCATCTGCCTTCAAAAAATTGGGACTTTTTAACCGGTAACGAAAATGAAACCCATCGATTAGGCATTGATAATTTCCTCACCTTTGCAGGAAAAGATAGTCTTTCTGCGGGGGGCTATGCCCATTCTGGTTCATTTACATTGGTAGATGTAAAAGGTCGAGTTCGAGGCGTATATCAAATAACAAATTTTGATTTATCGGTAAATGAACAAGAATATAAAAGAATGGTTAATGAAATAAAAATACTATATAATGAAAACCTTGAAAGCAACACAAATTAAAGCCTATAAAAATATCATAATCGCGGTATCTGTATTAATTCCAGTGGTCGTTGGTGCATTGTTCAGAATTCGCATACCCGGTAACCTCAGTTTTCTCCCACCAATTTATGCGGGCTTCAATGGCGTTACTGCCATTTTACTTATTGCTGCCTTAATTTCGATACGAAGAAAAAAGATTGAATTACATAGAAAATTAATTCGTTTTTCGCTATTGTTGTCCATACTTTTTTTGATCTGCTATGTAGCTTATCATCTAACCTCTGATCCAACTTATTTTGGAGATTCGAACAAGGATGGGATGCTTTCGAGTTATGAAAAAGCAGTAGCTGGAAATTCAAGAAATATTTATACCATTCTATTGGCTTCGCATATTATTCTAAGCATGGCTGTGGTTCCCTTAGTCCTCTTTGCATATCTTAATGCTTGGGCAGGTGATTTTGAAAAGCATAAAAAAATAGTTCGTTTCGCTTTCCCTATTTGGCTCTACGTTGCCATAACAGGCGTAATGGTCTATTGGTTGATTTCCCCTTATTATGCTTAGTTAATTTTTATTTCTACCCGTCTATTTGCTTCTTTCTGTTCATCTGTTTCGGGATTTTGATACACTGGCGATGAATTTCCCATTCCTACTGCCGTTAATCGTTTCGGATCTATTCCATTTTTGACAAGGTAATCCATTATTTTTTTTGCTCGTTTTTTGGATAATTGTTTAGACCGCACGGAATTAGCCCCTTCTTCATTCACATGACCTTGTATTTCTATAGAAACACTTTCATTGACGGCTAAAAAATCCCGAAGTTTTTTTAACCTTGGCAATGACTCATCTAGAATAATGGCAAGTCCTCCAACAAAGAAAATGTCGTCTAATTTTGTAATTGACCCATGTGTTATTGGCGTTAAGTAAAATGTATCACTTTGACTTAATGCCGATATAGTGTGATTTATTATTTCCTTAGGATAATACCCTTCTGCATCAATCTGTAGTTTTGCCGTTCGTTTTTTTTCGTTGTTTATCTTTATTTCAGATCCTCTATATGTGCCATCTAATGGACTTGATGCAAATAAGGCTAATTTGGCCACAACGGGCAGAAAAGTTACTGCGTCTCTAAAGTGTATTTCGTAAATAGGTAGGTATGGGTCCGTTACAAGATTGAGCATAAGTGAATCTTTTTGAAAGGATTTATATGAAGAAATTGGCAAATAATCTACGTTAACTGAAACTGGCGTGTTCTGATTGGATGGGGAATATAGTAAAAAGTGGTAATTTTTATTGCCTTGGACCATATAATTCTGAAAAACAGAATCGCGAGGTGTTCTTCTTTCACATGCGACTAAATTTGCCTTTTTTTCGACAATGGCTTTACAGCCCAATTGCACTGGCACATCAAATACAAATAATACCAAAGAATCCTTATCCATTTTTGTATTTACGACTAAAGATCCGTCTTTTTCACATAAAATATGAAAATAAATAAAATTATTGGATTTCACCGGTAAATTACAGTAATAACTAATTCCGCTTTTGTCTTTTCCACCCTTTCCTTTAAAATTTAAGATATGCCAAACATTGGGGCTAAGTAATATACTCCCTTCACATTTCGTATAATCGGTTTGCGCAACCGTCTGGGAATATAAGAGTATTGCAATAAAGGAGATAAATAAATTTTGTAACATCCTCATTTTTTGAGGACTAAAACGTATTATTTCAAAATTAGTTTCAATTCTCCCTCCAGAGACGTTCGCAATACGATATTTCCAGATGAAAAAAACAATTGCTTTAATTCGATTGTTGCTATTTTTCCTTGTAATCGCAAGTCTGTGGAGACTTCATTATTCAACGAAGCATTGATTTTGGTTTTTAGATTCTTTAACGCATGAGAATAATCCAAATTACCTTTGCGCTGTATTGCATCAATAATCTTGGAGTGCAAAAACCATTTCGCTGATTTAAGGAGAAGACTTTTTGTTTCAATATCAAAATCTAGATTTTGCAATTCAATACGCTCTTCATATTCATTCAATTTGGGTTGGGCTATAAAAAAAACGGTTCCTTTTTTTGATCCTGAAAAGCTCAATTTTAATATAATTCTTTCGTCTTTTGAACCATAAATTGCGATATCCTTGATGCATATAATCTTTCTTTTGAATCTTATGGTATCGCCTACTAGATTTTTTCGAAGGATACTAGAAAGAGAATCGTAGGTAAGCATTACATCCATGCCGAAAGAAAGGCTTTTTCTATTACTCGATACCCCCAATGGGGGAAGTTTTAATTTATTAATTATTGGTTTCTCTGACGTAAATTGGGGAGATACATCCATTTCAATGGTAAAAAACGCAACTTTTCCATTAAGGTTAATTTGATTCATGTAAAGGGCACTTGGACTTAAGAAAAGAAATCCATATCCATCAACTTTTATTGGAAATTGGATTTCATTCCATGCCTTACTAATGTTGCTTTTAATATCGATAAGTTGCAATTGATGATCAATTTCGGATTGTAAGTTTATTAACTGTTTTTTAATTTCGTTTTCCACTTTTGAAGTGGCATCAATGTGCGCGATGGTAAATGAGCACGGATCAAGCAAATTAAACGATTTAAGCACGGTTTTCGTGTTTAATTTGTATTGAGGTGTAAAATTCAATGAGGTAGAATAATTCAATGAAAATCTTCTCATCGGCTCACCATCTCCGCAACTGACAACAACTCTAGGTATTATACAATCGCCATTAACATCTAACAAATGATGGCATTTAGGACAATAACTTAGTTTTAGCCCTAGCGCACCGTGCACATTATAATTCAAATAATTAGACTGGCCGTTAAATTCAATTTTATCCCTGGTAACATCATAATAAATGCTCAATCCCTCACACTGTTCTTGTTTACCATGGTACGTTTTTGGGACTGTTTTTTCGGCTGTTGCCAAAACCGTATTTAAATCCAATTCAATAGGTATGGAAACGCGAGAGACTATTGGATCCAACTTAGGAACACGTGCCAAGCTGTTTCCTGGAGCTAAGGGTTCAATCACATTGCAGGAAAACAAGCTAATCGCTATGAAAGATAAATAAAAAAATTTCAACATTAAACAGTGAAAAATCGACCTGCTTTGGAAGATAATCTTTCGGAAACGGCGCTTAAAAAATCTTCGGTATATACATAATGTTCGCCGGCATTTACCTTATTTCCATGAATACAGACGGCTAAATCTTTCGTCATAATCCCCGATTCTACGGTTTCAATGCAAACCTGCTCAAGGGTATTGCAAAAATCCATCAATGGTTGATTCCCATCCAGTTTTCCACGAAAAGCAAGACCCCGAGTCCAAGCAAAAATCGAAGCAATGGGGTTGGTAGATGTTTTCTTACCTTGCTGATGATCGCGAAAATGACGCGTAACGGTTCCATGTGCAGCCTCAGACTCCATGATTTTACCATCAGGAGTAACCAAAACAGAGGTCATTAATCCAAGCGATCCAAAACCCTGGGCCACAGTGTCCGATTGAACATCGCCGTCATAATTTTTACAAGCCCAAACAAAGTTTCCACTCCATTTCAAGGAAGAAGCCACCATGTCATCAATTAATCGGTGTTCATAGGTAATCCCGATACGATCAAATTCTGTTTTGAATTCGTTTTGATAGGTTTCTTCAAAAATGTCTTTGAATCTCCCATCGTACTTTTTCAAAATCGTATTTTTAGTTGAAAGGTATAGCGGCCATTGCTTAGCCAAAGCCACGTTAAAACAGCTTCGTGCAAAACCGAGAATTGATTCATCGGTGTTGTACATAGCCATTCCCACACCATCCCCTTGAAAATTATACACTTCAAATGTTTGGGTTTCACCCCCGTCTTCTGGTGTGAAGGTCATCGTGAGTTTCCCTTTTCCTTTAAATACCGCATCGGTCGCCCGGTATTGATCTCCGAAAGCATGCCGTCCTACAATAATTGGGGCGGTCCAATTGGGCACTAAGCGCGGAACATTTCTCATTACAATGGGCTCCCGGAAAACGGTACCATCCAAGATATTTCTAATGGTACCATTGGGTGACTTCCACATCGAGGTCAAATTAAACTCTTTTACACGCGCCTCATCGGGGGTAATCGTAGCACATTTAATTCCAACTTGATGTTTTTTGATGGCCTCAGCAGCATCTATCGTAATTTGATCGCGCGTTTCCTCTCGCATCTCCATACCTAAATCATAATATTGGATATCGACATCCAAATATGGAAGAATGAGCTTTTCCTTAATAACTCTCCAAATAATTCGAGCCATTTCATCTCCATCCAACTCAACCACAGGATTAACCACCTTTATTTTTTCCATTTTTTTTGCTTTCTGAAGGACAAAAGTACTATTTTAACTACGCATTTTTATCTAAGGCCCCAATCATCTTGGAAGGATTAACATAAATATCATAATCCTCTGAGGTAATATAATCTAGCGTAATTGCGGCCTCTTTCAAAGTTGTTCCGTTTTTATGGGCATATTTTGCGATTTCGGCCGCTTTGTAGTACCCAATTTTAGGGTTCAATGCCGTTACTAACATGAGGGAATTGTTTAAATGCTTGTTAATTTCAGGTAAATTCGGCTGGATGCCTACGGCACATTTATCGGCAAAGGAAACGCAAGCATCCCCCAGCAATCTCGCTGACGCCAACACATTCGCAGCAATCACCGGTTTGAAAACATTCAGTTCAAAATGACCATTTGATCCGCCGATAGAAACGGCTACATCGTTGCCCATAACTTGCGCACACACCATGGTTAAAGCCTCGGGTTGGGTAGGATTCACTTTCCCCGGCATAATGGATGAACCCGGTTCATTGTCTGGAATAATGATTTCACCAATACCGCATCGAGGTCCGGAGGATAGCATTCGAATATCATTGGCGATTTTCATAAGCGAAACAGCCACACGTTTAAGAGCCCCGGATAATTCAACCATCGCGTCGTGGGCCGCTAAAGCTTCAAACTTATTGGGTGCCGTTACAAATGGATAACCTGTAAACTCAGCAATCTTTTGGGCCACGAGCACATCGTACCCTTTCGGTGTGTTTAATCCTGTTCCCACAGCGGTTCCTCCCAAAGCCAATTCAGCAACAGGGACTAAGGCATTATTTATGCAGCGAATAGAGGAATCGAGCTGTGCCACGTAACCGCTGAATTCTTGTCCTAGGGTCAACGGCGTGGCGTCCATAAAATGGGTCCTTCCTGTTTTAACAATATCGTTAAATTCTTGGGCTTTTCGGGCGAGCACATTGCGAAGATGTGTTACCCCAGGTAAAGTAATTTCTACGGTTTGTTTAAAGGCAGCAATGTGCATAGCCGTGGGAAAGGTATCGTTGGATGACTGTGATTTATTTACATCATCGTTAGGGTTTAACGCCTTTGTTTCGTCCAATAAACTCCCACCTTGGAGGACATGACCGCGGTAGGCAATTACTTCATTGCAATTCATGTTTGATTGTGTTCCTGAGCCTGTTTGCCAAATAACCAAGGGGAATTCTTGATCATGCATCCCAGTTAGAATTTCATCGCAAACCACCGATATTAAATCGCGCTTTTCTTGGCTAAGTACCCCTAACTCATGGTTTGCATGCGCAGCGGCTTTTTTCAAATAAGCAAAAGCGTAAATAATTTCCTTTGGCATCGAGCCTTCGTGACCGATTTTAAAATTATTTCGTGAGCGTTCCGTTTGGGCTCCCCAATAAGCATTGGAAGGAACCTTTACTTCCCCCATGGTGTCTTTTTCAATTCTAAATT
>Ga0214917_10004543_pt1 | contig 15363 bp, 3 predicted proteins | sample LL_1208_BB_MetaG_FD_177983 | JGI IMG/M metagenome (GOLD analysis project Ga0214917, IMG submission 177983) | Freshwater microbial communities from Lake Lanier, Atlanta, Georgia, United States - LL_1208_BB | ecosystem: Environmental > Aquatic > Freshwater > Lake | place: USA: Georgia | collected... | reverse complement strand
GAGACCGTTGTACAGAATGCCCCCCGAGAGTTCCGCCCCGAACCAGTCGGTGAAGTTGAAGCCGGGCACGACATCGAACCGGACTCCGGGGTTGATGGAGATCGATGGGTTGCTGAGGGATCCATGGAGCCCCGGCAGGACGTTGCCCGTGAGGGTTTGCGAGCTTTCCAGATTGTTCACGAAACCAAACCCGAGATCGGTCCGGACGTAGGGCCCAAGGCATTCGGAATTTTGTTCGACGACAAACTCTTTTTCCGAAAACTTGTACGTCATCGACCAGTTCGCGCCAGCCGTCAGGTTGACGAAATCCCCAGTTTCGGCGATGCGACTCGTGCTATCGCTTTTCGAGTAATTGAAATTCAATCCGGTCCCCAATTGCGGGGTGAGGGCAAAGTTAAGACCCAAGCCTAGAGTGTACTGTTGATCTAGGCGCCGATAGAAGCCGTTCTTTGCATTGCCGTCCCCGTCCGTGCCCTCAGGTGCCGACTGAGCGTCGGTGTAATAGGCCAGACGGTAGGAGGCAAATGGGCTGAGACTGATCTGGTCGGTGAAGCTGACTAGGTAGGAGCCGGTCAGGCTATTGTCCGTTCGAGTGTAATAGGAGGGGTTTGAAAAAACATAAGATGCCCGCCAATTGAGTGAAACTGCCTGGGTGTCCGTAAAGGCATGAAAATAATTTGCGGTGTAGGCGCCGGTGATTTCGTTAAGGAAATTATTATCTGCTTCTCCAGCCACGCTGGTTCTTTCTGAAGGAGTATTGAGGTAGAAGTATCCGTTTACGTCGACAGAAAGACCGACACTCAGCTCTTCGGTAACCTGTTTTGTTCCGCGAAAAAAAATATTCATCAGCATAAAATCTTGAGCTAGTCCAAGATCATAATTGCCGGCGTAGTTGTTTGATTGTGCCGGTTCCTCTTGGCTGAAGTAGTTGAAAAATGAGGCCCGAACTCCGACTTCTGGCGTGAACTTTTCGTATCCAGGCATAGTGGAGAAAGTAGGCGCCCAAGCCCCTTCGATCGAGGAGACTGCCTGCCACGCCGCCACGACATTTTTGGAGTTCTTGGCGTAATTTGCGTTCGAGAGCCAGCTATAGGTTTGATCCACATGGAGGCGGGCGAAAGGAAGGTCCGGCTTAGGGCGAACGAGTTGGAGTGATCCGAGATCTTCTGAAACTTCGGTCGCTTCAACGGGGGGTTTTTCCTCGGTCTTACCTTCAAGGGCCAGTTTCTTTTGTCTTTCACGCTCCTGTTGGGCCTGGGCATCTGTGACCGCCTGTTGGGAAACCGCGCCGGGCAAAGCCTGAGCGTTTAAAGAGCCGAGGCTTATCAAAAAGAGGGAGCAAGAAGTAGCCCAAATTTTGGGCATACCCCATCGGCTCGGAATGAGCTGAAAAAGACTCTGTTCCACCAACTCGACTTAATAGCGAGAACCAGAACCATACAATATATAGTATAGGCTTTATTCACATAAACTGCATATAGCTGTAAAAGTAAGAAGCTACCTATATGCCTGTTGCATAAGGCGAATTTTTTTTGCAACAGATTGAATAAGTACCTTGGGGCCTAGGACCCTAGCGTGGTCCCCCCAACTGAGGATCCAGCGTTCGATTTCTTCCAGCGCCCCCAGAGTCATTTCCAAATCAATCACCCCATCCTTGATTTCCCGGATCTTTTGGGTGGGGTGCCAGTCGCGTTCCCGGACCAATCGTGCGGCAAAAGAATCAAAGCGGATTCGGACGGGGTATTTTCCTGTGCCGGCAAAAACCCCAAACCCGCCCTTTAGCTCCTTTTCGGCGGAAAAGCCGCGGGGGCGGTCAAACGTTTTGCCCGTGGCTTTCGGGATTCGGATCCGGGGCAGTGCGAAGGTGCGGATCTGCCCCCGTTGAGGGTCATGGGCCAGAAGGTACCAAGCGTTGTCGATGTTTGCGAGATGGTAGGGGTGAACATGACGTGTCTCAGGGGTAGAAGCCCTCAGGGGCTGATAGCAAAAAGAGATTTCCTGGCGTTGAACAATCGCCCGGGCGAGAAGTCGGAAAACTTCGAGGTCGGCTGCAGACGCTCCAGTAACCCGGAAAGAATAGTCAGATCCCCATTCCCCTAGATCGAAGCTCACCGTATCCTTGAGGGCACCGGTTAATTTTTGAAAGGCGCTCCCCAGGGTTTTTTCAAAAGGGGTTCCCCGGTACTGAGCGAGGACTTTCTGAGCAACAAAGAGAGCGAGAATTTCGCCTTCACTGACCTGGAGCAGCGGAAAGGCTTTAACCTTTTCGGTGTAGCGGAAGGTGTAGCGGGCGGCGTCGTACTCGATGGGCAGGCCGAGGCGGTCCCGCATAAAATCCAGGTCGCGCTGGATAGTCTTGTAGGAAACTTCAAAATCTTTTCCCAGCTGCTGGCAGTTCACGGGGTGTTCGCTGGAAAGAAGGTCGTGAAGGCGGTGCATCCGTTCCAGGGGAGGGCGGCTATGGCCCCCCGAAGGAGCTAAAACTTTTTTCTTCATAGGACGTTTTATGTCCTACCCCAGCAGGCAGGATGGCGCAAGAAAAAAGGAGGTCACAAATGGAAACATTGATGCATTGCCGATCCTGCGGGGAGGACACCAACCGGGCGGACTGGGAAGCCGCCGGGTCCCGTTGCACCCATTGCGGGGAAATCACGGGAGGAACCATCAGCCGGGGGCTGGACGCATTGGCGTCTTTGCGCCGCCGGTTGGAACTGGAGCTGGTCTTGCGACCGGTTGCGAGTCATGCGTAGTCCGCTTGCCTTGGTGTCCGCCCTTGTGGGGGCCGGATTCACGGGGCTCTGTCTGGGGTGCGCCTGGGCGGTGCCGGAGCTTTCCATTCTCTCTGCCGTTTCAGCTGCATTCTGGTGGCAAGTTGCGCGAATTGCTTGAGATTGGTTCTGGCTAGGGAGTGCAGTGAGTCAAAGTCACTTAAGATATCCCGATGAACACAATATGTGGTAATGATAGGTAGTTATTAACTAAATGCTGTATTTGAATATAAGTTACTAAGAATAAGAATTTTACGCCAGATAAAAATCACCAAAAAGCATTGACTTTCAACAACTTATCCGCATATTAAAAATATGCCACTCTGGGACATGGGCTTAATGGGGTATTTGGGCGGATTTTTATTTGAACCATTCGGTCTGGTGGGCGGTCGAAGTATATAGCTTATGATTTTCTCTCATTCGGATTTCGGGCGCTTCTTTCTCTTTTTTGTGGGGATGAGCACAGGCATCGCCTCTACCGAATTGAAGGACGCAGAGATCACAACATTGAAGAACATTGTTGAACATGACGCCGGATCGGGACCCACTCCAGCAAAGGTGAATGAAAAGATTGGGGAAAATTCGAAAGTGACAACAGCTGCAGCTTCGATGGCGGAGCTTACCTTTGGAGACTCTTCCATCACGCGAATCGGGGCAAACAGCGTCTTTTCCTTTCAGTCAAAAGAGAGGCTCGTGAAATTGGATAAAGGCACGGCTTTGATCCATGCCACTCCAGGGAATGGCGGGGCGACGGTGGATTGTGGCGGGGTGACTGCAGCGGTCAGTGGTAGCACGTTCATGGCAAGCCGGAGTGCCTCCGGCTCTTCGGTATTCGTTCTGTTGGAAAGTTCCGGGAGTTTGAAGGTGACGACTCCAGGAGGACAAACGGCAGTCATCCTCCCAGGGCAAGCGGCCTCAACAGGGGTTGGACCGAAATCTTCAATCCAGGTCTTCGATGTGGATGTGAAAAAAGTGATGGAGACGACTCCTCTGGTCCAAGGCTTTAAAAAAGAACTCCCCTCGCAGGCGGAGATCAATGTGGTTTCGGAAAAACAGCAGGCGATGATTCGTGAGGGTAAAATAGAAGTTCTCGGGGTCGAAGTGGTTGCCACTGGTCAGGATGGAGATCTGCTGGTGGGGGCACCGCGTGAGAGACCCGAACCGGGAGCTGGTAAAGATGGTCTCGATATCAATACTGCAGCAGGGGGCGAGGGTCCAGGAGCAGTAGCTGGAGCGAAGCCGCCCCCCCCGCCCGGAGCCGGGCCATCAATGAACGCGGCTGGCCTGGGGCCAGTCTTGGATTCCTCCTTTTTGTCGGCACAACGCAAACTTGCTGAGGCAGGGCCCCAAGGGCCAACTCAGTTGAAAGTGACCCTGCCAGATGGGATTTCCGAGGAAACGCTGCAGGCAGGAACAGTCAGCCTGAATAGCCCCGCAGTTCAGGCTGTGCCTGTCACTTTAGTGTCGGCCAGCGGACAGAAGATCACCTTCAATTTCCCGGAGGGTTCGACGATTCCGGTGGGAGCGATGTCGATTCCTTTCACCTTTACTGTGGCGGATGACGGAATCATATCCAATGGAAGCTCGAATTCGGCCGCACTCTCAATCCGTGCATTTGCATCCAAATTGAGCGCCGTAGGAGGAGGATTGGTCGCCGATATTACTTCCGGAATTAAGCCGGTAGAGACGGTTTCTGGCACATTACAGCTTGGCACCTCGGAAAATCCCTTTGTGATCCAGCTCCCCGGCAAGGTAGCCGCCGATCTGGCAGCCAAGGTAACATTGGAAGCATTTAAAAATAATATAAAGATTGGACAGGCGGAAAATAGTGTAGTCATTCTGGCAGGACAAAGTGTTTTAAATCTAACGGGAAATAACCTTCCTGATCCCCAGATATATTCTTCAGAACCTTTGGAAGTCACGCTGACCATTGCGCTAGATCAAATCGGAAGAACCATCAGTAAAAACTTTGAAATTCTTCCAAGGAGCCTAGATAATGCATTGATTCGGTCCGCAAACCCAATTCGGAATCTGCTATCAAGCGCAAGCACCGAACTCAGCTGGAGTAGCGTTCCCAATGCAAGCGCTTACGAAATTAGCGCCACATCATTAGGCGTAACAAAAAATAAGTTAGTTCTGGATAATTTCTATAATTGGATGGATGGACTCACAAGCAGTGCCAAAATTGATGTCAAGGCTCTCACATCGGGAATTCAAGAGGGAGCTCTTACGCTCGCTCAAAATTCCCAATTCAAGTTACTTTTTGGAGGACAAGCTGAACTAAGTGACATAAGAAAAAGCTCTGTAGAAATCTTCCTTGCTGTCCTAAGCAGTGGCGGTGAGTTGATCGACTCTATTCTTTTAAAAGACAATGGTAATGGGGCTTTCTGGCTCACGGACGTAGCTGGTGAGGCAAAACAAGTGGCATCGATCGACTATGATATTGGCATCGTCAGCTTGTCTGAGGATGCGTTGGGGAAAAGCCTGCCTTTGGCGGAGGTGTACTACAGCGCCAGTTTTGTAGAAGAAAAAAATCTGACATCTATTGCTAAAATTGATACCAGTGCGGGGCTCAGTGAAAACGAGCTAATTCAGGCTGACAAGTATTTCTACTTCCAGGCGAAAATTGGTGACGAAGGGCCTACAAAATTCTTTGCCGATGCACCGCTGAAGCTAGATCTTGCGAGATCTTCCGGATGGGAAGATCCGACATCATGGATGGCAAGCAAGGACGTGAAGGCTGTCGACATCGGCTTCGACTTTTACGCGGCGAATGCAGAAATCTACATAAACGATTTAAAAAATCGGCAACCAATTGAAGTTGCTTTTAACTCTGACAAGGTTGTTCTGTATGCGGATAAGATTAGCCTACTTCGCGAATCCGACAAACTCTTCGGCACTGAAACGGAAATCAATGTTAAACTGAATGAATTAAATCAATCGAATGAAAAGTCCTTAACTCTCATCGGGGGGAAGAACGGCATCGACGTGAGCAATGTTGTGCTGGATGTCAATGGGGCAGATCTAACGATGGAAACTTCTTCTGGCGTTAGCATGGATACTGCTTCTCTAAAAAACATCGGGAATAAATTCGAAGTTAGTGCAGCAGCTTCGGTCGAGATGGGGGCCAAGGGCGGCACATCTGCGGTAACGGTTGAGGCAAAATCTGAAACGGCGAACAGCATGGCAGTGATCCGGACGGGAGATTCCTTAGAGCTTCGACGTGTAGTGTTGAAGAGCTTTTCACGCGGCGAAATCGTTTCTGTCGCAGCTGAAAACAAGGGGCGTGTGTTGCTGAGTGCCTCTACGGCAAGAGACTTTCATATCAACGAGCTAGTGAATGCTGTCATTGTGGCCGATGCGAAGGGGCAAGTTGATCCATTGCGGAGCAGCAGCCCGGATATTGTCGCCCAAGGAGCTGATCTAACCGTAGAAGGCAATCTGCCAATCAAGACAGCGAAATATCAGGGCGTTGATGTCCACGGCTATAATGTGAATTTGGAGGCTTCGCGGATCGCACTGAGCGGAGCCCGCATTACTGCTGTGAATGCCATTACCGCAAAAGCACAGACCCTGGTCGTCGACAGTTCGATCCTTCGGGTTGTGAGTGCCCTTGGGTCGATCAACTTGTACAGCGGGTCCGGCTTTGTGAATCAACAGTACGGTACGGTAGCGGAAGGAATGGTGAACTTCAGTGGATCCAATACTTTCCAAATTGGCGCGCAGACTGTTTCGATTTCGAGCGCGCAGGATATTCAGAATGCGCTGAGTAGCGGCGTCATGATTCAGGGAGCGGCGGCTCCTGTTGGCGGAAAGATCAATATTCTTCCGGCTAACAATGTTTCTGCTGCTGCAGCCTCACAACTTAACTAAACTTTTTCGCCTTAGAATTGGCCACTCGAGGAAACTGGGGGGGGCGATTTGAGGCTCCACTATATGTTGTATTGGTTTTCTGCATAATGTCTGAATAAAAACATCTTAATATAAGTTATATAATTCTAATCAAAAACAACTTACATCGTCTCTCTATAAGCTAAAGCTAGGCATAGGCTAAAATATTTGCATATAATTGCAAGTCAGCAATTTATATGACTACTATATATAGGTGGCTTTAATTAAAAAAGCTGGTTTAAATTGAACTTTTCCAAGCGAAAATGGGTCAAAGAATGCTAGGATATTATGTGATGATGTCACCAAACGGATTCTTTGTCTCTCAACGCTTTGGGCGGATTTTGTCTGTCGCCTTATTGCTGCTTGTGGGATCTGTTTTTGACGGCCGGGCGCAACTTGGATTTCCAGTCATCAACTCTTTTGAGCCGACGAATGGTCGAGCTGGAACAACGGTCACCATCAGCGGAGAAAATCTGGCCAACTCAACCCTACTGGTTTTCAACCGTAGCGCTCTCCTCCCTGGTTCCTTCAAGGTTGTGAACGGAACAACAGTGACTGCCCAAGTTCCCGTTGGTGCAAGCTCCGGGCGCCTCCGACTCACGACAGCCAGCGGAACCGGCGCCAAGGGAACTGCAGCGGTAAGCGGAGGTCAGGTGACGGGCATCACGTTTAGTCCGGGCGGAACCGGGTACGACTCCAACACAAAGATCAACCTCCTCGGCGGAAGTGGAAGCGGGGCTAGTGCAGATCTGGTTTTGAATGGCGGAACCATAACGGGCGTCACGAATCTGATCGGAGGTTCGAACTATGTCTCTGCTCCGACGGTGGTGTTGGCCAACTACACGGCGACCAGCGCCGGCGACTTCACTGTCACTGCGGCCGCCACAAACATTGTCACCACCCTGGTGCAAGGGGTGATCAAGGATACGAGCAGTGCCGGCGATGCAGTGGGAACCCTATCGGCCACCTTTGACGGGGTGACAGATTCGGCAGCAACCTTTGCTCTGGTCAACGGAACCGGCTCGACCGACAACAGTCTCGTTAAGATCACTGGTAACCAGTTGAGTCTTCGTTATGGGGGGCGGTTGGACTCCGAGGTTAAGCCATCTCTTTCCCTTCGCATCCGTGCCACCGACTCGACTGGAGTCTACGGGGAAAGCGTCATAGCCGTTACTGTCACTTTGGATACGGCAAAGGACGTGGATCAGGATGGGCTGACCTTGGCTCAAGAAAAAGCAATCGGAACATCCGATCTAAAATCCGATACCGACGGGGACGGTTCTCCAGACGGCAACGAGAGCGACGCGACAACTGCCATGGTGTCATCCTACGGGGGGGCGGCGACAAGTTCGGCCATTACCCCTCCCACACTTCTCGGCTGGGGGAACAACTACTTTGGACAGATCACGCAGCCGGTGACATCAGGCCGGATGCCTGCAGGGTTTGTCCAGGTATCAGGAGGATATGGGCACTCCGTGGCGGTGACCTCGAGCGGTGTGGTCTATGCATGGGGCGACGACGAATATGGTCAGGCCACTGCTCCCGTATTGACCGGAGTTTGGGAAGTAGCGGCAGGGATTTATCATTCGTTAGCTCTCAAGTCGGATGGGACGGTGGAAGGCTGGGGGGCTGGAGCCGCAGGAACTGCGACAGGGACAGAGCCAAACTTCGGACAGGCGAATCCTCCGGATTTTTCTTCTGCCAATCCGGCAGTTGCCCTTGCCGCCGGTGGATACCACAGCTTAGCGCTTCGGGCGGACGGAACGCTGGTGGCTTGGGGAAACAACGATGCGGGGCAGGCAGAAGTTCCTGCTGGATTGGATCGGGTGGTCGGGATTGCAGCCGGGTTGTATCATAATATTGCTTTGCGTGCGGACGGGACGATCCGCACATGGGGTCTGGTTTACAACGGGTCAGGATATGATTTGGCGACCAAGTCGGTTCCGGCATTAACCGGGGTAACACAAGTTGTGGCGGGAAGCGGGTTTTCTGCGGCTCTTCTTTCCAACGGAACCGTTCGGGCTTGGGGGAAAATTCTAAGTGGAAGCAGTTATGTGGATGCTTCTGCCGCAATGGTCGGATTGACCGGAGTCAGGGAGATTGCGGCCGGGGCCCACCATCTCGTTGCACTTCTTTCGGAAGGAACCGTTCGGGTGGTGGGGCGGGCGGATGAAGGAGAAGCGACACTTCCCAGCGCGGCCAACCAATCGATCAACAGGATTGGTGCTGGTTCTTATCATGCCTTTGCGATTCGGGCGGCACCCAGCCTGCCAACTCTTTCGGGAGTGGGGGCCTATGCAAGCATTGGACAGCCCTTGAATCTCACGTTGCCGACTGGAGCGGGAACTGTCGTGGGATTGCCGGATGGCTTTGTGAAAAATGGAACCTCCATTCAAGGAACATTTAGCCAAGCCGCGTTTCGGGTTTTGCGAGTGGCGGTGGGAAATAGTGCCGGCACTGTCTCGGCGTTAACGGCGATTGGAACACCGAAGATCACCGCCTCGCTCGCGCTAGGTGGATTAACAGCAAATTACACCGGCAGTCCCGTTAGTGTAACCGTTTCCGGAAAGCCTGATGCGGCAACGGGCACAGTAAAAATCACATACACCGGAATTGATGTGGTTTATCCGGAGTCGGAAACAGCTCCCACGCTGGCGGGGCAGTACTTCGTGAAGGCGGAGATCGTCGGGGATGCCGTATATGAAGGGTCCATTACAGGAACTCTGATTGTGTCACAAAAGAGTGAAGCGCTTTTAATTTCCGTGGCTGATTCTTCGGGAGCGCCGCTTTCCGCTAATACAGATGGCTCGTACAATGTTTCCTTTGCGCAAGAGTTGCTGGTGAGCGGGACTGCGGCCGCATCGTTGTTGCCGGTGCTGGTGGAAACCGGGACAAACAACACCGGGCTGGTCACAGTCGTTCAAGATTTTCTTACAGGAGAAGCCCGGGTAACCATCGGATCTTACTCCGGAGAAGTTGAACTTCGAGTCTACCGGACGGCGAGCGCGAACTATGCTGACCTGGAAAGAATTCTCGTGCTTCGGGCCCAACCTGCGGCGGTGAATCTTTCGGCGACAAGCTTAACGGCGACCTACGATGGGTCAGAGAAGAAGCCGACAATTTCCGCAGGAGGACAGGATGTCTCCTTGAATTACGAGTTCCGCCCTCAAGGAAGTTCTGGAGCTTATTCTTCAACAATCCCTACGGCTGCAGGGAATTACGAGTTCAGGGCGGTCGTTGGAACCCCGGGGTACTCGGGCGTTCTCACAGGAACGTTCGCAATCGCAAAGAGCGCCGCGACTGTGAGTTTGTCCGGCCTGACGCAGGAGTACACGGCAACCGCCCGATCCGTCACAGTTGCCACAGTTCCTCCAGTACTGAACACCTCCGTTGCCTATGTGGGTAGCGATGCCGCGCATACGGCTGTGGGCACATATTCGGTCACGGCCACAGTTACCGACCCAAACTTTACTGGAGTTGCTACTGGGACGATGACGATTCAGGCAGCTGCCCAAGAAATTCTTTTCGATGCGATCCCCAATCAGTCGGCAGACGCCAAGTATGTTACGGCTTACGCGACGGGGGACACTTCGGCCAATCCCGTGACCCTCGTTGTTTCAGAGGGCGCAGCGCAGATCGGATCGACAAGCTTAAGCCAGGGGGTTCGGCGGATTGCTGTGATAAACGGGGGATCCGGGTACAAGACGGTGCCCAATGTAGTGGTGAGTGGAGGTGCAACGGCCGAGGCAAAGATTTCTGGAGAAAAAGTTGTTTCGATCGAGGTGACCTCTGCCGGCACCGGATATAGTTCTGCCCCCCAAGTTGCGATCGAGGGGAACGGAGGAGCATCCGCCACCGCTTTTCTGGGCCCGCAGACGGTGGGAACGGTTGCCATTCTCGGAACCGGAAGAATTTCGATCCGAGCTTCCCAAGCAGGTGATGCGAATCATGCCACAGCTGCCGACGTAACACGGACGTTCGTGGTGGTGCCAGCTCCGGTGAGTCGTGCAACAACACCGATGGTTGCTTCCGGTCGTTCCCACACTCTGTATCTTTCCCCGGAGGGAATTGTGTTTGCTTCGGGAGCGAACGTGGACGGACGTTTGGGGATGGGGGACAGCGCCAATCTCACGGGATTGACCCAAATGACTTTTGTGAACAGCCGAGAAAAAAGCAACGGAGAGGTTGTAACGTTGGATGAAGTTTCTGCTGTTTCGGCGGGGGGGCAGTTCAGTCTCTTCCTCCGGGCGGACGGAACCGTTTATGCCGCTGGGAGCAATTTATTTGGGCAGTTGGGAACGGGTAAAACCGAATCCTTCCGTGGGGTTGCACAGCAGGTGCTGAATTCGGATGGGACGGCTTTGACAAAGATTACAGCGATCTCGGCGGGGATATCGCATGCCTTGGCCGTCGACGAAGATGGAAATGCTTGGGGCTGGGGGGACAACACCTCGGGGCAGCTTGGAACTTCCATTTCTGGAACTTCTGCCAACCGCGCGACGAAAATTGCCTCAGGGGTTCTTGCTGTGGCTGGCGGAGCGCGGCACAGCTTTCTTCTGACTCAAGCAGGTGCAATCCTTGCCTACGGCGCGGATGATTTTGGTCAAAAAACCGGAGCAAGCGGGATCACAAGCCAAGTGGTGTCAGTGGCTTCTGGGGAAAATCATGGGTTAGCAGTGGATAAGGATGGCCGGGTTTGGAGTTGGGGCGATAACCGGGCGGCGGAAGTTTCTGCCGATGGCACTGTTTCCACTCAAGGTGCGGTGCGTCGAATCAGCTCCCCTCTTCTTGTCGACGTGGTCTCCCTAGCCGCGGGAGCAGAGCACTCGATGGCATTAACGAGAGAAGGAAAAGTAGTCGGATGGGGGCAAAACCGGAGTGGCCAACTGGGTAGTGGAGCACTGAATACGACTTCACCTTACGCAACTGCGGCCGGGCTATTTGCGAATACCACCCAAGGCGCTTCGATTTCAGCAGGCGGTTATCACTCCGCTGTCATTTCCAGCGGAGCGGCCGCTTTTTCCGTGGGTCTGAATACTTCCGGTGAATGTGCCAATGGAACCAAGGCCAGCACGGTGTCCACCGGACCGCGGATCCCTTCGGCTTTGGTTTTCACGGGAAGACCCGTCTTGGCTTCGTTTACGCCCACGACCGGAGATGTTGGAACGTTGGTGACCATCACGGGAGGTTGGTTTGGAACCAGCCCGGCGACGACGGTCACCTTCGCCGGGTCCGGTACGAGCCGAGTCAGCGCCACCGACGTCACGGTGGCAACTCCCTATCGGTTGACGGCAAGAGTCCCGGCTGGATTTGCTGCTGGATCGATTCAGGTCGCCCGGAACGGAATTACAGCGACGAGCGGAACCGATTTTGGCGGTTCGGCTGGTGGAAGTGTGGATTTCACCTTTTCCGCTGTCGGGGCAATCTCCCCCAGCTTTGCGCTCGTCCGAACAGAAAACGTGGATGCGGCAGGGGCGCAACTGGGTTCCTTTGTCGCCGGTTCGGGGAACAAAGGGATTTTCTATCTGAAAGAAGGAGAGGGAGACACCGACAACAGCTATTTTGATCTCCAGACCGACGGAACGCTCTTGACCAAAAAATCTTTCGATTATGAAACAAAATCCTCTTACAACCTCCGAGCCGAACTTCGCCAACCCAACGGAAGCAGTCAGGCTCACATTCTGACGATTCAAATTCAAGATGATGATAGTGAGGACAACGATGGGGACGGGCTGACTCAAGCCCAAGAAGCAGTCTATGGATCATCCGACCGGCTGACCGATAGCGACGGGGATGGGCTACCCGACGGCTTTGAAGTCGCCACTGGAACCTTGCCCGCATTCGCCCGGCCAGTTGCCCCCTCCGTCACCGGGTTGACGGCTTCAGAAGTGACACCGACCTCCTTCCGGGCCCGCTGGAGTCCCGTTTCGTCCAACTCGGCCATCAACTATCAGATTGAGGTTTCCACCTCAGCAAATTTCACCACGCTCCTTCCCGACTATCCGAAAAGTGTGGTTGGCACGGACTCACGGATCGAAGGGCTGACGTCGGGCACGACGTACCACTACCGAGTTCTGGCGGTGGACGGAACCAGTGAGATCATTGGCGGCTCGATTTTCTCCGGTGGGAAAAGTGACTACTACAATGTGGCCACGGTGGCTCCGGCACCAGTCATCACAGCCGCTGCGACGGCGTCTGGACAAGTGGGTGTTCCCTTTGTTTTAAACTTTGCCATCCAACCCTCTGTGACGAGCTTCTCCTTGGCTTCCGGAGTTTTGCCTGCGGGATTGAATCTCGTGAAATCGGACGGATCGATCGGCACGGCCACACTGAGTGGAACTCCGACCCAAGCGGTTACAAGTGGAGTTTCTCTTGTATTCACGGCAGTCGGGCCCACCGGTTCTGACAGCAAGAGTGTTGAGCTCACGATCCAGAAGGGGAAGCAGACGATTCAGTTTGCTGCCCCAGTCTCCAGTGGGGCGATCGGGTATCAGACCGATGCAATTCCACTTTCCGCAACTTCGGTCATCGAAGGAAGCTCCAGCCCTACGGGATTGAATCCGATTTTCTCCGTGTCCGGTGCGGCCGAACTGAACGGGGCAAGCCTACTGTTGACCGGCACCGGCACAGTTGCGGTGACGGCTTCGCAGCCCGGGAATGACAATTATGAAGCTGCTACTTCGGTTCAGCAGTCTTTCACCGTAAATCCTTACTCGCAGAATCTTTCGTTTGAGGGTGTGTCTGATTCGGTGACTTATCAGCCTGGTTTGAACATTCCCTTGGCTGCCAGCTCCGATCGTTCAGGACAGAACAATTTCTCTTACTCGGTCATTTCCGGTCCAGGATCGATCTCTGCCGACAAGTTGGTGGTCTCAGGAGCAGGCTCGGTCGTTGTTAGGGTTTCCGAATCCGGCGGAGATTTGGTGGCGGCTGCTACGGCAGACAAAAGCATTGAGATTCGGAAGGCAGCCAACACGATCGAGTTTTCGGATATCGGCTACCAGACGATAGGGACTGGAGTTTCTCTAAGCGCGACAGCCAGCTCTGGTCTTCCAGTTTCTTTCCAGGTGGTAGAAAATTCTCGGGTGCCGAATGTGGCTCCCGAGTTTGCCTCGATCACGAGCGATGTTCTGACCACAACACAAGCCGGATGGGCAAGAGTTCGGGCCAGCCAAGGAGGCAACGGGAACTACGAGGCGGCGACGGCGGTGGAGAAGGATGTCCGCTTTTTTGCCGGCTACGCAGTTGTTTCACTGGGCGACTTGGTTCAAGTCTCCAGCGAGAGCCTGCCAGTTTCGGTCGGCACGGATCCGCAGGGGCTGGCCGTTTCGACCCTCTATGCAGGAAGTGCCGCTCGGCCTTCTTCTGCGGGGGAATATGGGGTCGATTCGGTCGTTCAGGATTCCGCTTACGCAGGAAGGGCGACAGGAAAACTCCTGCTGCTTGATCCGAAGCCGACCCTTGCTCTGGAGACGGTCACAGGGGAAGCCAGTGAAAAGGATACGACAGGTGGACTGGTCTTTGCCGTCCTTCGAGCCGGGGGAGATACGCGTGAGGTTACTGCGAAAGTGGAAATCACTTTTGCGGGCGGACAGAAGGAGTCGAAGGACGTGACTCTTCCGTCAGGCCAAAACCGCAAGACATTTCAGGTTTCTGTTCGTCGGGTGACGGCGGATGAAGATGTGACGGTCAAGATCCTCGCCAATTCCACATACAATCTGAATCCTGTCTCGGTGGAATTCTCCGGAGTGAGCAGTGCGACGGCAAGGGCTTCTGTTCGGAACGGGGCGGTGGATGAAGTTCTGTTGACCAATGGGGGTAGCGGGTATTCAGCAAATCCTGTGGGGAAAGTTCGCGGGGGTGGCGTTCGCGAGGCTGAGCTCAAAGCGGTAGTCACAGGTGGGTTCACTGCAGTGACTGGAGGAACTTTCAGCTCCACAGGAACATCCAGGGCTGCAGCAGCTCAGGCAATTTTAGGGGCAGGGAAAGTGATTGGATTCAAGGTCACCGATCCCGGATCGAACTATCTGACTGCACCCTCCGTCCAAGTCACAGGGGGGGCAACAACTGCAACGGGAACAGCAATCATTGTTGGGGGCAAGGTTACGGAGATCAGGGTTGTCTCCGGCCAAGAAGGATCGGGATTCAATGGAAAATTGACCGATGTGGAGATTGTGGAAAAGGGGGAGGGATACACCTCGATTCCCTCTCTCGTTTTAACGGACGAAGGAGCGGGTTCGGGTGCCAGCTTGGTGGCTTCTGTGCGGTATGGTCGGTTGAGCGGAGTCCAGATCGAATCGACAGGAAGTGGCTATACTGGGGCACCAACTGTGACAGTGACAGGCGGGGGAGTCAGGGAGGCTGAAGTAACGGCGATTGCCAGCAACGGACAAATCAGTGAACTGCAACTGGTGGATGGGGGAGAAGGATACCGGACCGAAACGGCTTATGGGAAAATCATCGACGTGGATGGTCAGATTCCCGCCATTAGCGAACTGCGCTTCACCGATGAGAGTCTGGTCGGGGCAACTCAGGTCGCGCCGGGGGAGTTTCTTTATTGTGACGGCGCGAATCTGGGTCAGGTCAACCAGGTTCTTGGAGAAGGTGGCACGCCGATCTCCTTCACCTCCTTGTCTGCTTCCCGTGGTGTGATTCGGGTTCCGACGGAAGCCCGGTCCGGGCCGCTTTCCGTTCTCGGATTCAG
>Ga0214917_10004542_pt1 | contig 15367 bp, 10 predicted proteins | sample LL_1208_BB_MetaG_FD_177983 | JGI IMG/M metagenome (GOLD analysis project Ga0214917, IMG submission 177983) | Freshwater microbial communities from Lake Lanier, Atlanta, Georgia, United States - LL_1208_BB | ecosystem: Environmental > Aquatic > Freshwater > Lake | place: USA: Georgia | collected... | reverse complement strand
CGGAGCGTCAGCGACGGGATCGGGCCGATGGAGTGTGGCCCATCCCCCGGCTGACGACGGGGGCTTGTATGAGAGCATCGATGTACGGGGGCATGCGTGAATTCGGCCCCGGGCCACACACATGCAAGCCCGGAGCGTCAGCGACGGGATCGGGCCGATGGAGTGTGGCCCGTCCCCCGGCTGACGCCGGGGGCTTGTATGGCGGCATCGATCTATGCCGCCGCCGCCACTCCATCCACTTGCCTACCTACGGCGAGGGGGTGTAGTCTTCCGGCGGGCGCATTCACATCCGCTCCACATCCCCCTCCCCGGAGACCCAGCCCATGCTCAGGCGTTCGTTCGTCGGTGGAATCGCGATGGCGGCCGCGAGTCTCGTCGGGCTCGGGAAGGCCGTCGCCGCCCCCAAGACCTATAAATACCGGTGCCCGAAGTGCCAGCTCATCGAGGAGTACGCCCAGCCCGGTGTCAGGAAGTGCCCGAAGGACGGCTGGACCATGATCAAGGTCTCCTGAGCCCCGGGGGCGACTGCGGGGTGGACCCTGCCCCCTGGTGATGCCCGCTCCGCAGGCTCAGAGTCCCGACCCATCGGAGACGCTCCTGCCCCCCGTGTGGCCCGTGCCTGCCGGGCTCACGGGCAAAAACGTGCGAAACGATGACAGACACCGTGAGGCTCGCCCTGTTCACGGTCGTCTGGACGGCCGTGTGGGCCGCCCCGCTGCCACGACTGGGCAGGTGGGCGGAAGTCGTCGCGGGACTGATCCCCTTCGTGGCCTTCGGCCTGCGGGTGTTCGCCGGGTTCTTCGTCGGCGTGCCCGCGGATGATCCGGTGCGCGTCGTCGTCGGCCCGCTCCTCGACTGGATCGACGGACGGGCAGGGGCTCCGCCATACACCTGGGTGCTCGACGCGACGGTCGCGGTCGGGCTCGTCTGGCTGGCCTCGGCATTCGACATCCCGCGGACCTCGCGGATGGCAACGGCATGGATCATGCCCGTCGTGGCGGCCGTCTCGTGGTCGAGCACGTGGGCGACCGGGCTGCCGATCGACCGTCTGCTGCCCGCGCGGCTCCCGGCTCCACTGCTCGCCCTTGCAGCGGGCAGCGTGATCGGCGGCATCATTCGCTGGACGCCGTCGCCCATCCCCGTGGCGATCCGCCGACGCGCCGCGCTGGCGGCCATCGTGACGGTGCCGCTGGCCGTGGTCGCTGGCCTCACGGGGCTCTGGCTCGCCGGAGGCCCGCCTCCGCAGCACGCGTCGCTGGCCACGTCGATCGCCTCGCTGGCCACCGGTGTGGGTGCCGCTCTGGCAGGCCTGGCGATCGGGGGCCTGGAGCGGCGGCGGAGCCGGTGGTTCTTCGCGATGGCCGTCGGCGTGGCGGCCGGGGCGGTCCTCGCCCGCACGGCGTGAACGGCACCCCGGCCTGCAGCCGCCACCGGTCCCGCGCATACTTGCCGCGGTGCCGTCGGACGTCCTATCCTCCGGTTGGCCGGGGGCAGGTCTGCGGTGACGCGGCGCAGCGCCCCGGGGATGTCCCCACGCGGACGGCTCGCGGCCCCGATGCCAGGATCGCTCCATGCCCCCCTTTGCCAGGCTTCGAGACGATCGCCACCTCGCCGCCCGGACGCTGCTCGTGGTCGCGTGCCTGGCGACCGCCACCACGTCCGCCGTGGAGTCGCCGTCGCCGGCCTACCTGCCCGCGGGCCTGGCGGCGACCCTCGCCGCCGAGCATCGCGAGGCGCTCGTCGCCGACGTCGTCCGACGGGGCGACGCCGCCCGCGGCTCCACGATCTTCCATACCCGGCACCTCACCTGCGTGCAGTGCCACGCGACGGGCTCCGGCCCGTCGCCGCTCGGGCCGAACCTGGCGGCGATGCCCCCCGGCGTGCCACCCGAGGGCCTCGTCGCCCATCTCGTGGAGGCGATCCTCGCTCCCTCGGCCGTCATCCGTCCGGAGTACCGCGGCGTGACGGTCATCACCGACGAGGGCCGGAGCATCTCGGGGCTGATCGCCCGCGAGACCGCCGACGCCCTCGTGCTCCGCGATGCCGCGACCGGCGGAGGGGAGGCGGCGGTGCCGAAGAACAGCATCACCGACCGCGTGGTGTCGACGCAGTCGCTCATGCCGGCGGGGCTCGCCAACCTGCTCCGCGACCGCGGCGAGTTTCTCGATCTCGTCCGCTACCTCGCCGAGGTGGCCGCGGGCGGCCCCGCGCGGGCGGCGGCACTGCCCCCCGATCCGGCGGCGCTGGCGGTGCAGGGCCCGGCCGCCTACGAGGCCGACATCGACCATGCCGCCTTCCTGCGCGACTGGGAGAATCCGACGCGGTCGCGGGCAGCGTTCGCCCGCGGCGAGGCGATCTACGGACGCGTCTGCGCCAACTGTCACGGCACGCTCGACGCGGCCGGCTCGCTCCCCACGGCCCCGCGATTCGCGGAGGGCCGGTTCCGTCATGGTGCCGACCCGCTCTCGATGTATCGCACGCTCACCAGCGGCAACGGCCTGATGGTCGCCCAGTCGTGGATGGTGCCGTCGCAGAAGTACGACGTCATCCACTACATCCGCGAGGCGTTCCTCGAGGACCGCAACCCCGCCTTCCATACGGCCATCACGCCGGACTACCTGGCCACGCTTCCCGCGGGCCGGTCGCGGGGCCCGGCCCCCCCGACGATCGAGACCTGGCGGCTGCACGACTACGGTCCCTTCCTCGCGGGCACGTTCGAGGTGGGCGATGGCAAAAGCCGGGAGCGGCGCGGCGACGGCATCGCCCGCAAGGGCCTCGCGGTGCGGCTCGACCCGGGGACGGGCGGAGTGAGCCACGGCCGGGCCTGGATCCTCTACGAACTCGACACGCTCAGGGCGGCGGCCTTCTGGACCGGCGACGCCTTCATCGACTGGGCCGGCATCAACTTCGACGGCCGTCATGGCCGCCACCCGCGGATTGCCGGCGAGGTGCAGGCAGAGCTGCCGACCATGCCCGGATGGGCCGATCCCGCCACGGGATCGTTCGCCGATCCGCGACCGCTCGGCCGCGACGGCGCGGCGTACGGCCCGCTCCCCCGCGGCCACGTCCGCTTTCGCGCGGTGCACCACGCGGCCGCGGACGGCGGCTCCGACGGCCTGCCCCGCTCGGCCGTCGTGCTCGACTACCTCGTGGGCACGACGCCCGTGCTCGAGACGGCGGCCCTCGCGCCGCCACTGGCGATCGACGGCCGCGAGCGGCCCGTCGCGATCCGGGCGTTCTCGCTCGGGCCGCGGCCTTTGCCCCTCGCGGTGCGGCTGGCGGCGGCACCTGCGGCCGCGGCGCTGGCCGGTCCGCGGCCGGCCGCCGGCCCGGCGGCGGGCATCATCCTCGCCGACGGCTTCGTCACGCTGCAGATCCCGGCGGGCGACGAGCCGCTGGACGTGGCCGTGGCGATCGCGGCAGCCGACACCGAGCCACTCGCACGCCATGCGGCGACGCTCGAGGTGCCGCGGGCCCGCACGCTCGTCGGCCGCCCGGCACCGCCGCTGTGGCCCACGGCCGTGGAGACGACGATCGCCCCGGGAGGCGACGCGGGCCCCTTCGCCATCGACACGCTCTCCGCGCCCGACGCCAACCCGTGGAACGCCCAGCTGCGGTTCTCGGGGATCGACTTCACCGGCCCCGACGAGGCGGTGCTGTGCACCTGGGACGGCGACGTGTGGCGGGTCCGCGGCCTGGCGGCCGCGGCGGGCACGCTCGCCTGGCGACGGATCGCCTCGGGGCTCTTCCAGCCGCTGGGCATCAGACTGATCCGCGACACGATCCACGTGTCGTGTCGCGACCGGATCCTCACGCTGGTCGATCTCGACGGTGACGGCCTCACCGATCGCTACGACACCTTCAACGACGACCACCAGGTGACGGAGCACTTCCACGAGTTCGCCATGGGCCTGGAGACCGACGCGGCCGGCAGCCTCTACTACGCCAAGGCGGCGCGGCATGCCCTCCCGGCCGTCGTGCCGCACCACGGCACGCTTCTCAAGGTGGCCCCCGACGGATCGCACACCCAGATCGTGGCCACCGGCTTCCGGGCCCCCAACGGTGTCTGCGTCGACTCCGACGGCAGCTGCTGGGTGACCGATCAGGAGGGGCACTGGAACCCGAAGAATCGCATCAATCACGTGCGGCCCGGCGGCTTCTACGGCAACATGTTCGGCTGGCACGGCGTCGACGACGCACGCGACGAGGCGATGGCGCCGCCCGCCTTCTGGATCACCAACGCCTTCGACCGCTCGCCGGCGGAACTGCTCCGCGTGACCAGCGGCCGGTGGGCACCGCTCACCGGTGGGCTCCTGGAGCTTTCCTACGGCGAGGGCCGCATCCATGTCGTCCTCACCGAGGCCGTGCCGGGCCGCGACGGGCTCGTGCAGGGGGGCATGGTGGCGCTGCCGATGCCCGATCTGCCGACGGGCGTGATGCGCGGGCGGTTCTCGCCCGCCGACGGGCAGCTCTACGCCTGCGGACTGTTCGCCTGGGCCGGCAACCGCGTGCAGCCGGGAGGCTTCTTCCGCATCCGCCGCACCGGCGTCCCCCTGCGGACTCCCGTGGCGCTCGAGGCCGCCGCGGGTTCGATCGCGCTGTCGTTCGCCGAGCCGCTCGATCCTGGGGCGGCCCGCGATGCCGCCGCCTGGCAGGTGCGGGCGTGGAATCTGCAGCGGTCGGCGAACTACGGTTCCGACCACCTCGACGAGCGATCACTGCCCGTGGGCGACATCGACGTCTCCAGCGACGGCCGCCGCGTCACGCTGCACGTGCCGGGCTTCGCCCGCACCTGGTGCTATTCCGTGGAGTGGGCGATCCGTGCCGCCGACGGGAGTCCCGTGAAGGGTACGCTCCATGGAACGCTCCACTGACCCGAGGATGGCAGGCACGGGCTGGGGCGTGCTCGCGTGGCTCGTGGCCCTGTCGGCGGGCTCGTGCCTCGCGGCCGACCCGTTTTGGGCCGCGGATCCGGCGTGGAGCCTGATCCACGAGCCCGCCGTCGCACAGGACCTGAAGCTGACTGCCGCCCAGAGCCGGGAGCTTCGCGTCCTGCTCGATGCGATCGACGCCAGGGTGTTCCCGCTGCGCAACCAGCCGGCGGACGTCGCGGGGAAGGGCGTTTCCGAGGCGCTCGCCGAGCTGGCAGAGCGACTCCAGTCGCTGCTCTCGCCGGCCCAGCTCCGCCGGCTCACGGAACTCCACGCCAGGCAGCAGGGAACCGCGGCCCTGCTGCGGCCGGCTCTCGCGGTGCCGATGGAGTACACGCCCCGCCAGGCCGAGCAGCTCGAGGAGGTCATCTCGACGACGCTCGCCGCGAGCCGTGACCTGCAGCGGCGTGTCGCGGCCGGCGAGCCGCTCGACGGCCTGGAGAAGGAGCACGCCGCGCTCAAGCAGGACGAGCTCGACAGCGTCGTGAGGATTCTCACCCCCCGCCAGTCGGCGCTCTGGCGGAGGTCGCTCGGCCGGGACTTCGACCTGGCACGCATCGGCCAGCCGCGGTACCGGGCCCCCGAACTCGTCGACACGGGCGACTGGCTCAACTCGGAGCCGCTGTCGCTCGAGTCACTCCGCGGCAAGGTCGTCGTGCTGCATTTTTACGCGTTCGGCTGCATCAACTGCGTCCGGAACTTTCCCACGTATCTGGAGTGGCAGAAGCGGTTCCACGACGAGGACGTCGTCATCGTCGGCATCCACACGCCGGAGACCGCCGCCGAGCACGACGCCGCCAGCGTCCGCACGCGGGCCGCCGAGGCCGCCTTCACGTTTCCCATCCTCATCGACTCCTCCAAGGCGAACTGGAACGCCTGGGGCAACTCGATGTGGCCGTCGGTATACCTCGTCGATCGACGCGGATACCTCCGGTACTTCTGGCCGGGTGAACTGAAGTGGCAGGGGGCGACCGGAGACGTGTGGATGCGGGAGCGGATCGCGGACCTGCTGGCCGAGCCGGCTCACCGATACGCTCCCTGATTCACTCCTGATTCACCCCCGCAGCCGCCCCATCGACGACGCGCACCCCGCAGGGCGTGGCCCCGCGGGGTGCGGTCGAAAACAGGGCAGGGGCCGGGTGGTTACGGCAGGATGACCGCGTCGATCACGTGGATCACGCCGTTCTTCGCCTTGATGTCGGTCTTCACGACGTTCGCCATGCCGGTGGCGGTGCCGACCTTCACGCCGCCAGTGGCGGACACCTTGACGACCTTGCCGCCGGCCGTCTTGGCCTCGGTCAACTTGACGACGTCGGCCGCGTAGACGCTGCCCGGAACGACGTGGAGGAGCAGAATCTCCTTCAGCTTCTCCTTGTTCTCAGGCTTGAGGAGCGTTTCCACCGTCCCGGCGGGCAGCTTGCCGAAGGCCTCGTCGGTGGGCGCGAACACCGTGAAGGGGCCGTCCCCCTTCAAAGTGTCGACCAGTTCAGCCGCGCCGAGCGCAGCCGCCAGGGTCTTGAACGTCCCCGCGCCGACGGCCGTATCGACGATGTCCTTGGGGGCGTCGGCGAACGACGTCTGGTGGATGACGCGGCTGGAAATGACCCGCTCGTGAACCACGGCGGGCTGCACCACGTGCCGCTGCGGCCCGGACACGACGGTCGTGCCCGATCCGTCGCAGGGAGCGGCCACGGCGGCCGCCCCGGCCGCGATCACGAGGCCGAGCCCGACCAGACACGACCGGCACGCTGACATTCGAATCGTTGACACTCGCATGCATCGTCTCCGCTGAAGGTGTGGGACAAATCGTCGTTGGCGAACTATAGGCAGCGGGTCCGCGGAGGCAAGCCTCGCCGTCGGTCGCCCGACACCCACCGTCGCCAGATGCCTCGCAGCACCGGCACTCGGGCCCGCCGACTGGACCGGACATGGTCGTCACCTGGAATCGGCTCCGTACACGGGCGAGCCGAGCGCCTCGTCAGCGCGGGCCGACCATCATGCACGGGGCATTCGTGGCGAACGCTCAGTCCGGGCGGGCGGGAGACGGCCGCTCCTCGGCAGGGTGCTTGTGCCGTGCCAACAGGTACCTGACGTCGTAGGTCAGCTTGCGAAGCATGTCTTTCCACGAAAACGTTCGCGGAGCGGCGGCTGGCACCGACGCCGTCAGGGTCCGCAGTCGCGACGGAATGTCGCCCACGTCCTCGTAGCGCTCGTGGTGCACGACGTAGTCTCCAGGCGGCGACAGCAACCGGAAAGCGGGCTCGGTGAGAAGGATGTACTCGGAACCGGAGACTCCGTTCTTGAGAAGCCTGTGCAGCACGATGACATCCACCCCGGACACCTCGTCGAAGCCTGCCACTTTCGAGCGGACGGCCGCGCCGTAGTGGCCGATGATTTTCAGCCGCAACGTGACCATCTGCTGGCAGGCGATGCAGTCGCAGATGGTCGAGGTGGCGAGTTCCGTGAGCGTGCGGTCGAACGCCGCGGCAAAGTCTTCGAGCCGCGCGCCTATTTCGCGGACCATGGCGTCCCAGCCCTCGTTGCGCCGCTCGGCGATCATGAACATCGCGTCCCCCTCCAGCTTGTTGACCTCCAGGGGCGTGCGCACCTCCTTGATCACCGCGGCGAGCAGGTCGGAGATGATGCCGTGCGCGTGAACCCTCGCCGTGTGGTTCTTCATCATGAACCGCGTGTAGCCGCTGATGTCGGCGATCAGCAGCAGAAACTCGGTGTCGACCGGCGGGGCTGGGGCTGTCATGCGGTCAGTGTACCGGCCGATGACGGCGGAGCACGCCACCAACGCGCCGCAACCAGCCGGCGTCCCACTGCCACTTCCTGTCGCCGGGCCGTTCGGCTGGCTGCGCGGCCGGACCGGGGCACGGCGGCCGGGGCCGGCTCAGCCGCGTTCCATGGCCTCTGCGAGCGCCGACGAGACGGTCTGCGGCAGGGCGTTGGTGCGGTAGCACTCGACCAGCCGCTCGAGCAGTTCGATCTCGCACCGGCACTGCTCGCCGACGTCGCCGTCGGCGATGCGCCGCGGAGCCGCCCGCTCCCGGATCACGGTCACCTCGGGGATGATGTCCACGCCGTCGCGGATCGCCGCCTCGATCGAGTCGAAGTGGTGGTGCAGCGCCAGCAGCGTGCGGTCGGCCTCCTGCACGAGCGTGTAGCCCTGGTCGCCGTAGGCCTCGGAAAACGCGCCGTCGATCGTGATCGCCTTGCCGCTCCGCTTCAGGGGCGACTCGCCCGACTCGATCTTCACCGGCACGTGACCGTTCACGATCAGGCCCTGCTCCGGATCGACGCCGAACTCCGCCAGCACCTTCTCGCAGAACCACGGCTCGTGGATGAGCGCGAAATAGGGGTCCTTCGTCTCCCGGTGGGTGTGCTCGTCGGCGACGAAGCACCGCTCGAACGTGGTGATCCGGTCCTTGCCGAACAACGGCGACCGCGGACCGCTCCACAGGTACCAGAGCAGGTCGAGCTGCTCCGGCCGCCGCTCCTCCACCGCCCCGATCACGCTGCGCTGGATCTCCTCGTAGAGCCGCCGGCCGCGGAACGACCCGCCCGCCATCGGCATCGGCAGGAACTCGCCCGAGGCGTCGCAGGGGATGCAGCCGTGGAACACGAGGTGCTCGTTGCGGCAGAGCCACATCGCCCCGTGCCTCACGACGTAGCGGGTGTGCTCCCAGAGCTTCTGGCTGCGCGTGAACGAGTGCCGCATCCTCGCCAGGCAGTCGGCCTCGCCGGGCGACAGCCGGTAGGGATCGGCCGGATCGATCGTGGGAAACAGCCGGTCGCGCAGCGGACGGACGCCCTCCCGGCAGGCCACCGTGCCCGCGGCGAAGTCGATGCGGTGCAGCAGCCGGCGATCGTCCATGCCCCATTCCGGGTGCCGCTGGATGAGCTGCCCCTCGAGCTTGAACTGCATGACCGCGGCCGCCTTGTGCATGCGGGCGACGAGGATGTCGGGCCGCAGTCCCGACGTCGCCGGGCGGAAGTGCGCGCAGGGATCGTCGGCATACGCGGTGGCGGCCAGATGCTCCAGCGGCGTGGTGGGGATGCTGTAGCCCTCGTCGATCTGCCGGATCCGGCGGTAGCGGAGGGAGATCCTCAGCACGTGGCAGATCAGCGGCTCGTGCCCCAGGCACGCGCCCAGCCAGGCCACGTCGTGATTGCCCCACACGAACGACACGTTCGGCTGCCGCCGCAGGTAGTCCACCACGCGGTCGCCCCGCGGGCCCCGATCCCAGCAGTCGCCCGCGATGATCAGCTCGTGGACCGCGAGGTTGCGGACCAGGCGGCAGGTGACGTGCACGAGATGGAGCGTCCGACCCCGCCGCAGCAGCTGGTCCACGATCGCGTCGATGAAATCGCGGCCGCGGTCCGCCGTCGGCTCGTGCACCAGCTCGGCGTAGAGGTCCGCGTACTCGGGCGGGAAGACACGCAGCGCCCGCTTGAAGCTGTACCGTGCGGCGAGCACCCTGACCAGCTCGAAGAGATGCCGCAGCGCGTGCCGAGCGAACTCCCGCACCCTTTCCTGGTCGGCCGGCGACGCGTGGCGGGTCTCGGCCTGCAGCCGCCCGGTGACCTCGGCCGGATAGAAGATGAGCGTGAGAAACTCCTGGAACTCCCGGGGCGTCATGCGGTCGCGGAACAGCCGCTCCACGAGCGGCCGCAGCGTGCCCGAGGCGTTGTTGATGACGTGGCGGAGCTTGCGGTGCTCGCCGTGGACGTCGCTGATCACGTGGATCGTGCCCATCGGCAGCGTGAGGATCGCCGACAGCCGCGCGATCTCCGCGTAGGCGGCGTCGATGGAGGGGAACTGCCTGGCCAGAGGCCGCAGCATGGCCAGCTCACGCGGCGATGGCGGGGGGGCGGGTGCGTCCGGGGAGGTGCCGTCGGCTGGGGGCATGCGTTTCACTTCCTGCGGCGGCATGCCGGCAACGCGGGCCGGCGTCCGTGGGGCGATCTGTCAGGGGCCGCGCCCGACCAACGGGCCGCGGCGGGCACTGGAAGCCCCATCCTAACGCCCAACGCCCCACGCATTCCGCAGGCCTGTGGACCGGCCCCGGCCCCCGCAATGCCCCCCGGGGCGCCGCCGGCTACAATTTTTCGTGCGGTTCGGCCACGGCGTCGACCCATCGCCGCGTCAGCGTCCCCGACCGGGCGACCGACCATGAACACCCCGCGATTGCGTGCGTTCGCCCCTTTGTTCGTCGGCGGTTACACGCTCGTATCCGTTGCGGCGTTCTTGCTGGCGGCGGCCACGCCTTGTGCGGCCGGGCCGCGGGAGGCGGCTGCCGCCGGGGCCGAGCCGGCGAGCCACCCGCCGGTCGAGCCGCCGCAGGCCGTGCGGTCGTTTCTCGACGGCCGCTGCGTCGCCTGCCATGAGGGTCCCGAGGCCGAGGGAGGCCTCGACGTCGCCGCACTCCGCTTCGACCCCGAAAAGCCCGACGGCGACGCCCGCTGGGCCCGGATCATCGAGCGGGTCGAGTCGGGCGAGATGCCGCCGGCGGAGGCCGAGAACCTCCGCGACGCGGACCGGCGGTCGTTCGTCGCGGCGGCGGGATCCTGGCTCGACGAGGCGATCCGCCGGCGGGACGAGACGTTCGGCCGCGTGCGGGCCCGCCGGCTCTCGCCCCGGGAGGTCGAGCGATCGCTCCACGCGCTGCTCGGGATCGACATCCCGCTCGCCGACCTGATCCCCGTGGAGGGGCGTCCCGGCGGCTTCACCACCGTCGCCCAGCGACAGACGATGTCGCACCATCACCTCGAACGGCACCTGGAGGTCGTCGATGCGGCGCTCGACGAGGCGTTTCGTCGCAGCCTCGCCCCGCCCGACGCGTTCTCGAAGGAGTTCGACGCCCGGGGCGTCGCCCGGACCGATCCGACGGTGCGTTGCCGCGAGCCGGAGATGCTCGACGGCAAGGCCGTCGTCTGGTCGAGCGGCGTGATCTACCATGGCCGCGTCCCCGCCACGACCGCGCCGGCATCGGGCTGGTACCGCTTCCGACTGACGGCGTCGGCCCTCAATCCACCGGAGACCGGCGGCGTATGGACCACGGTGCACGTGGGGCCGTGCGTGTCGAGCGCGCCCCTCCTGTCGTTCGTGACGGCGTTCGAGGCCCTGCCCGAAGCCCGCGAGATCGAATTCGAGGCCTGGGTGCCGCGCCGACAGCTGCTGGAGATCCGGCCCGGCGACGTGACCCTCAAGCGGGGCAGCTTCGCCGACGGCCAGGTGGGGGCGGGCGAGGGGACGCCACAGCAGGTTCCCGGGATCGCCATCGAGCGGCTGTCGATGACGAGGTTCCATCGGGGCTCCGACGACGAGGTCCGCCGGCTGCTGTTCGGCGACGTCCGCTTCGAGAGGAAGGACGACGGCGGGTTCCGCTCCCGGCCGAAGGCGGCCGCGGACGACGCGGAGCGGCTGGTGCGCGGGTTCGCCCGCCGCGCGTTCCGCCGGCCCGTGGAGCCGGCGGACCTCGACGGCATCGTGTCGCTCGCCAGGGGCGTGCTCGCGGCCGGAGGCTCGTTCGATGCCGCCCTGCGGGCCGGCTACCGGGCGATCCTCTGCTCCCCGCGGTTCCTGCACCTCACGGAGAGCCCCGGCCGGCTCGACGACCATGCCGTCGCCGCGCGGCTCTCCTACTTCCTCACCGGCGGGCCCCCGGACGCGGAACTGGCGGCCCTGGCGGACTCCGGGTCGCTCGTCGATCCGGCCACCCTCGTGACGCAGGCCGACCGGCTGCTGGGCATCGGAGGAGGTGACCGCACCGCGGCCCGCCGGTTCGTCGCCGATTTCGCGGCGGAGTGGCTCGACCTCGACCAGATCGACTTCACCGAGCCGGACCGCAAGCTGTTCCGCGACTTCGACGCGATCGTGCAGCACTCGATGCTCGACGAGACGCACGCCTTTCTCGAGGAGATGCTCCGCGAGGACCGTTCCGTCTCGTGGATCGCCGCGGCCGACGTGACCTATCTCGACAGCCGGTTGGCCCGGTTCTACGGGATTCCCGAGGTCGCCGGCGACGAACTCCGTCGCGTCAGCCTGCCCGCGGGGACGCATCGGGGCGGCGTCCTCTCGCAGGGGGCGATCCTCAAGGTGACCGCCAACGGCAACACCACGTCGCCCGTGGTCCGGGGCTCCTGGGTCTCGGAGCGGCTCTTCGGCCTGCCGGCACATCCGCCGCCGTCGGGCGTGCCCGCCATCGAGCCCGACATCCGCGGCGCGAAGACGATCCGCGAGCAGCTCGCCCAGCACCGGGCCGACCCGGCCTGTGCCTCCTGCCACAAGGCCTTCGATCCGCGCGGCTTCGCCCTGGAGAACTTCGATCCGTCCGGAAAGTGGCGGACCCAGTACATCGCGGTCGTGGACGGCAAGCCGACGAAGGGGCGGAAGATCGACGCCGCCGACGTGCTGGCCGACGGCCGGGCGTTCTCCGGGTTCGACGAGTTCCGCGGGCTCGCCGCGGGCGAACCCGACGTGCTCGCCGAGGCCCTGGCCGGCCACTTGCTCGTGTACGGGACCGGTGCCACGCTGTCGTACGCCGACCGCAGGGCGGTCAAGGAGATCGCGGCCGCCGCACGGGCGGGCCACGGCATGCGGTCGATCGTGCACGCCGTCGTCAGCCACCCCACCTTCCTCTCCAAGTGAGCCCTCCTCGAAGAACGCCGCGGCTTCGCGGCGGCCTTCCAGCCGGTCTTTCCGTCCCGCCCGCATCCCGTTGCGTCCTCCAGAGGCCCACCGCCATGTCGTTCGCTCCGCCCCGCATCGGCTTCGACTTCCGGCGTGCCCTGCCGCGCCGCACGCTCCTCCGGGGCACGGGCGTGGCGCTCGCCGTGCCCTGGCTGTCGGCGATGCAGGCGGCCTTCGGCGACACGGCCTCCCCGAATCCGCCGCGGCGGTTCGTGGCGATGACGCTCGGGCTGGGCCTCGTCGCCGACAACCTCAACCCGGCGACCGCGGGTCGCGACTGGGTGCCGTCGCGGTATCTGGAGTCGGTGGCCGACCTGCGGTCGCGATTCACCGTGGTGTCGGGCGCCTCGCATCCGAACGTGTCGGGGGGCCACCGGGCCGAAGCCAGCCTGCTCACGGCGGCCCCGATGACGGCGTCGGCCCAGTCCCGCAACACCGTCTCGCTCGACCAGCTGCTCGCCAAGCACCTCGGCGGCCAGACGCGGTTCCCGTCGCTCGTCCTCGGGCTCGGCGGGAGCAGCCCCTCCTACACCGAGCAGGGCTCGATGATCCCCGCGGAGGACTCCCCGGCCAGGCTGTTCACCCGGCTGTTCGTCGCCGATTCCCCGACGGAGCGGGCGCGGCAGGCGGAACGGGCCCGGCAGGGCCGGAGCATCATGGACCTCGTCGCCGACGACACGCGGGCCCTCGAGCGCGAACTCGGCGCCGGGGACCGTGTCCGGCTCGACGCCTACTTCACGAGCGTCCGCGAGCTGGAAAAGCGGCTCGTGGCGAGCGAATCATGGGTGAACGCGCCGAAGCCCGCGGTGGACATCACGAAGCCCGTGGACATCGGCAACCCCAACGACTTCGTGGGCCGGCAACGGCTGATGAGCGACATGGTCCGGCTGGCTCTGGTCACCGACTCGACCCGCTTCATCACGCTGCATCTCGGCGGCAGCGGCGGCGTCGTGCCGATCGCGGGCGTCGCCGAGGGCTACCACTCGCTGTCGCACCACGGCCGTGACGAGGAGAAGCTCGCCCAACTCGCGCTCGTGGAGACCGAGATCGTGCGGGCCTGGGGCGACTTCCTCCGCGGGCTGATCGCGGCGGAGGAGGGGGAGGGCTGCGTGCTCGACCGGGCGACGGTGCTGCTCACCAGCAACCTCGGCAACGCGTCGAGCCACGACAACCGGAACATGCCCGTGCTCGTCGCGGGCGGCGGCTTCGCGCACGGCAGCCACCTCGCCTTCGACCGGCAGAAGAACCACCCGCTGCCGAACCTGTTCGTGTCGGTGCTCCGCCAGACCGGACTCCGGGCCGATTCCTTCGCCACGTCGACCGGCACGATGCCCGGCCTCGAGCCCACCGTGTAGCCCCGGTCCCGCGGTCACATGCCGTAGGGGAAGTCCGCATGCTCGGTCAGGCCGCCCGCGCGGATCGGGGCGAGCGCCGCGGCATAGGCCAGCAGGATCCGGTCGGCGAACTCGATCCGTCGGCGGAGCCAGGCATCCCGCTCGCCCGCGGGCGTCTCGCCCACGAGGACGTCGGCCACGTCCTGCACCAGCACGTGCTCCGGGAGGTAGACCAGCCGGTTGTTCTTGTAGCCGCTGGTGCGGAGCTCGTTCACCGGATAGCTCCCGCCCCGCGCGGCCGACACCGCGACGATCAGCGCCGGCTTGTGACCGACCTCCCTGGGCCCGGCGAACAGGAGCAGGTTCTTCAGGCCCGGCGGCACCATGCCCGCCCATTCCGGCGACACGATCACGAAGCCGTCGGCCCGCCGCAGCCTGTCGCGGAACGGCTTCCAGAGCGACGCCAGTTCGCTGTCGCCCTGCCAGACGCTCTCGTTCCACAAGGGCAGGGGATTGCCCGCCAGATCGATCGTGTCGCTGGTCGTCGCGGGATCGATGCGGCTGATGTCGCGGGCGATGTAGGCGGCCACGCGGCTCGACTGGCTGTCGCTGCGGTGGCTGCCGACGATGATGACGATGTGCACGGTGGATCCTCGTGAGGGCGTGGACTGAGGCAGCGGAGACTCCCGGTGCGGCGGCGGCGAATCGTAGCACATCGCCAGCGGGCCGCCTCGACCGCGCGCCGCCCGGTCCGTCAGCGCCCCGGAGGCCGGCCCCCCAGGCGAGCGCCGGCCGGCCGTCTCACGGCTCCCGACGCTCCCGGAACCGGCCGGCCAGCGCGACCGCGGGCAGTTCCACGCCTCGGTGCAGCAGCACGGCGGCCACGAGGCTCGCCGGCACCGAGGCCACGGTCCAGGCCGCGACCGCGGCCGGGTCGTCACCCCCCAGGCCGCGACCGAGGCTCGCCATGCACCAGATCGTCGGGTAGTGGACGAGGAACAGGCTGTAGGAGATGCGGCCGAGCCCGTCGAGGAGGTTGAACCGGCCGGGGGCCGGCCGCGTCCACCGCGCCATCAGGTAGATGACGACTCCCGCGATCAACGCCACGGCCGCCTGCGGACGGCCCCGCAGCACCACGGCCGCCGCACAGGCCGCCGCGTAGCCCCAGAACACGGCGGCCGGCAGCCGTCCCACCACGGCGAGGGCCCCGATCGCCCCGAGAAACACCAGCCCGAAGTAGTGCGTGGCGAAGGGTTCGTGGGCCGGATCGCCGTTCCACGAGAACAGCGACAGGCATGCCACGGGCAGCGACAGGCCGAGGAAGGTCGCGATCCGCCCCGCCGCCCCGAGGCCGGGATGCCGTCGGACGATGGCCGCGTGCGCCACGAAGAGCAGGGCCAGCA
>Ga0214917_10004541_pt1 | contig 15368 bp, 14 predicted proteins | sample LL_1208_BB_MetaG_FD_177983 | JGI IMG/M metagenome (GOLD analysis project Ga0214917, IMG submission 177983) | Freshwater microbial communities from Lake Lanier, Atlanta, Georgia, United States - LL_1208_BB | ecosystem: Environmental > Aquatic > Freshwater > Lake | place: USA: Georgia | collected... | reverse complement strand
CTTCCGCACCAGATACCTCCCGGTAGTCGCGGAACGGAGGAATATCTCGGTTGTCGTTGGGAGGATCCATCCGGTAAATGACGCTTCTCCCGGTTCCTCCACGATCCAAAAAGACGGTGTGGTATCCAGAGACGGTCGGATCTCTTTGTTTGTACCCAGGAATAAAGACTCTTCCGATTGATGACTATCCGCTTCGATCGTGCACATATCCCCGAATCTGGGGGTCGTGTCGTAATAGAAAAACCATTCGTTGTCTTCGGACATGGAACCGGGAAGACTCAGACATTTTGGACTATGGGACACGCCTTTGAGGATCATCGGGAGTACCGTCTTTTTACAATGAGGAAAATCCGGATCTTGGCATTGATCCCGGGTATACCTATAACCTCCCACACGTTCTTTCTTCCCTTCCTCCGTCAGGTTACATCCCGGACGATCCGTTGCACATCGGTAATACAATGGAGCCAGCAAATCTTGGAGATACACAAAATACCGGTACAGCGAACCCGGAGTGATCCCGTATTCGTCCATGATCTCTTGTAATCCCCGTGATGGATTTTGTAGCAAGGTTGTGAGTCCTTCCCAGGAACGGCGTCGACTCGTTTCTTCCTCCTCCTTTCCACACAAGAGCATTTTTTTCTGGACAGGATCATAACAGGTAAACGCCAGAGCCAATGCCCCTCCATTGAAAGGTCGAGAAGAGGGTATACGAGGAATGATCGAAGAACTAAAGTATTCGGCCGTGTCACGATCCATAAAACGGAGTTCGACCAGACGGATCGCGGTACTCTTGGCCTGGAGTTGGAATTTTTGAGCCGGGGTACGATACCCCTGAGATGTCTCGATATCATAAAGAGAGGAATAATAATGGACACGATCCCACCATCCTCTTTCGAGATCCGTCATTTTTTTGTTGTTTTTGTTGGAAACAATTTTTTTTTAACTCGAAATAAAAAAGAGAATGTCCATTCCTGATACCAACCTCCCCATTTTCTTCCAACAGTACACCGTCACCCCGCTTCTCGGTTCCGGTGTCACTGTCGTCTTCTCCACGGTCTCCGCCAACCCTTCCAATCAGGCTCTTTCTCGTGTATGGTCCTTCAATTCCCAACTCAAGGTCGATCGACCACTCTCCACGATCTCTCTTCTCTATGATTTTTCTGCTGTACAGGCACAGGGATACAACGTCACGTTCGAGGGATCCGTCAATGGGACACTGACGATCGGGAAAGAAAAAGAGGCGTACAACGCCACGCGATACGTTTCTTATACGTTTGATAGCACCCAGAAGACGGTGTTGCTGACGATCCGTTTGCCTCATACGCAGTATTCGTTCCGTCAAGTACCACCCAGAGAGGTATGGTATTCGCTCACCATCGACGATTACTTAATGACCAAATGAGAGAATCATCTAAAAAACTGAAGACATTTTCGGTTTTGTAGCGAAAAGTATACTTTACCAGCGACATTACAACTCATCCAAAATTTGACTTTGAAAACCTGCATAACGAGAAAGCACAAAAAACTGATATTAGATATTTGTTTTGTGGATCTTCAGATACACACAACCAACACAACCAACAACAGCAATCAATCATGGCTCTGTTGAAGTCGATTCAGATGGAGATCGATGCGGTCGCCCTGGCCTTCTGTCAGAAGTTGGTGGCTCTTCACAACCTCCAAGAGGAGGAACTGATGTCGCTATGGCACGAGACTTGTGGCAAGAAGGTTCCTGCGACACTGCGTCGCAAGGCCTCGACTGTCTCTCATGGTCATCGGAAGGAGACGAGCTACAACGTCTTTTCTCGTGCGATGCGTCCCGTTATCTGTGAAGAGCACCCGGATTGGAAGTTTGGTAAGATCTCTTCCGAGATTGGTGCGCGATGGAGGAAACTTTCTGTGGAAGAGAAGTCGACCTATGTTCCGGTTGCCAAGATGTCTACACCGGCTCAAGCCGTTCTGGAGGAGGAGTCGATGGATCTCATGGCAACAGAGACGGAGACGACGACCGTCATTGCTCCTCTCTCGGTCGTAGAACCCAAGACGAAGACCACCACCATCGCCTCCAAGAAGCGCGGTGGTTCTACGAAGAAAAAGGAGAAGGAGGAGGAAAAGCCGGAGAATGCCCTTGAGTCGATGAAGCGACCACAGCTCCTACAGGAGTGCAAGACCCGTGGTATCCGTCTCCGGGGTCGTATGAAGAACGAGGATATTGTAAGACTCATCCGGCTTCACGAGGAGAGTGAGGCCACCGAGTCGGAGCGAGAGGAAGAGGAGGATACCAAGCCCAAGAAGACATCAGGTAAGTCCAAGTCGTCGTCGTCTTCTCTCTCTTTTGATGTGACACAGAAGGACGAGTCTTCTTCCGAGACGGAGGAGAGCGAGAATGACGGATCAAGCGAGGACGAGTCGTCGTGTGCCGAGACAGAGGAGAGTGATGAGGAGGATGATCTTGTCGAGGAAGATGACGAGTTTTAGATGATAGATGTCGAGTAGGAAAAAGAAGTTGTGATGTAGCGATATGGGTGTTTGTTTCTTTCTCTTCTCCATGAATCAGGAACAATACATAACAACATTGTTTTTTTTTTATTTCGGAAGAAATAAAACATGTCGTCTTCGTGCCAACCTTCCGACAAGAACCTACCCCTCTATTTTCAGAGCATACGGCCTTCTTTGTCTCCCATCCTTCCTCAAAACAAGATTTTGTATGCGACTACCGGTTCTCTGCCTTCCTACATCCCTCTTAATCGCATCTGGAATTTTATTTGCAATGGCACCTTCACAGGAAACAGTGTTTCTCTCTTGTTTGATGCGACGACACTGATCCAAGAATGCCCGCAGTACACTGTCTCGTTTGAAGGAAACATCAATGGACAACTGACGATCAAGAAACAAAATTATCCTGTACAGAAATATGTCACGAAAACCCTGGTGTACCATTCACAGGGAAAGGTATCCGGGGTTCAATTCGTGATCGAAAAACCCGAGTGTCTGCGGAAAGACAAGACGTACGAGTTTTATTTGAATCTATATCTGAACGATCAAGTACTTGGGTAAATAAATAGATGTTGTGTTCTACGGTTGTTTAAGAGTAACGGCTAAGGAGAGCGATTGGACGGAGGAGGACACTCCATTCTTTTTTCTTTTTGGAATTGACATGAACGTGTACGTACGTACCTACCGTAGCAACTAAAATTCAATATGTACCCAATTGAATTTATGGCGATTACGGTATGCAAAAAAAAAAATATATAAGAATAAAATGGAAATAACCGAGTACGATTATATTCTTACGGGTTTTGGTACATGTGCCTCCACCCTTGCTTACATTTTGGGTCGGGATCGAAATATAAGTGTTCTAATTATTGAACAGGGATCGAATGAATTGAATAATCGTGACCTGATATTGAATCCTTATGGTGTTTTTAACATTCAAAATTTTCCGAATATTTGCAAAACCCTCGTTACAAATGCTTACAAAGAGGGTTTTGATACGCGTCTCTCTGCTTATATTGGAACGACCTGGGGAGGTGGTAATTCGATCAATTATCAAGTATATGATAGGGGAAGTCGTTATAATTGGGATCAATTGAAACAACTGAATCCCGTTTTTGATTATGATATGATTCTAGAACAATTCTGGAAAAAAATTGAAAACTATTCCTGTAGCGCGAATCCGGTCAGCCCCGTATTACACGGGTTCAACGGTAAATTCTATTTATACTCCACTCCTATCACCATTTTAACGAACCCTCTGGCCACGGCTTTTCAAAATGTTTTACAAATTCCCTTTTCAACAGATAATAATGGGAATCTCGAAAATGGGACCTTTCCGATCACAATCCAACAAAATATCGATTGCTCACAACCTGATATTTTTGAAAGATCATCGATGACATTGGGTTACACACAAAACATCGTAAACCCTGATGGGAGTAGGAAACGTCCTTTCAGTTTGACAGTCAAAAGTAATTGCTTTGTCGACAAGATCGATATTGACCCAAAATCTAAGAAAGCACGGGGTGTTTTTTATATTTCCTCCTCCGGTTGTCGCAAATATGTTCGAGCCAAAAAACTGGTAATTGTGAGCGCGGGTGCATTGAGTTCTCCAACCATCTTACAACGGTCTGGTGTGGGTTCAGAAGCTCTTTTGTCTAATTATAAAATCCCTGTTGTCCTCAACAATCCCAATGTCGGCACTCATCTAAAAATGCACACGGGATTTACCGCGGTATTTACGATCAACAAAAAAGTATTTGATAAAATCATTGGTGGGAAAGATAATTATCTGAAGACACCGATCATTTCTTATTTTAGTTTGACTGAAAATAGCCCTCCCAGAAAATGCTATATTCACATCCTTGGGGTTGATATTCTCGTCTCTCAACCCAGTTTGTTAGCCCAGATCGAAAATTCTTATGACAAGGAAAAATATGGCGCCTTGACCGCCTTATGTTTTGAGACATCCCCGGAAACTTCAGGTTATACACGAATATCAGGACGATCTCCTCTGAAACCCATCGATATCCGTTATGATGCGTTTTCCGACCCTCGAGACCTCGAAGTCGGTCAGTATATTCTACGGACATTAGAGAAAGTCATCAGCCAATTAACCGTGACCGAGTCAGGAGAACTGATCGAACCAACTCTTATTTTCCCTCGTCCAGAAATTCTTGATTCACCAGAAAAAATTAATGATTATTTGAAGTCAACAACCTATCTGCTTTACCATTATTACGGTTCATGTCGGATGAGCAATGATGCGTCACTCGGCGTGGTCGACTCGAACATGATGGTTCATGGGATCAAAAATCTCATGGTCGCGGATGGTTCAGTATTTTTCAATGGGGTCGAATCAGCAGGCCCTTCCGGTATGCTCTCTGCCCTGGGTTATTCAGCCGGAAGAATTATTAAACAAAAGTTCGGTGATGGAGTGATTACTTTCTGAATGCTATTGATTACCGTAATAACCAAAAAATAATTTATCCATAAATGCACATGGAAAGATCGAAAAAAGAGGCCATCCTTATGATTACCGTCCGTAGATTCCAAAAATCATTTTATCCCTAATTCTTTTTCTTCTAAAGGTATTGAAAGACGTATCATTCCTTTAAATACCTTTATAATAAACCATCGAAAAGAGAAATGATTTTTGGATTTTTACGGTAGCCTAAAAATCAAGTTCTAAAGAGGAATGTCTTTAGAAATCTTTTTTTTCTTTCCAGGGCGTGAAACATAATGATGATATATTAGTCATTGCAGGGTTGGATGTTTTGGGGCATGACGGTGCACACGTTAGGTTTCCTCTCGTCTTTCACACCTCCATAAATAAAGGTGTTGCCGAGAAACAGTGTGGGCTGCATGACATTGAAAGGAGCCGTGGTTCCCGTAGGGTCAATGGTCAGGGCTTGAGGTACGGTCCACACATTCAATTCTCCCGAGGATGGATCTGTGGCAGTGGCGGTATTGGTTCCGTCCGCAATACAGAGTCCCAGATTTCCCTGTCCACCAATTGCATTCGAAGTATGGGTGTGTTGTACAAGCTCAAGCTCGGTCATGGTGTGTGTCTCTTCTCCCGGTGTCGCTCCGGCACACCAATACGAGGTACCAGTGCTTCCTTGTTGGACGGAACCGAGGACGCGTCCACGCGCGTCCGGTAAAAGAAACGTTCCTTCTCCATCATTACCAAACGTGTACCCGATCAGAGAAAAAAGATCCGGATAGTCTTGTGCCAATAATCCACGACCATCACACAAGAGCCAGCCCTCGTAATCCGTTTCACGGACAGACATCTTGATATCCCCGATGAGCGGAGATACGATCCCAACGGCATCAATCAATTGGCCTTGTACACTGAGTCCACGATCCATGGTATAATTGCCACACGGATCCACTGTGGCAACCAGAGCGGGATAGGGTCCTCCTCGGGGACATCCCGGGATACGATTCGCCTGTAAGGTATACATCCTTTTTTCCTTATTCATTTAAAGAAAAGATATTTTTTTTTTCAAGGAAGCAATGAGATTTGAAACTCCTCGACTCGTTTGCGTTGTTGGCGTGTAAACATGCGTGTCTTGTAAGGAGCATAGGCTCTTTTCAATGCGGGATACAGGTCTTCCCGATATTCGTCACAATAGTCTTCAAAAATACCATAGAGGTCATTCCTTTCTTTTCGTTGGAGGAGATGGATCATGTCTGTTGATAAACGTGGATCCTTGACGGGGATGGAGGCTCCAAAATCAAAAAACACAATCTGCCCGGAATCACCACGGAAACCAACATTTTGGAGCCCAAGATCCATATGGAATAGATATCGATGGAGTTGACTCAGACTCTGGAAGGCATGAGAAAAAAAAGATTCCGCCTTTTGTGGGGTGAGACGGCGTAGGAGGTGTGTCAGATCAGGATGGATTTTTTGCATCTGAAATGAACGACCACCCTGTTGTTGCTCTGATCTTCCAAAATATACAGGGACAAAAGGAAGAGGAGGAGAAATGGCACTCAACATTTCATAGATACGGACTTCATTCCGAAAGGCGTGTTGGTACCGGCCTTGCATCATCAGGGGAGTTTTTTTGACGACACCTTTTTTTTTGGTGGATTGAACCACGGTTCCAAAAGAACCGGATCCGATTTGTCGTTGCTGTTGGTCTTGTTTTCCACGTTTCATATCTATTCTTTTTTTTTCGGAGTAAAAAAAAAGAATTTAAACACGGAAAGATCTTTGATAAAAAACTCATGGGAAAACAAAAACAGGTTTGTGGCATCGATCTCGGGACGACGTACAGTTGTGTCGGCGTTTTTCAGAATGATCGTGTCGAGATTGTCAGCAATGACCAGGGAAACCGTACGACGCCCAGTTGGGTTGCTTTCGGAAAAGAGAGGCTTGTCGGAGAAGCCGCCAAGAATCAGGTGTCTCAAAACCCAGAGAATACCGTGTTTGACGCCAAGAGGTTTATTGGAAGATCCTTTCGAGACGAGAGTGTCGCAAAAGATACCGTCCATCTTTCTTGCAGAGTGGTGAACGAGAAGGACAAGCCGTGTTTTGAGGTTCAACACCTTGGAGAGACCAAACGTTTTGCCCCGGAAGAGATATCGGCCATGGTTCTGGGAAAGATGAAAGAAATCGCGGAAGCCTATGTCGGTGAAACCGTGGTGGACTGTGTGATTACCGTACCCGCTTATTTCAATGATGCCTGTCGACAAGCGACCAAAGACGCGGGAGCGATTGCGGGTCTGAATGTGTTGAGGATCATCAATGAACCGACCGCGGCCGCGATTGCGTACGGTCTGGATAAGAGGAAAGACGGGAAAGAAACCAATATCCTGGTGTTTGATTTCGGGGGTGGGACGCATGATGTGTCTCTGTTGAATCTATCCGATGGGATCTTTGAAGTCAAGGCGACCGCGGGGGATGTCCATCTCGGAGGAGAAGACATCGATATGATTTTGGTGGAGCACTGTCTCAAGGATTTTCAGAAACGACACCGAGAGGATATTTCGAACGATAAACGCGCGAGGCGACGTCTGCACACGGCCTGTGAAAGGGCAAAACGTACGTTGAGTTCCGCAACCACGGCGACCATTGAGATTGATAGTTTGTGGAAAGGCATCGATTATACGATGGTGTTGACTCGGGCACGATTCGAGGATCTTGCCTCGGAAATCTTTAAAAAGACGATGGAACCGGTGTACAAGGTCTTGCAGGACGGTAAGATCGGGAAAAACCAGATTGATGATGTGGTCCTTGTGGGAGGATCCACAAGGATTCCCAAGATCCAATCCCTGCTCCGTGACTTTTTTGGAAAGGAACCGAATACAGGGATTAATCCGGATGAGTGTGTGGCCTACGGTGCAACCATCCAGGCAGCCGTCCTGGCGGGTATTGAATCCGAAAAGACGTCGGACATCCTCCTCCTGGATTGTACACCGCTTTCTCTTGGTATTGAGACCGCGGGAGATGTGATGACGGTTCTCCTCCCAAGAGGAACGACCATCCCGGCAAAAAAGACACAATCCTTCTCGACGTACAGTCATAACCAGCCGTCAGCCACCATCAAGGTCCTGGAGGGAGAAAGGTTCAAGAGTACGGACAATCATGTGTTGGGATCGTTCCAATTGGATAATATCCCACCGGCACCTAGAGGGATTCCCAAGATCAATGTCACTTATGATATTTCTGCGGATGGTATCTTGAATGTCAGTGCCGAGGTCGAGAACGTTCCTGGTGGTAAGAAATCATTGACCATCACGAATGATCAGAATCGTCTATCCAAAGAGGATATTGAGAAGATGATCCAGGAAGCGGAATCGTTCAAGAAACAAGACGAGATCCTGCGAGAAAATGCGGAAGCCAGGAATCATTATGAAGCGATCCTCTATCAGAACAAACAACAGGCGGAAGAGAAGAACGCCCAACCGTTTTGTGAGGCGATTCAGGAGGAAATCACATGGTTGGAAACCCATTCGGAAGCGACCAAACAAGAAATCCAGGAACGACAGCAGATTTTTATGGACAAGGTAGCGACGTTCACGTCGAGTGTCCAGGATCCGGAAAAAAATCAGGAGGCGGCTGCCGCGGCGGCAGAAGCCGGGGCGACACCGTTTTCTGAGGGTGTCCGTATTGAAGAAATCGATTAGATAGACAGATTCCATTCAATGTCGTGATAACCTCGTGTACTAGGAGATTGATGGATCACGAGCTGGAAATGGTGTCCGTGTTACCGTAGACGCCATATGAATTTCTCCGTTATTTATTGGAAAGGTATGTAAAGAAATACCTTTCCAATAAACTGTCTAAAAAATAAATGATTTTTTACGGTACAGAATGTCAGAATGTCCCTGATCAGGTGATTCAACACATATTACCATAGCAACCGCTGCCACTACAGAGGCGTTTCACAACATTTGAAAACGACAAGATATATGTAATACTAAAACGATTACCGTAGATTCCAAAACTCATTTTATCCCTAATTCTTTTTCTTCTAAAGGTATTGAAAGACGTATCATTCCTTTAAATACCTTTAGAAGAAACCATCGAAAAGAATTAGGGATAAAATGATTTTTGGATTTTTACGGTATGGTGATGGAAAAACTTGGTACGATGTATGCACGCCATCGAGTAAACAGTGACGGCATGATAAAAAAAAATGTTTAATAAATGGTATTGACCGCCCGTGCGAAGCGCCTCATTATTGTCATTTGGATTCTGGCGACCATCCTCCTTCTCATCATCATTGTACTCATCATTTGCCTTATCGTTCACGGCTCTGCACAATCGAAATCATCTTTTGTTATATCAGAGCCTTTATACGACCTCGCCTGTGGAGCCATTTTCAAGAACGAAGCATGGAATCTGAAAGAATGGCTCGATCATTACATCGACCAAGGCGTGGAACATTTTTATTTGATCAATAATGCGAGTACGGATGATTTTCATCATATATTACGACCCTATATTGATCAGGGGTTGGTTACCCTGTTTCATGAAACTCGTGCTCATACACAGGTGGCATCCTACAATCAGTATATTTTACCTCATGCCAAACAAGAAACCGAATGGTTGATTTTGTGTGATTTGGATGAATTCATCTACGCTCGTCGTAATTATTCTACCATTCTTGAGTATCTTTTGACGCTCTCGACAGATGTATCGGTTGTGAGTATTCCTTGGAAAATGTTCGGATCGAGCGGTCACAAAGATCATCCAAAAAGTGGTATCATCCAAAATTTTACTTATCGTAAACTGTATAATGGACAAGGTTCCACCCCTTTGATGATGAATGATCCGTCAATGATGTATTTGAAAACGATTAGCCGTCCTGCTCGGATCAGTCAATTAGGTATTCACGAACAAGAACCGACGCACGGGCGATGCATTCGATCCGATGGGACAACAATCAAGTGTAATACAACATTGGATAAGATTAATGAAACACTCTTGGAGAACGCTGCCTTACATCTGAATCATTACGCTATCCAATCTCGTGATTTCTTTTTCACTATAAAAACCTCACGAGGAGACTCTATGAGTGATAAAAACCCTCGAAATGAGGCTTATTTTCAAAGATACGATTGGAATGAGAGAAAGGATACGGAACTGGCAATCCAGAAAAAATCACCACCTCCATCAGACATGTTGACATCGTCATCTTTGGGGTTCATTATATTACGACATATCCGTAATGAAACTCATAATCAATACTGGATTTATGCTTATCGATGCATACGCAAGCATTATCCTTGGAATCCTATTATGATTATTGATGATCATAGTGACATGTCGTATGTGACATTGAAACCCCTAGTGAATACAATCATCATTCAGAGCGAGTTCTACGGACGGGGTGAGTTCCTGCCCTATTACTATTATGAACGCCTCCCATTTTGTGAAAAGATTGTCATCTTGCAAGATTCGGTATTTATTCAACAACCACTGGTTCTATCGGGTGTGACCACGTATCAACCTTTATGGACATTTAAACATGATTGGAATGATGAAACCTATGAAGAATCTATCCTACAAGTTTTTGATGACCCCGCGTTATTGTCCCTGTACCGTAAGAAATCATTATGGCGGGGGATTTTTGGATCCATGTGTGTCATTAAGTACGAGTATTTACGGCATGTACACAAAAAATACGACCTTAGAAAACTACTAGATTCTATAATCGCACGATCGCATCGAATGGCATGGGAACGTTGCCTCAGTTGTTTGCTACAAAGCGCTTTACCTGACGGTGTGCCTCCTCCTAAAAGTCTATTTGGAGATATTCACGAATATGCAAGAAGGTACACTGGGAAATTCGGTACTCCATGGAAAGATCGTCATCAATATCCTAAAGCACCCCTCCTAAAAATATGGTCGGGACGTTGAACCACTATGCGATCAGAGAGTATACCTAAAAAGATCCACGCCCTGGAAAGAAAAAAAAAGATTTCTAAAGACATTCCTCTTTAGAACTTGATTTTAGGGCTGTCGTAAGATCGGATGGCCTCTTTTTTTTCTATCTTTCCATCATGTGAAAAGATCTGACATGATACAATCATCATTTTGAATTGACATTTTTGTAAATCATCTTTTCGGTTCATCAATTTGCTTTGAAATACTTTCCCCCAGAACCAAATGATTTTCTAAAAGGCAGACGGGTGGGTGTTAAAAAAAAAGTATGTACCCTAAAGACAAATCATTTCTTTAAATATTCTCTTTTCTTCTCCAAGCGTTGTGATTCATATCTGAATCTTTTTTTAGGATACACCCTGGAGGGGGGGATACGTTTTTTCTGGGTCGTATTGGACACAACCTCCTCCGCGATAAGGTGAGGTGCGTGCTTGTGGACAGATCGGGGCTTGAGGATTCTGTTGGGTGTAGATACCGTTGTATTGCATACCAAAACAATTCGCAAAGGATTCCCTGCATTTCTTTCGTACTTCCACATAGGATAAAATAATAAAGACGAGGGTTGCTATAGCCAACAGGAGCAAGACGACTTGGAAAGGAAGCCACATGTTGTTTATTGATGATTTTGTTAAATGACCAGGTAAAAAAAAAAAAGATGAAAAAATACCAAAATTCAGGAAAGAAAAAATGAATATAAATGAAAACCATAAATTACATTTTGACTTGACCATTTGAAAAAAAAATGTGGTTCACACTGAATGTGGACTTGCATCATCATATCTTGACATTTCTTCCTTTCCGATATCGGTTCCTTTTATTGGACATTCCGAAACGAGAAGATTCCTCTCGTTTACCTCTTGGCTCCTATTACATGTGCCATCGTTTTCTTATCATCTATTATATGCTTATGGATGCGGATCGATCCATTGTTGAACACACAGAAGACAGAGCGTTGTGGGATTTATTGGATAGGTTTCCTCAATCTCAGTATTGTATCCATGTCGAATTGGAATGGAAAACGTATATAAAAAAGCATCATACGGAATATCATGAAACTTATCATGGTTATATAGTAGCAGGAGATTCTGACAAAAAAGTTTCTTCGTTTCGTCTTCGTCACTCTTTTGTCAAATGGTTTGCACGAAATTTTATTGATTATCAACTAAAATGGCAAGTTGAAGACGGTGGTTATTTTCAAGATGATGATTATTACTACCGTAAAAATCCAAAAATCATTTCTCTTTTCGATGTTTCTTCTAAAGGTATTTAAAGGAATGATACGTCTTTCAATACCTTTAGAAGAAAAAGAATTAGGGATAAAATGAGTTTTGGAATCTACGGTAATTGATTCTCAGAAAAACGGATCTGGAGAGGTGAGACACCGTAGGAATCGTTCTTCATGATAATCATCATCATTATTCAATGTTTCCTTCTTCTTGTTCTCGTCTTCAAAAAGGAGGAGGAGTTCCCATTTCTTCCATTGATGGAGATCTGAGGGAACATCCTCTCCATAACTTTTCTGGAGGTATTGGAGGAGGTTTTTTCGATTGGTAGCGGAACCATCCGCGAATCCCTTTGTATAATAATCCGTCTCAAGGACGGAAGATAATACCAGATCCAACCATGTGTTTCCACCGGTTCTGCGGACTTGGATCTTTTTGTTATTTTGTAAAAGATCTTTTCTGGATAGGGTCAGATAAGGAGACGCCGCCTCCCATGTTTTTCGATCTGGAACCCGGAGGAAAACCTGTATCGCAGCCACCACCGTCTCTAAAATGGGAGGTACTTCTTCCAATCCAAATGCTGAAGTTTGCAAAAGGATGCGATCATGTATGTACGAAGACCGATTCTGAGACCTCGTTATTGCCACCATCCCATTCTCTCCGCACAAGTTCAAACCCTTTCTTTCTTTATATCAACATATTTTAATTTAAAGAGATAGATTTCTTTTTTTGGAGAACGAGATCAAAATATTCTTTCATCCTTTTTAATTTATGGGAATGGTTTCCGACAAAATCGGGTCCTGGAAAATGAGAGATGGATTCTTCCTGGTACGGATAATTGACGCCATTATGATTGACGACAAGACGATCCAATCGTTTATGATCCACCAGATTTTGTCGGATGGCATGGTAAATCAGAAACGGCTGATCATACGTGACCGGTTCAGGCAGACCTTTTTCGATATGATCTCTGATGTGTTGTACTATCGTCGAAAACAAGTTTTTTATGATCAGTGTATTCTGAAAACACAGGATCCCACTGGTGAAGGCTTCCGTGTTTGGATTGTCCTTTCCAAATAATTCGGCTCCCCATAAAAAACCCAGATAAGGATGATTGGTATGCCCCTCCTCTTTCACGTGTAGTTTCTCATCCATAACCGTATCAAAAATACGACCAATGTCGTTCGGGATGAGGATATCACAATCGAGGTACAGTATCTTATGGTACCTTTCTATCTCGGGATAATCAAAAATCAGTAAACGACTATAACACGCCTCAAATTTGGTCGTTAGAGGAAGACACCATAGTTTACCTCGACGGATGTCGAGGTCTTTAAAGAGTGTTTCCACCCGGGGTCGTAAGGAATCATTGCATATCACAAGATAATCGGTGTCATCCTCCATGTTTCCATATAAGGTAAGGCTTTTCAATAATAAAGATAAAAGATCCAGATACTCGGCCTGAAAAAAGACACAAGAGTAAATCAATTTCATGTTTTTTTTTTAATGCTTGCAGATTGTCTTTAAACCCGTAAACCAAAAAATAGAATAAAATGATTTATGATCATGACGGTATTCCTAAAAAAAAAAACAGACAGATTTTCTGAACACAATGACTATTGTCAAAGGTTGTTCCATACCAAAAAACATATTTCAGACATGGGAAACCAAAGATCTCGATCGAGAGTTTCAAGATCTTGTTTTCTTATGGTTCAAATACAATCCTGAGTATCATGTGCGATTCTTTGATCAATCAGAACGCCAACGTTTTATCAAAGACCATTTTGATGCAGATGTGTATGAAACCTACATGAAAATATCCTCAGGTGCGTTTAAGGCTGATTTATGGAGGTATTGTATCTTATATGAATATGGCGGGTTTTATGCGGATATTGATACGCTGTGTTTAGGTTCGATAGATCCTTTTCTATCCGAGACGATCGAGTTCATTTCCGTCATCGATCTGAATAAAAATCCAAACGAGGGTCAACATAATATTTCTAATTCCTTTATCGGATCTGTACCCAAACATCCGATTCTTAAGACCTGTATCGATAAAATTGTTCATCATGTAAAACAGAATATCATTCCGGATTCCAGATTAGATTTTAGCGGTCCCGGAGTTTTAGGAAGATCTTTAAATCGGTATTTAGGGAATGAGGAAGAACACAGTTTTCTACATAGAGAAGGATATATCGATGAACACAAACATATCAAATTGCTTCATTTCGAGGAACACTCAGAGTTTGTCAGTGATGTTTCCAATGGTGAAAAGTTATTACAGAATAAAAACGGTAATCCATGGCTACGACAATTATATGAAAAGGAGATTCATAAATTATCACATTATAAGAATTGGTTGTCTGAATATCCGATACAGGATTTCAAGAAAAAAATGGCTTTATTGATATGTGGTCAATTCCGGAATTTCAGAGACAATTTCAAAAAAAATCTACATGTGTTGGATGCTCTTTTCCAAAACAGTGTTGTCTACGTGTTTCTTCTTACCGATAAACATCCCAGGGGAAATTATTCCATCGAAAACGAAAAGGAAATCATACATACGTTCCTACATGAATTTCATTTTCAAATCGGCTTTATCCGATACGTAGAAGATCATATCGATCCATCTATTGAAAAACAGGTTCATGATCTTTATTGTAAAGAACTCAGACATGAACGAGGGAGCGATGGGTTTGCTCCTATCCTTATGTATCGGAAATATGTATTGAACCGATTCAAAAATGAATACGCGAAAGATCATGCGATTGATTTTGATCTGAATCTTTATTTCCGTTGTTTTGATATGATGATTTCTCCAAATATAGATCCTCCATCGATTGAACATTTTTTTCGTCATAGGTATCACAAGAATTGTGTCTATGGATCTTCGGATACCATCTTTATTGGTGATGATTCAAGCATGAATACATTATTTGAGGTTGGTGATTATATTCATAAAACCTTGATTTATCATGACGAGATCTGGGAAGATCAAGGTTTTGTCTCCTTTGCACAATCGGTTGATTCTTTTTTAGCCACCTTCCAACATACTTATGCTCCGGAGATCCAATATCTGGCACATATTTACTATCATAATCTGAACTATATCAATATCAGAGTTGATTATAACAATGATTCAAATCCTGTCAACAAATCATTACCCTTTCATATAAAACACGATCCGAAACGATTCATGGAACATACATGAAAAAAAAATGACGACTGGGCATTGAAAGATC
>Ga0214917_10004540_pt1 | contig 15369 bp, 15 predicted proteins | sample LL_1208_BB_MetaG_FD_177983 | JGI IMG/M metagenome (GOLD analysis project Ga0214917, IMG submission 177983) | Freshwater microbial communities from Lake Lanier, Atlanta, Georgia, United States - LL_1208_BB | ecosystem: Environmental > Aquatic > Freshwater > Lake | place: USA: Georgia | collected... | reverse complement strand
CCGGTCATGCTCAAAGTGGTGGATGCCGCCGTTGCCAAAGCCTATGGCGGCAAGCGACAAATTCACTGGATGGAGGTTTATGCCGGTGAAAAATCCACCCAAATTTATGGCCCCGATGTGTGGTTGCCCGAAGAAACTTTGGCTGTCTTGCGTGAATATGTGGTCTCCATCAAAGGCCCACTCACTACCCCCGTGGGTGGTGGCATCCGCTCATTGAACGTCGCCTTGCGCCAAGAACTCGATTTGTATGTGTGTTTGCGCCCTGTGCAGTACTTCAAAGGCGTACCGTCTCCTTTGAAAGAGCCAGAAAAGACCCATATGGTCATCTTCCGTGAAAACTCAGAGGACATTTACGCCGGCATCGAATACGAAGCCGAGAGCGACAAAGCCAAAAAACTCATCAAGTTTTTGATTGACGAGATGGGCGTGACCAAAATCCGATTCCCCAACACGTCTGGTATCGGCATCAAGCCCGTTTCGCGTGAAGGCACTGAGCGCTTGGTGCGCAAAGCCATCCAATATGCCATCGACAACGACAAGCCCAATGTGACCATCGTTCACAAGGGCAACATCATGAAATACACCGAAGGTGGATTTCGTGACTGGGCTTATGGCTTGGCCCAAAAGGAATTCGGCGCCCAACTGATCGATGGCGGTCCTTGGTGCAAATTCAACAACCCCAAAACAGGCAAAGAAATCATTGTCAAAGACAGCATTGCCGACGCCTTTTTGCAGCAAATTTTGCTGCGCCCAGCCGAATACAGCGTGATCGCCACCTTGAACCTGAACGGCGACTACATTTCCGACGCCTTGGCCGCGCAAGTGGGCGGCATTGGTATCGCGCCTGGTGCCAATTTGTCAGACTCTGTCGCCTGTTTTGAGGCGACCCATGGTACGGCGCCAAAATACGCTGGCAAAGACTATGTCAACCCAGGATCTGAAATTTTGTCCGCAGAAATGATGCTGCGCCACATGGGATGGTTTGAAGCTGCTGACCTCATCATTTCATCCATGGAAAAGTCCATTCTCAGCAAGAAAGTCACCTACGACTTTGCTCGCTTGATGGAAGGCGCAACCCAAGTGAGTTGTTCTGGTTTTGGTCAAGTCATGATCGAACACATGTGATTGGTTAGGTCAAGGACGAGCTTTATTGACCTTAGGTTTTATCGAGTCAGTGGGCTCTGACTGATCAAGTTGGCTCTGAACTGCGGAGTTCTCAGTCTTGAACTTCGAACATTGGCATGTGGATCAACAACTTCTTCATTGATCGCTGGGGCGGCAATGACCTTGATGTTTTTTGCCATCCACCCGCGTGGGCCTTCAATCGGTTCGTACATCACACTGGCCCCTTGTTGGAGTGTTTTAAAGCCAACCATATCTACCTGGCTGAAATGTGCAAACACATCCTGTCCTATTTCTACGGACTCGATAAAACCAAATCCCTTGTGGTTGTTGAACCATTTCACAATGCCAAAAGCCATGGCCTACCCCTTTAGACAATAAAAATCGTAATTATTGAATGCTTAAAAATTAGAATGCAGTTTTCAATTTTTGTAAAGTAATTTTAAATAATTATTTACGTTTGATTTCTGGGCATTTGTCTAATTTTTTAAGCACGCTAAACCGCATCGATAGAATGTGAGCATGTCAACCACCCCATCCAAGCCTGTCATTCCACCAGTAGACACTGGCGACTCTGATTCCGTTGTCCTAGAACGTCGCACGCAACGCACCCAACCCCCACAGATGTACCAAGTGGTCATGCTCAACGACGACTTCACACCCATGGAGTTTGTTGTCAGGGTGTTGCAGGAGTTTTTTGGCAAAGACCGCGAAGCAGCCACGCAAATCATGCTCAAGATCCATTTGGACGGAAAAGGCATATGCGGGGTCTACACCAAGGATGTCGCTGCCAGCAAGGTAGATCAAGTCCAAGATGCTGCCCATCAAGCCGGACATCCGCTACAAGCTTTGCTTGAGCCAGTTGAATAATGTCCCATCGTTTCCATATACAGTTGAACCTACACAAATACTGCCACAAGGAATTCCCATGATTGCCCAAGAACTTGAAGTCAGCTTACACATGGCCTTTGTAGAGGCCAGGCAACAACGGCACGAATTCATCACAGTGGAGCACCTGCTGTTGGCCTTGCTGGACAACCCAAGTGCCGCAGAAGTACTCAGAGCATGCTCAGCCAACATCGATGACTTGCGCAAATCGCTTTCCAATTTCATCAAAGACAACACGCCCCAAGTGGCTGGCACCGATGAGGTGGATACCCAACCCACGCTGGGCTTTCAGCGTGTGATTCAACGTGCCATCATGCATGTGCAGTCCACTGGTAACGGTAAAAAAGAAGTCACTGGCGCCAATGTGTTGGTTGCCATCTTTGGTGAAAAAGACTCCCACGCGGTGTATTACCTCCATCAGCAAGGTGTCACGCGCTTGGATGTGGTTAACTTCATTGCCCACGGTATCAAGAAAAACGACCCCCAAGAACCCAGCAAGGTGCGGAATCATCACCTACTGAAAACGAGGAATCGCCAGAGAAATCAGAAAAAGCCTCACCTTTGGAGCAATTCACCCAAAACCTGAACCAATTGGCCAAGGACGGGAAAATTGATCCCTTGATTGGTCGCGAGTACGAGGTTGAACGGGTGATTCAAATTCTTTGCCGTCGTCGCAAAAACAACCCCTTATTGGTTGGCGAGGCAGGCGTTGGAAAGACAGCGATTGCCGAAGGCTTGGCATGGCGCATCACCCAAAAAGACGTGCCTGAAATTTTGGCTGACTCTCAGGTTTATTCTTTGGATATGGGCGCTTTGCTTGCCGGTACCAAATACCGAGGTGACTTCGAGCAACGCCTCAAAGGCGTTTTGAAGTCATTGAAGGATAAGCCCAATGCGGTGTTGTTCATTGATGAAATCCACACCTTGATCGGTGCTGGTGCAGCTTCAGGCGGCACTTTGGACGCCTCCAATTTACTCAAACCGGCCCTGAGCTCTGGCCAGTTGAAGTGCATTGGTGCCACCACTTTCACAGAGTACCGCGGTATCTTCGAGAAAGACGCTGCACTGTCACGCCGCTTCCAAAAAGTCGATGTGGTCGAGCCCACTGTTGAGCAAACTGTGGATATTCTCAAAGGCTTGAAGTCCCGCTTCGAAGAGCACCATAGCGTCAAGTACGCGGTTGCTGCACTCCAAGCCGCTGCAGAGCTGAGTGCCAAATACATCAATGACCGCCATTTGCCTGACAAAGCTATCGATGTGATCGACGAGGCTGGCGCTGCTCAACGCATCCTGCCTGTTTCAAAGCGCAAGAAAACCATCAGCAAGGCGGAAATTGAAGACATCGTCGCCAAAATTGCGCGTATCCCGCCAGCCAGTGTGTCCAACGACGACCGCGGCAAACTGCAAACCCTAGAGCGCGATTTGAAAAGCGTGGTCTTTGGCCAAGACAAAGCTTTGGAGGTGTTGGCCTCAGCCGTCAAGATGGCTCGCTCTGGCTTAGGCAAAGCCGATAAGCCCATTGGCTCTTTCTTGTTCAGCGGCCCCACCGGCGTTGGCAAGACCGAAGCCGCCAAGCAACTGGCGTACATCTTGGGCATCGAGTTAATTCGCTTTGATATGTCTGAGTACATGGAGCGCCATGCGGTGAGTCGCTTGATTGGCGCACCTCCTGGCTATGTGGGTTTTGACCAAGGCGGTTTGCTGACCGAAGCCGTCACCAAGAAGCCCCATTCTGTGTTGTTGCTGGATGAAATTGAAAAAGCCCATCCTGACATCTTCAATGTGCTGCTACAGGTCATGGACCATGGCACCTTGACCGATAACAATGGCCGCAAAGCCGACTTCCGTAATGTCATCATCATCATGACGACCAATGCGGGTGCCGAGACGATGAACAAATCGACCATTGGCTTTACCAATGCACGTGAAGCTGGTGACGAATTGGCCGACATCAAGCGCTTGTTCACACCCGAGTTTCGCAACCGTTTGGATGCCACCGTCAGCTTCAAAGCGCTGGATGAAATCGTCATCATGCGTGTGGTCGACAAATTTTTGCTGCAGCTTGAAACCCAGTTGGCAGAGAAAAAGGTTGATGTCACCTTCACCGATGTGTTGCGCAAATTCTTGGCTAAGAAAGGTTTCGATCCCCTCATGGGTGCACGCCCCATGCAGCGCTTGATCCAAGACATGATTCGCCGTGCTTTGGCTGACGAGTTGTTGTTCGGTCGTCTCACAGAAGGCGGTCGTTTGACCGTGGATATCGACGACAAGGAAGAGGTGTTGCTCGATATCCAACCTTTGCCAAAAAAAGAATCCAGAGCATCCAAGTCAGAGCCTGCTGAACCCGAAGAAGCTGAGGCTGGCTGATCGTGGCAGGACACAGCAAATGGGCCAATATTCAGCACCGCAAAGGCCGCCAAGATGAAAAGCGCGGCAAAGTTTGGACCCGTGTCATCCGCGAAATCATGGTGGCTGCACGAACAGGCGGCGCTGACCTGAGTGCCAATCCGCGTTTGCGCTTGGCCATCGAAAAGGCAAAAGCTGTCAACCTCCCAGCTGACACCGTCAAGCGCAATATTGACAAGGCCACAGGTAACCTTGAAGGCGTGAATTACGAAGAAATTCGCTATGAAGGTTATGGCGTAGGTGGCGTTGCCGTGATGGTAGACACCATGACCGACAACAAAGTTCGCACAGTTGCAGAGGTGCGTCATGCCTTGAGCAAACACGGTGGTAATTTAGGCACAGAGGGCTCTGTGGCCTTTCAATTCAAGCACTGTGGGCAACTCCTTTTGGCACCTGGCACCTCTGAAGACGCAGTCCTGGAAACCGCCTTGGATGCCGGTGCAGACGATGTCTTGGTTGACGAAGATGGGACTGTTGAAGTTCTAACTTCTCCCACTGTGTTTGAGGCTGTCAAAGCAGCACTTGACGGTGCCGGTCTTTCGGCGGGCATGGCTGAAGTGACCTATCGCCCAGAAGTGACCATTGAACTCAGCGATAACGACAGACTGAAAATGCAAAAAATCATTGATGCCCTTGAAGAACTCGATGATGTTCAAGAGGTTTTTCATAACGCCGCCCTATGAAAATATTGATGGTCGGTGGAGGTGGTCGAGAACATGCACTGGCCTGGAAGCTCAATCTTTCGCCTCAGGTTCAACGCATTTACCTGGCCCCTGGCAACGGTGGCACAGCCAAACAAAAAGACTTTGACAACATAGCGCTCACAGACAAAATGGCGCTGCGTGAATGGGCGCAAGCTAACCACATTGATTTGACGGTGGTTGGTCCCGAGGCCCCATTGGCCGCAGGCATAGTGGATGAATTCCGTCACCACGGACTGCGTATTTTTGGTCCCACACAAGCGGCCGCGCAGCTGGAAAGTTCCAAAGCATTTTCTAAAGCCTTCATGCTCAGGCACGGGATTCCCACCGCTGAATACCAAGTGTTTGAAGATGCTGCCCAAGCCCATGCTTATGTGGATGCCAAGGGTGCGCCTATTGTGGTGAAAGCCGATGGCTTGGCGGCCGGCAAGGGCGTGGTGGTTGCCATGAACATAGAAGAGGCCCACGCGGCGATCGACCACATGCTTGCCAAGGATGCGGGTGTCCAGCACAACCAAGGCGTTGCAAGGGTGGTCATTGAAGAGTTCTTGGACGGTGAAGAGGCCAGTTTCATGGTGGTGGCTCACGGCTTGACCGCATTGCCCTTGGCCACTTCTCAGGACCATAAGCGTTTGTTGGATGCTGACCTGGGGCCCAATACCGGTGGCATGGGCGCTTATTCGCCAGCACCGGTGGTCACACCAGAAATACATGCCAAAGTCATGCGGGAAGTCATTCAGCCCACCCTCAAAGGGATGCAGCAAGATGGTATTCCCTACTCAGGCTTTTTGTATGTCGGTTTGATGATTGGTCGAGAGGGCAAGCTCAAAGTGCTTGAATTCAACTGCCGAATGGGCGACCCTGAAACACAGCCCATCATGATGCGATTGAAAAGCGATTTGCTTGAATTGCTTTGGGCTGCCACCGATGCAGACACTGAAGCATTGGCAAAACTTGAATTGCAATGGGACAGGCGTTGTGCGCTCGGTGTGGTGATGGCTGCCGCTAACTACCCATCAACCCCCGAACTTGGACAGGAAATCCATGGGCTTGCCCCCGATACGGATGAGGCCATGGTGTTTCATGCTGGTACGGTACTCAAAGACGGCAAAGTGTTCACAAGCGGTGGACGGGTACTGTGTGTGACGGTTCTTGGCGACACGGTCAAGCAAGCCCAGGCCCATGCCTATGCTTTGGCGGACAAGCTGCACTTCAAAGGAATGCAAATGCGAAGAGACATTGGGTTTCGCGCTATTCGCCGGTAAATTCCAACCCTTCTTTCCAAGGCATCATTTCTATGAACCCTGCTTTTGAACCTGTCAGAGACTTCTTGCTTGGACTCCAGCAACGTATCACCTCGGGTTTAAGTGAGATTGACGGTCATGGTTTTATCAGCGATCCGTGGGAAAAACCACCAGGCGAAATCCTTCAAGGCAATGGCATCACCCAAATTTTAGAAAACGGCAATGTGTTTGAACGTGCCGGTTGTGGTTTTTCGCATGTGCGGGGGCCCAAATTACCCCCATCGGCGACGCAACATCGTCCAGAGCTGGCAGGCTCTTCCTTTGAAGCCATGGGCGTGTCCTTGGTTTTTCATCCACGCAACCCCTATGTGCCCACGGTGCATTTGAATGTTCGGGCTTTGTTGGCCCAACCCGCATCTGGTGAAGCCGTGGCGTGGTTTGGCGGCGGCATGGATTTGACGCCCTATTACGGTTTTGATGAAGACGCACGACACTTTCATACCGAATGCAAAAAATCTCTCGATGGATTTGATTCTTCCTATTACCCGCGATTTAAAAAATGGTGCGATGAGTATTTTTTCCTCAAACACCGAAATGAGCCTCGCGGCGTGGGCGGTATCTTTTTTGATGATTTTTCAGAGCTTGGCTTTGAGAAGAGCTTTGCCATGATGCAAAGTGTGGGGAATGCTTTCAACCAAGCCTATTTCCCGATTGTCACTAAACGCATGGACACACCCTACGGTGAACGTGAACGCAAGCATCAACTTTACAGACGTGGTCGCTATGTGGAGTTCAATTTGGTATGGGACAGGGGCACCCACTTCGGTCTGCAATCGGGGGGGCGTACGGAGTCGATTCTGATGTCTTTGCCACCCATGGTGAGTTGGTCTTATCAGCAAACACCTGAAGCTGGTTCGGCAGAAGAAAAACTCTATTCCCATTTCTTGGTACCTCAAGACTGGGCGCAAGGCGCTTGAGCCAAGTTCTGCGCATCGGTATGTTTGGGGGGGCATTTGACCCACCGCACAGGGCGCACCAAGCCTTGGCCCAAGCCCTTATTCAGCAGCAACACCTCGACCTTTTGTACATTGTTCCTACCGGACAGGCTTGGCATAAATCGCGTGTTTTGTCAGACGCCAGTCACCGCTTGGCCATGGCTCGCTTGGCTTTTCAAAACATGCCGCAAGTGGTGGTGGATGACTTGGAAACGCAACGGGTGGGGCCGAGCTATACCGTCGACACCCTGGACGCGTTACAACTTCGCCATCCCAATGTGGATTTTTGTGTTCTTGTGGGTGCTGACCAAGCAGCCAGCTTTACCCAATGGCACCAATGGCAACGCATATTAGAGATGGCCCAGTTGGTGGTGGTTCAACGCCCCGACACCAGTGCAGATAAGGCTTACCCGCACGAGTGGCACAATCTCCCCTCGGAACGGGTTACGCGAATGCATATGCCTTTGATGGACATCAGCTCTTCCGCCTTGCGGGCCAGTTATGCCTCAGGTCACCCCAATCCTGAGCTTGTCAGTCCTCTCGTTGCCCATTACATCCAACAAAACCAACTCTATTTGGAACCCCATGACAGAAGCCACTGAAAAAAAAGACGTTCAAAAACTGCAAAGAAGCATTGTCGACAGCCTCGAAGATGTCAAAGCGCAAGACATCGTGGTGTTCAACACAGAGCATTTGTCCTCATTGTTTGAGCGAGTGGTCATCGCCAGTGGCACTTCCAACCGACAAACCAAAGCCTTGGCTGCCAGTGTGCGTGATGGGGTCAGAGATGCCGGTTTTGCCAAGCCTCGTATGGAAGGCGAAGACAACGGTGAGTGGATCATCGTTGACTGCGGCTATGTGGTGGTCCACATCATGCAGCCTGCCATTCGCACCTACTACCACTTGGAAGAGATTTGGGGCGAAAAACCTGTGCGCATCAAACTTGGTGCGCCCAAGCCCGTGATTGAAAAACCGCCTGCTGCCGTGAAAACAGTAAGCGCCAAGCCTGGGGCCAAAAAGACCGCTACTGCCAAAAAGTCTTCAGCCAGCACCAAAACCCCTGCGGTTAAAAAGACACCTGCGGTCAAAAAGACACCTGCGGTCAAAAAGACACCTGCTGCGACCAAGGCACCTGCGGTTAAAAAGCGTCCGGCAGCACCCCGTCAAAAATGAAGCTGTGGGTGGTTGCTGTAGGCATGAGAGTCCCTGACTGGGCACAAACGGCCTGGGATGACTACCTCAAGCGACTCCCACCAGAGGCGGGTGTAGGCCTTAAAACAGTCAAAGCCGAACCCAGATCTTCTCGCACCACAGCCCAAATTTGGGTCGCCGAAAAAAAACGCATTGACGAGGTTTTGCCGCGTGATTGCCTCAAGATTTGGCTGGATGAGCATGGGCAACGCACCACCACCATGGACCTTTCTCAGCGGTGGACTGGTTGGCAAGCCCAAGGCCAAGATGTGGCTTTCATCATTGGCGGGGCTGATGGCTTCGATCCTGCGATTCGCAAAGACGGCAGCACCTTGCTGCGCTTGTCTGACATGACCTTGCCCCATGCCATGGTCCGAGTGGTATTGATTGAACAGCTCTACCGCTGCTGGTCCATCATGACCAACCACCCCTATCACCGCGAATGAGTGCTTTACCTTTCGTTTATTTGGCCTCGCAAAGTCCCAGGCGACAAGCCTTGCTGGATCAAATTAGCGTTGCTTACAAGGTGCTTCTGCCAACAGACGCTGAAGCGGCAGAGGCCATAGAAGCGGTCTTACCCCAAGAGTCAGCGCTGAAGTATGTCAAACGCGTCACCCGATTGAAAGTGCTGGCTGCCCTAGAGCAGATACAACTCCAGTCCTTGGAGGTTGCGCCTGTATTGTGTGCAGACACCACCGTGGTGGTGGAGGGGCATATATTGGGTAAACCTGCCAATGCCAGCGAGGCCACACAGATGCTAAGCCTGTTGTCTGGCAAAACCCATCAAGTATTGACGGCTGTCGCTATCGGTCACAATCAAGACATACACCTTGCTTTGAGCCGTTCTCGCGTTAAATTTGCATCTATGACAGCAGCAGATATTCAAGACTATGTCGCAAGCCAAGAACCCATGGGCAAAGCCGGTGCCTATGCGATTCAAGGTCGTGCCAGTGCATTTATTTCTCATGTATCGGGTAGTTACTCAGGCATCATGGGTTTGCCCTTGTATGAAACCAGCCAATTGCTTAAACAGATCGGGGCTGACTGAATGCAACAAGACATTCTTATCAACTGGGCTCCACATGAAAGCCGCGTCGCGGTAATTGAAAACGGCGCCTTGCAAGAGGTGCATATAGAGCGGTCTCTTGAGCGTGGCTTGGTGGGTAATGTCTACCTCGGCAAAGTGGTGCGAGTGCTGCCTGGAATGCAATCTGCATTTATCGACATTGGATTAGAACGTTCAGCGTTTTTGCATGTGGCCGATTTGATGAGCAGTGTGAACGCCAAGCACGCAGACCCTGAAACTTCGCCCCAACCTGTGGTGCCCATTGAAAAGCAGGTATTTGAAGGCCAGTCGATGTTGGTTCAGGTCATGAAAGACCCCATGGGTAACAAAGGCGCTCGCTTGTCTGCCCAAATCAGTATTGCCGGAAGGCTGCTGGTGTTTTTACCGCAAGATGATCACATCGGTGTTTCCCAAAAAATACCTGCCGAACAAAGGCAGGTTTTACGCGAGAGACTGTCGACACTGGCCCACCAAAGTGAGGCCAAAGGTGGATTTATTCTTCGTACAAACGGGGAAGAGGCCACAGACCAAGAACTCAGCGAGGACATCGCTTATTTGCGAAAAACTTGGGAGCGTATTCGCACTGCCAGCCTGAACCAAGCTGCAAAGTCATTGCTGCATCAAGATTTAAATCTGTTGCAACGGGTACTTCGTGATTTTGTATCGGAAGGCACGCAAACCATTCGCATCGACTCTCGCGAGCAGTTTGAAATGATGATGGCCTTTGGCAAAGAATTCATGCCCTCATCAGTTGACAAGTTGGTTCACTACAAGGGTGAGCGACCTATTTTTGATTTGTTCAGTATCGATGAAGACATCGCTTTGGCCTTGGGGCGCAGAGTTGATCTCAAATCGGGTGGCTACTTGATCATTGACCAAACCGAAGCCATGACCACGGTCGATGTGAATACTGGTGGCTTTGTCGGTGCGAAAAGTTTCGATGAAACCATCTTTAAAACCAATTTGGAAGCCGCTGGTGCCATTGCCCGTCAATTGCGTTTGCGCAATTTGGGCGGCATGATTGTTATTGACTTCATTGATATGCAAAGGCAAGACCACCAGTCAGCCGTGCTCAATGAGTTCACTAAACAACTTTCCAAAGACCGCGTCAAAACCTCGGTCAGCAGTTTTTCACATTTGGGCTTGGTCGAGATGACCCGCAAGCGAACCCGAGAGTCCTTGGCGCATTTATTGTGTCAACCATGTGCGAGTTGCCAAGGTCGCGGTATTGTCAATACAGCTCGAAGCGTGGCTTACAACATATTACGTGAAATTTTGCGAGAAGCTCGACAATTCAACCCTAAAGAATTTCGCGTTCTTGCTTCATCAGCGGTGATCGAATTGCTGCAAGAGGAAGAAAGCCACCATTTGGCTGGACTGAGTGACTTTATTCGAAAGCCTATTTCCTTGATGACTGAAGCGGGCATGGGGCCAGAAGACTACAACATTGTGTTGCTATGACATCTGGCCACAGCATCCCCATATTGACTTACCACCATACCGAGCAAGCCCCGCCCAAGGGTTTTGCTATGCGCAGTTTATGGGTATCTCCATCTTCTTTTGCAACACAAATGCAGTGGCTGTCACGTCTTGGCTACACAGGACTGGCCATGTCAGAGCTCATGCCATATTTGCACGGCGAAAAAAAAGGCAAGGTGGTGGGCATCACCCTTGATGATGGCTACCAAAGCAACCTCTTGCATGCGCTTCCCATTTTAAAAAATCTGGGTTTCAGCGCTACTTGCTATGTTGTGAGTGGAAAGCTTGGTCAGCATAACGAGTGGGATGAGGCGCTTGGCATGGCACAAGCGGCGTTAATGGGTGTTGAGGAGATGCGTACATGGGTGGACGCGGGTATGGAGGTGGGTTCGCACACTTGTAGCCATGCAGATTTAAACCAACTTTCCTTGGCCGAGGCTGGACATGAATTGCTTCAAAGTAAAAGTGACTTAGAAAACCTGTTGCAAAAACCGGTGACGCAATTTTGCTATCCCTATGGTCATTTCTCGCCTGAGCATGAAAGCTTGGTTTCGCAATCGGGTTATGTGGCTGCCACCACGACCCATCGGGGCAGGGCATGTGCAACAGATCGAATGACCGCCTTACCCAGGGTTCCGGTGGTTCGTTCTACCTACTCTCTTCAATTCCTTTTAAAGGTCTTGACCCGCTATGAAGATAGCAAAAGATCCCACTAAGTAACGATGGCCATGGCAAGCGTGCGCTTGAAAATTGCTGTTTTACACCGAACCTTTCGCCGCGATGCGGGAGGTGCAGAAGCCTATGCAGTGGCCATTGCTTTAGAGTTGGCTGCGTCACATGATGTACATGTGTTTGCCCAGGAGATGGATAACACCCTGGATGCAGTGACTTACCACCCCATTCCTTTGTTTTTCAAACGTCCCCGATGGCTGAATCAATTGTGGTTTGCCTTGGCCACATGGTGGCGTACTCGGCACGGATTTGACATTGTGCATTCGCATGAAAACACTTGGCATGGACAGGTACAAACGGTTCATGTCTTACCCATGCGTTGCAAACCCACGGAACATTTACCGTTGCTTCAACGCTTGAACATGGGGTTGAAATACTTGACCAGTCCTCGTATTTGGACTTATGCCGCTTTAGAGTTTTTTCGTTTTCAATGGCAGCCAAAGCGTTTTTGGGTGGCTGTTTCAAAGCCTTTGCAAAAGCAACTGCAAAACATGCAAGCTGCGTTTACGCAAGGGCAGGTGCTGTGCATTGCCCCAGGCATTTACCCACACGCTTTGCATTTGAACAAGACAGAAAAGGCATCTGAATACGCGGGTGCTGAAACATCCAAAGTACTTCTATGGGTAGGCAACGACGCTGTCAAAAAAAATCTTGACACGGTGTTGGCGGCCTTAGCAAATCTCGATGCTTCATACCGCTTGTTGGTGGTTGGAAAAGCCCATCCCACCAAGCCATGGCAAGACAAAATGGTCCGTCTTGGGATTGCAGATAGGGTGAGCTACCTAGGTGTGGTCAGCACTATGGAGCAAGTCTATGTTTCAGCAGACCTATTGCTTCATCCCACGCTGGAAGATACGTTTGGCATGGTTGTTCTTGAAGCCATGTCTTACGGACTCCCCGTGGTGGTTAGCCAAGAAAACTATTGTGGTTTAGCTGCCGATTTGCAGTATGAAGCCAATGCAATCATTTTGTCCGACCCCTTAGATGCCAATGCACTGACCGCAGCTGTTGAAAACTTGTCAGTACCCTCCGTCTATGCCCAGCATCGACGAGCGGTGCTTTCATTTGCGCAGCAGCACCTTTGGGCTGATGCGGCAAAGCAGTACGACGACTTATTTCAACAACTGGCTGCACAGTGAATACAGAACCGCGGTCGATTCTGATGATCAAGTCCCACAGCCTGGGCGTTGGGGACTTGCTGCGCAGTTCAGCTGGTTGGCGTGTTTTGAAAAACAAATGGCCGAATGTTCAATTGCATTTGGTTTTTTTAAGTAAACATCCAGGTTATCCAACTGAAGCACTCATACAACAACACCCTTTGTTGACAACTGCGCATTTCATCACGGTACGAGACAAAGACCCCTCTCATCCCGATGGAAAGCGCGTATCCTTCGGTGCCATTTGGCGTTCGCTGCAAAGTATTTGCCAATCAGTCAAGCCCGATATGGTGATTGATTTCGAACCACACGGCATCAAAACCTCGGCACTCACTTGGCTGGCTGGCAAGTCCCAAGGCGCATCGACTGTAGGCATCGCGCAGTTTCCTTTACGTTCTCTTTTCTATAAAAAATTCTCACCGAGTGTGCGCGAATTTGCGCAAAGCCATGGCCTGACTTTGCCCATGGATTACACCAACCGAGACTTTGTGGTGTTGCAAGCTCTTGGCTTAGAGCGTTCAGGTACATCGATTGAAATGCAAGTCACAGAGGAAGGCAGAAAGTGGCAAACCCTTCACCAACATCGCTTCCAGAATAACTTGCCTGTGCTTGGTTTGAACATCGGCTGCGGCACACCAGACGCCATGGTCAAACGTCCCGATTTGAAACATTTGGCCCAGTGCGTTTCTCGTTTATTGGGGATGTATCCAGCCAATATTTTGTTGAGTGGCGCCCCTTTTGAAAAAGATGTGAACCAAGCATTCATTGCGCTTTTGAAGGGAATGCACACACCAGATCTGCATATCGTTGATGCCGCAGGTGAAACCACCCTGAGCAGTTCAAGTGGTCTGATCGACGCCTGTGATGTGTTTGTTTCAACCGATTCTGGCCCTTACCATATGGCTGTTGCTTTGCGTAAACCTACATTGGTGTGGTTCACCTACCCCGAGGTGACCTCGTTTCATAACGAGGCATGGTGTAGTCGCTTAATCCAGCCAAGTACAGATGAATTCGTATCAACTGTGTCCAAGTTGCTTGACTACGATAAAACGCCTGATTGACTCAGCTTGTACATCGCAGCATAAGCACCTTGAGCTTGCAGCAACTGTTGGTGTGTACCCTGTTCAACAATACAACCTTGCTCCATGACAACAATGCGGTCAGCATTTTGAATGGTGGTCAGTCGGTGGGCAATCACCAGCGTGGTCCGGTTTTTTTGCAAGCTTTGAAGGGCATCTTGTACCAAACGCTCCGACTCGTTATCCAGTGCCGATGTAGCCTCATCCAAAATAAGCACGGGTGCGTCTTTGTACAGCGCTCTGGCAATGGCTAATCGTTGTCGCTGCCCCCCTGATAAGGTAGATGCGTTGTGACCAACCATGGTATCGATATGTTGGGGCAATCCAGCAAGGTAGTCGCCCAAATGCGCAGCATTCAGACATTCAATCACCCTTTCCTTATCGGGTGTTTGGCCCAATGCCACATTGGCGGCCAAGCTGTCATTGAGTATCACCACGTTTTGGCTCACCAGTGCAAACTGGTGGCGTAATGACTGCAAATCCCAGGCCTCTAGCGGGGTGCCATCCAGTGATACTTTGCCCTCAGTGATGTCAACAAAACGAAGCAACACATTGGCCAGTGTGGATTTACCTGAGCCAGAGGTTCCCACCAAGGCAACGGTCTCTCCAGGCTGGATATTCAAATGAATGTGATGCAAAGCCCAAGGCATGTCTGGCTTGTACATCACAGAAATATTTTCTAACTCGATATGGCCTTGTGCTCTTACCGCTTGGTGACTGCCACCAGTTTCCACAGGTGTGTTTTCGATCAATTCAAAGCCGCGTTCCAGTGCTGCAAGACCCCGTGTAAGAGGGCCGGTAATTTCTGACAGGTGTTTGATCGGCGCAATCAACATCAACATTGCGGTGACAAAAGCAGCAAAGCCCCCCACTGTCATTCCAGTTTGTTGGCTTTGCATCAAAGCCACGCTGATCACACCCGATAAAGCGATGGCAGACAAAATCTGGGTCATGGGGGTCATGCTTGAACTGGCAACCGCGGTTTTCATAGCCAAACGTTGCAGTGTTTTTGCCAAAGTCTCAAATCGACCGATTTGCATGGTCTGGGCTTGGTGAAGTCGTATTTCTCGGTATGCAAGTGCGGTCTCTTCAACCACATAGGCCAGTTCATCGGTGGCGGTTTGCGTGTCTCGGGTGATTTGGTACAAGCGTTTGCTCAAAGCTTTCATCAACCACGCCACCGCAGGAAACAGCAGCGCCACAATCAAACTCAGTTGCCAATTTAAATACAGAAGGTAGGCCACCAAGGCAAGCAATGTCAGACTATCGCGCACCAAGCTCATGAGCGAACTCACCATCAACTGCGCTC
>Ga0214917_10004539_pt1 | contig 15369 bp, 8 predicted proteins | sample LL_1208_BB_MetaG_FD_177983 | JGI IMG/M metagenome (GOLD analysis project Ga0214917, IMG submission 177983) | Freshwater microbial communities from Lake Lanier, Atlanta, Georgia, United States - LL_1208_BB | ecosystem: Environmental > Aquatic > Freshwater > Lake | place: USA: Georgia | collected... | reverse complement strand
ACCGATTTTCCCGTCTTAAAATCCGAAAGAGAAAAGGGTTTCATTTGCAATGCCCTCGCACCCATAACATCAGCTTCCTTCTCTAAACCCGCGTCGTCATTAATGGGGACTTTTGCCTTCATCATGGTTGTTGGCTTTACTCTTCCTTGTTTTTGCTGCACTACATGCCAAGCCTCATGAGGCAAATGTTTTTCCTGGCCTGAGGCAATGTGTATATCCGTTCCCTGTGCATAAGCATGCGCATTTAATTGGGCTGGTTTAGCAGAATTATAATGAACCTTTACATCGTCCATTGAAATGCCAGAGAGACTTTCTACACCTTGTTTTACATTTTCTGGTAAACTATTACTGTCCTTGGAGAGCTGACTGACAGGTTGCTTCGTAATGCTGTTATTTGCCATTGATGTAAAATGTGCAAATCGTTTGCTATATGGACTATTATCTGCCTTTTTTTGTAAAAGAGCCAATTTTTGTTCCGTAGAATTTAGCTCTACCGGATTTTTTGAATCGACTTGTGGATGAATAGAATTTAACGATTCAATGTTGCTTTTACCACTAAAATTGGTCCCATTTACTTTTTCTGCCATGATAAATCAATCCTAATGGTAATCATAAATAAAATTTATTTTTTTTATAAAAATTAAATATAACACTTTAATTCAGCTTTGCTTATTATAAATCAAATAATTTATTAATTCTTATTTTCAAGGATATAGTTTACCTTTAGGACGTACTCAAATAAATAATTTTAATGATGAAATATTCTTATCTGTTTATTTTATTTCTATTTATTCCTATTGATTCTATTTATTCACAAGAGACAACTAGTTCTGCAGGAGATACTTACAATTCTTCAAACAATACCGTTACCTTCACTTTAGGTGAAGTGGTTAATGATCAGTTCGCAGCGGATTCCTATTCCCTTAAAGCGGGCGTCATCCAATCTGCCTCTTTAGCATGTCCCATTCCGGCTGTTATTCCTTTTTTACCCTTAAATGATTTATGCATTCCGTCAGGTGCATCAAAAGAGCTTATTCTTTCTGGTTCGGAAAATCAGGTACGCTATCAACTGCTCTTTAATGGTGTTTTGACAGGGGATAGTCTTATAGGTACTGGATCACCTCTTTCCATTATCAATGCAACACAATCAGGTGTTTACGCAGTCAGAGCCAGATATTCCGGTAAAAGCTGCTATGTAGATATGCCTCAACAGATTACCTTAAATAATATTCCATCGGTAACCGCGGTTTTCCCTGGCTCAATTTGTGTAGGTGGGGATGCAACAATTCAATTATCCGCAAATGAACCAGTAAGTCTGAGGTATAATATTTCGGGAGGAGCAGCTCAATCCCTTGACTTAAATGGTTCTGTTTCTTTGCCTATTTCAAATATTCAGTCAACTGCGGTGATGAATATTCTATCCATTACATCCTTGACAACCTCCTGCATCAATACGGTAATACAGGCAGTGCAAATTCCTGTTTCAAATATTCCTTCCCTGTCCCTTAACCAAACAGGTACTACTTGCGAAGGTCAGCCTGTTTCTTTAGCTTACCTTGCTTCAGAACCACTTTCCTTTAGTTATAACCTAAATGGGGTCATAAAAACTTCGACCCTAACATCGACAACGGGAAATATTACACTGGATCCCTTATCAAATAGCACCTCTTTGACTATTTCAAGATTGGTATCTCTTCAGTCAGGATGTATAAATACGGTTTCAAATGCAGTTTCGGTGAACGTGTCAGCAAAACCGGCTTTGTCTGCCTTAAATCTGGATATTTGCAGTAACACAGCATTTTCCATACCCCTCTCTTCTTCAAATATCGGTGTCACCTGGGTGGCAAACTATAATGGATTAACAGGTGGTCAGGGTACAGGGGTTTCTTCCCTTTCATTAAATGAAATTTTAACCAATAATACGGCTTCCCCCTTGACAGCTACTTATATCCTCACCCCATTTGTCAGCAATAATCCATCTTGCCAGGGTACATCTGTTATTTCATCTGTTACGGTTAGTCCTTTACCTGAAATAATCATTCCATCGGTTAATACAACTTTTTGCAGTGGAGAAATTTTTTCGGTTCCCCTTTCGATTAAGGGAAGTGGAACTTTAGTCTGGAACAGAGATAATGGGACAAGTATAGGAAATGGAGCCATTTTGGAATCTATTGAAAATAATACCGGTCAACCTAATATAGTAAACTATGCCATATCCGTGGACGGAGGTAGCTGTAAAAATGTGCAGGGAAAAACGCTTGCACTGACAATTCTTCCTTCTCCTGTATTAAATATAAGCGGAATTCCAGCCCTGTGTGATGCATTTACCGATATTACATCCAGCAGCATCACTGCAGGCTCTACCCCAAATCTTGTCCTGAGTTATTATCAGGATCCTCAACTTTCTTTGCCTTTAGCTAATCCATCTAAAGTTAGTCAGGGTACCTATTTTATTAAAGGTCAAATTGGTGCATGCTTTGTTTCTGCCCCTGTTTCTATCAAATCTCAATTAAAATTAAAAGTAAATGATCCTGAAACAGCTTGCCCTGGTCAGAAAATTGACCTAACACAAGCTGCTGTAACGGAGGGTTCTTCGGTGGGTTTAAATTTCAGTTATTGGGGAAATGCAACGGCAACACAACCTTTATCATTGCCCAATGCGGTAGATGAAGGAACTTACTTTATTAAGGCGGAAGCGTTAACTTCAGCAGGAAATTGTGCCGTCGTTAAACCAGTTATCGTAAAAACATTTAATCCTGTTTTGTTAAATCCACCTGCCAATCTCTCTGTTTGCAGTGGAAGTGTTTTTTCCTATATTCCTCAGTTAAAAGATGCTACTTTTAGTTGGTTTAGAAATGCTAACGGAGCCCTTGGCTTAACCAATAACGCTGGTTCAAATCAAATTAACGAGATTCTGGAAATAAAATCACAGGATGCATCAGTAACTTTGACCTATGGTTATTCGATTTCAGCCCCAGGTTGTTCACCCAAAGTAGCCATTTTTGATGTGGTCGTCAACGGCGGACCTGATTTTACCTTAGTTGACTCTGTGCAAATTTGTGATTCCTATACAAATCTTACCCAATTGATTAAGACTTCTTCAGGTAATACTTCTTTCCAGTATTATTTAAATAATACCCTGGTTTCCGATGTAACCAAAGGAATTCAAGGCGTTTATCAAGTGGAAGGGATATCGGCTGGTGGATGTAAAACATCTAAATCGATAGAGGTTAAACATAAACTGAAGGTACCAGCGCTTTCTCCTTTTTATGTTTGTCCTCCCCAGACCTTTGATCTTAAAGCAAAGGCAACAGCTTTGTTTGGAACTAATTATGACCTTACTTTTGAAAATATTTCAACCCCTGATAAAATATCTGCAGGAAATTATTCTATTGGTTTATCAGAATTAGCAGGAAATTGTAAAATTATTTTACCTGTGACTATCCTTTCAGCTGAGCCAAAATGGCTTAATGCAGTTTCTTCCATTGTTGTTTGCAGTGATGAAAAGTTAATTCTGGAACCCCTTTTTACATCACCAGACATCACCTTTTCATGGGCTTATGCAAAAGGCAAAGGTACGGGAAAATTAGAGGCGGTATGGTCTAATACTAATGCTGCCTCTTTTGTTGACTCCATTAAAATTGTAGCTGCTAGTGCTTTGTGTAATCAAACAACGACCTCTTTTGTGAAAGTGGAGGTGCTGCCTGCTCCTCCAGAACTGCAACTTTCGGCCAATGAAGTTTGTGCCGATAAATTACTTACTATTGGCGTTGCCGGAACTCCCGCAAATCCACTGGCTCGTTTTAAATGGACGGCTGATTATGGCTTAGCAAAAGGAGGCATTGGGGGTAAAGAAATCAATTCATTTAGCGCAAAGGCTATTCAGGAGACTCTTTTTCACGAGGAGGATTCTATTATAAAGGTTACCTATCGACTACAACCCTTCTTAACGGGTGCTAAATCCTGTTTTGGTCCTGTGAACTCCATTCAGGTGTCTATACTTCCTCTTGGATTCGGCTCGTGTGCAGCCAATATTGCAGGCATTATACAAACAATTCATAAACAATATGTGGAAGGGGTTAAAGTTCAGATTTCTGGTTATCAGAGTGAAAAATCGGTGCTGACAAGAAAAGATGGTTTATATAAAATGTCTGGACTGGAGCTTGGTTTAGATTATACCCTTATTCCAGAGCTAAATAAATTTCCGCTAAATGGGGTTTCAACGTATGATATTCTATTGATTCAAAAACATTTATTGAACACCAGGAAAATAACAAATCCATACGAACTTATTGCTGCCGATATAAATAAATCAGGGAACATCAGCATAACAGATATGTTGCAGTTGCGAAAATTGATTTTGGGTGTAGATCGTGAATTTCCGGAGAATAAAAGCTGGCGTTTTGTAGAGGCTTCCCATAAATTTCAAGATGAATCCAAACTTATTCATTTTCCAGAACTTAAAAATTTAAATGATTTGTCTGGTTCCGCAGAAGTGAATTTTGTGGGCATTAAAATAGGAGACCTCAATGGTTCAGTCGTTGCCAATTCAGGGGGACTTGGCGACATAAGAGAAAGTAATATCTACACTTTTCTGGCGGAAAATAATATAGTAAATGCAGGCGACCACTTTTCTCTGTCAATCTTCACCGACGAAAAAGTGAAAGCTGACGGACTTCAATTTACCCTGCAATATGATATGGATAAATTATCTTTAATTTCTTCAGAAATCGATACAAACTTGTTACAGACAATGGGTGTCTTTGAAGAAGATGGACTGCTTACCTTAAGTTGGGCAAATCCTGTTTACCTTAATAATAAGTTTTTATCTTTGCCATTTAAGGTCAAAAAATCGGGAGAAATTGCAGATATGATTTCACTGAATGACAGAATAACCCGAGCTGAAGCTTATGTGGAGGGTAAAATCTGGCCACTATCAATTGCCTTTAAAACAAAGGATGAAAATTCGCCCCTGCTTTTAAATCCGTATCCAAACCCTTTTATGGATCAGGTTTACCTTCCTTACTTTTTAAGGTCAAATCAAATCGTTTCTCTCAAGATCATGGATATATCTGGCAGAGTGGTTAAAACAATGACGCAAGAAGGTCGGATAGGGAAAAATCATTTTGTAGTTACTCATTTACCTGCTGGATCAGAATGGACCTTTGAAATAAGCACAGATAACTGGAAGTCAATGGGAAAATTAATTTCTGTTTATTGAAACAAGCCGATACGCCAGGGTTTCCATTTTAAATCAATGACTGACAGGATTTGTCTTTCTATATTTTCCTTTTTTCGGCTGATTAATATACCAAAATGGAAAAGATCAATAATATGGAATTGGGTGAATTTCTCCGTAATTAAATCCCAGGTTTTTTTCATGTCTTCAGACCAGTATATATCGGACAAAATAATTATTCCATGTGCTGAAAGAAAAGGGGTGCATATATGAATATAGTGAAGTAAAGGCTGCCCTCTGTGATTCCCATCAATAAATAGAACATCAATGGGCGGACAATGAGGTAAAAAGGAGGGAAGTAATTCGTCAAAAGAACCCATTTGCAGATTAACACGGTCTTTTAGGTTTAATTGAGCAAATGTTTCTTTAGCTATAGCTGCTGTCTCAGGACAACCTTCTATGGTAAATAAGCGGGCATTTTTATTCATAGCAATAAGGTAGGACCCTGATAGACCAAAATGGGTGCCTAGCTCCAGAATGGTATGTATGTTTTGTTTATCTGCAAGAAGGGCAAGCCAGGAACCTTCCTTTGAAGAAACAGGACTGGTTTTAGCCATTTTATGCACAAAAAGCTTATTTCCTTTAAGCATGGTAGAACCAGCTCCATATTCTCTTTTATGTATTTGCCTTTGGTCCTTAGCCAGGCATTTTCTTCGTTGTTCTATGGCATTTAATGTTGGTTTTTCTCCATAAAACAAAGGAAGTAAAATATCAGACAAAAGGGGAGAGTGCACATCGTAAATGGTACGGGCACGCTGGTAAAAAGACCAGAAAAACGAAATTTTTTGTAATAAATGCATTGGGACAAAATTACCTTATTAAGGCAACAGTACCGCTTTTTGTTTCGATAAATGTTTTCCCATTTCTTCGATAACCTTCTATGGTTGCCATCCATACATAAACGCCAGGGTCGGCATCAAATCCTTTAACCTGGCCATTCCATCCCATTTCAATATCATTTGATTTAAAAACAATATTTCCCCAGCGATCTGAGATGGTTAAATCGAACGTAATGATATCTTTTCCATAGAGTTGAAAAAAATCATTAATTCCATCTTTATTTGGGCTAAAGGCCGTTGGAGCATATACTTTGGTTGGACATTTACGGGTCAAGATAATAGTATCTGTTCCTGTACATCCCCATTCATTCCATACTTTAACGCTGTATGTTGCCTCATCATCCACTTCAAAATAGGGTAGTGTGCTTTTATTCTGCCATTCATATTTTGAGAAAAATCCACCTTGAAGTCTAAAAGAAAAGGAAGGTTCATCGGGACAGATAAAAGCATCAGCGCCTAAACGGGGTTTTGGAATTGCTTTTACACTTACATTTGTTGTGGCTGGATAGGTATTACAACCATCAATAACCCCATAAACAGCGTAATTTCCAGACATAGTGGTGGTAATATCAGGTATTTGTGGATTTTTATCATTACTTGTAAAGCCATTTGGCCCAGACCACCGATACCATTCCGATAATTTATCGTTAACGGTTAGCTTCAAAGTGTCATTTTCACAGGTAATTAATGTATTCGGAGCTGAAAGTGATTCAGGTGTAGTAATATTTATGATTCCATTTACGGTATCCAGTTTTTTTAAACACAAGTCATTTATGGCTAATTTAACATATTGAGGACCAACCTGGTTATAAGCGCGTTTTAATACATTTAAACTTGAAGTGTCTTTATTGCCAAAATCCCAGAAAAGGGAAAATCTGGGCGCGGATAGGCCAACGTCAAATAGAATGGAATCATTTAAGCACCCCCCTTCAGGTAATGGATTGGCATTAATGGGTTTAAAGCTTGCTCCACCATTGTAGGCATACGATTCTGCATTTCCATAGCCATAAGCGGTTACCGAAATACCACAGCCGTTTGAAATGAGGGTATGAGAACCAGCATTTACTTTAATTCTGGCAAATGAATATTTTGTATTTCCTGCAACCGTGCCAATCGCTCCGGGAATATTCCCTAAAGGAGTTCCATCGAGTGTAACTCTTGATATATCGGCAGAAAGAGCGACTACATTTAAATAATTTTCCGCAATTTGCTGAAAACTTGAATTATAAAGAGTGACGGTATCCCTGATTTGCTCGATACTGTTTAAAAGTACCATGGATGGATCTCCTAACCTGGAAGGATTTCCACCACAGGTGCCCCCAACATTATACTGAGCAACGGCGATGGGCTTATTTGAAGATATGTAGGTTGATTCCCCTTTTTGATATTCCACAAACTGACCTTGATTGAGTTTAAAAGTATCGGTTTTTGCTCCTTGAACTAAAACACTTGTATTATTTTCGGAAGCCATAATGCGAAATACATCAAGGGTGACCTGAGCACTTAGTACAGAAATGAATTCCTTGCCCCATGTTGATATTGGGTACATTTGTTCGAGCAAATTATCTCTGGCATCACATATCATGGGAGTCCATGAATTGCCTGCAAACAACGCAAAAGGTTTATTCCCCATCACACGGGTTCCTGTAATATCACTGTTCCCTAAGGCGGTTTGAACCTGATAGGTTTGTCCAGGAGATAAGCTAACCTTAATAGATTCTCCCTTTTTTCTACCTCCTTTGGTTTGGTCGCTTAGGATAATTTCAACCTCTGTGTCATCTTTTACGGCGACAATAAGGAGTTCACTCGGATAAACTACATTACCTTGTTGAAGCGCTTTATAGGCAATAGCATAATAATCGGTTCCCAAAGCATCGTCAGGAAGTACCACTGAGGCTTCAGATCGGTTGTTATAATATTGATGTATATATACACTTACATTTTTTTCACTTGTAATTAACAGGCCATTGGATGAGATATTCTCAGAACCAACCGTTTCTGCTGACTTTGGCAAGGTTATAATTGTAACTTGATTTGGTGCTACAGAAAATGATTGTTTCCAGCCAAGCAAAGGCATTTCAATCGTTCCAGCGGTAGCAAATTTAGAGGTAATCATAGCCACCATATTATTTCGGCCTACATCAATATGTTCCAAAAAGGCAAAATGAAATCTCGTTCCTTCATTGGACTGAGAAAGTCCTAAGGTAGTTAAAAAGGAAAAAAAAAGGAATAAGTAAGTTTTCTGCAAAGGTGACTTTTAATTCGTTAGATATCTAAAATTAAAAAAAGTTTAAAGAAAATAATTTTTTTATTTGACTTCTATCATACTTTTAAAAATAATCGCGTTATTCCTACTAAACTAGTATCTTGTTATTATTTTTAAAATATAAACATATAAAATATGCTAAATCGTTTCTTTCTAATTCTTATGGGTCTTGGCTTTACTTTTCTTTCAGCACAGGAGCAGGCACCTAAAAATTGGTTTAATCTTGATCCGAAGCAAGATGGTTTTCCAGGATTAAGCACTGAATCATTATATAACAGATTAAAAAGTATGACAGGGAAAAAAGGAGAAACTGTGGTCGTAGCTGTGATTGATTCTGGGGTCGATTATGAACATGAAGATCTCAAGCCTGTCATGTGGACAAATCCCGGAGAAATAGCAGGTGATGGTATTGACAATGATAAAAATGGATATATAGATGATATCCATGGCTGGAACTTTATTGGGAATGCTAAAGGTGAAAATGTCTATAGAGATAATCTTGAAATTACCCGATTATATGCCTCCTACAAAAAGGAATTTGAAAAGGCCAACCCTGAATCTTTGTCGTCGAAAGACAAAAAAAGATATGCCGAATACAAGGAAATGGAGGAAAAAGTGCTGGGCGAAAGGAAAAATTTGAGTGAAACGTGGCCTACTTATAAGGCGCTTAAAGAATCGGTTGCTAAAGTAACCAAACAAGTAGGAAAAGAAACAGGCGTTACGATTGACGATTTAGATAAAGTTCAACCCGGTCCTGACCAGATGCTGGCCAGACTTGTACAGATTTTGAAAGCTCAAATGGGTCAGGGAGCAACTTTCGAAGGATTTTTAGATCAATTAAATCAAGCTTATGATTACTTTGATGAGCGTTTGAATTATAATTATAATCCCGATTTCGATCCACGCATTTTAGTCGGTGACAATTATGCCGATGTTACAGAAAAATATTATGGGAACAATGATGTCAGAGGCCCCGATGCAAATCACGGAACCCACGTAGCAGGTATTATTGGTGCTGTCAGAGGGAATAATTTGGGGATGGATGGCATTTCCGATAATGTTCGTATCATGTCTGTAAGAACAGTACCCGACGGTGATGAAAGAGATAAGGATGTTGCAAATGCCATAAGATATGCAGTGGATAATGGCGCAAAAATAATCAATATGAGTTTTGGCAAGGGGTATTCTCCTTACAAAAAAGCCGTTGATGAGGCGATTCGTTATGCAGCAAAAAAAGATGTTTTGCTGGTACATGCAGCAGGAAATGACGGGAGTGAAAATACAGGAAAAAATAATTTTCCTAATGATGAATTTAGTAAAAGAGGTTTTTTCGGCAGTAAATTTGCTCCAAACTGGCTGGAAGTGGGCGCTTTAAATTGGCAGGGAAATGAAAAACTGGCGGCCGATTTTTCAAATTACAGTGGAAATAGGGTAGATTTGTTTTCTCCAGGGGTCGATATTTATTCAACCGTTGTAGGCTCTAAATATGATAGTTATCCTGGAACCAGTATGGCGGCTCCAATGGTTGCCGGAGCAGCAGCGTTATTGTGTTCCTACTTTCCAGATCTAAACGTAGTTCAGATTAAAAATATCCTGATGGAATCAACCATTAAACAAAGCCAAATGGTAGTAAAGCCTGGAACGGATGACGAAAAAGTGCCTTTTTCTTCCCTTTCTGTGTCGGGAGGTATTCTAAATGTTGAAAAAGCATTTGAGAAGGCCCTCTCTACTCCGGGTAAGAAAACAAATGCTAAAAGATATATTACTTTGAAGGACTTACCTGTAAAAACAGTGGTCATTCCTTAATCAGATTACCTTTTCCAGGATTAATAACAAAATGGTCACCTCTGGAGGTGACCATTTTGTGTTTTTGCTACGCAAAAAACAATTAAATGCCTTTCGTTTCCAATAAAGCAAATGCCTCGTCCCAGGAGGGAATTTTATCAGATTCATAGCCATAGGTTTTCCCTGTGGCTATTTTGTGAAATGATTTCATCGCGGTGAGGTGGGTCCCATTTCGCATAAAATTTAACATCAATTCTTTGTTCTCCCATGCTGTAACTGTGCATTGATAACCCTCGATGCGTTTCACAGCACAATAGCTGTTTCCTTTTGCTACCTGAGCTTCGCGAAAAGTAGGAACGGCTAAACTCCAGAATCTAATAAGCCCCCATAAACCTTTAGGTTTAAGTCCTGTGATGGAAATATACATAGTTTTTTTCCAAAATTACTAATTTGAGGTTACATCCAGCTTTCCTTTTCCTGTTTTATTACCTGATTGCCAGTGATAAAAATAAATACCAGGTGTCAGATTAGGTGAAATGAGGGGAACTTGCTGCTGTCCGGCAGGAATAATCTGGTCAACAACTTTATTTTCCATGATGGTATATAGGCTTAGAAAAATATCCTGTTCAAAAGGTCTTGTTAACTGAAGGGAAAAATTTCCATTGCCAGGATTGGGAAATACCTTAATTTCATTCAAAGCTGGTTCTTCCTCTGTCAACGGTTTGTTGGGTAGAGCAGCGGGACAATTTCCCTGATGAATGCGAACATTTCGGTAAAGGGCATCTCCAGGCGGACTGAATTTGTCCTCATCACAGATAAATATAAATCTGGAAAAGGTTCCTGTATAAAATTTCCCGACAGGGATAGATACCTTTTGCCAGTTCGAAACTGAATTGAAAGATCTGAAATTTTGGATTCCCCAACGTTGGTAACCTGCTACTTGAAAGCTAAGATTGGCGCTTATTTCCTCGTCATTATCAAATCCTACACCTATTATTTCAGGCGCAAGATTACTTCTAAATTCAAACTCAACAATGGTATTTGCCGTAACAATATAATTTCCTGCTATTTTTTTCCATGCATTAGCTTTAAGATGAACCCCTTTTCCATTTTCAATGACATCTACAGTACCTAAGTCTTGAGTGCCGGCAAAGGTTACCACTTTGTTTTTGATTAAGTCTAGGAAAAGACATGTAGAGTCCGGAGTGCCCGAACCTGACCCAGACCCACTTCCCGAACCCGAACCAGACCCACTTCCCGAACCTGATCCGCTTCCTGAGCCCCCTCCTCCTGATACCGCGGATCTTGGGATACAGAAATTCAATTGGGTATTATTGGTGAATGTACCCGTTCTGGAAAGGATAGAATCTTTAACGTTTGAAATGATAAAAGAACCGTTACCATAGCCACAGCAAAGTCCGTCACCGCCACTATCAGCAATTCGCAGGGAATAACATCCTGGAAGGAGGCAAAGTTGAGCATTTATTTTTTGCCCATTCTTTTTATTTAAATAGGGGCCACCTGAGAGTCGGACTGTATTGGCACTGTCCAAAAGCTGCCAGGTTGTTTCTGTTCCAAACAAATCGAGGGTCAATTCCAGTTTGATTGTTTGGCAAGTATCGACGGTTCCACTACCTGACGAGCCACTGCCCGTTCCAGTGCCACCGCCTGAAGAATTTCCACCGGAACCCGTTCCAGTGCCGCCGCCTGAAGAATTTCCACCGGAACCCGAACTTCCAGAGCCTGTTCCTGTTCCAGTTCCAGTCCCACCTCCTGAGCTGCCACCCGATCCAGAGTTATCAATGGGGGGACAAGTTTGAAGGCAAGTAGCAGATGCTATTCTGTTCCTGATGACATTTCCGGGTTGCTGACCAAAGCCATTTCCAAATTTTGTGCCAATAGAGGTATTGTGACAGTAGGACATGATGGTTCCTCCGTTTGGCGGAAGAGGGGGAAGGGCACACCCGCCTTCAGTTACTCCGGCGCAACCATCTAATGCCGTGCTGTTGCCATTCCAAACACAGGCGTGCGTATGTTGAGAACCTAAAATATGCCCCAGTTCGTGTGCCATGACCATTACATTCCAGGAGAAGGCGGGTACATTTTGGTATGATTTTAAAGCACTCCCGAAACTTAATTTGTAACGGGTTGATGAGGCACAAACACCGTTTAACCAGGCGATTCCTCCTTTCCCTTTATAAGATACTAATTGTCCTATGTCTCCATTAATAGTCTGCCTTTGAGCACCAAACTGGGTAAGCATGTTATAATCACTTCCCGAATAAGGACTTGGTATATCCCAAAGAAATAATCCACTCAGTCTTAAATTCATATTTTCATTGGCGTATAGCGTGGCGACCTGATTGAACCAGCCCGTCATAAATGCAGTGGTATTGGCCGTTCCACCTTTATCAGTATATATATCATTATCTACTTCTAAATAGACATTTACACATTTTGGGTTTGACCTCAGGGTAGCATTTGCAAGGAGGTCATTGTTACTATATGGCCTGCCATCGTCTGTAGTAAGACAGGTTAATTTTTCTTTATTGGGAAATGCATCGGCAGGATATAAAATATGAGGCAGGTTACTGCTTCCTTCTGTTTCTTCCATTGGGCCAAATACCTGGACACCTGAATCTTTGGTGTAAAATGAGCCTTGAATCCCCGATTCGCTTACCGTGACAGCAGCAAATGATTCTGATTTGCCCGCGATTATCCCTCTGAAATGTTGAATCTGCGCCAGCTCTTCCTGCATTATTCCTGAGGCATGCATCATCTGAAAATCGAAGCTTAACAAATCAATGGCAACCAGTTCCAAAGATACATTTTCTTTGATACCGGGAACGGATAGAATAAATTGTTTGGGGGCATCATCTAATAATCGCCTGATCCGCGATGGCGTAGCTGAGAAAAATTTCTTCTCTGTAAAGGCACTGTTTGCCTCAGTATATTGTCTGAGGGTTCCACTTTCTTCCGCAAATAAAGAATAAACCGGAAATTTTCCTCCTTCTTTTCTGGCAAATTCCACTAAATCTTGAGGACTTATCTGCTGCCCAAGGGCAAAAGACGCTAAAAACAAGGTTAAAAGAGTGATAAAAATTCTCATGTCTCCAAACGAAGGTTTTGAGTGTATTTGAGATTACACTATGGGTGATTTGGAGAGATTATCTGACTAAAACGATGGTAAATATAAAAACATATTTATATAAGTTTAATATTTCTGCTTTATAAAAAGTATATCTGTATGTTATTTAATTCTTTATAAGAAAATAGCCTCAGAAAATCTATTTCCGAGGCTATTTTTTTTGTTTTATTTTTCATTTAACCCATTTCTGAAACGACTTCAGTCACTTCAGGAACCATACGTTTTAACATCCCTTCAATGCCCGATTTTAAGGTAACGGTACTGCTTGGACAACCGCTGCAACTTCCTTGAAGCGTAACGGTTACGATTCCTTCAGAAAAACTTTTAAACTCAATATTGCCACCATCCATTTCTACGGCTGGTTTAACATAAGTGTCAATGAGTTCCTTTATTTTTTTGACCGTTTCACTCTGCTCCCCTGTATGCTCCTCATGTTTGCTGTTTTCAGCTTCAAAAGCCATCATTGCTTCGGCATAACCTTCGCGAATGATTTCACTACCGTTGCCAACATATTCTTTAATAAATTCTTTAAGGGGCAATAAAATAGTCTCCCAGGCGTAATTAAACTCTTTTGAAATAGTTACGAAATTATTACATATATAAACGCCTTTAACATAGGGAAAAAGAAAAAGTTCTGTGGCTATAGGCGACCATTCCTTTGCCGCGTTTTCATCTTTAAAATCGGCCGTACCTTTGTAAAGCATTCTATTGGTTACAAATTTTAAAGTTTCCGGATTTGGGGTTTGCTCTGTATAAATAAGCACCGGGCTTTGAGGTGAAGTATTTTCCATGTTGAAAAAATTGATATTTTAGTTAAAAACACGTTCTCACAAAAATAGTTTTATTATCTGGCTATCCGAACAATTCCGTTTTAATGCGATCGGGTGGCAAACCCATAATTTGTAATTTTGATTGTGCTTCATAAACCATGTTTTGCCATCCACAAATATAAAAAATACACTTAGTTGTCGCCATCAAAGGTAAATGTTGATAAATCTGATGAACGTACCCTTTGTAAAAATAAACATTATCAGTATTCATTGAAGGTAGTTCCTGTTCTCTTGAAAGAGTAATATGTACTTGAAAATCAGGTAATATCTTTGCTATTTCCATCCATTCTTCCAGGAACAAAATATTTTCTTTTTTTCTTGTTCCAAAAATAATCCTTATAGCTGGAGCCTTCGCTGGATGCCTGGAAATTTCCCATAACATGCTTCTAAAAGGGGCAATGCCAGTTCCAGTGCAGATAAAAAACAGGGTTTCAGGCATAACATGGGGTAAAATAAAACTACCTTCTGGCCCTTTGAATTTTAGAACTTCTCCCGATTTTAACACATCAAACAAATATTGAGTCCCTAAACCACCCTCATTTTTTACAATGCATAATTCTATGGTATGGGAGTTATCGGGAGCATTTGCTATGGAATAACTTTTCCATCGGTACAGTCTTTTTTCATGGACGGGTAAATCGAAGGTTATAAACTGGCCCGGCTGAAAGGAAAAAGCATTTTCGTTTTGTATATGGAAAGTGAAAAGTCTTGTCTGGGGTGCTAACTCTTTGGAAGAAACCAATTTACAATCATACCATTTGGTTGGCATAGCTAAGGGTATTTATTTTTCGTTATAAATCATTTCCTTATAGTTAAACAGCAAATGATATCCTTTTTCGTTAAAATAAGAGGAAATTTCATCTTTGGTCATTTCAGATAAAATCATGAGAAAATCACCTCCCCAGGCACCTAAAGATTTTACAACTCCATGAAAATCAGAAAAATATTCCTTTTGGATGGGAACAAAACCTAAATGAGTGCCAGTTAGATGTTCGTGATATTCCATTAAAGAACAAAAGGTAGAAAAGTGTTTAGTTTCAACTACTTTTTCAGTAATTTCCGATATTTCGGAGAGATAAGCTGGGTTTCTACCTTTTAAGCGATATGCTGCAATGCCTTCTCTGCTATTTTGCTTTTTACCTGAATATAAAAAGTAAATATGATCTAAAAAATCAGGATTAAAATTGGCTGTGCTGATTTCGGGTTCATGCTCATTTTCTAAATTCCTTTTATAAAAAAATGGACCTTTGGCCAATGCTGCA
>Ga0214917_10004538_pt1 | contig 15372 bp, 11 predicted proteins | sample LL_1208_BB_MetaG_FD_177983 | JGI IMG/M metagenome (GOLD analysis project Ga0214917, IMG submission 177983) | Freshwater microbial communities from Lake Lanier, Atlanta, Georgia, United States - LL_1208_BB | ecosystem: Environmental > Aquatic > Freshwater > Lake | place: USA: Georgia | collected... | reverse complement strand
ATTGCCTAACACGCTGGGCCGTATGGTGTTACGGGAGATCCGTAAACAGCGGTGTACTTATACATTGCTCCCGCTCTTGAAACAAAGGCCCTGCTTTTTAAACTAATTTTGTGCCAGAACAGGAAATCAAAATGATCGAGGCTACGGCCTCGATCTCTTACAAAGGGGATGAATTTGAAATACCCTACAAAGCCGTCATCAAAAACGGTTTTGTGGTTGACCTCAAATTTGACCCCAAACCCGAAGTAATTATCGCTGCCATGAAAGACATCAGCGATTTAATCTCAGACCATGCCATGCAGACTGCTAGGTCGCTGGGTTGGGCTGAATGAAAGGAGTGTGACTATGCGTTTACTATTTGCGCTGTTGCTTTTGGCAATTAACTGCCAAGCACAACGCCTTTCGCTATCATCAAACCCAGATGTTCTTTCGAGCACTGGAAACGACTTTGGTCTTTTTGGGGCGAAAGAAGGCCTGTATTCGACCACAAACGATTACGGGCAGCTCGGTTCGGCGGATTCCCTTTTCGGGGCCGCCAACGATTACGGGCTAGGCACCACGGTCAAGGTTATCGAGCCAAGCTTCGAACTTATCCAGGTGCCTCTCGAGGTCCCTTAAACTAATCAAATCCATCGTAGCTGCCCGGGCCAACAACAATATGTCTGCAATGGCGTCGGGCAGCCTTCGAAGGTCCGAATCCTCCGGCAGCCCGTCCCAAAGCGGGCTGTCGGGGGGTATCAGGAATTCAGGTTCGCTCTTCTTTTGGCGCATGCTCCGCACCCCTGGATATTGGTACCAGCCACCTTGTCGATGACCCGTGCGATCGGTTGGGCCACGGCATGGACGGCATCCCCCACCCCGTAGCCGTCGCAGAAGTCTTTTCCCAGTTTGTCGCAAAGCTGGTCGTGGAGCATCTGCTCCTGATTGCCGTGGAGGGTCAGCCCGTTGAGATGCCGGTGATGGTTGACCCTGTCCAAAAGCTCCTGAAACGAGCTGGCGGTGATGACGGCCTTGGTGTCGTAGTCCTGGTAGTTGAAGCCGGTGGGTGGAACCGTCCGTATGTCCTTCAGCCGCATCCACCCATCTTGACAGAGATTTGTCCGCTTTCAAGCTGGGGTTATGCGGGAGGACTCTTACTCGATCCACGGGGAAAGCCCGGCGGCTTCCAAGCTGCTCCGTATTTTCCTCGCGGCTTCGATTATCGACAACGGAGGAACCCTCCCCGTTAGCCGCAAGTCCCTGGCCGAGCTTTCCGACGAGGTCAACAAACACCGTGGCTTCCAGATCGTCGCCTACCCAGGGGACGACCACAGCATGGAGCTGTCCCTGGAATGGTACGACTAGGGCTTTGGCTTAAGATTCTTTTGGTGATGCCGGTGTTTTTGGCCCGGCTGCTTATCTTGCTAGGAGCGTACTACCTGATGCGGGGATGGCCTCGGGCATTTCTGTGGCTGCAAGCTCGTTGTAGAATTTGCTGACTCCGCTCAGCCAGTATTGATTAAGACCAGTTGGGTCATTTTCCGCTTTGTCCGGCGCGTATATTTTCTTCAGCACCTCAACGCTCCCTCCCGCCCTGTCGAGTTGCTTTTTTAGGTTTCTGGCGGTGAACGCGATTCCAGCATCCATGGACGGGAAACTTCTTGCCGTTTTATACGCATTGTCCCAGTCCATGATCCCGCCTGGGTTATTTTTTGTTTTTGCTATGTTGCTTGTTCCTCTGGCTGATTCGTGGGCGATCACCGCGGCCAACAACTTTGGGTCAACCCCGGCTTGGAGCGCCTCTTCCACTATCTTCCCAGCCTTATTTTTTAGCACTCCTTTGCTAAACAAGCTTTCCAGTTTTCTAAACCCCGGATTTTCAGCCCCTAACCCCATATCAGCAGCTCCAGAGAACTTTTCTTGACCAGTAGTTGGCGGACAACTTCCCGTCCCCTCCCTTAATACCTCCGCTACGGGCGCAGTAACTCTTGCGCCTCTTCTGGCTCTTGTGCTGCCGGTAGTCCTGCATTGAGCTGTCGCCAAAATGGACGATCCGCTCTTTGCCGTTAGCGCATGCTTTAACCATCATCTTCTTGCCGGGGCGCGTGCTCCGGCGTGGCTTGTTGCAAGGCATTTTGTCCTTGTTGACTCGTCCTAGAGGCATAACTATAAGGAGGTTAAGGCATGACAAAAATTAGTCAACGCAGCCCAAAAAAGAGGGCGCAAACTTATGAAGAGAAAGTCGCCGAGGTTCACGAAAAGGTTCTAAAGCCGATTCTTGCCGAAAAGATTCAGCCGCCAAAGCCGGACTATTTCGGGATCTTCCTTGGTACCCCAGTGTTCTTTTTGGCTCTGCCCCTGATGTTCTTAATCTACTTCCCCATGTGCGCTATCATCACTGAAAGCGCCAAGCTTGTAAGACTGGCTATTGACCAGCTTGTTCGGCTTCTTTAAGGGTCTCTTTGTAGTCGATAACCATCGACTTCATAATGTCGTTTTTCTGGCGTTTGAGGTCGTCGATGAGCACTTGTTTTTCTTCTCCGGTAAGCTCCTTGTTTTTCCGAATCCCCCTGAGCTCATCGTTGATGGTGTTAATCTCATCCGCCGCCCTTCTAAAATCAGAAGACCAGTCTTTCGCCAAAGCGTATTGCTTGGTGTAATCCCCTGCTTTCTCCTCGTCCGTCATTTTCTTGGCAGCGGAGAACACCCTGTCGGCCATTTTGATTTGGTCGTACACTTCGTAAAACTCCTTGGCGTATTTTGTCCGGTAAGTCGGAGTTCCCCCGCGCTCTCCCGCCTTTTGCATGAACCGCCTTACCCCAAGGATTGACTCGTAATACGGTTTCTTTGGGCTCTCGCCGTATTCTTTTTGCCGAACCGTATCTAAAATGGCGCTAGACAAGACCAAGAAGTAGTTCCCGAGTGTCCCGAAATACCCCTCCACCAAAGCCTGCATTTGAACCGGAGACCCCAGGATAGGTGTGTCTTTTATCCCCGGAAGCTGGGAAAAGCCCTCGCTTAAAATTGTTGGCGTGTCGTCGCGGTATTGCAGCGAAGGGGGCAGATCCTGCATTCCCTGTCCTTTGATTGGGGTGCCCAAGAACATGTTTTTGTCCATGGCCACGTTCGCCGCCGGTTGCAAAAACTGAGGGATATAATTAAACCTAAATATACCCCCAAGGACTGAGGCAAAGTCTTTCCCGAATTTTTTAAGGTCCCCCGAAACCATAGTGTCCACGACTTTTTCCGGAATTGTAAAGAACAAGGCCCCAACCTCGTGAGGTTTTGGGATTCTTATTTTGATCCCGTTCACGAAAAACACGAAATATCTATCCAGTTCGTCGTCGGGAAGGTCAGCATACCTTGGGTCCAGGGCTTTCATAACCCCATAAAGGACGGCAATACTTGAGAGGATCGCGCACTTAGAGAAAAAGTCGTTCATGCCGAATATCCCAGGCGCATTTTTTGCCGGGGTTTTTGCGGCAAGGTACGTGCGGTAAAGTCCGTTCAGACCTGCCTGGAAAAATGGGACTAGCGCGTTAAGGGACCTGATTATCCAGTGGGCCCCGTGAAGCGAAAAGTCGGTGGTGGATTGCCTGTAGACCCAAGCCTTTTCCATGTTGCTCAGGTTTTTATCTTTCATTGCGGCCCTGACTACCGACATGCGAGCTGTCGTCTCTGAGGCTTGCCCCAGGGCGTCAAGCAGAACCAACCCTTGTTCGATCCCCTTTACGGTAAACTCAACTAACCCGTGGGTGTCGTCAGGCTGCAAGTTCGGGTTGGATCTGGCGAGAGTACCCCTCCCACGTATGTCCGCGTAATTCGTCGGGTTACCCGCTCCCTGAAGCCTCAGGTCGGAAAGAAGTTTCTTGTCTGTCACCAGTGAGACAAGGCCTTTTAAAGTGTTTTGAATCGGGAGAAAACTTTTCGGGTTGAGCATCGAGGCCATTACGCTGTCCCGCATCACGTTCGCCCCGAGAAACTCAAGACTGGTGGTAATACCCCTTTGGAAAAGCCTCCTTGTGCCGACGAGAACGCGCATAGTCGCTTTTTGCAGCAGTTTGGACATTTCATTTTGCTGAAGCGTAAGGGCATTCAGCAGGCTTTCGTTGCCTTCTTCTATTTTTCGGTAAACGACTTTCCCGCCTTTGACGTAACTTACGACGCCTTTTTCAAGCCGGTCTTTTGCGCCAGACGTGAACCCGAAGAATTTAGCCAGGCCGTCGGTGTCGATCTCTTCGGCAACATCCTCGCCAATTTGGTCTTTGATGAAGGCTTTGATCTTTTCTTTTGGGACCATTACCTGGGTCATTGGAGTGACAACTTCCCAGAAGTTTTGGCCTGTTTCTTGGGTGTTGATGGTGTTCAGTGTCTCCAACCTCTGCATCGCAAGATTACGGACCGACGCCGTAATTAAATGAGAGATGTTTTTCTCAATATTGCTGTAGATGTCGTTTACAAATTGGGTCCCGCCGGTGTATCTCCGGATCCCTGGCCGTTGGCCGGCCATCTGTTTTTTGCTGTACGGACCCATGACCTGGGCAGCCTGGGCGTCGAAATCGTCCGATCTTGAGTCCGAAATCCTGTAGTAAGGCACATAGTCTTTGTGCATCTCGTTGAGGAGTTCCTTCAGCTCCGGTTTCACAAGGCCTGTGTCCACCGCGAACTGGAGAACCTGATCCTGGAATTCCCGGTATTCCTCGAAGATTTGCGAAAAAGTCGGACCGTCTTTGAACTTTCCTGACTTTCTTGACCCCATCTGCTCGATTTTTTGTATTTGGGTTTCTGTGAGGCCAGATTTTTTCCCAAGGCTTTCCAGTTCCTTGGCCCTTCTCCCGAACATATAAAGCCTGAAATCCCTTGCGTCTTCCTTGGTGTTTAAGGGAGCAAAGATTTGAACAAGCCCTTTGCTCCCCTCTTTGATTTCCAGGCTACCCTTTTTCAAGGTAGGAACCCCGCGCTGCAAGGCCTCTTCGACGATGGCCCCGGCGTCCTGGGCTAAAACGAAAAGTTTATAGGCCGAGTATTCGGCTGGGAAAAGATCGTGCCCGCTTGCGTCTGCCGGCCACTCCCCGTTCATTTTTTCCCTAAGGCTGATGACTGCCTGCTCCTCCAAGTATTTGATCGGGGCCATGTGGTTGAAAATTCTGGACTCGGCCCCCTTCATCGCCCGAACCCAGAAATAGTTAAATTTTTCCTTTAAGGTTGGCTCTTCGATCCGCATTTTTTGGTAGGCTTCAGACAGGTCCTTGTCCGAATCGATAGTGCTGCTTGAGGCAAGCTTCCTCGGCACAGGCCTTACTCGATCGTATTTTTTCTGGTCCGGGTTTTCGGCCAGCCCGGATGGCGTTACTTCCGAACCGTCTGCCCCCTTCATCCTGGTCAGCCGTATGGCCGCCGGAGCCCCGTCAATCCTGAATACTGATTGTCCCGAAATAATATAACCATCTTTTCGGATTCCCGACGGGAAGGTCTTTTCGTGGTCAAACATCGGGACGTTGCCAAACGCTCCGTAAGTCGGGGCCTTTGTTTCTTTGAAAACTTTGTCCATCGCTTCAATTCGCTTCTGAAGCTCTTTCTCCCGGATTTGGGAGTTACTGCTACGGACCAGGCCCTTTAAGAAGTTAAGAATATGGTGGAACAGCTTGGCCAGGGCCACCTGACCGTCTGCCGCTACCCGGGCTCTTGGGAGAAGTTGAGTGAAGAGCCTCGGGGTCCCCTCCCTCGGCTTGAAGTAGGCTTCGGTAATGGTTCCCCTCCTGGTCCACTGGTGAACCATACGGACATACTCGGCAGCCAAATGCTCGTTACTTTTGATGGCGCCGCCACCGCTTTCGTACATTTCCCTGACCTTATCCCTGAGCTCTTCGGAAAGGCCTTTGTGGATCTTACCGAGTTCGTCCATTACATATTGGTAACGGTCGACACCCCTGGCGTCTGCCTCGTCGAACAGTACCTGGTAAAATGAATTGTGTGACATTTCCTCGTCAAGAACTAGCTCAAGCGATTCTGAGATTCTTGGTGCGGCCTTCTCGTCCTTTAAGGAAGGCCCGACAATGGCGTGAAGTTTTTCAGGGTTGATGTACACAACATCAAGCCGACCTAGGGTAAAGTCAGTCCAAGTGGGGTTGTCACCCTGGTCTCCAAATACTATTTTTGCTCTTGGGTGGCTTTTGCCCAGAAGCTCGGCAGCAGCCTTGACGGTTGTTTTTTGTTCTTCTGGTAACTGCTCATACCTGGAGTCCAGTTCGATTTCGCCCAGCTTTTGGAGTGAAACATTCTCGGAGTTAAGGGTCATCGGCATCAGGGTTGTAATATCACCGTTCAAATGCCCACCGTTTTCCACTTCCACTTCCTCAACCTGTTGCCCCTGGATGGACCTTAGGTTTTCCATTTTCCCTTCCTGAATCTCCCCGGCTCTTTGGTCTCCGTACGACTCAGGGACCTTAATCATCCGCAAGTCAGAGGGTGATTTAGTGTTTCTCCTGGAAGTTCTGCCCATCGCTTGCTCCACAACAGCGGCAGAAAAGTCTGTGCCCGCCATGATGACCAAGCGCGGCCGGTCCCCAAAGGTGTCGTCCAAATCAATCCCAGTCCCGCCGCTCGCAAGGGTCGCGATGGCTACTCTTGTTTCAAGGCTTCTGGATTGGAATTCCTTAAGCGGCCCAAACGTATTCTTTTGGTTTTTGTTTCCCCCGAATAGTTTGACGTACTTTATGCCGCGCTTGTCCAGCTCTTGCGCCATAAATCCTGCAACTCCCAGGAGATCGGCATCTTGATTTTTTGAAGAGGAGGCTTGGCTCTTTTGTTTGTTGGCGGTCGTAGAGAAAACAACAACCTTGCCCGTTGGGTTTTTCTTTAACCAGTCAGTTGTCAGATCAAACACATACTGGTTCTTTTGAATTTCCGTCCAACGCTTCATGGCCTGTGTTCGTTGGCCCTTGACGTTCATGCGATTTTCAGACATCGCAATCTTTCTTTCCCATATCTCCATCTCTTTTTCGTAAGCCTTACGCTGCTGCGGGTTAAGCTTTAAGCTGACCTCTCTGATAGTCCCCCAGAAAGGATAGTATCTGCGAACATACTGACCGTTCCTAGTCGCGGATAAGCCAAGCTCACCCAGGGCCTTCTGAACGTCTTTTGGTTTGGCGACCTGCTGTACCCTGCGGCGAAGCTCCCCGGTAAACTCGTCCTGGTCGTACCTAACCCTGAATCCGAGGCTTGCCAAAACCTGGTCTTCGGTCTCTCCGGTCAGCTCGCTCAAAAAGTATGCGGCCTGTGTCGCTTCATCCAAAGGCGTTGCTGTTGCAAAAACCCGAAATGGGGTCTGTATTTTTGCGGCAGCTTTTGCCGTAAGGGAGTCTTGATTTTTAAGGGCGTGAGCCTCGTCAAAGATTACCGCGGAAAAGCTGGCATCCTCTGTAATAATGCCTTTCCGTAATTGAGGGTACGTCGCCACAAAGAAAGCGTCGATGTTGATCCCAAACTTTGCAACATCGGCCAGAAACCTTTGCTCAAGCCAAGTGTCGTTAAGCGCCAGGAGCAAAACCTTTTTACCCGAAAGCTCAAAGATTTTCTGCCCAGCTACCAGGTAAGTTAGTGTTTTCCCTATTCCCGTGCCGTCGCCAAGGATAAATCCCCGTTTTCTGTCTTTCGGATCCTGGATTTTCGTCGTTTCCCAAGCAGCGATTGTCAGGTTGACGGCCAAGGCTTGCTTCTCGTCCAGCTGAAAGTCCCCGGCTTGCACATACTGTTTTACTTCCTTGGGAAGTTCTCCCTCGAAAGATGTCTGAAGTCCGGGCCTTGGCCCGTACTCTTTTTCCGGGGCTAAATCTGGTTGAGCTTCATTTGTTGCCGAAGGCTGGCTAACTCTTCCTGGTTGCTGATTTCCTCCGGATACGGTCTCTGATCTTCCGGCAGGTCTTTGTACTTCTTGTCGATCTGCCGCAGCTGTTTCACCAGCCACCTGTCCCGGTACCCCGGCATTATCGAGTCCAAGGCTCTCAGGTCCCCTGTCGACGCTTGCACGAACACGTCGCCCAGTTCCTTCGTCTCCGGGCTTGGGGAGGCTTTTCTGAGCTTCTGAGATGTCGAGGAGGGCTTCGGCGGCGCGGAGAGCATCTTCAATAGCTCGAGGCGACTCGTCTGCGTAGGCTCGGATGAAGGCATCGGAGATTCCCCTTCGGACGTCTTCTGTGATTCTCCCCGCCCTTGCTTCGACTTCTGCACGGTTTGCGGTTGCCCTGACTTTCCTGGCAATCTCCTCTTCGGAAGCTCGAAGGTTTTCGTCCACGGGCTGAGAAGCTTGCTCGCTTCCTTCCCCAGCTTCTTGTTCTCTTGGGCTTTCTTGACTTGGCTGAAGAGTTGCTCCGGACTTGCTCCGTCCAGCATCATTCGGTTGATCTCGTTGGGCAGTTTGTCTGGCCCCAGTGTCCCCAGTTTCATCCGGAAGAAGTCCGCGTGGACTGGACTGAGTTCCTTGAGTGTTTTCGGCTTGGTCTGTTTCATTCGCAACTATCCTTTCCTTGATTATCGCAGCAAAAGTCTCTCCGTCAAAGGGCTCGTCGGTCAGGACCCCGTCGATAAACTCATTGATTCCCTGGAGGGTTTTTTCGTTAGGTGCCTGGGGGACTAGGTCCATCGCCTCTTGCATCTGGGCATAAGTGATAAGCCCGTCCTTCTGAAGGTCCCGCATCTTTTCGAAAATCTGGTTTTTTGCAGCCCGAGTCTCCCTTGCAGATTGCTTTTGGGCCCTGGCCTCTTTCTTGGTCGCCTCTGGCTTTGTGACTTCCCGCATCTGCTGGCGTGAAAGCGCCAAGGCTTCCTGCACGGCCGGCAACACAACCTTGTTGCGGGCCTCGGAAAGACGTTTTTGAATAGTGCTGGTTTGTAGCGGGTTTTTCTTTTCGTCCTTTACCTCATCCTTGAGATCTTGAGCTATATCAAAGTCATCCGTCGTAAGCCCGTAGTCAGAGTCGTTTGGCAGACCCATTTCCCCAAGAAGCGCATCAAAAACGGCACGTTCAATCGGGTTTTTCTCAAACCTCGTTTTGAGCTCGGCCATTTTGGCTGACGCCTCGGCCAAGGCCTTCTCCTGGATCTCTACGTCCTCTTCAAGGATTCCCCTGTCCTCTGCGCCAAGCTCCCTGGTTTCCACTTCGACTTTTTTCCCGTCGTCGGTGTATTGCTGTGTTTGCCCAAGGCGCAGCTCTGCCATACCTTCATAGCTGACGTTGGCCGAATCCCTTGCGTTCTGGGCCCCAACATTCCGGGCTTCGTAAGATGACCTTGATCCTGCCCAGTTTTTGCCGTACTCGACCCATTCTCCGTAGCTATCCGTTACGACAGGGGGTGATTTTTCTTTCCCCTCCTGGACAGGAAGTTTTTCTCTGCCTTTTTTGCCAGCTTTAATTTTGGAAACAAACGAAAGATACCTCTCCATCATCTTGTCGTAGAGCTTTTCTTTAAACTGCGGAGTTCCTCGGTATTGCTCGACATATTTGTTAATGGCTGCCCCAGGTTTTCCCAAGTACCCAATTCCGTTTCCGCTGTGAAAACCTTCGGTGAACGCCGCAATAGACCTCTCGGTCTGCCATGTCTCTTTGAACGACTTGTCCCCGTCCCTTTCCTCCATGATGTCGGAAATTGTGTCCAATTGTCCGGCCACTGATTTTGCCTCTTCGTATTCAGCTCTTTGGGAGGCTCGCTGGAATCTTGCCAAAAGCATGTCTGCGGCTGTCTTTCTTGCCTCCTTGCTGTCTTCCCCAAGGATGGCGACCACAGACCTGAGGAAGTCGGCCTGGCTCGCGTTCAACAGGTTTTCTTCGATCTTCGTCGAGGTTTTGTCTTTCGGCTCCTCGGCTTTTTGTGTCCCTAAAATCCTTGCAGCCTGGGCGTCGGCTTGGGCTGCGTTGGCCTCCCAACGCCCGATTCGGTACCCGGTATTTGCGTCAAATACGTTGCTTACGGGAGCCCGGAACAGGTCACCTTTGGCATCTTTGTAAAGTTCGTAGGTTGCCCCGTCGTACTCGTAGAACCCAACATGCCCTGGGGATTTTTCATTTGGTTTAATTTCTGCTATGCCACTATTCTCAGAGGTGGTTGTTTTTGTTACCAGCTTATCTTGGGCTGTCTCTGTTAAGTTAAGCTCACCGAAAGTTGTTTGCCCCTTGTTTGGGGCTGTTACACTTTCTGGTAATAAGTCGTATCTTGTTCCCCCCAAGTCCGCAATTTTACTACCAGGTTCTGTAAAGTCCGGGGCATAAACTATTAATTTTCTATTTGTCGGTTTATCAGTTTTATTAGTCCAAGTAAATCCGTCTTCGCTTAGAACCCATGATGGGTCTGATGATTCTTCTTGTGTCTCGCCATCAAAAAAAGGAATTTTAATCCCTTCTTTCTCGGCCCAATATATTAACGTAGAAACTTCATCTGCACCTAAAGGTTGCTTGTTAAGAAACTTTTCGTATGCGATTAAGGCTTTTCTTCTTCCGCTAGTGTCACCTTGTAATTGTACTGGCCCTGCTTGTATTCGGATTGGCTGACTTTTAGAAAGTGGATCAGTTCTATGCCTAGTAGCGTTTGGGTTACGAACATATTGAACATTTGAAGTTGTCGCAGAAGGTTCGACTACTGGAGCTAATGCAGGATCGACAGCTTCTGCACCTTGTTGAGCAATTTCTGGCTGCACGGATGCTGGCTGAGCAGCAGCTTTCTCTTGGGTTGCGGCTGCTTTGGGCTTGGCTTCTTGGTCTGGCTCTGGGGTTTGTTCCGAGATGACTTCCTGGGTCGGTCTTTCTTCACTCGTCTCCTTCTGGGCTGGCTCGGCCATCTCCGTGCCTTCCCGTTTTAAAATGATGAACTCAGGGAAAATCTCTCCTTCGTCATCGACATTGCTGTTATCCATCATCTCAAAGTCCCCAGGATTTTTCTGGGAAAGGATGAAAGCCTCAGCTTCTTCTTGAGTTTTAAAAACTTTGTCGGTTAACTGAAATTCCCCTAAATCCCCTCCGGCTCGTGGTTGAGTCGCCTCTTCTTCCTTTACGTCTTCCGTTTTCTCCTGCTGCTCGGACGGCTCTTCTTTCTCCACAAGAGTCCCCAAATCGTTGACCTCAAGCAGGGCTTTCGCTGTTTGCGGTGCACTAGCAGCCTCGGCAGTTGCGGCAGCCGCTTTGACGTACTCTTCTTTTTTCTGACCGCCTTGCTCGGCTTCTTTCCTGGCTTGTTGAATCCTTGCGTAAGTCCGGTTTGCCTGCGTTGCAATCAGAGTCCCCTGGGCCCCGGTCAACGTGCCCGTTAACCCAATTGACCCAAGCCCCCCATAAACACCTGCGTCGACTAACCGCTTGGTGTATCGGTTCCACTTTTCCCCATCGAGCTCCGGCGACTGGAAAAACTCCGGGTCCCGTTTGGAAAGTTCGACTGCCCCGATGGCAATACCTTCCTGGCCAATTTCGGTGAGCGTTTCGACCGGCATTTGTTGCAGAACTGAACTACCGGTGTATCTGCCAATCTGACGAATTGCCTCCCCCGTTGTCTTCCCAGCAAAATCCTTTATCAACAGCTCCCGTTGCCCCACTCCGAGCAAAGGCCAAAGCTTTTTGAATAAGAGCACATCACTGACCGTCTCAAGACTTCCAGCGGCAGCTCCCCCAAGCAGGGCCATTTTCGGGTCCAGCATGTTGTTGGTTTCCATCTGCTCCCGCGCAATCCCACCTGTCTCCAAAGCTGTATTTGAGGCAAAAGCTCCCGCGCCCCTGACCACCTGCTGTCCGGTTTCGGTAAGCATCTTTCCGCCACGCAAGGTCGTCGCTCCACGCAAAGCCAACCCTCCTGCCAGGTACGAGGCTGCAACTTGTGGCGCCATTTCAATCGAGGCTTTTGCGGCTAACGCCCCAACATCCCAGACATTTTGAATGTCCTCGGTGCTTTGGACTTTAAACGGGATAAAGCTGTTTACCTCGGCTAGTTCCCTGCCTTTTTCTGTGAGGTATTTTGAGGCCGAATCCGCCCCTACAAGCGAAGTGATGGTCGCACCAAAGTCGACAAAACCACCCGCTGTTTGGAGGATCCCGGACGCCGCGGCCCTGGATACAAAATTAACGTCGAATTCGTCGATGGCTTTTTGCCTTGCTGCTTTTCGCCTCTCCGCGTTCTCTCTCCCCTCTAAGAAAGCGTCCGGCCCACCCACCATCTGCATCTTGGTTCCCTGCGAAATCAGCTCGCCGAGATTCTCCTGGAATTTTGTGGTGTACCCCCTGTCATACTCTTCCTGGTCTTTAAGGCTATCAACCATCTCCTCGTCGTATTTTTTCCGCGTGTCCTCGCGAAGTTTCAGCATCATGGCCATCGCGTCTTCTGACGGAATGTTGTAGAGCTCGCTAATTTGGGTAGCTGCCGCACTTGAAAACCGGTCGAGTCTGGCGTTAAGTTCCTCCGTCATCCCAGGTTTTTCAGGCACCTTGGCCACCGGCCTTGGCTGAATATCCGGAAGCGAGATGGCCGGCTTTGGTTGAACCTGTTGGGCTGGCTGTGCCTCTTCGACTTCAAAATCCCGGTCGATGTCTACCAGGGCAAAATCGTCGTCTTGCTGAAGCTCAGGACCTGGCACAGTCACCCGCATGCCAGGTGTTTTTGGCGTTTCTGGGGAGACTACTGCAAAATCATCGTCCGTGTTGTCCACGGCCTCGGGGTAAAGGGCCACTTACAACCCCCTTTTCTTTTGCTCTTCGAAGAATTTTATCAAGTCCTCCGAAGGTGCTCCCCCTTTTAGTTTTATTCTTCGGATTGCCTCCTCAACCGAGTACTTGCCCTCAAGAACTCCTCTTTTGATTCTGCTTTCATCTGCAATTTTTACTCCCCCGCTTGCCGCAGAAGCCTGCGTCCCCATGTAGTTGGCGCGAAATTCCTGCGGAATGCTTTGCCTTGCCGAAGAAGACATTGCGTCAAGAGCCGTAGCCGAAGCCTGGAATTGTTGAAGGAACTGGAGTCTTGCAAGCCCAAGTTCGGACCTCTTCTTTTCGTTCTCTACTAGCTCGTCTTCTGACTTTTTAATGTCAGCGTCAATCTTAGCCTTGTTTTGAGGACTCATAGCCTGGCTTTTCTCTTTGTAGAGAGTCTCGATCCGGCTTTGGAGCATCTTGGCGTTGTTGTTAAGCGTGGTTTCCTCTGAATCGTAGTACTTGCTGGCCTCTTCACGGCTGGCTCCGAGTGTGTAAGAACGGTTTTTATCAGCTTGAGCTTGGGAATCGTAATACTTTGGAAGGATAGCTTCTGGTTTTTTACGGATCGCGGTTTCACCCATCTTTGAAGCAAGGAAATCCCCCATATCCGAAAGAGCCCTTGCAGACTCCGGGCTGTACATATAGCTGCCGGTTCTTGCGTAGTTTTCCTTTGCTTCCATTTCAATCGCGTTTAGCTGATTGTGCAAATTGATGACTGCAACGGCCTGGGAAGGGTCGTCTTTCCCAAAATCATTAACCTTTTGCCGAATGGTTCTCATGCTGGCCTCAAACGTCCCGTTGCTGGCATGGTTTTCAGCTTCCATCAAAGCCGCGTTTCTCTCCGACCAGACCTGTCCGATCAATTGCGGATCATTAGTGTCCAGGATGGCTTTTGGAATTTGAAGATTCCTTAGAGACGTCGGGTCTCCGGATGTGATCGCCTGCGATCTGCTTGCGTTTAAAGCATTGGCCCATTCTGCGAAAGCCGGAAGAGCTGCTTGTCTTTTTTGAAGTGTCTGGAGCTCCATGTTTTGACGAAGCGCGTCTGTTTCGTTTGCCGCCTTTATTTTCGCGTATTCCGACTGCCAGGCCCTTTCTTTAAAGCTTATCTCGTAGTCTTGCCTGGCTTGTTCCCTCCTGTTCCTGTCGAACATCAAATAGTATGACGCCGCAGAATCGCCAGCCCTTTGGAGCTGGTTCCCAATTTGTAGCCCCCATTGTTGCGGATCCATATTAAGGCCTCAACCTCACATCGTTGGAGCTAGAGCGAAACCCTGGGAGGTATGGATTGGTTGCCGATATTGGTTCAGCCCTTGGCACAAAACCTCCTTGATACGGCGTGTACGATGCCGCGTAAGGCGCAGCCATCATGGCTTGGCCTACGGACCCAAAACCTCCCCACCCAGAGGGTGATCTTGTGAAAGCACCGCCAAAGTCTGCGATCATCCCTCCGCCTCCCCCTAAAATTCCTCCCATAGTCATACCTTGGCCTCCTCCAAACGACCCTCCCACTCCTCCGCCGAGTGACATCCCCAACCCTCCTCCGGTTAATGCGCCCATTGGGTTACCTCCGCTAGCGAGAAATCCGATTCCTGCGCCAAGTCCGGCCCCTAGGGTGCCTCCAAGCAGGCTACCGAATGGACTGCCTCCGTACTTTTGATCGTACTCGTAATTGGCTTGCTGCTGCCGGTTGTAGGTGTTGGCATTCGCTTCCGCCTGCTGGTTTTTGATTTTGTTGTTGTACTCGGCAAGGCTCACATCCTCCGCCCTGATCGCCTGCGGGGTGAATGCAAGGTTCAGGGCCTGAAGGGGCATTTGGGCGTTGGCTTCCGCTCTTAACGCCTGCTGTCCCGCTAGCCCTCGGCTCTGCAAATCAAGCGAGGTCAGGCCAAGGTCCCTTGCCTCGACGGTCGATCTTTGCTGTCCTGACATCCCCGTCATCAGACCCTTGAACGCGGCGGACTGGGAAATTTTCTGGGCCACATCGGCCGGGATATTTCCCGCGGCCAACGAGTCGGCGACCTGTTGGGCTTGCGTTAACCCGGCCTTGTATCCGGGTTGCAGGGTCTCCAGCGCATCCATCCTCTTGGTTGCCGAGGAGGTGATTGTGTCTTGCAGTCCCTCAAAGTCCTTCTCCTGTCCGATGAACTTGGTGAGCGCCGTCCGCAGTTCCGGGAGGCTTAGCTCCGTGTACTGCGGGGCCTGGTACTGGGGTTTGCTGGGTTTCTTTTGTGCCATTTTAAGCCAACCTCATCCACATTTCAGGCCCGTACTGGCGTTCTCTGTCGTTGTGCTTTGGGCGGTTAAAGAAGATCTTGGCCTTGCCCATCTTTTCAAGAAACCTGCCAACCAGCCGCTTTCTGGTTTCCCCGGACTCGGCCACAAAGAACAGAATTTCCCAAACCCCTTCCCCCCTGGGCTTACACCCTAAAACCCCGTCCTTCTCGACAAAGAGAGCCCCGTAGTTGTGGGCTTCCTTGACCAGGTCGGCGACCGAGATTCCACGGTAGGCCCCGATGAATCTCGACAAATACTCTGAGATCACGTTGGCCATGTGGTCACTCAAGTTTAAGTCCGACACGGACTTGTCAAGATTGGGGCTTGGGGTATTTGGCCTTGATCTCCTGGCGTTTGGCTTCCAGGGCCTCGGAGGCCTCGGGACGACCCTCGA
>Ga0214917_10004535_pt1 | contig 15382 bp, 14 predicted proteins | sample LL_1208_BB_MetaG_FD_177983 | JGI IMG/M metagenome (GOLD analysis project Ga0214917, IMG submission 177983) | Freshwater microbial communities from Lake Lanier, Atlanta, Georgia, United States - LL_1208_BB | ecosystem: Environmental > Aquatic > Freshwater > Lake | place: USA: Georgia | collected... | reverse complement strand
TCTGTTCCTTGTGTGTCGTACAAAACCACCGCCATGCCAGCGGCCGGGCAACCGTGCATGGTGTCCAATACATGTGTACTCAATCCCATAGCGCAATGACAAAGTTATAGTGACCGCTCCAGTGTAGCCGCCCGATTTCCCTAGCCAATGACCGCCACCCACCAACTTGCCGCCATCGAACACCTGAACACCAGCAGCCACACAGAAGCGTTGCGATGGCTGGATGGCGTTTATGAACACTCGCCTTGGGTGGCAGAGCTGGCTTTGCAGCAGCGTCCTTTTTACAGCTTGGCGCATTTGAAGTGGGTCTTGGCGCAGGTGGTCAGCAATGCGTCCAAAGAACAACAACTGGCCTTGCTGCGTGCCCACCCGGTGTTGGCGCCCAAGCCTGCGCCTGACTTGACCGCCGCCTCCCACCAAGAGCAGCGCAGCGCTGGTTTGTGGCAATGCACGCCTGCGCAAGCCACGCTTTTGCAAGAACGCAATACAGCCTACCAACAGCACTTCGGCTGGCCCTTCATCGTGGCCGTCAAAGGTCCGCGCGGCAAGGGCTTGGGGCCGCAAGCGGTATTGGACGCCCTCGAGCGTCGTTCACGCGCCACCCCCGCCCATGAATTGCAAGAATGCCTGCGCCAAATCCACCGCATCGCCGAACTGCGCTTGAATGACAAGTGCGATTGGCAACCCACATTGGGCCAAGAGGTATGGGACTGGCATGAATGGTTGGCCCAGTTCAGCGATGAAGGCTTTGCCGAACGTGGCGAGTTGAGTGTCAGCTACCTCACGCCTGCACACCTTGCCTGCGCCAAAACCTTGCAGCTGGGCATGCAAGCCTGTGGTTTTGATGAAGTTGAGATGGACGCGGTAGGCAATGTGGTGGGGCGCTACCACCCAGCCCACGCCGATGCACCATATGTGCTGACAGGCAGCCATTACGACACGGTGCGCAATGGTGGAAAGTACGACGGACGTTTGGGCATTTTCGTGCCCATGGCCTGTGTACGTGAATTGGCCCGCGCCAAGCGGCGCTTGTCTGTTGGCATTGAAGTTGTAGCCTTTGCTGAGGAAGAAGGCGTTCGCTACAAAGCCACGTTTTTGGCGTCGTCTGCGCTGACCGGTCATTTTCAAAGCACATGGTTAGACCAAAGCGACAAAGAGGGCATCAGCATGCGCCAAGCCATGCAAGCTGCTGGCTTAGACCCACGCCGCATCCCCGCTATCCAACGCGATGCTTCGAAGTACCTTGGTTTCATTGAAGTGCATATCGAGCAAGGCCCAGTGTTGCACAGCATCAACATGCCGCTGGGTATCGTCACCTCCATCAACGGCAGCCGACGTTACATCGGCGAAATCACCGGCACCGCCAGCCACGCCGGCACCACCCCCATGGGTCAGCGCCAAGATGCCGCTGCCGCATTGGCCGAATGGTCTGTGTACCTTGAACAACGCGCCACGCGGGACGGTGACTCGGTGGCCACCATGGGCATGTTGAATGTGCCCAATGGCTCTGTGAATGTGGTGCCAGGGCGCTGCAGCTTCAGCTTGGACATGCGAGCGCCCACTGACGCGCAACGCGATGCGCTGGCCGAGGATGTGTTGCAAGCGCTGGCCAGCATTTGCCAACGTCGCGGCCTGCGCTTCAGCCATGAAGAAACGGTGCGTGCTGGGGCCGCGCCCAGCGACCCACGCTTACAGCAGGCTTGGGAACAGGCGGTTTCTTCTTTGGGTATTCCCCTACACCACCTGCCCAGCGGTGCCGGACACGACGCCATGCAATTGCACCGTGTCATGCCCCAAGCCATGTTGTTTGTTCGCGGGGAAAACCAAGGAATAAGCCATAACCCGCTTGAAAGCACCACCGCTGATGACATGCAATTGGCCATTCGAGCCTTTCAATCCATCCTAGAACTTTTAAATTAAATTTGATCAAATTACCAAATATGACGGTAATTTTGAGTTTTTAATTAATTCACTAAATTCGCATTTTTTACGAATATCATCTCCCGACTTTAGACGGGTTATTTGTCACGTCTTTTTCTTGAGAAAGTGAATACACCATGAACAGTTCCTCCTCGTCGACCCCCGTCGGCACAGGTCCCACATTTGCTGACTGGATCTTCATATTGTTCGTGATCGGCGCATTGGCCTTGGTGGCTTACTTGGGCGAAATTGCTTTTGAGCATGCTCAGCAAACTGAAAAAAGTAAGCGAAATGGCGAAGCGCTGGTGGCCTGGCTAGGCACAGCAAGCGCAGAACGTTTCAACCCCGACTACCCCGTCAAAGCCTGTGCAGGCGGCGGCGACCCCAAGGCCAGTACCTGGGGCGCCTGCTTAGAGCACCTGATGGCCAACGACTTCAAAACCATGCAAAACCCTTTCAAGGGAAAAGCACCTGAGTTCATTGAGCAATGCAACCCCGCCGACAAAAGCCTGACAGGCGAAATTGTGTTGTTGAAGAACACGCCCACGCCTGCGGGTTCGGCAGTTCCCTCCATCAGCTCCAAATTGGCAGCTGAAGACAGCATTGACCAAAAACTTCAATTGAGTATTGGTATCTGTGACAAAGGCTCCTACCTTGTCAAAGTTTCTGACATTGAATTCTGAGGCTCACCATGACAACTGACACAAACACCAATAGCGCGCCCCCCCAACTGATTGACATTGAGTCCCTCGACGCCAAGGCACTGCTAGGGCTTGAAGAGTCAGGTCCACCCATCTCCACAGACCAGCCCTTTCGAAAATGGCTCTATGACTGGACATTGAACCCCAACATCCCTGGCAACTTCCAAGCGACACTGGAGCGTTGGATCGGCATTTTGATTGTGGTCAACCTGTTTGCGCTAGTGCTGGAGCATGTGCCAGCCCTGTACGACCCCTATAAGCAGCTCTTTCACTACTTCGATATTTTTTCTGTCGCTGTATTTGTATTGGAATACGCCTTGCGCTTTTATTTGGCGCCTGAGGATGAAGAATTCCAAAAGAAAAACACACCACGGGTAGCCTATGTGTTTAGCCCCTTTGCCATCATCGACTTTTTAGCGGTAGCACCGTTTTTCCTGCAAGCCTTCATCCCGATTGACTTGCGAGCCTTGCGGTTCTTGCGACTGTTGCGAATCCTCAAGTTGTTCCGCATAGTGATTCCCGCGATCAAGGAATTCAAAGAGCTCAACCGTGGACGTACCTTCCGTCAAAAAATCCATGCCATGGTGTTTGAAAGCGCCTATGGTGGCAAATTGCAAACTATTTTTGACACCTTCATTGGTATTTGGGTCATCATTTCCGTGTTGGCCGTGGTGTTGGAATCCATCCAAAGCGTCAGCTACCTCATCAATTTAGAGTTCGTGATTCTGGACACGGTAGCGGTAGGTATCTTCACCATCGAGTATTTGATGCGTATCTATGCTTGCGTGGAAGAACCCAGGTTCAGACACGGTTTCTTAGGTCGGTTTAAACAAGCCCGTAACCCAGCCACCGTCATTGACTTGCTGGCCATCCTGCCCTTCTTCTTGGAGGTTTTGTTGGGAACGGTGCTTGACTTGCGCTTCTTGCGAACCTTCCGTTTGGCGCGTTTGCTCAAGCTCACACGCTACAACGACTCCACCAAAATCTTGACCACCGTGATTGCACGTGAATGGCCCGTCATCAGCGCATCCGCCTTCATCATGATTTTGATGGTGATCATGACTGCCAGCTTGGGCTATGTGTTCGAGCATGAAGCGCAGCCAGAGAAGTTTGACAACATCCCCAACTCGGTCTATTGGGCGGTGATCACTTTGGCTTCCGTAGGTTACGGTGATATTTCACCGATTACCCCGGTTGGGCGCTTCATGACGGTGGTGATGGCTTTGCTGGGTATCGGTATCTTTGCCATCCCTGCGGCTTTGCTGGCTTCGGCTTTTGGCGATCAATTGCACAAAGAGCGTGAATTGCTGAAAACCAATTTGCGCAACATGATGAAAGATGGTCATTTGGATGACTCTGAGATAGAGATGTTGCGCACAGAAGCCAAACGACTGCACATCACCATCGAAGAACTCAATGCTTTGCTGGAACATGTTCATCACGAACGTGTCAATGCGCAAAACAAATCAGTTCTGCCATTGCATGTGATTGCCGAAAAACCAGCGCATGCGGTTGAGCATTTCAAAATGCTGGTCTCTCAAATCAACCAGTTGGCACTGATGACGGATGGGGCGAAGTTTGAAGAAGCAGCCAAAGCTTCTGACAGCCTGACCGCCAAGGAACTGGCCTTGTGGCAACAACTGCGATCCCGCAGTTGATATTTTTAGAGCAAGCTCCTTCGACCGCTTAAGTTTGACGGTTATGTGTGGGGAGCTTGCTCGCCCCCTTTCCCATTTTTAGTATTGCGACATGTTCGAACAACAAAAAACAACTTTGATGGAGATTCTGGAAGGGTCTCCCACCCAAGCCCTCTCGCGGTATGCCGAGTGGTTGATCTCTGCGGTTGTTTTAGTGAATTGTTCAGCGGTGATTTTGGACTCAGTGCCTGAAGTTCATGCGCAGTACAAAGATTTTTTTCATGAGCTTGAGTTTTGGAGCGTGATGTTTTTCACGACTGAGTACCTGATGCGGGTGTGGTCACTGGGCGCCAAATACGCAGGCGATGCATGGAAAGGTAGGCGCGAATACATCTTCAGCCCATTTGGTTTGGTGGACTTCTTTGCCACCATGCCGTATTACTTGCATGTGTTCTTCCCATTGCTGGACTTGCGCATATTGCGGGTCTTGCGTTTGCTGCGTATCCTGAAACTCTCCAAATACAACTCAGCCCTGCAAGACTTGTTCTCTGCGGTGTACTCAGAGAGACGTGCGTTTGGCTCAGCAGCTTTTTTGCTCACCATCGCCACCATCGTGTCGGCTTCGCTGATGCACTTTGCCGAAGGACATGCACAACCTGAACATTTTGGAACGATTCCGCATTCCATCTATTGGTCTATCGTCACCATCACCTCTGGCTTTGGCAATGTGGAACCCGTGACCAAAGGGGGAGAAGTGATTGCCCTTCTGACAGGTTTCCTGGGGGTGTGTATGGCGGCCATCATGACCGGTATCGTGGCGTCTGCATTTGCCAACCAACTTTCACGGAAAAAATCAGCCTACCAAGCGCAATTGCGGCAAGTACTGGCAGATGGCGTTGTGTCTGAGGCTGAAAAGGACGCCCTCAAACGCTTGCAACTGCAGTTTCGCCTTAGTGATAAAGAAGTGCAGACCATGATGGAACAGGCCCAAGCTGGGAAAAAATCATGAGCAGCACGCTTGAGATGTCCGCCTTACGGCGCACCAAACGCCGTGTCTTCAACATTCTTGAAGGTGATGTCACAGAACCTGCCAGCCGGTTTTGTGAAATCTTTATTGCGCTGTTGGTGGTCTTGAATGTCTTGGCCATCATTTTGGAATCAGTCCCCGACATTCACGAGGCTGCCGGCGGGTATTTTCATGCCTTCGACCTCTTCAGTGTCGGGGTGTTCACCCTTGAATACATTCTGCGGGTCTGGTCTTACAGCGAAAAATACACCGAGCCCGGTGACAGTGCTTGGAAGGGACGCAAGGAATACATGTTCAGCTTCTTTGGCTTGGTGGACTTCTTCAGCACCGTGCCCTTTTACCTGCAACTGTTGATGCCGGGTACCGATTTGCGTGTTTTGCGGATGTTCCGTTTGCTGCGTATCTTCAAGCTGTCACGTTACAACAGCGCGATGGACGATATGCTGGAAGCCATCAAGTCGGAGAAAGATTCTTTTTCTTCTGCGCTGTTTTTGTTGTTCATCAGTGGTTTGTTGTTCTCCTCCCTGATTTACATCATTGAGGGCCATGACCAACCAGAAGTATTTCCCTCAATCCCTGCGGCTATGCATTGGTTTATCTTGACCATCATTTCTGGCTGGGGCAATGTGGACCCTGTCACTTTCCCTGGTGTGGTGCTTGTCATCATCACGCAAATTTTGGCCATCGCCTTGGCAGCCATCTTGACCGGTGTGGTGTCAACCGCCTACACCACCCAAGTGGCTCGCCGGGAGGCTTTGTACGAAATGGAAATCCGCGAGGTGTTGGCCGATGGTGTCGTCACCGAAGAAGAAGCCATCAAACTCAAGAATATGCAAGCCAAATACGGCATGTCAGACGAGCAAGTAGAAGCGATCGCAGCACAAGTTCGTGCTGAAAAGGATTTACCCGCCTAAGACTGCTCGGTATATCCACAACCGGAGACGAAGATGCAAGACATGGGAACCACCTTGGTAATTTGGGCAGCCATTTTGGGTGCGATTGCAGCAGGTTCTATGGTGCTGGGCGCCATTGTTGGCATCACCACGCCAATGTCGAACTCCACCGTTGGTGCCATGTGCGGCTTTGGTGCTGGGGCTTTGATATCCGCTTTGGCGCTAGAACTGGTGTCGCCCACTGTGGAGGCTTTGGCACAGGCAAACGTTGCAGACCGCGCCGAGGAAATTCATCACTTCGTCACTCTGCTGGTTGCCATGGTGGGTGGTGGCTTGATATTTATCACCCTAGACCAGTTACTGAGTGCGCATGGTGGTTATTTGCGCAAAGGCGCTTACGTCATTGCCCAGCATGCGCGTAATAAATCCAAACGTCAGGCTGACTTGATGCAATCCATTGGCAATTCATCTTTTTTCAGCAGCATGTCAGCTGAAATGATGCATGACTTGGTCAAGCAGTTGCACCCAAAGTTTTTGGTGCAACAAGAAACCTTGTTTTCTGCGGGTGATGCGTCCTCTGAGTTGTACATTGTGCGTTCGGGATCGATCACCTTGACGCATTCTGATGGCAGCAGCCATACGGTTGAACGCGGTGACTTGTTGGGCGAAGTTTCTTTTTTGGCACACCAAGCGCACAGCACTACCGCTGTCGCAGAGCATGGCCCAGCCGAACTGCTGGTGCTGCATAAATCGCAGTACGAGGTTTTTTCTCGTACTCACCCCGAGTTTGCCGATTCTGTTCGTGAACTGGCTGCGCAACGCATTTTAGAAAACAAACGCCATATCGACCAAGCGGCTGTGGCCAAACAAGCTTGGGCCAATTTGGCGATTGATGCTATTCGCAGTGGTGGCAGCGAAGTTCCGACGGCAAGCGACCTGAACCAGATGAAGGAAGAACATAACAACGCAGGCATGGCCATTTGGTTAGGTAATTTACTGGATGTGATTCCAGAGAGTTTTGTGATCGGCACGGTGATGTTGTCCATCGTGGCGGCCAAATCAGCTACTGGCATGACCTTGGGGTTTTGGGATGTCATGCCCCTGACCTTGGTGGGTGCGCTGTTTTTGTCTAACTTTCCTGAAGCCTTGTCTGCCAGCGTGAACATGAAAAGCCAAGGTTTTTCCACCAGCAAAATCATTTTTCTGTGGTCTGTACTGACCGTGATTTGCGCGGTGGGTGCAGCATTCGGCGCTTATGTTGGCGAATCCATTCCCCACTCAGCCATGATTGTGGTGGAAGGAATTGCTGCGGGGGCGATGTTGACCATGATTGGCTCGGCGATGCTGCCAGAAGCTGCACATTTGTCGACACCCAATATGGCTGGCTTTTCTACCTTGGTGGGCTTTGTGTCCGCGGTAGGATTCAAGCTTTTTGAATAAAGCCATGGGCTGGCAAGCCAAACTCAGCATCGATTACAGCGTTGAAGATGGTCATTGTGTGGCTCGCCACGTTCACCATGGTCCTCTTCGCATCTTGAAGAGCCTTTACCCCGAGGGGCATAAGGTATGTCACAACATCTTGGTACACCCGCCCAGTGGCTTGGCGGGTGGTGACAGCCTGGACATCAAGCTCCACTTGAATGACCATGCCCATGCGCTACTTACCACACCTGGGGCCACGCGTTTTTACCATTCCGATGGTTTAACCGCCTCGCAACGCATACACGCCACTTTAGGCCCTGGCGCTCGTCTGGAATGGTTGCCGCTTGAAGCATTGGCCTACAGCGGTTGCTATGCGAGCAACCAAGTGACATTCAATTTGGCTGCTGACAGTCAACTCATGGCCTGGGATGTCAGCGCCTTGGGTTTGCCACACGCCAACCAAGCATTTACCAATGGTCAATATCAGCAACACTTGGAAATTGAAGGTGTGTGGCTTGAGCGTGGGTTGATTGATGCGAACGACCACCGTTTGATTTACAGCCCCTTGGGCTTGAATGGCCACAGCTGCCAAGGCACCTTGGTGTTTGCTCAGGGCTCAGCCATGTCAGACGAGCAGTTACAACAGGTCATCGCGCTTGCCCGCAAGCTGTGTGAACAACATGCTTTGGTGTTGCAAGCAGGGGTAAGCTCACCCGACCCTAGCTTGGTGCTTGTGCGGGTGCTGTCTGCACAAGTGGAGCAAGCCATGGATTTGCTGCGCCGTATTTGGCTGTTATGGCGCTCTGAGTTGTGGCAACGCCCTGCGGTCGCACCTCGCATATGGGCGATGTAAGCCAACTATTTGAAAGCAAACAAGTACTTCACGCCAGCAGGACCTGCTTGCAACTCAAAGCGTGTCACCTTATCAATGAAAAACAATTCACCCATGAAATAGTTGGTGGTTTCGCCTTGGGACTTGAGAGCCAAGTCGCCTTCCAAAACCAACCCTAAAACCTCTTGACGGTTTGTGAATTCGGGCACATTACGAAGTGGCTCTAGTTCAGCCAAAACAGGTGAGATAAATCCCAGCTCAGAGAGATGTTGTTTAAACTGTCCTATCCGCTGACCCAAAACAATTGTGTTCGATTCCATACAAACATCATGATGCAGAAATATGTTCGCTTGATGACAATTCATCGACTGTTCCTTGCTTGTCTTCTTCTATTTCCGTGGGGTGGCCTTTATGCCATGCCAAACAGCGACATACTGCTAGACATCGTTCAGCATTGTGTTGACCCCAAGCTAGAGAACTATTGCGCACGATGTCGAGCGCCCATTGCAGAGGTGGCCTGCTCAGCTGAGACTTCCTGCAGAAAAACCACGGAAGTTTGGTCGATCAACACGGAATATGTCGCCATCCGAGACATCAAGATGTGCGGTTGCCCAGCGTCTTTTGTACACGGTCTGGTGATGCCTTTGCAAGTCATCACCGGGGTTGAAGACCCTTTGCGTCCAGAGGGAATATGGCAGTACGCATGGGATATGGCTACGCAACGAATGGATTCAGATTCCATCGCCTTGGTGGTCAACCCGCAGAACTTTCGGTCCCAAAATCAACTACATGTTCACTTGGTTCGCTTAAAGCCACAGGCGCGAGCCGAGTTCAAAAGTATGGCAACAGCAAGCAGTGCCAACTTGTTGAATGTTTGGAAGATTGCTGCTGAGTTGGCCAAGCAACAACATTTACCCGACTACGGCGTGCTTGTCAGCACCGAGGAGCGTGGCGGCTTTAAGGTGGTTGTGACCTCTGTCAGCCCGGGACATTTATTCACCCAGTATGTTTGCCAATGAGCCACAAGCTGTCATCAAATTTTCATGCGGCATTTTTAAGATGACACACATCTCCCATCACTTGCACACTTATGTTCAAGCACTTTGCAAAATTTGTACTGAGTTCTTTTTTATTTGCCACCTTCGGCGCCATTGCTGAACACAATATCCCTATTCAGAATATTCAACTGGGGCCCCGACCTTTTTTTTTGGTGTCCCAAATGAACGATTCGCCCTTGAAGCGAAAGCTGCAAAGTTGCACCAACGGGCCGTTCAAGAAATCGAATTTTTCCATTGGCCACCGAGGTGCAGCCTTGATGTTCCCTGAGCACACCGTCGAGTCCTATGAGGCGGCCGCTCGCATGGGCGCAGGCGTCATTGAATGCGATGTCACATTCACCAAGGACAAAGAACTGGTATGCAGACATGCACAAAATGATTTGCACACCACGACCAATATTTTGCTCACTCCATTGGCCGCCAAATGCACCAAGCCCTTTACCCCCTTTGACCTAAGTACCAATACACCCGCAACTGCGGAGTGCAGGGCCAGCGACATCACCTTGGCCGAATTCAAATCGCTGCGCGCAAAGATGGATGGCTTCAACCCCAAGGCCCTCACAGCACAAGAATTTGTGGCTGGCACACCTGCTTGGCGAACAGACCTGTATTCAGGACCCACCAGTGGCACGCTGATGAGCCACAAGGAAAGCATTGCGCTGTTCAAACGGCTGGGCGTGAAGATGACGCCTGAATTGAAAGAAGCCTCGGTCACCATGCCTTTTGAGGGCTTCACTCAACAGCAATACGCTCAAAAGATGATCGATGAATACAAACAGGCAGGCGTGAAACCCAGCCAAGTGTTCGCGCAGTCGTTCAATGAGCAGGATATTTTGTATTGGATTCAAAACGAGCCAAAGTTTGCCAAGCAAGCGGTTTTCCTTGACGCAGCAGATACCGTGAAAGACTTGCCCTCGCTAGAGAAGCTCAATGACTACAAAAGAAAAGGCGTCAAGATTGTGGCGCCCCCTATTTTTGCTTTGTTGACTTTAGAAGATGGAAAACTTGTGCCATCTGCCTACGCCAAAAATGTCAAAAAAGCCGAGCTTGACATCATCACTTGGTCGCTTGAGAGATCGGGGGTCATGGCTTTGGACAAAGGAGGCTGGTATTACCAATCGGTCACTGCTGGTATCCACCATGAAGGTGACATTCTTGAAGCACTTCATGTTCTGAACAAGGATGTGGGCATTCGTGGCATCTTTTCAGACTGGCCAGCCACAGTCACGTTTTATGCAAACTGCATGGGGCTTAAGTGAAAAACTTTTCAAAGCTGGTTTCAAAACTCATCGTGTTTGTCATATCCCTGTTGATACCTGTCTCCCCTTTGCTCATGTCCTTGATGTTTTGGAACAAGAAGTTCATTCTTGAGTACGGTAACAGTGTGAAGAAAATGCGCATCCACTTGGATGCGATATCGCAAGGTCCTGTGCGGCATTTTTTAGAAGATGTTTTTTTACAGAACAAAAACATTCCCGTTCAAATTCAAGGCTCTTGCGTTCAATGTGGCAATTGCTGCTTGGAGAAAAAGTGTTTTTTTCTAGAGCCAATGGGAGAAGACAAGTTTCAATGCGGTATTTACGATTCAACTTGGCGACGTTTCTCCAACTGCAATTCCTACCCTCTGCACGCAGAAGATATTCAGCGCTACAACTGTCCCAGTTTTTCGGTGGTGCCTGTGCGTGTGAAAATTCAAATGGAAACCAGCTGACGAATTCCCTTTGACGGCATTTCACTGCCTGGGCCTTGTGCAATAACCTCGCCACGCTCCATCACCAAATAATGGTCGGCGAGTTCCTCAGCAAAATCGTAGTACTGCTCGCACAACAAAATAGCCATATCGCCTCGCTTGGCCAATTGTTGAATCACACGGCCAATGTCTTTGATGATGCTTGGCTGTATACCCTCGGTAGGTTCATCAAGCACCAATAATTTGGGGGAGCCAGCCAATGCACGTGCAATGGCCAACTGCTGTTGCTGACCACCCGACAAATCACCGCCTCGGCGCTGCCGCATTTGATCTAAGACAGGGAACATGTCAAACAATTCAGCGGGTATAGGTGTGCTGGCTTTTTGTGTGGCCAAGCCCATGCGCAAATTGTCTTCCACCGTCAAACGATTGAAAATTTCACGACCTTGGGGTACATAGCCAATGCCAGCTTTGGCACGTTCGTAGGGGGTTGCCTTGGTGATCAATTGACCGTCAAACGTGATGGAGCCCTCGCGCAGTGGCACCAAGCCCATCAAGGCTTTGAGCAAGGTGGTTTTGCCCACACCATTTCGCCCCAGCAGCACGGTCACCTGACCAGCGTGGGTTTGCAAGCTGACATTGCGCAAAATGTGCGAGCCGCCATAGTATTGTTGAATGTTTTGTACTTGCAGCATCGCTTAGCGTCCTAGATACACATCAATCACACGCTCATCGGCTTGGACTTGCTCAAAGCTGCCTTGGGCCAACACACTGCCATCGCAAAGCACGGTCACGATGTCAGCTATTTGCCGAATAAACCCCATGTCGTGTTCAACCACCATCAAAGAGTGTTTACCTTTGAGCGACAAAAAAAGTTCGGCGGTGCGCTCGGTTTCTTGGTCGGTCATGCCAGCCACCGGCTCATCCAACAGCAGCAACTTGGGGTCTTGCATCAGCAACATGCCGATCTCTAGCCACTGTTTTTGACCATGGCTCAGCAGTCCCGCCATGCGTGTGATGTCCTGGGTTAGACGAATGGTTTCCAACACTTCGCACAAACGGTCTTGTTGGGCACCACTTAAACGAAACAGCATGGAAGCAGCCACATGCTTTGCAGTTGCCAACGCAAGCTCCAAGTTTTCCCATACGGTTAAATGCTCAAACACGGTGGGCTTTTGAAATTTACGGCCAATGCCTAACTGCGCAATTTCAGGCTCGTTGTGGCGCAACAAGTCAATGGTGCTGCCAAAAAACACCTGCCCACTGTCGGGTCGAGTTTTGCCCGTGATGATGTCCATCATGGTGGTTTTACCCGCACCATTGGGGCCGATGATGCAACGCAATTCGCCAGGCGCAATGTCCAAAGACAAATGATTGATGGCTTTGAAGCCATCGAAACTGACATTCACATCTTCCAAATACAGAATACGACCATGGGTCAAGTCCAGCTGGCCTGCTTGCAACACATGGCCATAACTTGCCCCCCTGTCGCCCGATGCAGACTGTTGCACCCGCCGAAACTGATGCGCTTGCAGGCGTTCGCTGCCTTCGTCAAATAAATCAGGCGTCATGATGAAGCCCCTTTAGACAACCACGCTTGCCGTGCTTTGTTCCACAAGCCCAAGATACCTTGCGGCATGAACAAAGTGACTGCAATGAACAAGGCGCCCAAGACATAAAGCCAAAATTCAGGCGCCACCACAGTCAGCCAACTTTTCGCGCCATTGACCATGAAGGCGCCCAAGATGGGCCCAAGCAAACTGCCTCTGCCACCCACGGCTGCCCATACAGCGATCTCAATGGAATTGGCTGGGCTCATTTCGCTGGGGTTGATGATGCCCACTTGCGGCACATACAAGGCACCTGCTACGCCACACATCACCGCAGATATCACCCAAATACTGAGTTTGTAGGGCAAGGGGGAATAGCCACAAAACATGACCCGACTTTCAGCGTCTCGGATGGCTTGCAACACCCTGCCAAATTTGCTTTGCACCAACCATCTGGCCATCAAAAAGAAACCCAACAAAGTCATGGCTGTGATGACAAACAGCACCATGCGCATTTGAGGTGTGGCAATCGTCAGCCCTAATATGCGTTTGAAGTCGGTGAACCCATTGTTGCCACCAAACCCTGTTTCATTGCGAAAGAAGAGCAACATGAATGCAAACGTCATGGCTTGGGTGATGATGGAGAAATACACACCTTTGATACGCGAACGGAATGCAAAGTAGCCAAAGACAGCCGCGAGCAGACCAGGCACCAGAACGATCAAAAGCAAAGTAGCTGTGAAGCTATCGCTGAAGTACCAATGCCAAGGCAAGGTCTTCCAATTCAAAAACACCATGAAGTCGGGCAGTTCTGATTTGTAATTGCCATCCAGCCCAATTTGCCGCATCAGGTACATGCCCATGGCATAACCACCCAAGGCGAAAAACAAGCCATGCCCTAAGGACAAGATGCCGGTATAGCCCCAGATCAAATCCATGGCCAAGGCACAGATGGCGAAGCACATGATCTTGCCCACCAACGAGATCACAAAGTCACTGACATGCAGGGGATGGTCCACTGGCACATACAAATTCAGCAAGGGTGTGACCACCCCTAAAAGCAGGATGAAACCAAGAAATGCCAGCCAGCCCATAGGGCTGAGCAATGCGGGTTTAGGGGGAATAGTGATGCTACTCATCTCAAGCCTCTGCACTTCTGCCCTTCATCGCAAACAGACCTTGAGGTCGTTTTTGAATGAAGATGATGATGAATACCAAGACCGCAATTTTGGCCAGCACAGCGCCGGTCCAACCTTCTAAAAATTTATTCAGCACACCCAAGCCCAGTGCTGCGTAAACAGTACCAGCCAACTGACCCACACCACCCAGCACCACCACCATGAAGGCGTCCACGATGTAGCCTTGACCCAGATCAGGGCCGACATTGCCAATCTGGCTGAGCGCACAACCAGCCAAGCCTGCAATACCTGAACCGAGTGCAAAGGCATAGGTGTCAATTCTTGCGGTGTTCACGCCCATGCAAGAGGCCATGGCTCGGTTTTGAGTGACGCCCCGCACAAACAAACCCAAACGTGTTTGACTGATCAGCAATGCCATGCCCAGCAACACAGCAAAAGCAAACACCACAATCAAAACACGGTTCCACGGCAGGCTTAAGTTAGACATCATTTGTATGCCCCCGCTCATCCAGCGCGGGTTTTCAACCGCCACGTTTTGTGCGCCAAACAAGGTGCGAACCGCTTGCATCAAAATCAAACTGATGCCCCAAGTCGCCAACAAGGTTTCTAAGGGGCGGCCATACAAAAACCGCAGCACAGTGCGCTCCAGCACAGCACCCACAGCGGCGGCAGTCAAAAATGCCATGGGCAAAGCAGCCAGCAAATACCAGTCGAATGCTTGTGGCAGGTATTGCCTGAACATCACTTGCACCACATAAGTGGCATAAGCGCCCACCATCATCAACTCGCCATGCGCCATGTTGATGACGCCCATCAAGCCATAGGTGATGGCCAAGCCCAAGGCGACCAATAACAAAATCGAACCCAAGCTGATGCCGGTGAACACCACACCCAAGCGTTCACCCCAGGCCAATGCATCCTTGATGGTGGCAAGCGAGGTAATGATTTGCGCCTTGACTTTCACATCGGTTTCAACACCGAGTTGTTGGTTCAAGAGCAACTGCGCTTCAGGGCTTTTGGCTTGCCCCAAGGTTTGGGCTGCTTGTAAACGCTCTACCGGGTCAGCTGCACTGATGGCCATGGCCGCCTTGGCCAGCATCAACGCATTTTTCACTTGCGCGTTGCTTTCAATTTTCAACGCCTTGTTGATCAAAGGCAATTTGGCTGCGTCTGGCTCCTTGGCAAGCGCCATGGCGGCTTGCAAACGAACCTTGTCATCAGGGTTGAGTAGCTTTAACGCTGCCAATGCTGCATCAATTTCACCCCGCATACGGTTGTTGCTGACCACATCTTCAAGCTGAGCAGGCATGGGGATTTCTAAGCCCGTCACAGGATCCAAGGCTTTGCCATCGCGCACAAGCACCACTTGCTTGCCAGCGATCTTGACGGCGTCATCTGCCATGCTCTGCAAAAACACGGCTGTAGATGCATCTGCTTCTTGCAGTGCTTGGTTAAGTATTTCTAAACGGTTGTCGGTTTCACCCTGCACCAAGCCAATCACTTGTGCGGGAGT
>Ga0214917_10004534_pt1 | contig 15385 bp, 14 predicted proteins | sample LL_1208_BB_MetaG_FD_177983 | JGI IMG/M metagenome (GOLD analysis project Ga0214917, IMG submission 177983) | Freshwater microbial communities from Lake Lanier, Atlanta, Georgia, United States - LL_1208_BB | ecosystem: Environmental > Aquatic > Freshwater > Lake | place: USA: Georgia | collected... | reverse complement strand
CTTCGGCCTTTCCCCGATCCAGATCCGGGGCTTTTTCCCGGGCCAACGCCAGGGCCGCTCCCAGGACAAACTCCGCCAGCAGGGTGTACCGGGCCGAGGACTCCGCGGTTGCAGGTAGTTCGGCAAAGTCCACAAAGGCGAGCCGCACCAGTTCCGCCCGCTGCCATTCGCGCAGCACGGTCAGGCGACGGCTGGGGGCATCCACCCGGGCAAGCAACTCCCCCCATTCGATCCGATACTTGCCGGAACTGCGTGCCTGGAGGAGTGAGGCGGGATTCCGGGAACCGGCAGCCAGGATTTCGTTGGAAGCGAGAACCTCCCGGCTCCCCGGCGAGAAGGCGAGAAACCTTTCCCAAGCCTCCTCGGGCGTGCGGCAGTCCGGACGCAGACTCACACCAGGAGATGGGCCCGCCGCAGCAAAGCGCGTTCCCGCAGACTCAGCGGCCGCCAGCGTCCATGTCCAAGCTCGTCCAGCAAGGATCTCAATTCCTTCCGGAATTGGGCTTCCCCGAGCTGCGCCACCGCCAGCGTGGCGGCCATTTCGTCCATCCCTTTCCAAGCCGGTTTGGCGAGAACCGGAGGCTCCGGCATTTCACGATGCCACATCCTCGCCAACAGATAGCCGGCCACCAGCCCGCCGATGTGGGCACTGTGGCCGATGAAAGACAGCGCCGGCACAAAAAGGAACGCCACGCTTAGCACGATGAAAAAGAGAACCGCCTTCCGCGCCCGAATCGGAAACGGGATTGGAAAAATAAACAGCCGGGCATCCGGGTAATAAACGGCAAACGCCGCCACCACGGCCAAAACCGCCCCGCTCGCCCCGACAATCTCCTGCGTGTTGCCATGAAGCACCTGCAGGGAGAAGCCCGCCTCCCACCACGCCTGCCCAAGGAAAAAGCAGGCGGCGGCCAGTCCTCCGACGACATAGAGCGCGGCAAAGCGCAAGGATCCCAGCCGCGACTCCACCGGACCGCCAAAAATGGAAAGGGTCAGCATGTTGAAGAGGATGTGGGTGACCCAGAACCCGACCGGCGGAGCGTGGAGCCACATGTAGGTGAGTGGTTCCCACCAGGCCCCCGCAACCAGGTTGGCCGGGGAGAGCGAGAGAAGTTGGCGGATCCAGGAATCCGTGCCGGGTTGGTTGATGGTTAGCAAAACATCGACAAACGCCACGCCGATGTTGCCGAGGATGATGGCCCGGGCGACGGGAGCGGGATGTTTCACGGGTGGGGATGAGGGGTGTGATGCCGCTTTCTGCGGGATCCGAGACGAAACACATTGCTCCAGGTTTTCCGCAAAGCTTGGGTTTTGCTCATGTATCGCTGCTCCAGCCCGGCGGCGCCTTTCCGGATGGCGGCCAGGGCCCCCTTCACCGTGAAGTCGTGCATTTCCAGGACCGTGCAGGCGGTGCCGATCGCCTCGACGTGGTGGGCATCGCTTCCCGCCGTCATGGCCAAGTCCCTTTTCTTGGCGTAGTCGTAGGCCCGGCGATTCGCAGCCTTGAAAGTCACGGCGGCGTTAAAGACCTCAATCGCCTCCAGCGCCAGTCCATCAAGGATGGCCTCGCGGATCCCGGCGCGGAAATTGTCGTAGGGATGGGGCGGAACCGCCAAACCCCCGGCCTCCTTGATCAGACCGACCGCCTCAGCCGGCCCGATTCCCTTCAAATCCGGCAAGCGCACCCCCAAGGCGAGCAGATGGCCCGCCGAAGTGGTGATTTCCTGACCGGGGATGATGAGAAAGTCGTTCACGGGATGGCCGTCCTCCCTCATCAGTCCAATGGAAAGGAAATAGTCCACGCAGGCACAGGTGTTGTGATCGGTGATGGCAAAACCGTGCAGACCCCGCTCCCGGGCGGCTTGCACCATTTCCTCCGGCTCGCTCACCCCATCCGCAGAGAAGCGGGAATGGCAGTGCAGATCGATCCGGTACTTCATCGGGAGGCTTTAGAGACCGGAGCCCTTCACCACGGTGTCGATCTGGACAAAGGTGCGCGAGGCCGAGACATCCGTCCCGGGCGTGAGCTGGGCCACCTTCATCTCCCCGATTACCACCGTATCCTCCGCCTCAATCACGCTGTTGAAGGTGAACCGCTTGATCGCCTGCCCTTGGGCATTCAGGCCGTCCGCGCGGATCATCGTCAGATAACTCTTGCTGATCCAGTAGCGCACCTTGGTGTAGTTGCTCTCCACCGGAGGATTCGCCTCATAGGTCCAGCAGTCCAGCATCATGATGTTGTCGTTCCCGACCAACTTCGCATCCGGCCAACGCAGAAAGTCGATCCCCAGGTCCTCGTAAGCCAGATCGGTTCCCGCGACCTGCTTGGTTTTTTCCTGCCCGGTCACCACCTGCCATTCCGCATCCGGCTTGGCCCGCTTCTGGATCAAACTCCCTTCCGGGGCGAAGCGTACCCGGATCTGGAGCGGACGGTCCTGGAACTCGAACTGGATCAAGCGGTCCCGGGTCCGCACCACCACGGGGATCTTCTTTTCCCCGCTCTGCACCCTCCCCTTCAAAATGAGGTCCTTCATCACCAGCGTCCGCCAAAGAAAATTCTGCATTTGCCGCGGGGTGGGGTTCTCCGGAACCCCGGAAGTCCAGGTGGAGACGTCTTTTTTCTCCGCTTTGAGCCGGGCGGAGGGCTGGGAGAGCTCCTGGGCCCATCCCTGCGGGCTCAAGGACGTCAAAATCAACGAGAAGCAAACGGCTTGGCGTACCATTTTTCCCAATTTAGCTTCGGAAACTTGATCACCCAAGTCTATTCCCTGGATCTCAGGGTTTTCCGTTGGATCAACCGTGGGTTTAACCACCCCGTTCTGGACCAGTTTTTCAACCTGCTGGCCGATGGAAAATTCTGGACCCCCATCCTGCTGGTTCTTGCGGTTCTGCTTCTTTGGAAAGGCAGCGACAAAGCCCGGGCTTGGGTTTTGCTTACCCTGGTCAGCATCGGGATCGGCGATCCCCTGATCAGCAATCCGCTCAAACATCTTTTCGACCGGGCCCGGCCGTTTGAAGCGGTGGAGGGCGTGAGGGATGTCAGCCCGGGTCCGGCCGGAAACCGCTGGCAACCCGTTGTCCGGATCTCGGGGATTCCCGAAAAAGATATCGAACACGGCCGCTCGATGCCTTCCTCCCACGTGGCCAACGCCACGGCCGCCGCCATGAGCGCCCGCCTTGTTTGGGGGCCCGCCCTCCGGTGGCCTTGGGCTTTAGTGGGACTCGCCGCCGTGGGTCGCATCTACACCGGGGATCACTACCCCACCGACGTTCTTGCCTCCATCCCTCTGGCAATGTTTTACACCTGGTTGATAGGCCAAGCGGTCAACCGCCTATGGCAAAAGTTCGGTGCCCGTTTCCTGCCCAAGCTCGCGGCGCGGGCACCTTCCCTGTTTTTCCGGAACTAAACCCATGTCCGCCGAACTCTCCCTGGTCATTCCTTTCTACAACGAGGAGGAAAACGTCTCTGCGGTTATTGCGGAGGCCCGCGCCGCCGTGCCCGGCGCCGAAATCGTCGCCGTGAATGACGGCAGCAAGGATCGGACCCCTTCCCTTCTCGACGGGGAAAAGGGAATCCGGGTGATCCACTTCCCGAAAAATCTTGGCCAGGGGCCGGCCCTCTACGCCGGCCTCCTCGCCTCCACCCGGCCCTATGCCGCGATGATGGACGGAGACGGTCAGAACGATCCCGCTGACCTGCCCGCCCTGCTGGAACTGATCCGTTCGGGCAAGGCCGACTTCGCCTGCGGCATCCGCACCCCCAGGCGCGACTCGTGGCAAAAACGGGTCGCCTCCCGGATCGCCAATGCCATCCGCCGCTCCGTTCTGCTGGACGGAGCGCACGACACCGGCTGCTCCCTGAAAATCATGAAGCGCGAGGACGTCCGCTTTCTGGTTCCCTTCAAGGGAATGCACCGCTACCTACCCGCCCTGCTGGGTGCCGCCGGACTCCGTCTGGGAGAAAAGCCGGTCCGTCATCGGCCCCGCAGGGCCGGTGTATCCAAATACACCATCGCCGGCCGCGCCTGGGTGGGGATTCAGGACCTGATTGGTGTCGGTTGGCTCACCCGCCGACGGGTCCCCTGGCCCGTCGGACTTCCAAACCAATAAATTCAACCAGAAGCTTCTCGTGAACGTTACACGTGAAGGTGGACGGTTTTTTCAACCTTCAGCTTTTACACCCTTCATACCTTCTCCCATTCACCTTCACGTTCACGAAAAGTCCATGACTCCGAATTCCATCGATCACGATTGTCACGGCTTCAACCTCGCCGGACTGGTCGTGGGCACTTTCCGCGCGGGCACCAGTGTTTCCGGATAGAGGAGATACGGCTTTCTTTCCTCCAGCCACTTCTGCACCCCAGGTTCCCAGGAGGCGATGATCTGGCGGGAACCCATTCCGGAGAGAATCTGTTTTCTGGTTTCCCGGCTGCGGTTCAGTTTGTCGAACATCAGGGTGTTTTCCGCATCCGAAAAAAAGTTCTTCTTGGGCAGTTGCCGCTTCAGGAAGGCCAGCCCGGCGATGTTGATGGCCGTGAGATTGGCCGGCGCCTGGGGATCGGCCACCACCTTCACCCCCGACATCACCACGTTCCGATAACGGCCCGTGGGCGGCTTGAAACGGACCGGCGTGAACTTCACCCCGTTAAAGCCGTACTCCGTCATTTGGCGGGCCAGCTCCTCGGGATCAGCCCCCTCCAGGGCAAAAATATCGAAAGGATAAAAGACGGTTCCATCCAGGGCCTTGGTGGGTACCCCTTCCGGGTTGGCCCCATTGCTGACGCCCAGTTCCCCGAAGAATCCCGTGGCCACATACCCGCGGGCCGCTTCTATCCGGGCAATGTTGGGTGACGTCGCCACCCATTTGAGCCCGGTATCCTCCCAGGTCATTTCCTGCGACCAACCTTTCATGGGAATGACGGAAAGCCGGCAGGGTCTCTTGAGGTGGTGGTCGTTGATCCAGCGGGCCAACTCACCGACGGTCAAGCCATAGACATAGGGAACATCGTACTGCCCGATAAACGAGGGAATCACCTCAGGCCCCTGCGGTCGGGGACCTTCCACGCGCCGTGTCCCCAGAGGATTGGGGCGATCCAACACCATCACCTCAAGCCCCTTCTCCGCCGCCGCCTCCATCACCAGTCCCAACGTGCTGATGTAGGTGTAGGAGCGGCAACCGATGTCCTGCAAGTCGTAGACCATCACGTCCACCCCCTCCAACATCCGCGGGGTGGGCTTGCGGGTGTCCCCATAGAGGGAGAAAACCTTGATGCCCGTCTCCTCGTCCTTGGAAATTTTGCCGTCGCTGTTTTTGTCCTCGCCGTGACGCTCCCCGGAAACGTGTTTCCCCGCCCCCACCTTGCCAAAGACACCATGCTCGGGCCCGTACAAGGCCACCAGGTTGACGGCGGGCGACTCCCGGAACCGTTTCCACGTCGGCACCCCGTTCCCGTCCACACCGGAGGGATTTGTCACCAACCCGACCCGTTTGCCTTTCAAATCGCGAAATCCCTCTTCCGCCAAAACGTCGACCCCCAAACGGAAGGAGGGACGGTTGGTTTCCTGTGCCGTGGCCAGCACGGAGCCGAGAAGAAACAAGGTCAGCGCAAACTTGCCGGGCATAAACGACCCTAACCCAAAGGGCGGGGCTTTGGTAGGGCGGGCTTTGCAGTCAGTCATCTCAAATCCCAGAAGTGCAAACCCAGCCTATGCGGCATGCCCCTCGGGCCTGCCCCACCAGTCTTATCCCTTCAAACTCCGCAACGCCGCCGTGGGATCCTCGTTTTTCATCAGCGACTCCCCCACCAGCAGGCAATGGATCCCCTGTGCCGTCACAAATTTCACATCTTCCCGGGTACGGATGCCGCTTTCGCTGATCCCCAGACAGTCGGACGGGATTTCCGGTGCCAGCTCCTCCGTGGTTTTCAGGTCCACCTCGAACGTGCGCAGGTTCCGGTTGTTGATCCCGATGATGTCGGCCTCAATCTCCAAAGCCCGATCCATCTCGGCCATGTCATGCACCTCGACCAGCACGTCCGCCCCCAAACCCCTGCCCAAATCGTGCAGCCCCTTTAATTCCGGATCCGAAAGTGCCGCGACAATCAGCAGGAACGCATCCGCCCCCGCGGCGATGCTTTCGTACACCTGTGCCTCCGTGAGGATAAAATCCTTGCGCAAGACCGGCACCCGTACCGCCGCGCGGACTTTTTTCATGTCTTCCAGGCACCCGCGAAAATACTCCCGATCCGTCAGCACGGAAATCGCCCCGGCCCCGCCCTTTTCATAAAGTTTCGCCTGGGCTACCGGATCATACTTTGCGGCAATCGTTCCCGCCGTTGGCGAGGCTGCCTTGCATTCGGCGATGACGGTGACGATGCCGGGCTGGTACAGCAGACTGCGGAATCCCCGGTATTCGTTTCGCTCCAGCGCCGCGCGCTTGAGGTCGGCTTTGCGGGACTCCAGAGCCCCCGTCTCCTTTCTCTTGGTGGCGATAATCTGGCCCAACCGGTCGGATTCCTTCATTCTTCCTCCTCGTCCTCGATCGGTCCGGAGCGTTTCTTGCCTTTGAGAAAGGCATTCAGAAAGGCGTCGATTTCCCCGTCCAGCACGCCCTGCACGTCACTGGTCTGTTCCCCCGTCCGTAAATCCTTCACCATTTGGTACGGCTGAAGCACATAGGAGCGGATCTGGTGGCCCCATCCGATCTGCCCCTTGGCGGCATAGTTCTGCTCTTGCTCGGCTTTCTTTTTGTCCAACTCCAACTGGCGCAGGCGGGCGGCCAACACCTTCATCGCGGTGGCCCGATTCTTGATCTGGGAGCGTTCATTTTGACAGGTCACCACCAGTCCGGTCGGGAAGTGGGTGATCCGCACCGCGGAATCGGTGGTGTTCACCCCCTGCCCGCCGTGGCCGCCGGCCCGGAACACGTCCACGCGGATATCCTTCTCAGGAATCTCCAGCTCCTGCTCCTCATCCGGCTCCGGCACGACCTCGGCGGAGGCGAAGGAAGTCTGGCGTTTTCCCTGTGCGTTGAAGGGCGAAATCCGGACCAGCCGGTGAACCCCGCGCTCCGGTTTCAGGTAACCGTAGGCATTTTCCCCGATGATCCGGAGCATGGCGTTTTTGATGCCGGCCTCTTCCCCGGAAAGGATGTCGAGCATCTCCACTTTGAAGCCGCGACGCTCGGCCCAGCGCTGATACATCCGCAGAAGGATGTTGGCCCAGTCGCATGCCTCGGTCCCCCCCGCGCCGGCGTTGAGGCTGAGGATCGCGTTTCTCCGGTCATCCGGCTGGGAGAGGATGAATTGAACCTCGGCTTGGTCGAGCTGGGCCAGGGTCTGTTGCAACTCCTCGGCAAACTCCTTCCGGGCCGCCTCGGATCCGTCCTCCTCGGCCAGTTCCTGGTGCACGGGGAGATCGGCCACCCGCTTTTCCAGATCCCGCATCTGTTCGAGCTTGCGGCGGATGGAAGTGGCTTCGGCGGAGACTTTTTGCGCCTTGCTGGTGTCATTCCAAAAATCCGGGGCGGCCATCCGACCGTCGAGTTCCTTCAGCTGGGCTTCGAGCTTGGCGGGGTCAAAGAAACCTCCGCAACTCCCGCAAGCGGGAGTCCACGGAGGCCAAATCAACGGTCTCAGCCGGAAGCGTCATATTGGGAAATCCTGCCTTCTCCGGGAGCCCGGCTCAAGCGGCTTCCCGACCCAACCAAAGCCCCAGGCCAACCAAAACCATCGAAATCCAGACCGGCCACTCCCCCCACCGTGTGTAGAACGTGGGGGTCGGTTCCGAAAGCTCCAGTTCGCCCCGAAGAAACCCCGGATCGCGGATCGATCCGGTGGCCGGATCCCGCACTTCCGCGGTGATGACCCCGCGCGGATTGATCAGGGCGGTGGCCCCGTCATTGGTGGCTCGCAACAGGGGGAGCCTGGTCTCCACCGCCCGCAATCGGGCGTTCTCCAGATGCTGCCGGGATCCCGCGGAAACTCCGAACCAGGCATCGTTGGTCAGGTTCACCAGCAAATGGGGAAGTTTTTGGGCCGCCCGGCGCACTACCCGCGAGACGGAATCCTCGAAACAGATCAGGGGTGCGATCCGGACCCCGGACGGATCCATCACCAACAGTCCGGGAATCCTCCCCGCGCGGAGGTCCCCGCCGGGGGGAACCAGTTTCCGCAACCAGGGAAGCACCTCCGCCATCGGGACGTACTCCCCCATCACCACCAGATGGGTTTTGTCGTAAACTTCCGGAGCTTTTCCCTCCGGCCCCTGAAAAAGAACCGCGCAGTTGAAAGTGTCCGGCCCTCTCACATCCAAGGAACCGGCCAGCAGGGCCCTTGCCCCCATCCGGCGGGCGGCCTGGATTGCGGCCTGAAGATCCGGTTCCTCCCGCCAACCCGTACCGGCCAGGCTTTCCGGCCAGACCAACAAATCGACCGGTCCGCCTCCCACCAGCGCCAGCTCGCTCCACTTTCTCAATTCCTCCGCGACGCGGAAAACCTTGGCCGATCGCCACGGATCCTGCGGCACGGAAGGCTGGATCGCTGCGTACCGCAGCGTGATGAACGGCTCCGGCATCGGACGCAGGAGAGTGCGGGCTCCGTAAACCATGGTCAACCCCACCACGATCACCCCCGCGGTGAAATCCCATCTCGGCCGCCACTTTTGCGACCCGCGAATTTCCAACTCAAAGCGCCGAGCCGTCAGGGTCAAGGTCAGACCGGCAAATGCCACCACCCAGGAAACCAGCCCTACGCCGCCCAAATCCGCCACTTGGGCAATGAGCAGAAGGTCTCCCTGCGAAACCCCCAGGGAGTTCCAGCCAAACCCGGTGAACACCACGCCGCGCAGCCACTCCGTCACCGCCCAGGCTGAGGCCCCCAAAAAGGCATGCCGGATATTTCCAAGGCTGGTCATCCGTCCGGCATCGGAACCGGAAAAGCGAACCCACAGGACAAACCAGAGGGCGGGATAAATTGCCAGATAGGCGCTCAGAACCGCCCAACCGGAAATCGTCACCGTCTGCAGCCAACTCAGGCTGGTGAGAAAGTGGCTGAACCCGAAAAACCAACCAAGGACCCAGGCATCCCTCAGGTCCGGCTGTTGGCGCTGACCGTAATAGGCGATGGGAATCAACCCGATCCAACCGGCAACCGGCTGGGAAAAGGGGGCAAAACCGAGCGTGAGGATGAGTCCACTGCCCCCGGCGCATAACCAGCCCGTGATGGGGACGCCGAGGAGACTCCGGACGCTGCGCATCTCCTTTTCTCCTCGCGAAAAGGGGTTCCGTCAACGCCGACCCGGCTTGTCTCGGGCTTCCGCCTGCCCTTACCTCAAGGGGTGATCCCGGCAAAACTCCGCGACGCCCTCTGGAAATTCTTCCTCATCTGGGCGGGGGTCGGTCTTCTGGCCGTCACGTTTCGGCTCACTCCGACCTTGGTGGAGTCCATGCCCCTGCCCGGGTGGTTGCGGTCGTTCGTGGGCCTTTGCCTCCGGCACGGGGACTTCGTCTCGATGATGCTCGCTTCCGCCCACGTCTATTTTTCAGCCGTGGACCGCCTGGGGCTGAGGCAGGCCCGCATGACCGCGGCGATCATCCTCGTGGCCTCGGGAGTCCTGGAGACCTTCGGCACGCTGACCGGCATCCCCTTCGGCAGTTACACCTACACCGATGCCTTCGGACCACGCCTTGGCGGAGTGTTGCCCATCGCCATCCCCCTCGCCTGGTTTGCGGTGGTGACGGGAGCCAACCTCACCTTCAGCCAGTATTGGCACGGAGCCACCCGGGCGCCGCTGGCGATCGCCACGGGAGCCTTCGCCCTTTTTTTTGATTATCTGATGGAACCCTTTGCCTACGCGATCCGGGGCTACTGGATCTGGGCGGGCAACGTGGTTCCGCCGCAGAACTATTTCTCCTGGTTCATCTTCAGCGCGATGATGGCCTGGATCACCCCGATCCATGCCGCGCCCTCCCGAAAGTCCGACCCCCGCCCAGCCATCACCCTGGCGATCATGCTGGGCCTGTTTCTGGCGGCCCGCATTTCCCACGGGATCTGATCAGGCCCACCCCCCCGCCCGGCGAACCACGACCGCGGCACCGCGGATAATTTTTTGCCCCAGGGTGAGGCTGTGCCGACGGGAGAAAACATCGTATCCCGATGTTTCGAGCGGATCCAAAATCCCCGCATAAAGCTCCCGCATCAGCCATGTGGCCAGCCGGGGACCCCCCGCAGCCAACCGCCCGATGCCCGGCTCGGATTTCCGATACTGCTCCCGCGCCCTGGCCACCTGAAACTCCATGAACGCATTCCATCTGCCCGAAGGTTTCCCCTGCAACAGCGCCTCTCTTTCCACACCGTATGCCTCCCGTTCCTTGGCCGGCAAATAAATCCGTCCGGCGGCGGCATCCTCCGCCACGTCACGCAGGATGTTGGTCAGCTGCATGCCCCGACCCAGATCCAGGGCGCGCGGCTCGGCTGTTTCGTCCTCCAGACCGAACACCCTCATCATCATCAAACCCACCGTTCCGGCCACACGATAGCAGTACAGATCCAGTTCCTCCCACGTCCGTAATTCCACGGGCCCGGCGTCTCCCGCCACGCCCACGGCCAGATCCTCAAACCATTTTCTCCGAATCTTCCTTCGGCTCACCGTTTCGCGAAAGGCCGGCATCCACTCCTCCCCCGGCCGGTTTCCGCCGGAACCAAACGCGCGTTCCAAAATTTCCCCCGCCACTTCCGGCCGCACGCTCTCCCCACGGGCGGCCGCCCGGTCGATGGCATCATCAATCGAGCGGCAGCAGGCATAAACAGCGTAGGCATCGCGTTGCACGGTCCGGCCCAGCACGTGGGAGGCAAAATAAAAGGTGCGCGCATGCTCGCGGGTGATGGTGCGGGCCTCGGCGTGCGAGGCGACGAGTTCAGGCGAAAGAGCCGGAGGCAACGGACTAACTGGCGCGGACGGATTGACGAACCCAGCCGATCGCCTGGGAAACGGATTCCTGCTCCGCCGGGCTCAGGTGGGAGCCGGCCAACAAGGAGGAAGCTTCCTCAAAAAGCAGCCGGCAACGTTCCTGCATCGCGGGGATGGCCCCCGATTTCCGGATCAGATCCTGCACCTTGGAGATGGAGGACTCGTTTCGAGCCGGATTTTGCAGACACATCTGAAGGAAGGAGCGGTCCACCTCGCCGAGCCGCTCGTAGGCCTCCCGCACCAGCAGGGTTTTCTTCCCCTCCAGCAAATCGGTCGGCAAAAGTTGGTCGCGGCTGTCAAAGTGGGAGAATTCCAGAAGATCGTTTTGAATTTGAAAAGCCAGCCCCAGCGGCTCCATGACCAGGGCGAGATCTTCCTGCTTTTCCGGGCTCGCTCCGGCAAGGATCGCGCCCAGCACGCTCGGCGCTTCAAAGGTGTAGCGGGTGGTCTTGAGCAGATAGGTTCGCTCAATCTCCTGGGCGGTGACCCGGCCGATGTCGCGGGATCCAAGAAGAATGTCGAAAATTTCCCCCACGCCGGTGTCGGTGATGTAGGCGAGGAGTTTGCCGAGTGCCGCGGAGCGATGTGGCTCGGGAAAGCCGGCGGTCTGCAGGGTTTCCACGGACAGGGCGAAAAGCAGGTCACCCAGAACCACCGCGACCCCGTGACCGGTCCGTTCCGCCGTGCTGAGGCGACCCAACCGCTGCTCCACAAGTTTGTGGAACGTGGGAAGACCGCGGCGTTTTTCGGAACGATCGATCAGGTCGTCATGAACGAGCACGAAGGCGTGCAGCAGTTCCAGCGAAAGGGCAGCCGCCACCACGGAGGAATCCGTGACCGGTTTTGGGCCCCCGAGACCCCGGTACGTCAGGGCAAAAAGCAGGGGCCGGATTCTCTTGCCCTTTCTTCCGACGAACTCACACATGTCAAAATAGATCGGCTCAAACATCTCCCCGTAGTCGTACCTCTCCTTTTGACGGTGAAAAAAGGCCTGAATTTCCCGCTCCAACAGAGAGGGAAGGGTTTCGATTTCCTGGCGAAAGGAGAGTTCCATGGGACCTATTACGGACTGCCCACGCCGCTTCGCCAACGGGAAAGCAAAAAGTTATTCATATCGAATATTCACTTCCCTTGGGGCGCTCCGACTTGGGAATGATCTTTAAAGCGGCATGCTCGGCAAACACCAGGTGATTCGCCGGCACGCTTTTGGTGAGGAACACTCCACCCCCGACCGTGCTTCCCTCCCCCACGACCGTTTCCCCCCCCAGAATGGTGGCTCCGGGATAAATCGTGACCCGATCCTCGATGGTGGGATGCCGTTTGCGCCCGCGCAGGGTCTCGGCCCCACTGACGGAGCGGGCCCCCAGGGTGACCCCGTGATAAATTCTCACTTCCCGGCCGATTTCCGTGGTTTCTCCGATCACAATTCCGGTGCCGTGATCGATAAAAAAGGACGGTCCAATCGTGGCCCCGGGATGCATATCGATTCCCGTACGGCTGTGGGCCCATTCCGTCATCATCCGCGGCAGCAGGGAAACGCCCAGGAGATACAGCTCATGGGCCATCCGCTGGACGGCGATGGCTTCAATGCCGGGATAGGCCAGAAGAATTTCCTCCACGTTCCGGGCGGCCGGATCCCCGACCATGACCGCCTCGACATCCGTCTTCAGCACCGCCCTGACCGAAGGAATCCGCGAAAGAAAAGAACGGACTTTGGACGGCACCGACTCGCTCCCCCCTCCCTTGGGAAGACTTTTGCTTATTTCCTTCTCCAAGGCCTTTTCCAACGATCCGAGCAGTTCGGTGATTGCGGGGCCCAACTCCCGCCCCTCCAGATGATCCCCGTCGTAAAACCCGGGGAAAAGCAGGTGCAAAAGATCCTCGGTGATGGACGCCACCGCGGCCTTGGAGGGAAGTTGGGCCGCCCCAAGATGGTTGATGGCCCCCAGTTCCGCGTAAGAACGGGCCATCTCTGCCGTCAATGGATGATGCGTGCTCAAAAGGAAAAGACTAGGGGAAGGGAGGCACCAGGAGCAATCCGATGCGGGCGTCGTTTTTGTTGGGCGGAACGCCCGTCCGGTGGCTCAATCGGGGGGTGAAACCGGAAGTTTTTATCCCAGCCAACCTTCCTCCCCCCATCCCGGGCAGGCGACGCTACGGGGTTCTCGGGTTCCCCGTAGCGCATTCCCTTTCTCCCGCCATGCAGGAGGCAGGTTTTCGCGCGCTGGGAATCCAGGCCGATTATCTTCGGGTGGAAATTCCACCCGAACGGTTGGCCGATGCCATTCCCGCGCTGCGCCAGGCCGGCTTCCAGGGATGGAACTGCACCCTACCCCATAAGGAAGCGATGTACGCCCTTTGTGATGAGGCCGATGCCACGGCAAAAGAATCCGCCTCAGCCAACACGGTGATGGTTTCAAAAAAGGGCCTCAAGGGCTACAGCACGGATGCCGATGGCTGGGAGGATGCCGTGGCGGAAATCTGGAAACTGGATCTGCGCACCCAGAGAATTCTGATTCTCGGCTGTGGCGGGGTGGGGCGCACTCTTGCGATCCGTTTGGCCAGAAAGGGGTTCCGGGAACTCCACCTCACCAACCGTAGCCCCGAAAAATCAACCCGTCTTGAGAAGGAAATCCTCCCCATCGCCAAAGGGCCGGTCTCCGTGGTCGAATGGAGTTCCGGAAATCTGGAAAAGGTCCTGAAGAACACCGATCTTTTGATCCAAGCCACCTCATTGGGTCTTTCCCCCGAAGATCCGCTGCCCTTGCCCAAGACCTGCCTCCGCCCCGGCCTCAAGGTGTACGACACGGTGTACCGAAAGGATTTCACTCCCCTGGTTCGACAGGCCCGGGCGCATGGTGCCGAGGCGACGGACGGTCTGGGCATGTTGCTGCACCAAGGCACCCGGGCGATTTCCATCTGGACCGGGCAGCCGGCCCCCGTCACCGCCATGCGGGAGGCCCTGGAGAAAGAAGCCGGGCGGCGCGTATGAACCCCTGGATCGAAGCCTCGGCCGTTTTTGTCCTGGGTGCCTGCGTGGGCTCCTTCCTGAATGTCTGCATCCTCCGCTGGCCTCACGGGATTTCCATCATCCGCCCGGCCTCCCGCTGTCCGGCCTGTGGCGTGAAAATTCCCGGCTGCCTGAATCTACCCGTGTTTGGCTACTTTGTGCTCCGGGGAAAAACCCGTTGCTGCGGGGCCCAGCTCGATTGGCGATATCCGGTGGTCGAATTCCTGACGGCGATGGTCTTTATCGCCCTGTGGTTTCTTTATCCGCCCCAACTTTTTTTCGTCTATGCCGTGCTCACGGCTGGATTGATCGTGGCCTCCGGTATTGATTTTGATCACCTGGTGATTCCGGATGGTTTGACACTGGGCGGAGTGGTCCTGGGAATCAGCACCAGCTATCTGATGCCCGAACTTCAAGGAAGAATCGATCCCACCGATGCGATGATCCGATCCTCGGTTTCCGCCGCCATGGGCGGAGCCATTCTCTATCTTTTGGCCAAAATCTCTTCCTGGTTCCTGCAGAAGGAAACCATGGGCACGGGTGACGCAAAGCTATTGGCTGGGGTAGGAGCTTTTCTCGGTTGGTCCGCTTTGCCGTGGATTCTGGCAGTCTCGTCAATTTCCGGAACATGCGTGGGTGTCGCCATGATTCTGAGAAGAAGACAAAAACTCGGCGTGAAAATTCCCTACGGGCCTTACCTTGCCCTGGCTTCCTTACTCTGGCTTTTGGGAGGCAAAGCTTGGGTAGCCAAATATCTTTTCAATAATCTTTCTTTTTAAATCTTATCTAACTGACTGTTAATTACTTGTGATTTTATTTTGATTTTAGAAATTACCCTCAATTCTGGACCGGCATAGTCGACATCGGATACTTTTATCTCCTGTATATAGGGGATGCGGAGTAGTTGGAACCCAACATATTGTACACTTTTTGCCCTTTGGGTTCTCCAAGGCTCAATGTCCCTTGGCTCACCTCTGCCTTTGGTATCGTTACAGGAAGACGGCTCTTTGGTTGTATCTGAAGGCAAAGGTCCGATTACTGATTTCGTCAAACAGGGAACTCCTCGTCAATCCATCCAGATCGCCGGCCAGAGTTGCAACGTTAGTTATGGATTTAGTTCTGCCGGAAAAAAAACCATCCTGATCAGCGTACCGGCCACCGCCACAAGCCCCGTGGTCTTTGCCATGGGCGAAAACCAAGTCAGTATTCCCGCGAAATCAGTCCTGCGCATCACACTGGGGGAAGGCGACCGCGTTGAAAAAATGGACGGGAATCCATCCGAAACCGTCCGTTTCAGCCCGATTTCGGCGCCCCCAAGGACACCATCGGCCCCGACAGCTCCTGAAACCCCGGCCCCCACGCAGATTTCTCCGGTGCCTTCGATCCCCCCCCCTCCCGCTGTCTTGC